>Ga0207664_10001806_pt1 | contig 14098 bp, 14 predicted proteins | sample LARL83metaG_FD_184349 | JGI IMG/M metagenome (GOLD analysis project Ga0207664, IMG submission 184349) | Corn, switchgrass and miscanthus rhizosphere microbial communities from Kellogg Biological Station, Michigan, USA - LAR L8-3 metaG... | ecosystem: Host-associated > Plants > Roots >...
GGCCGGGTGCCGCGGTGGCAGTGGAGGCCGCCGGGTCTGGAGTGGCGACTGCCCTCACTTTAGCGGAGCCCGCCCGCGCGTTTGACACCTTGTCCGCGGGTCCTGGTTTGCTCCTGGGCGTGGTTTTGCCGCTGGCTGCGACGCTGGCCGGGGAGGTCCCGTTACCCGCCGGTACTTCCAGGGTAACGGACAGGCTCGCAGTCGACGCGATCTGAGCGGCGGCATGTGCCTCGCCAAGCAGGTGCCGTTCCTTTTTGGTGGCGGTATGAGTCGGAACTCGCTCCAGAATGATATAGCCCATCGTGAATCCGATAATGATATAAACAGCCAGGGCAAGCCATGCGGCGGCAGGACCGTATGTCGTATGCGCGTAACTGATGGCGATAAAGCTGCAGGCGAAGTAATAGGCCGCTGTCAGCAGGTAGAACGCGTAAACCAGGTAGGTGTCGACAAGGCGGTTGTGCACCGCTCCCATCTGGATGTCGGGGTGGGACTCCAGCCACGCTTCCCAGCCCTCCTCGCCTAGCATCTCGGGTTCTAGCCTCGTTCTGATGTAGCGTCCGCAGCGCATGATGCTATTCCACTGGTTAAGATACAGCAGGGCGATGACCACGACCATCATCGGCAGCGTCAGCAGGATGGGCGTGGCGGTGTAGTGACCCAGGATGCCGACGAGTATCGGCACGAGGGTGGCGCCGCCGACCATTATCTGGAACGAGCGGTTAAGGCTGTCCTCGATTTCTTTGCGTAGCGTAAGAAATTGAAGTTCTTGAAACCTCGCTTTGTCCACGCAGGCCCCCCATGGCCGGACAAACTGAAATAATACCCGGAAGGTCCGATTATCTCATGAGAGCAGGCCTTGTCCACCCTTCGTGCGGCAGGTAAGGCTTTTGTCGCCTCCAGGATAGTGGCCAGACTTCGGGACCTCGGGACCTCGGGACCTCGGGGCCTCGGGGCGTCGGACCTCGGGGCCTCGGGAGTGGCTCGGCGCCAGGCAGGGCTGCCGCGCGTCAGCTATCTTCCCGCGCCGAATACACTTCCATGATCCCGAGTTCAACGAAGCGGTGTCGCAATCGTCATGCTCGTCCGGTTTCATGCGAATTGTCGTTGTTGGATTTGCTGTGATGTCGGGGTATTAGTCAGCAAAAGGAACGTATTAGTTATGATTTCCAACATAAAAGACCCTGGCATTGCTGCCGCGGTCGGCGGAAGCCCCTCATTCAACGTCTGCGTGCTCGGCGCGGGTCAGATCGCCCAAGCCGCGCACCTCGTGGCCTGCCGGAAGGCGAAAACCGCCGAGCTCTACGCCATCTGCGACAGCGCGGAGGACCTGCTGGAGCGGATGACGGTGGTTCACAGGCCGCGGGCCTCTTACACCGATTACGACAAGATGCTCTCGGACGGCAATATCGACGCCGTAATCGTCGCCGTCGCCGATCAGTTCCATGTACCGCTGGCCATCCGTGCCCTGGACGCGGGCAAACACGTCCTCGTGGAGAAACCCATGAGTACAACCGTCGAAGACGCCGAGAGACTCGTGGCCGCGGCCGAGCGCAACCAGCGCGTGGTGATCGTCGGCCACGAGAAGCGTTACGATCCGGGCGTGGCCTTCGCCAGGGACTTCATCAGGCACCAGATGGGCGAGGTCATCGCGCTCAAGCACTGGTACTGCGACTCAACGTACCGCTACCAGGTCACCGACACACTCCAGCCGATCATAGAGACCAGCGCCGCCGCCCGCCGCCCCACCGGCGATCCCAAGGCCGACCGCCAGCGTTATCTGCTGCTTAGCCATGGCAGCCACCTGCTAGACACCGCCCGCTACCTCGGCGGCCCGATGACCGCGGTCCGCGCCCGGCTTTCCACCAAGGCGGGCACGTACTGCTGGTTCATCGAGGTGAACTTCGAGGACGGCACCTTGGGACAGCTCGACCTGACGATCGCCGTGCGCATGGACTGGTGGGAGGGCTTCCAGGTCTACGGCAGCGCGGGCAGCGTCGTGGGGAAACTGCACAACCCCTGGTACCTCAAGCCCGCGGACGTGCAGGCGTTCTCGGTCAGCGACGAGCAGTTTCACCAGCCCATCGGGGCCGACGCCGACGTTTTCCGGCTTCAGGTCGAGGATCTGGCACGGGCGGCCATCACCGGGTCCGCGCCGCGCGGCGCGACCGCCGACGACGGCCTCGCCAGCGTCCGGGGCATGGTGGCCATCGCCCGATCGGTCGAGTCGGGCGGCTGGGTCCGCCTTGCCGATGTCTCCGGAGGCCTATGATGCGCCTCGGTATCTTCGCCAAGGAACTTCTCCGGCCCACGGTCGCCGGTACCCTGCACGCAGTCGTCGATGCCGGTCTCTCCGCTGTGCAATTCAACTTCTCCGTGCTCGGTCTGCCGACCGTGCCCGACAGTGTGCCCGCCGCGGCGCTCACGGCGACCCGGGACGCCGTCGCTTGCTCCGGCGTGCGACTGGCCGCGATTTCCGGCACGTTCAATACCGCGCACCCAGATCCCGCCGTCCGCAGGGCTGGCGTCGCCCGGTTCCCCGTGCTGTGCGAGGCCGCCCGCGGTCTCGAAATCCCCGTGATCACGCTCAGCAGCGGAAGCCGTCACCCGCGGGATATGTGGGGCTACCATCCCGGGAACGCCGCCGCCGACGCCTGGTCCGACTCCCGCGACAGCCTTGCCGCCCTCAGCACGATCGCCGCGGAATACGGCGTCGTCGTGGCCGTCGAGCCCGAGCACGCCAACGTCCTCGCGACCGCGGCGCTCGCCCGCCGCATGCTCGACGAGATCGGTGCACCGGAATTGCGCATCGTCTTCGACGCCGCCAACCTAATCGATCCAGGCTTCGCCACGCCGGACGGCATGCGATCGGTCATCACCGAGGCGGTCGGCCTGCTTGGACCCGACATCGTGCTCGCTCACGCGAAGGAACTCGCCCCAGGTCGCCGTCCCGTGCCTGCAGGCGCCGGGATGCTGCCCTGGGACTTCATCATCGAGACGCTCGGTGGGGCCGGCTTCGATGGCACCGTCGTCATTCACGGACTGGCCGAGCCGGACGTCCCGACTGCTGTGCACACCCTGCGGGGCGTGCTCGGGAACGAGTCGGGCGCGTGAGGATCATCCAGCTGCCGGACCAGACGGAGCTTGGCGTCGAGGAGAGACCGGGATCCCGACTGCCCGCCGGAGACGCCTTTATCTTCCAGCACGGGATGGGCGGCGAGGCCGGGCAGCCCCTGGGCTACCTCGGCGACCAGGCCCCAGTTCCGGTGGTGGCGGTCAACTCTCGCGGCCACGGAAACAGCCGTGCTGCGCGGGCCGACGATTGCCGCTTCGATGTGGCAGCCGACGATGTCGTCGCCGTCGCCGACCGCCTGCACCTGTCGCGCTTCGCGGTCGGTGGCATCTCCCTCGGGGCCGGAGTCGCCCTCAACATCGCGGTGCGCTATCCCGAGCGGGTGTCCGCGCTCGTCCTGTGCCGGCCGGCGTGGCTCGACCAGCCGCAGCCGCCGGAAACCCGGCAGACCTACGAGACCATCGCCGAACTGCTCGAATCCGCCGGCTCGGCTGACGCGGCGCTGGAGGCGTTCACCGCCACATCTCTCTACCGGCAGGTGCTCGCGGCCGCTCCCGCTGCGGCGGAGTCGCTGCGCCACCAGATCACCCGGCCTGGCGCGGCTGCCAACACCGCTGTCCTGCGCGGCTTTCCCGCGGACCGCCCCACGAATTCGGCCGCGGCGTGGGCCGAAGTCACCGTCCCCGTGCTGGTGATCGGGCATCACGACGACCCGTTCCATCCCTACTCGATCTCCCAGGCCTACGCCTCCGCCATGCCCCGATCCCGGCTGGTCACCGTCCCGAGCAAGGACGTGGACCGAGCCGGGTTCGCGGCTCAGATCCGCGCCAGCATCAGCGGCTTCCTGGCCGGGCAAGCGGTGTAGGTGCGAATATTCATCCGCCAGCTCGGCATCACCGGCACCCGGGTGCCGTTCAAGGGGTACGGCTGGTGGCAGCGGAGCGAGCGTTGCGGACCGCCGGTTTTGCCCGGGCACTGGAACCTGATCCTGCTCTCAGCACCTACGTTCAGCGACAGCATCACAAGCAGCTGATGCCCGTTCGGGATTAGATCTTGATTTTCACCGAACGAGGAGGGCCTGCTCGGCCCAGATGGTCTTGCCGTGCAGGGTCTGGCGAGTCCCCCAGCGCTGGGTGAGCTGGGAGACCAGGAGCAAGCCACGTCCGCCCTCGTCGAAGGCGCCTGCCCGGCGCAGGTGCGGGGCGGTGCTGCTGCCGTCGGAGACCTCGCAGATGAGCGTACGGTCCCGGATGAGACGGAGCTGGATCGGGCTCTTGGCATGCCGGATGGCGTTGGTTACGAGTTCGCTGACCACAAGGCCAGTGGTGAACGCCGCATCGTCCAGGCTCCAGCCGGTAAGCCTGGTGGCCACCCGTTTTCGGACGTCGGCGACGACGGCTGGGTCGGCGGGCAGATCCCAGGTTGCGACGCGGTCGCTGTCCAGGGCATGAGTGCGGGCGATGAGCAGGGCGACATCGTCCGCTGGCCGGTCGAGGAGCACGGCCTTGAGAACGTTGTCGCACGTGGTCTGCAGCGACGGTTCCTGATGGGTCAATGCGCAGCGTAGGCGCTCAAACCCGAGATCAATGTCGTCGTAGCGAGACTCGACAAGGCCGTCGGTGTAAAGAGCGAGGATGCTTCCAGCGGCCAGTCCGATCTCGGTGCTCTCGAAGGGCAGCCCGCCAAGGCCGAGCGGCGGGCCGACAGGCACATCGAGGAAGCTGACGGCACCGTCTGGGGCGACAAGCGCGGGCAGCGGATGGCCGGCGCTGGCCACGCTGCACCGGCGGGAGACCGGGTCGTATACCGCGTACAGGCATGTGGCGCCGACATCATTTTCCCCGTCGTCGCCGTCATCCCCGTCGGCAGACAGCCGGCTGACCACGTCATCAAGACGGGTGAGGAGTTCGTCCGGAGGCACGTCGACGTCGGCGAGCGTCCGTACCGCGCTTCGCAGCCGACCCATGGTGGCGGAGGCGTGGATACCGTGGCCAACGACATCGCCGACCACCAGGGCAACACGGGCTCCGGAGAGCGGGATCACGTCGAACCAGTCCCCGCCCACGCCGGCATGGGCACTGGCGGGCAGGTAGCGAGTGGCAACCTCTACCGCCGATTGCCTGGGGAGCCGTTGCGGCAGCAGGCTGCGCTGCAGGGCCAGAGCGGTGGTCCGCTCGCGGGTGTAGCGGCGGGCGTTGTCAAGAGAAAGAGCGGCCCTGGCGGTGAGCTCCTCGGCGAGCAGCACGTCGTCTTGCTCGAAAGGCTCCGGGCGCTTGCCACGGAGGAAGACCGCGGCGCCGAGAGTGACTCCGCGGGCGCGTATCGGCACCGACAGGACCGAGTGGATGCCGAACTTGCGGATCGCGGCCGCCCGGGCCGGGTTGTGGCCGGTGGACGAGAAGAACGCCGGGTCGTCCACGCCCGTCAATACCGCTTCGCCCGTGGCCAGGCAACGGGCTGACGGGAAGGATTCCGGATGGATGTCAATGTCCCCGGGCTCGACCACAGCCTCCGGGACCCCCTCGAAAATGGACTGGTGGGCGACCCGGCGCAGCGCGACGGTGCCGGCGGGCGGACCCGGACTTGGCTCGTCGCCGCTGAGCACGGCATCGAGCAGGTCAACGATGGCCATGTCGGCCAGCCTCGGTACCACCATGTCGGCCAGCTCCTGCGCGGTCCTGGTGAGATCCAGTGTGGTGCCGATGTGAGCGCCGCCCTCGTTCAGCACGGTCAGACGCTGGCGGGCCCCATACTGCTCGGTGATGTTGAGTACCCCGATCCAAACCGCCTGGGTTCGGCCGGCCTCATCCTTCAGCGGGGTGACGGAAACCGACCACGCGCGTTCGCGGCTCTCACCCGGCACCCTGCGGTACGTCTCGCGGTGCACCTGCTCGCCGGTGTCGAGCACCTGGCGCATGTAGCGCTCCATCGCGTCATACTGAGGGCCGGGCAGAACATCCGTGAGGTGCCGTCCGCGCAGCTCATCCTCGGTGATCCCGAACATCTGGCACATGCGATCGTTGATGCGCAGGCAAACCAGGTCCCGGTCATGGATCGCCACAGCGAACGGCGACTGCGTGAACGCCCAGTCCATGAAGGGCCCGTCGGGTTGCGCCGCTCGTACCGCCATCGCCGGGCCCTCCCAATCCTCACCGCAGGTCAGAGAGCTTAGTCGCCCACGGAACCGCGTGCCAAAGTGGCGCAGATCGGGGCAGCGGCAAGGCCGGCGCTGTCGGTGGCTCGAGCCAGCGGCCACCGTCCCCACCAGTCCCGGCAGCAGCGGCCATCCGATCATGACGATCAGCTCGTCGTCCCGCTGGACAGGCCGGCCAAACGCCGCAAGATACTCGGCGGCGTGATCGACGAGCAGACCAGGCTGCGTAGCCAGCCACCGAACCCGCAGGTCAAGCCTGGTAACGACATTTGAAGCGGTACAAGTCCCTGAACCAACCCAAAAGCCCGCCCACGCGATATCCGGACGGTGCGTGGCTCACGCAGCTGGCCCGGGACCTCACCGCCAACTTCGCAGAAGCAGGACACCGCTTCACCCATCTGATCCGCGACCGGGGTGCCAGGTTCACCGCTGCATTCGACGCGGTGTTCACTGCGGCCGGCACGGGAGTGCTGCTCATCGCGCCCCAGGCTCCCCGGATGAACCTCGGGGGGGTATTCCCTCAGGTGTGTAATCCTATTACAGAGGGTAATCAAATGATGGCGGAGGACATCCGCCGGGACGGGGGATAACAGTGGACACGACGGTTACCGGGGATTTTACCGGGGCAGATACCGCAATGCCGGGTGATGGCAGCGAGCCGGATCGGAGGGATGCCGCCCCCTTCCATGGTGGGATGAACCCCCTCCGGGACGAAGGAGCCGCGGGCGAGACGGAGGCGGCGCGGGTCCCGCTGCGGGAGCTGATGGATGGCCGGCTGCTGGATGCGCTGCTGGAGCGGTCGAAGGACGCGGCCGGGGGCTGCGGCTGACCGGGGCCGGGTCCATGCTGGGTGAGCTGGTCGCGGCCGTGCTCGGGCGGGCGCTGCAGGCCGGGCTGGCCGCGCACCTGGGCTATGACAGGCATGAGAGCGCCGGCCGCGGCAGCGGAGGTGGGGGCGGCAGCGAGGATGACGCGGGCCTCGGGCCGCAGGATGCCGCCGTCGAGGCCGGCGAACGCGGCGAGGAAGCCGGGGAAGTACTCGCGCAGGCGGGAGCGGAGCTTGTTGTGCGCGGTGGTGCGGTCCCAGACCGCGTCCTGCTGGGCGCGGGCCAGCACCGCGATGGCCTGGGCGAGCTCGCTGCCGGCCGGCAGCGGCCGGTGCGCGTGCATGTCGGTGCGCAGCACGCCGGCCAGGACGAGCGAGTCGCCGTGGCCGGACTTGCGCCCGGCGACCGAGTGCCGGTCCCGGTACCGGGCCACCGGCATCGGGTTCACCGGGTAGACCGGCCGGGGCGTGGCGCGCAGGCACGCGACCAGCAGCCCGCATGCCTAGTCGGCGATCTGAAGCATCCCGGGCCCGATATTTGTTCCGGTGGGAGGTGACCCGGCGTCACCAGGTTGCGATGGAGCGGCACGGCTCGGCTGGCTCGAATAGCTCAGGTCCGCAGGACCATCCACTTCCCGCCGATGATGACGGCCAGGAGTGTGCCGGCCAGCCACAGCAGTGCCCAGAGCTGGCGAGGAAGGTGGGTCATCGTGCTGAGATTGGCGGCGTCCGCCGCGTTTGCGCCATCTGCGATGGCGACCCGGACGCCAGAGAGCAGGAGCAGCCAGGTGATGGCGTAGCTGACGGCCTCCTCGAGCCCGTCGTGCGTGTAGCGCATGATGACGCCCAGCAGGACGATGGCGAATGGCACGGAGACCAGGCCGAAGGATCTGCGGATCAGCAGGAGCAGCAGCGCCAAGAAGATGGTCGCGACCCATAGCACGGAGATGACGTGCCCGGTCTCGATCAGCTTGGCCGCGCCGAGCCCGGACATGCTCGGCCCCAGGTAGCCGCTTGCCGCGATCATGACACCTCGCAGGCCGCACAGGGAACGGGGGAACGACGTGGCGCCCGTCGCATCCGGGTTCAGCTCCACGTCCGCGGGCGGAAAGCCAAGCAGGATGCCGGTCACGGCGTGTCCTGCCTCGTGGGCCATCACGTTGAAATCCTCGACCAGCGGCCACAAGAACGGATTCATCACGACGGCGGACACTGCCAGGCCGATTAGCGCGGCCCCGGTACCGGCCAGTGGAGCAGGGGTCGCGTCCATGCACCGAGCGTGCGGGATGACCGGCGGCGCAGCAACCCTCATTCCGGGCCCTTTCCCGGACTTGCCCGCAGTCCCGCCCAGCAGCGACCCGAACCCAACGCGGACAAGACAGCCACATTCCGTCAACAGCGCAGGCAAGCCAGTAGTTCGAGAACCGCCGTTCTGCACCATGCCGCAGCCTTCACGATGGTCAGCAAAGGGACGCAGAATCAACTGATCTGCGCTGCAGCCTGTGCAAATCAAGGATTCGGGACACCCCCTTCGCCCCTGGTGCCGAAACGCGTACCGCAGGTACAGCAGTCCGTGAATCTGCTCCGTTCCCCGAGGAGGCGATCCGGCCCGGTCGCCGCCATGCGCACGAGAAGGGCGCGGGGGAGGCTCAGTCCTGACTGCCGCGCCGCACAGCCCGCACCGCGCTGGTCCTTTGCTAGCGGCGGTACTCGTACTGGACCGCCAGCCACTCGCGGGCCGTTCCGTCGGCGACGATGAAGTGCTGCTGCTTGAGCTCGCGGCCGGGTGACTGGCTGGTGATCCGCATGTCCGACTGCATCAGCGTGCCGCCCACCTCGTCGCCGAAGCCGACGAAGCCCAGCGGCTCGAACTGCAGGCGCAGGGTGCCGTTTTCGGCCGGCCCGAAGCTGCGGGCGGGCATGATGGACACCGGCAGCCGGGTGTCCATGGACACGTACTTCCAGCGGCCCTCTACGCGGTCATAGTGCAGGTAGTCGATGCGCCGGAAGTCCGGTCCGGCGCCGCCGGGGGCGGGGTGCATGGTCTCTTGCAGGTAGAGGCCGATCATGGTCCGCTCGGCGACGAGGCCGTCGCTCACGATCGGCTCGGCGCCGGGGGCTGGCCACATGGTCGCTATCACGGTCCATGTCCCGGTCCGCCCGGCGAGGTGTTGCTCCTCCGGGCCGGGCACGAGGAGTCGTTCGGCTGCGGTCGTCATGCCTCCTAGCCTGCCCGAGCCGGCGAGGTAAGGCGAGGTAATGCGTGCGGGAACCGCCGACCTGGACTCTTTGCCGGGGAAGCGCAGCGAATGCGCTGCCCGCGCATAACTGGCATTCGGCGCCTGGTGCTTGCAAGGTGAGGGGCGCCGGCCACGGCTTGCCGAGTGTGCCGTTAATCCCGGCCGCCATGCCCGGCCGGGAGAACTGGGGGTACGGGCGGGCCGGCCGTGCTGGCGTGGCGATAGCCTGATGACCGGACAGGCAGCCATCCGCGCTCCTGTGATCGTCCCCGGGGTATCGGACCCCGTAGCGCGCCACGTGGTGGGGTTCCGTCCGCTCGGGGACAGGGACCGGGCCTCAGTGCCGCTGGCAAGGACGATCCCCGGCCAGGGTGCGGTCTGGCCGGGGATCGCCTTGCCGATGCGGCAGGTCAGAACTTGCCGGCGGCGACGTCGGCCAGGTTGACCCGGGTCACCACGTAGGTGACGGTGACGGCGGCCTTGCCGGCCGGGCCGCCGGCGAACCCTAGCGGGATGCCGGTGTCGGCGTTGATGATGATCGCCTCCTGGTAAGCCGGCCCCGTGGGAGCACCCTTGGGGTTGGCCTTGGTGGGCTTGCCGACCCCCGCGTACCCCAGCTCCCCCGCGCCGGCGGTGAGGGTGAGCGTGGGCTGGCCGTCAACGGTGCCATGGGTGACGGTGATGCCGGGCAGCGCGGACACCAGGCGCAGCACGCCGGCCCGCACCTGGGGGTTGCCGGAACCCGCGACCAGCGCGTCCTCGCAGTTCTCCCAGACGTAGTTGTCGATCTGCAGCCCGCCGGCCGACATGTTCTTGACCTGCGCGGAGAGCCAGGCGGGGACCGGGGTCGTGTCAGGGGCCCAGGCCATCTTCAGCGCGGCGGTGTCCAGGTCGCCGGTCGCCGCGTACGTCGCCGCGGCGACCTCCCGTCCGAACTGGCCGGCGCCCTGGTTGTTGTTCTCCTTGACCTGGGCCGGCAGGCCGGCCTCGGTCTGCGAGAAGAAGTACCGGCCGTCGTCGGTGTACAGGTCCCAGACGTTGATGCTCGCCCGGCCCGGTGCGCCCGTCTCGCGTTCCACCAGCGTGGCGTCGCCGGCCGGCTTCGGCTCGGCGGCCAGATAGGTGGCCAGCGTCACCAGTGGCTGCTGGGTATCGGTCGATCCGGCCGGCGCGGCCGGCGCGCTGGCATGTGCCGGGTGCGCGCCGCTGGCCTGGGCCGTTTTGGCCGGCGTGGACGGAAGGGCGCTGGTCACGCCGACGGCTGTCCCCGCCGCGATCGCGACGACGCCGAAGCCGATGCCGCCCCGGGTGATCCGATCGCGCCGGCGGGCCCGCAGGGCGAGCCTCTCGATGGCCGGCACGTCCGGGGTGAAAGGCTGTTCCGCAACCAGGTCGCGGAACGCGGCGCCCAGGTGCTGTTCGTTGGGGGAATTCATGTTGGCAGCTCCTTGTAATTCAGGCAGTCTCCGAGCGTGTTCAGCGCCCGGGCGGCCTGGCTCTTCACGGTGCCCTCGCTGCACCGCATGACCGCAGCGGTTTCCTGCACGCTCATCCCCTCCAGGTAGCGAAGGACGACGGTGGCCCGCTGCCGGGCCGGGAGGGTCAACAGCGCACGCAGCAGGTCGGTGCGGTTGACGACCTCGTCAGAGACGTCGGGGACGGCGACTTCTGGGTGGCCGGTGCGGGCGCCAACGGGCAGCCCGCGATAGCGCTGCCAGCTTCGGCTGAACTCGTTGATCATGATGCGTTTGACGTAGGCGTCCTGGTTGTCGGCCCGCTGCACCCGCCGCCAGTGGCGGAAGGTCTTGACGAACGTCTCCTGTACCAGGTCGTTGGCCAGATGCCAGTCGCCGCACAGCAGATACGCGGTGCGATGTAGCGAAGCCGCACGGCTACCGACGAACTCCCGGTACTCCTCTTCGGGGCGACTCATTGCCTCCAGCTTTCGGTGGTCATACTCATCCAGAGGCCGGTCCCGCTGGAAAGGTTCGCAACGAAATTCAGCCCGTGCTCAGAGGTGTGGTGAGAGCTTGGAGACCCACCATCAAAGGCCACGGCGGGCGCACCCCGGCCGGAGTGCGCGTCCTGCGGCGCCTGCTCGCCCACACCGCCGCCATCTGGCACAACGGCCAGAACGGCCAGCCTGTCAAGCGCTCACTGGGTCGCCTACGACCACTGACCCCTTGGAATAGATCACCTGGCCCCGCTCGGTCGGCGTATCTCAAGAACGAGGCCAGTTCGTGGGCGTCAAAAGGTGAGGCCGAGAGCCGTGGCTGCGGAGTGCAGCGCGGCCGCGGCCTGCTGCTCGGTCGCCTCGTTCCAGCGCTCCGGCGGCAGCGCCGACGCTCAGGGCAGCGCGGGACTCGCCGTCCCGAGCAAGGCGTCGTGGAAAGTATCTTCCGTCGTGGTCTCATGGGACTCGGTCGACTCCCTAACCAGAAGCAGCCCACGGTCAGCCACCCGGTCACTTTAGATCGGCTGGTGCCCGGCCGCCAGCTGCGAAGGACCAGCCTTAGCGCGCAGAACTGGCCAATCTGCACACGCCTGGACGCCATTCACGACTAAACACGCTGGGCGCATAGTCGGCAGGGAGACTGTGGATAGTGCTTCCGGCCCGGCTGCCGTCCCGGACAGGACTCCTTGAGTCTTAAACGCGGATTCCGCGCAGCGTCAAGCGCCGCCGAAGGCTTGGCAGAGGACGCGTGAACAGGCGCGGCGGTCGATACGGATGGGATAACGACCGGTGCACATGATGGCGACGGGCAAGCGGCACGAGAGCTACAGCCGGTGGCAGTGGTGACGGACCCGCCCTGGACCTTGCGCCTTCCCCTTGTCCGCCGTTGCGGCAGCCTCTTGGTGTGTGACGAGCGCGGTGAGGGCAGGTCTCCTGGATCCCGAATTTAAGTTCGACAATTGCCTGAGCTAGTCCCAAGACCAGGTCATCGTGCCAGTCTCCCGAGTCGGGCTAGCTGCCTGTGATCAGTGCTGGCGGGTACCGATCGGTGAGCTTGCCGGATGCGCGACGCTGGCCGGCCGCGGGCGCGATCACTCTAGCGCCGCCGCCGGTACTCGAGGTCCAGGCTCCCATTGGGCAGCACGGTGCTGGACATCAGGTCAAGCGGCCCGTACCTGCCGATGTCGTCGAACATCCGCCTGCCCTCGCCGGCGACGTAGGGCAGCACCGACAAGTAGAACACGTCGATCAGGTCGAGCCGGATGAGGGACTGCCAGAGGGTGAGCCCGCCATAGACCATGATGTGGCCGTCGCCGCCACGACGGAGCTGGTCGACCAGTTCGGCCAGGTCGCCGTCGGCGATCGTGGTGTTGGCCCAGTCGGCGGTCTTCAGCGTGCGGGAGAAGACCACCTTGCGGGCGGCGTTGAAGATACCGGTCCACGGGTGATCGGGCTGGTCGCCGCCCGGAGCGAAGTGGGTGACCATGTTCTGGTAGGAGACCCGGCCCATGAGCAAGGCATCCGCGCCCCGGTACAGCTCGCCTGTAGGGTCGAGTAGCGACTCGTCGGCGCCTAGGTGCGGACTCGAACCCTCCGTAACGCGCGGGTCGATGCCGGTCATGCACCAGTTGAAGTAGTCGCTACCGTACTCGGCGGACACGCCGTCGAGGGAGATATTGAACGCGCGCAGGATCAGCTTCCGCATCACAGCTCCTAGGCCTAGACATTGCGGCTAACTGACAGACGAAGCGCGAGCCCGAAACCAATCGGGCTGGCCGCCAGCAGTGCAAGACAAGCCCGGGTGGCTGCTAAGCCCCGCGCTTCGCCGCTGCTCACGCCCGAGGATCGCGAGATACCATCCAGCGCCAGAAAGAACGATACGCGCTCCCCCGCGTCGCAAGATCTCCCGGCCGGCAGATGCAAATATTCGGCGATCACGCCGCTCGCGCTAGCGGACAGCAATAACACCCGCGTCGCGATCCTGGTTACGGTCAGCACGCGAGATCAGCCCGATTATCTTCGGTTCGCCCTGGTTAGCCTGTCCGTGCCGGCAGATCTGGCGGTCACGTCATGGCCTGTTGCTGCGGGATGTGCGGCGCCGGAGTCCGGCCGCTGCCATGGCCAGGCCGGCAACGGCGACGACGGGTCCGATCACGGCCCACACAGTGGCGCCGGTCATCACGCTGCCCCCGATGTAGCCGAGTCCCTGCAGCGTCCAGATGACTCCTGTGACCGTGAGCAGCGCGCCGAACCCGGCGAGCAGTCCTCTCCGCATAACGGACTCCTTCCTGAGCGGCCCGGACGTAGTCGGGACCCACACCGATGCTGTCACGAATAAAGCGATTCGCTGACCGGCATGTCCGCCACTGCCTCGACGGGGAAACGTTGCGCTCACCGCTCATAGACGCACATGCGCGCAGTGCCGCCGTTAGGTATTGCGAGAGGCACTTGGAGACCACACTGCCGATGCGGCCCGGATTGGAAGTTATGCGCGTTCCGCAGTGTCGCCAGCGACTAGTCCGGCCGCAGCCCAGCGCGCCCGCTCAGGATGTTTCGCAGTCTAGCCGCGCTCAGATCCAGTTCTTCGGTTGCTCGAGTTGCCGGGGCTTGTATGGAGGGGTGCGCCAGCTGCCGGCGAGCGAGTCGAGTTCGTGTGCGGTCGGCGCCGTGAGGGGTACCCCGCGCCGGGAAACGGACGAGATCAGGGCGATGGGCCTGCGGCTGGCTGAGCTGTGCCAGAAGTACGGCATCGCGGAGCTTTCTGTCTTCGGGCCGATAGCGCGCGGTGATGAGCGGCCAGACAGTGATGTCGATCTGCTCTATGTCCGCCTCCCGGCAATGATCTCGGCAT
>Ga0207664_10001808_pt1 | contig 14092 bp, 19 predicted proteins | sample LARL83metaG_FD_184349 | JGI IMG/M metagenome (GOLD analysis project Ga0207664, IMG submission 184349) | Corn, switchgrass and miscanthus rhizosphere microbial communities from Kellogg Biological Station, Michigan, USA - LAR L8-3 metaG... | ecosystem: Host-associated > Plants > Roots >...
GCTCTTCCAGCACGGTGACCAGCCGGGTCAGCGTGGACGGCGCGATCTTCTCGGCCGCGGCGAGGTCGCCGAGGCGCAGTGGCCCGGCCCGCTCCACGGTGGCCAGCGCGGACAGCTGGGTGGGGGTGAGCCCGGCCAGTTCGTGGCGCCGCAGGCTGCGGGATACCCGGGCGATGGCGACCCGCAGCCGGGTCACGTCGATGTCGACCGGGCCGGCCGCGGCGGCCGCTGGGTCGGCCCAGCCCGAGGTGCTGGCGGTCGTTCCTGCGTTGGACACCCTTGCAGGGTACGTCGCGGCGGCGGCCGGCGCGCGCCGAGCCGGGCAGCCGCCCAGGTAACTGGCCGGATCAGCAGGCGGGAAGTGGCACGATTGTGTCCGGCAGGCAGGCCGGAGAAGGCGGGAGTGACGTGTCGGTAACGCCGAGCGTTTCGTATTCGATCACCGTGCGGCTCGAAGTGCCCTCCCGGGGCCGGGCGGTCAGCGAGCTCACCCACGCGGTGGAGCAGGCCGGCGGCGCGGTGACCGCGCTGGACGTCGCGCCGGTCGGGCACGAGCGGCTGCGGGTGGACGTGACCTGCGCGGCCGGGGACAGCGAGCACGCCGAGGCGATCGTGCAGGCGCTCAGCGCCATCGATGGGGTCACGCTGAGCAAGGTCAGCGACCGGACCTTCCTGCTGCACCTGGGCGGGAAGATCGAGACCGCCGTCAAGGTGCCGCTGCGCAACCGGGACGACCTGTCCATGGCCTACACCCCCGGGGTGGCCCGGGTGTCGATGGCTATCGCCCGCAACCCCGAGGACGCACGCCGGCTGACCATCAAGCGCAACAGCGTCGCGGTGGTCAGCGACGGCTCGGCCGTGCTGGGCCTGGGCAACATCGGCCCGTACGCGGCCATGCCGGTAATGGAAGGCAAGGCCGCGCTGTTCAAGCGGTTCGCCGGGATCGACGCCTGGCCGGTATGCCTGGACACCCAGGACACCGACGAGATCGTGCGCACCGTGCAGGTGATCGCGCCCGCGTTCGGCGGCATCAACCTGGAGGACATCAGCGCGCCGCGCTGCTTCGAGGTCGAGCGCAGGCTGCGCGACCTGCTGGACATCCCGGTCTTCCACGACGACCAGCACGGTACGGCGATCGTAGTGCTGGCCGCGCTCACCAACGCGCTGCGGGTGGTGGGCAAGAAGCTCGGCACGGTCCGGATCGCGATGTCCGGCGCGGGCGCGGCGGGCACCGCCGTGCTCCGGCTGCTGCTCGCCTCGGGTGCCTCGGACGTGGTGGTCTGTGACGAAAAGGGCGCACTGCACCGGGGCCGGCCTGGCATGGACGCCAACCTGCGCTGGGTGGCCGAGCACACCAACCCGGCCGGCTACGACGGCGACCTGGCCGGCGCGGTGCGCGGCGCCGACGTGTTCATCGGGCTGTCCGCGCCGCGCATCCTGACCGGCGGCGACGTGGCCGCGATGAACGACGACGCGATCGTCTTCGCGCTGGCCAACCCGGACCCCGAGGTGGACCCGGACGACGCCCATCAGCACGCCGCCGTCGTCGCCACCGGGCGCAGCGACTACCCGAACCAGATCAACAACGTGCTGGCTTTCCCGGGCGTGTTCCGCGGGCTGCTCGATGCGCAGAGCCGGATGGTCACCGACGACATGCTGATCGCCGCGGCCCGGGCCCTGGCCGGGGTGGTGTCACCCGGCGAGCTCGGCCCGCACTACATCATCCCGTCGGTGTTCAACGCGGGTGTCTCGTCCGCCGTGGCGGCCGCGGTCCGGGACGCGGCCGGCCGCCGCCCATCCCCGGGCTGACCAGCCTCGCCCGCTGCCGGTGGCGCCGGGTCGCGCGGCGTCAGCCAGAATGGGGTAATGGAGGAGGACCTCTCGGGCCGGCTGCTGGTGGCCACGCCGTTGCTCGGCGACCCGAACTTCCGCCGCACGGTCGTGCTCATCGTCGAGGACGAGCCGGAGGAGGGCACGCTCGGCGTGGTGCTGAACCGGCCGACCGAGATTCCGGTCGGCCAGGTGCTCGAGTCGTGGACCGACCTGGTCACCGGGCCCTCGGTGGTCTTCCGGGGCGGCCCGGTCGCCCCCAACAGCGCGCTGGCGCTGGCCGTCGTGCCCGGCGACGCCGAGCCGGTCGGCTGGCGCGCGCTCGACTCCCCGGCGCTGGAGTCCCGGCTCGGCCTGGTTGACCTGGACGCCCCGCCCCAGCTGCTGGCGGGCGGGATCGCCTCGCTGCGGGTGTTCGCCGGCTACGCCGGCTGGGGCCCCGGCCAGCTGCAGGCCGAGATCGACGAGGGCGCCTGGTACGTGCTCTCCGGCGAGCCCGCGGACGCGTTCGCGGCCGAGCCGGAGGAGCTGTGGAAAGCGGTGCTGCGCAGGCAGGGCGGCAACCTGGCCATGGTGGCCACCTACCCGGACGATCCGTCGCTCAACTAGACACCCGGCCGCCGCGTACACTCGACTCCCATGAGCACTGAAGTCCTGCCCGGCACCGGCACCCGCGAGGACACCGGCACGACGTCGGATGTCTCATTCGGTGACGGCGACCACGAGCGGTTCGCGCATTACGTCGACAAGGAAAAGATTGTCGACAGTGCGGTGACCGGCACGCCGGTGATCGCCCTGTGCGGCAAGGTGTGGGTGCCCAGCCGGGATCCCAAGCGGTTCCCGGTCTGCCCGGACTGCAAGCGGATCTACGAGTCGCTGCCGCCCGGCGACGGCTGAGTCCCGCCGCCACGGCCTGACTGCCCTTAATCCAGAACGGCCTGTCCCGCGACGGTGACCCCAGCCGCGCGCATCGCCTCGATCGCTGCCGCCATCGTGGCCGGGTCCACCGCGGCGGTCAGGCCGAGCAGCACCTGGGTGGTGAAGCCCGCCCCGGCCGCGTCGATGGACGTGGCCCGGACGCAGTAGTCGGTGGCGATCCCCACCACGTCCACCTCGGTGACCCCGCGGCCGCGCAGCCAGTCGGCCAGCCCGGTGCCGTCGCCGTCGCTGCCCTCGAACGCGCTGTACGCGGCGGCGTGCGCCCCCTTGCTGAACACGGTGTGGATCCCGCTGGTGTCCAGGTCCGGGTGGAAGTCCGCACCGGTGGTGCCGGCCACGCAGTGCCGCGGCCACGTGTTCACGTAGTCCGGCTCCAGGGCGAAGTGATCGCCCGGGTCCACGTGGAAGTCGCGGGACGCGGCCACATGCGGGTAGCCGCCGGCCGCGACGTAGCGGCTGATCTGCCTGGCTACCTCGGCCCCGCCGGCCACTTCCAGGGAACCGCCCTCGCAGAAGTCGTTCTGCACATCCACGATCACCAGCGCTCGCACAGCCTGAGCGTATTACCCGGCGGCACCGATGTCTGCCGGGGTGCCGGCGGTGATCCGGACCAGCTCGGCGAACGAGGTGGGGAACACGGTGTGCGCGTGCCCGGCCGCGGCCCATACCTCGTCGTACTTGTCCAGCCAGGTGTCCACCAGCGTGGGCAGCGGCGCCGGGTGGCCGACCGGCGCGACGCCGCCGATCACCTGGCCGGTGGCGGCCCGGACCACCTCCGGGCTGGCCCGGCGCACCCGCTCAGCGCCCAGCAGCGCCGCTACCCGGCTGGTATCCACCCGGTGCGCCCCGCTGGTCAGGATGAGCAGCGGGGCATCGCCGGCGGTGAAGACCAGGCTGTTGGCGATCGCCCCCACCTCGCAGCCAAGCTGGGCGGCGGCGGTGGCGGCGGTGGGCGCGGGCTCCGGGAGTTCCCGGACCTGGCCGGGAACTCCGAGAGCCTGCAGTGTGCCGGCGACTTTTTCCGCGCTGGGATGCATCCCCGCAGGCTAGCTGCGGGTGTGCCAGTCGGCGAACCGTTTATCCGCGGCCGGCTCGTGGATCAGCAGGCCGGACGTGCGGAACAGGAACTCGGCGAAGGTGGCCGGCGCCTGATCACTGTTGATTACGTAGCGATCCGGAGCGAGCCGGAGCTGGAGCATCCGGCGCTGCGCGTAGTTGCACTCATCTATGACATCGGCCATGGTGCGGGCCGCCTTGCGGGCCGCCCCGGCCAGCTGGTGAAGCACGTGCCCGTCCCCCCGGCGGGCGGGTCCTGAACTGCGGTCGGTGCGAGTCATGACTCCAGTCTGCGCGCTGTCACGCTCCAGAGCTAGTGGCAGTGATGCCAGCTGACCGCAATATCCTGCCATCGATAGGGCATACTGGTTACATGCTCCGTAACGTCGCCGCAGTGATCGTGGACGGCTTCACTCCCTTCGAGCTCGGTGTGGTGTGCGAGGTCTTCGGTATCGACCGGTCGGACGACGGGCTGCCCACCTACGACTTCGCGGTCGTGGCCGGGGAGCCCGGCCCGCTCCGCGCGGAGGCCGGGTTCACCGTGTCCACCCCCTACGGCCTGGACCGGCTGGCCGTGGCCGACCTGGTCGTGGTGCCTGCGGTGCGCGACAGCCGCATCTACCACCCGGACGGCCCCCGGTTCCCGGCCCCTCTGATGGAGGCACTGCAGGACGCGGTGGCCCGGGGTGCCCGGGTGCTCAGCGTGTGCACCGGCGCGTTCGCGCTGGGCGCGGCGGGACTGCTGGACGGGCGCCGGTGCACGGCGCACTGGCGGCACGCCGCGGAACTGGCCAAGCGGTACCCGGAGGCCGAGGTCAACCCGGACGTGCTCTACGTGGACGCCGACCCGGTGATCACCAGTGCGGGCACCGCCGCGGGCATCGACGCCTGCCTCTACCTGGTGCGCAAGGAGCAGGGGTCCCGGGTGGCCAACGGGATCGCCCGCCGGATGGTGATCCCCCCGCACCGGGACGGCGGGCAGGCCCAGTACGTGGACCGGCCGGTCGCCATGCCGTCCTCCTGCGACACCCTCGGCGAGGTCATCGGGTGGATGCAGCGCCACCTCGCGGAGCCGGTCACCGTCCGTGAGCTGGCCCGCCGGGCGCACATGTCCGAGCGGACCTTCGCCCGGCGGTTCGTCCAGGAGACCGGGACCACCCCGGTGCGCTGGCTGACCGGCCAGCGCATCCTGCTCGCCCAGGAACTGCTGGAAGAGACCGGCGAGACGACCGACCTGATCGCGGAGCGGGCCGGGTTCGGGAACGCGGCTACCCTCCGGCACCACTTCCGGGCCTGGCGGGGCATCACGCCCCAGGCCTACCGGCGCACGTTCTCCCCGGCGGGCCTGGCCACGCTGGCCAGCTGAGGCCCTGGCTGGCCCGCTGGGCCCGTTCTAGGCCGCGGCCCCGTTCCCGTTGTCCGGCCGGAACACCGTGGGGATGGCGGGGTAACCGCGGGACAGCTGGAGCGCATGCACCGGCAGTTCGGCCAGGGCCTGGCGGTGCCGGTCCCGGGCCGCGGCCAGCGATTCCCGGCCGACGATCTCCCCGTCGCGGACCAGCGGCCGCAGCAGGGCCCGCTGGGCTGGCCCGGTGGCTGGGGCCTCGGCCCGCTCGGTGGCCGCATCCGCGGGTGGCGGCGTGGTGATCAGCTCGGTGGTGGCGATGCCCTGCTCGCCGAGCTGGCGCACCGCCCACTTGCGCCCGCCCTTGCTCGGCTTGCCCACCGAGTGCTTGGCCACCGGGCGGAGCACGCCGTTGCCATCGGCTTCCAGCGCCCGGGCCACCAGCTTGTAGACCAGCGCCGCGGTGGGCGCGCCGGACCCGGTGACCAGCGAGGTGCCCACGCCGTAGCCGTCCACCGGCGCGGCGGCCAGCGCGGCGATCGAGTACTCGTTGAGGTCGCCGCTCAGCACGATCCTGGTCTGCCGCGCGCCGAGCTCATCCAGCAGGCTGCGCACCTGCCCGGTGACCTTGGGCAGGTCGCCGCTGTCGATGCGCACCGCGCCCAGGCCCGGCCCGGCCAGCTCGACCGCGGTGCGCACCGCGCGCTCCACGTCGAACGTGTCCACCAGCAGCGTGGTGCCCGGGCCGAGGGCGGCCAGCTGGGCGGTGAACGCGTCCCGCTCGGTGTCGTGCACCAGGCTGAACGCGTGCGCGCTGGTGCCGCTGGTGGGCACGCCGTAGTCGCGGCCCGCGCGCAGGTTCGAGGTGGACGAGAAGCCAGCGATGTAGGCCGCGCGGGCGCTGGCCACCCCGGCCATCTCATGGGTGCGGCGGGAGCCCATCTCGATGATCGGCCGCCCGTCCGCCGCGTTCACCATCCGGGACGCGGCGGACGCGATCGCGGTGTCATGGTTGAGGATCGACAGCGCGAGCGTCTCCAGCACCACCGCCTCGGCGAACCGGGCCTCCACGACCAGGATGGGCGATCCGGGAAAATAGCAGTCGCCTTCCCCGTAACCCCAGATGTTCCCGGTGAACTGGTAGGCCTGCAGGTAGTCCAGGGTGGTCTCGTCCACGATCCCGCCGTCGCGCAGGTACGCCAGCTCTTGCGGGCCGAACGTGAAGTGCTCCAGGGCGTCGAGCAGCCGCCCGGTGCCCGCTACCACGCCATACCGGCGGCCGTGCGGCAGCGCCCGGGCGAACACCTCGAACACGGCCCGGCGGCCCGCCGCGCCGCTGCGCAGCGCGGCGGTGAGCATGGTCAGCTCGTAGCGGTCGGTGAGCAGGGCCGTGCTGGCCAGGCCGGTGCTGGCCACGCCCGCCACCCGGCCGGCCGGTTGCGGGCGCTGCCCGCCGGAGTTAACCGTCACGAAGGCCAAGACTACGGACCAGACCCGGACCCGGTGCCGGTAAGGGGCCCAGCGGCCCGCGGCGCGCGCGTGCTGGCCTGGCTGGTGTACTAAGTGGCAGATGCAGGCCGCGGGGCTGAGAGACTAGGAACGTTACATCCGGGGAGGTGAACGCCGGTGAGCGTGGCACCAGCAGAGGTTGAGCGGCCGGAGGCAGCCCAGGAGGTCGTCCCCGACACGCCGTGGGTCACCATCGTGTGGAACGATCCGGTGAACCTCATGTCTTATGTGACCTACGTGTTCCAGCAGGTGTTCGGGTATTCGCGGCGCAAGGCGGAAAAGCTCATGCTCGACGTGCACCACAAGGGCAGGGCAGTGGTCTCCTCGGGCACGAGGGAGTCGATGGAGCGCGACGTGGCCGTGCTGCACGGCTACGGGCTATGGGCCACGGTGAGCCACGACAAGTGAGCGCGGCTGAGGAAACGGGTGACGTCGTGCAAGGCTTCCGCCGGATACGGCGGGGCGGGGTGACCGCCCGTTTCGACCATAGCCAGGCCGGGATCATCCGCGCGCTGGTCAGCCAGGTCGCTGAGCTCGTCGGTGAGCCGGAAGAGGCGCCGGACGCCCCAGGGACCGAAGAGCCGGGGCCGGCCGGCGCGGGCAACCCGCTCGCCGACCTGGCCAGCCTGCTGGACAGCCGCGCCCCGGAAGGGCCACCGGAGGACCCGGCGCTGGCCCGGCTGCTGCCAGACGCCTACCGCGACGACGCCGAGGCGGCGGGCGAGTTCCGCCGGTTCACCGAGGAGGAACTGCGCTCCGGCAAGGTCGCGGCGGCGCAGACCGTGCTGGCCACGCTGCCCGAAGACGGGGGCAAGGTCGACCTGTCCACGGAAGACGCTCAGGTGTGGCTGCGCGCACTCAACGATGTCCGGCTGACGCTGGGGGTCCGCCTGTCGATCACCGAGGACTTCGCCGAGCGGGTGCTGGACCTCGATCCGGCTGATCCGCGCTCGGCCTACCTGTGGATCTACGACTGGCTCACCTTCCTGCAGGAAACCCTGGTGCGCGCACTGCGGTAACCAGGCCCGGTGGACCGGGCGGCGGCAGATACCCTCGGAGCATGCTGACGATCTCCGCCGCGCTGCGGGACAAGATCGTCTCGCACGCCCGCGCGGATCATCCTGACGAGGCGTGCGGGGTGATCGCCGGCCCAGCCGGCAGCGACCGCCCGGAGCGGTTCATCCCCATGCTGAACGCCCAGCGCTCGCCCACGTTCTATGAGTTCGACTCGATGGAACTGCTGCGCGTGTGGCGGGAGATGGACGACCGCGACGAGGAGCCGGTGGTGATCTACCACTCGCACACCGCGACCGAGGCGTACCCGTCCCGGACGGACATCTCGTACGCGAACGAGCCCGGCGCGCATTACGTGGTGGTCTCCACCCGCGACCCCGATCGGACTGAGTTCCGCTCGTTCCGGATTGCCGGCGGGAAGGTGACCGAGGAGGACGTCCGGTTCGCCGCTGACGCGGGCGGTCCCGCTCTGGAATGATCGCAGCGGACATCCGGTTGGCACCCGGTGACGGCCGTCGCCGCCGCGGGCCGGCCGGGACGCCGCGCCGACTGACCGCCCCGACCCTGGAGTGTTGTTTCATGGCCATCGAAGTCCGGATCCCGACGATCCTGCGCACCTATACCGGCGGGGCCAAGTCGGTGGAGGGCTCGGGAGCGACGCTCGCCGAACTGATCGGCGACCTCGACGCCCACTACGGCGGGCTTCGCGACCGCCTGCAGGACGAGTCGGGCCTGCGCCGGTTCGTCAACGTCTACCTCAACGACGAGGACGTGCGGTTCCTCGGCGGCCTGGAGACGCCGGTCAAGGACGGGGACACGGTGACCGTCCTGCCCGCCGTGGCCGGCGGGGCGCCCGGCCGGTAGCCCGGGCCGGGAACCCGCGATGCGTTACGGCTCACTGCTCGACTCGGTCGGGCATACCCCGCTGGTCGGGCTGCCCCGGCTGTCGCCGGCCCCGGATGTCCGGCTGTGGGCCAAGCTGGAGGACCGCAACCCGACCGGTTCGGTCAAGGACCGGGCTGCGTTTTTCATGATCGAGCAGGCGGAAAAGGACGGCCTGCTCGCCCCGGGGTCCACCATCCTGGAGCCGACGTCCGGGAACACCGGGATCTCCCTGGCCATGGTGGCCCGGCTGCGGGGTTACCAGCTGATCTGCGTCATGCCGGAGAACACCTCGGCCGAGCGCCGGCAGCTGCTGGAGATGTACGGCGCGCAGGTCATTTCCTCCCCGGCCGCGGGCGGGTCCAACGAAGCGGTCCGGGTGGCCCAGCGGCTGGCCGCCGAGCATCCCAGCTGGGTCATGCTGTACCAGTACGGGAACGAGGCCAACACCCGGGCGCACTACGCGACCACCGGCCCGGAACTGCTCGCGGACCTGCCCAGCATCACGCACTTCGTGGCCGGCCTGGGCACGACCGGGACGCTGATGGGCGTCGGGCGCTTCCTGCGCGAGCAGGTGCCGGGGGTGGCCATCGTGGCCGCCGAGCCCCGGTACGGGGAACTGGTCTACGGGCTGCGCAACATCGACGAGGGATTCGTCCCTGAGCTGTACGACGAGTCCGTGCTGACCACCCGGTTCTCCGTGTCGTCGGTGGACGCGCTGCGCCGCACCCGGGAACTGCTCGACCAGGAGGGCATCTTCGCGGGCATCTCGTCCGGCGCCGCGCTGCACGCGGCGCTGGCCATGGCAGCCAAGGCGCAGGCCGCCGGGCAGCGCGCGGACATCGCGTTCGTGGTCGCCGACGGTGGCTGGAAGTACCTGTCCACCGGTGCTTACACGGGAACACTGGAAGAAGCTGAGGCCCGGCTGGAAGGCCAGCTGTGGGCCTGACCGTCTTCGACGAGGCGATCGCTGTCCAGCCGGCCGGCGACGGCCGCTACCAGGTGACCCCGGATGACCGGTTCGCGATCGCGGGCGCGGTCAACGGGGGAGTGCTGCTGGCCTCCGTGCTGCGGGCGGTGCTGGACACCTCCCCGCACCCCTATCCCATCGCGACCAGCGCGCATTTTCTCCGCGCGCCCCGGACCGAGCCCGCGCAGATCGAGGTGACCTGGCTGAAGCACGGCCGGGTGGCCGCGACCGCCCGGGCCACCCTGGTCCAGGACGGCCGGCCGGTGCTGGAGACCACCGTTACCACCGGCGCGCTCGGTGACCCGGCTGAGGCCGGCGGACTGTCCTGGACCGGTGCGCCGCCGCGGCTGCCGCCGATCGAGGAGTGCGAGGACATTGAGCACGCCCAGGGACCGCGGGCGTTCAGCGGCTACGTGAAATACGTGGATATCCGGCTGGACCCGGCCACGGTCGGCTGGACCCGCCGCCAGCCGTCCGGCCGCCCGGAAATGCGGGGGTACTTCCAGCTGCGCGAGCCCCGCGACCCGGACGCCTGCCTGCTCGCCCTGGCGGTGGACTCGCTGCCGCCGGCCGTCTTCGGCCTGGCCGTGGTGGGCTGGTCACCTACGGTGGAGCTGACCTGGTACATGCGCGCGGTGCCCGCGCCCGGGGTGCTGCGGGTGGCCGCCCGCTGCCGGCACGTGAACGGCGGCTGGTTCGACGAGGAGGCCGAGGTCTGGGACAGCGCCGGCCGCCTGGTGGCGCAGAGCCGCCAGATCGCCCTGGTCGGCCGCGGGCCGCGGGCCGCGGGGTAGCCGCGCCGGCGTACCCTGGCCCCCGTGCGCCTCACTGTCATCGGGTGTTCTGGTTCCTTCCCCGGCCCGGACAGCCCGGCTTCGTCCTATCTGCTGGAGCACCAGGGCTTCCGGCTGCTCATCGATCTGGGCAACGGGGCCCTCGGCCCGCTGCAGCGGCACACCACGCTGGCCGGCATCAATGCCATCTGCCTGAGCCACCTGCACGCGGATCACTGTCTTGACCTGTGCGGGTACTGGGTGGCGCAGACGTACGCGCCGGACGGGCCCGGCCCGCGCATCCCGGTGTACGGCCCGGCCGGCACCGCGCACCGGATGGCCCAGGCCTATGGCCTGGACGAGCACCCGGGCATGACGCAGGCCTTCGACTTCGGCACGCTGCACCCGGGGACCCGGGAGATCGGGCCGTTCCGGGTCACGCTCGCGCACATGAACCACCCGGTCGAGACGTTCGGCTTCCGGATCGAGGCCGGCGGCCGGGCGATCGCCTACTCGGCGGACACCGGCCCGTCGGCCGCGCTCACCGGGCTGGCCCGCGGCGCCGACCTGATGCTCTGCGAGGCCTCGTTCCTGGCCGGGCCGGGTCTGCCCGGGGGTGTGCACCTGACCGCCGGGCAGGCCGCGCAGCACGCGGCCCAGGCCGGGGCCGGGCACCTGGTGCTGACTCACCTGGTGCCCTGGAACGACCGCGAGCGCAGCCGGGCCGAGGCGGCCGCCGCCTTCGGCGGGGAGCTTTCCCTGGCCACATCGGGGCTGGTCATAGACCTCGGGTGAACTGACGGTGATCAGGCAGCACCTAGGATCAACAAGCATGCGGGTATTCGTGACCGGCGGCGCCGGGTTCATCGGCTCCCACCTCACCGACGGGTTCCTCGCCCGCGGCGATGAGGTCACCGTGGTCGATGACCTGTCCGCCGGCCGCGCCGGGCGGCTGGACGAAGCGGCCACCCTGCACAAGCTGAGCATCGCCGACGCGGACTCGTTCACCGGTCTGGTCCGCCAGGTCCGGCCGCGGCTGATCTGCCATCTGGCCGCGCACATCGACGTCCGCTCATCAGTGTCCAGCCCGGCCACGGACGCGCAGGCCAACGTGGTCGGCACGGTCAATGTGCTGGAAGCGGCCCGGGCCATCGACGCCCGGGTGCTGTTCGCCTCCTCCGGCGGAGCGCTGTACGGGCGGAACGCGCCCATCCCGTCCCGGGAGGATGTGCTGCCGCTGCCCGAATCGCCCACCGGCATCGCCAAATACTGCGCCGAGCAGTACATCGGCCTGTACAACCGGCTGCACGGCACCCGGCACTCGATCCTGCGGATGGCCAACGTGTACGGCCCCCGGCAGGATCCGGGCGGCGAATCCGGGGTCATCCCCATTTTCTGTGCCAGCGCGCTGGCCGGCCAGGCCCCGCCCGTGTACGGCGATGGCACGCAAACCCGCGATTACGTGTACGTGGCGGACACGGTCAGCGCGTTTCTCGCCGCCGCCGACACCGACCGGCCGGGCACCTGGAACATCGGGGCCGGCACCGAGGTCAGCGTGCTGGACATCGTGGCCATCATCGACGCAGTGGCAGGCGGCGCGCCCGCACCGCGGTTCGGCCAGCCCCGCGCGGGCGAGCTGCTGCGCAGCGCCCTGGCCGTCAGCCGGGCAGCCCGGGATCTGGACTGGCATCCCCAGGTCCCGCTGGACGAGGGCGTTGCGGTGGTCTACGGCTGGATCAAGGCCGGCGCCCCCGACCGGGCTCCCTGCTAGCCCGGGGGACCACGCCAGCCCGCACGCCCCCGCGTCCGGACGCGGCGGCTCGGCCCAAGGGCGATCGGGGGTCCGGGGGGCCGTCCCCCCGGGCTACGCTGTCCTGCATGTCCCGACCCGATGGGCGCAGCAACGCGTCGCTGCGCGAGATACGGATGACCCGTGGCTGGCTGGACCACGCGGAGGGCTCGGTGCTCGTCGAGTTCGGCGCGACCCGGGTCCTCTGCGCGGCGAGTGCCACCGTGGATGTGCCCCGGTGGCGGCGGGGCAGCGGGCTCGGCTGGGTCACCGCCGAGTACGCGATGCTGCCCCGGGCGACCAACACCCGCGGCGACCGGGAGTCGGTGAAAGGCCGTCTGGGGGGCCGGACCCAGGAGATTTCCCGGCTGGTCGGCCGGTCGCTGCGGGCCTGCGTGGACGCCAAGGCCCTGGGCGAGAACACCATCGTCCTCGATTGTGACGTGCTGCAGGCCGACGGCGGCACCCGCACCGCCGCCATCACCGGCGGCTACGTGGCGCTGGCCGACGCGGTTTCCTGGCTGCGCCAGCGCAAGCGGCTCAAGGGCGACCCGATCGTCGGCTCGGTGGCCGCGGTCAGCGTGGGCATCGTCGACTCGCAGCCCCGCCTCGACCTGTGCTACGAGGAGGATTCAGCCGCGCAGACCGACATGAACGTGGTGTGCACCGGTGACGGCGACTTCGTGGAGATCCAGGGCACGGCCGAGCAGGAGCCGTTCAGCCGCGAGGTACTCGCCGAACTGCTGGATCTCGCGGTGGCTGGCTGCGCCCAGCTGACCCGGATCCAGCACGACGCCCTGGCCCGCGAGCTTCCCGCGCGGTGAGCCGGGTGGGCACCAGGATCGTCTTGGCCACCAGGAACCCGGGCAAGCTCGGCGAACTGCGCCGGATCCTGGAGAACGGCCACGTGCCGGTGGACGTGGCGGACCTGGGCGAGTATCCGGGAATGCCGGAAGTGGCGGAGACCGGGCGCACGTTTAGCGAGAACGCACTGCTCAAGGCGCGGGCGGTGGCGGCGTTCACCGGGCTGCCCGCGGTCGCCGACGACTCTGGGCTGTGTGCCGACGCGCTGAACGGGATGCCCGGCGTGCTGTCCGCGCGCTGGTCGGGCCGGCACGGCGACGACGACGCCAACCTGCGGCTGGTGCTCGGCCAGCTGTCGGACACCCCCCGGGGCCGCCGCGGCGCCCAGTTCGTCTGCGCCGCGGCGCTGGTCCTGCCGTCCGGCGGCGAGCACGTCACCGAGGGAGTGCTGGACGGCTGGCTGACCGGCGAACCGCGGGGCAGCAACGGCTTCGGCTATGACCCGATCTTCGTGCCGTCCGGCGGGGAGCTGACCACGGCCCAGCTGAGCCCGGCCGAGAAAGACCAGATCAGCCACCGGGGGAAGGCGCTGCGCGCGCTGGCCCCGGTCATTGCGGCGCTGCTGGGCAGCTGAGCCAGGGCACCGGGCGGCCCGCCACCCCTGGATCTGAAGGGACGACGGGCCGGTGGTGCGGGAATCACCACGGGCAGCTCACCAGTGCGTGGGCGCGCTGCTCGGGGCCGGCGTGGGTGTGCCGGCCATCCCCGGCACGGTGCCGGTCGGCGCCGGCGTCGGCATCATGCTGGTGGTCGGCTGGGCCGAGGGCATCATAGTCGGCGTCATGCTCGGCGTCGGTGCGGCGCTGCCCAGGATGAAGATCAGCGCGGCCGGCGGCAGCTGGATGCGCACCGGCCGGTTGACCGAGGTGATCACCAGTGTGATCACGATCCGCGTGTGCCGGCCGAGGACGATCAGGACCAGCTTGCGCACCGTGTGCCCGCGGCCCATCCAGACCCGGAACCGGGTCATGTTCAGGCCGCTGTTCATCACCGACTGCAGGCCCGGCTGCAGGCCCGCCGCCACGCTGTGCATGGCCGACGAGAGGAGGTAATGACCACCGAACTCGGTCATCCCGCTGCCCATCGAGCCCATCGAGCTCATCGAGCTCCTCCGGCCCATC
>Ga0207664_10001809_pt1 | contig 14091 bp, 32 predicted proteins | sample LARL83metaG_FD_184349 | JGI IMG/M metagenome (GOLD analysis project Ga0207664, IMG submission 184349) | Corn, switchgrass and miscanthus rhizosphere microbial communities from Kellogg Biological Station, Michigan, USA - LAR L8-3 metaG... | ecosystem: Host-associated > Plants > Roots >...
GCTGCTTCTCCTAGCCCCGAGTCTTCTGACCGCAACCCTGCTCGCGGCGTTTTCCGTGTACGTGTTTTTGAGTGCGCCTGGACGTTACCTGCTCAAGTGGGGACTGATCCCCTTGTCCCTCATCGTATGGGTGATGGCGATTCCCTTTGCCTGTGCCGTGGTCGGTAAGGCTTTACCCGCAAGCCTTCCCGAGCGGTTCGTGCTGCTCGGTCACAACGTCGTCATCACCGGCCACGCGAAGACCGGCATCGAGGTCTGGGCGCGAGTAGGGTCTGCGACACGTCTGTACGTCATTCCGTATTCCAAGCAGGCGGAACAGACCTTCGCCGGCGGGGAAAAGTCTGCAGCGAATGGCGGGCGCGCGGAGATTACGCGCCGTGGCGGGACGGGGGAAACCAAGGACGATTACGTGTCGAACCTGGTCCTGCCCGAGAAGGACAACCCCAAAGACGCCGAGCCGAACAAGCCGTCGGAGTGGCTGTGAACTGGCTGCGCGAGGCGATCAGCGACGAAACCGGACAAGCCGACATTGCCTACGCGGTGATCGGGGCTCTTGCCGGCGGCGCTCTGGGTGCGCTGGCGTTCATCTGCGCCATGTCGGCGATCGCGTATTTCCGCTGCATCCCGCTGGTCAAGCCGGATGTCGTCGTCAATTGCTCCTTTGATCCTCTGCCGATGGGGCAGGCGGCAGCATTGATCTTCGGCGCGTTCGCAACGCTCATCGGCGCGCTGTGCGGCTACATGGCGGCCACCCGCAAGCAGCGCCCGCAAGCGATGTCGGCCCCGCCGGTTACGAGCACCGTGACCACGACTGCAACGACGATACAGCCGTCCCCCGCAGAAGCCGCTACCGACGTTGATACGACGACGGTCTTACCCACGAAACCGATGGGCTGATGCGCTCCAACTGCCTGATCTTCGCGGTCAGGCGGTGGATGCAAAGCGGCGGGTATTTCATCGTCCGCAAATCCAAGCATGGCTGGTGGCCGCATTTCCTGTGGGCCAAGTCACTGAAAGGCATAGCCATTGAACAATGGATACCGCGTTACCCGAAGCGATGGGAAGACCTGCCGTGGTGGAGAAAGCTGTTGCCGGTTCACGTCATGCTGTTTCGCGGCAAATTGAAGCGCGATGATGATTAAGTAATGCCGATACTCGCCAGCATCTTCCTGTCGCGCACCGCCCTTGAGGTCTACGGCGTCATCGCGCTCGGGCTATTTCTGCTCGGACTGAAAACGAGTTACGACCACAAGCATGAAGCTATCGGAGCCGCGCGGGTGCAAGCGCAGTTCGATGCCTACAAAGCCGTCGCCATCAAGCGGTCAACCGATCTCGCGTTGCTGTGGGCCGCGCAAGTCGGAAAAACGGACGAAGCCGTACGCAAGCAACAGGAGTTGGACAATGCCACGATGCAAGCGTTGCAGGACCGTGTTGAAACTCTATCGCACGCTCCTACTCTGCATTTTTCCGCCGCTGCTATGGGGCTGTGGGACGCTGCAACAGCCGCCGCCAACAGCGCCGCTCCCGCCGCTGCCGAGAAGTCTGCAACGGGAACCCCTGCCGTTCCCGGCGCCGCCGACATCTCTGAAAGAGACGACGCCAATTTCAAAGTGAAGGCATCGGCCGCGTATCTCGACGCGGTCAAGTTGTTCCACGCCTGCCGCGACTTCTACAGCGGCTTGGCAAAACAGGAGGTTGGACCATGAACTACTATTTCGTTGGCTTTGCTGTTCTTGTCGTCGTCATTCTCGGCGTCGTCTTCTACAAGCGTTTCAAGAAGCCCACTACCGGGACGCTGGCGGTCTCGCCGGCACAAGCATCTCTCATCGTAGCCTCCCTTAAGGCGCATGCCGAGAGCATCGCCGCGAGCGCCAAGACCGACGCTGGCAAGATAGCGTCGTTCATCAGCAACGAATTCCATCCCGCCGCACCCGCAGCGCCCGTTGCCGCTACTCCTCCGGCGGCAGTGCCAGAGGCACCGTCTGCGGGCAGCGGCGGGACCGCTCCCGTGCAAGTGGTCGTGACCGCTTCGGATGCAGTGCTTGCCAAGCATGCGCAACTCGACGCCGTGATCGCGGATCATCAGACCGCCATTGCCACGCATCAGGCGGCAATCGTCGATGTGCAGAATCAAAAGGCCGCGGTGACGGCGGCGCAGGACGCACTCAATAAGCTCGTCGCATGACGCTAAGACTCACCGTCCTCGCGGCGGCGCTGGTCCTTGCCGGGTGCGGAGGCGGCGGATCAAGTACACCATCCGCATCTGCGCCCGTTGCTCCGACAGCGCCCATCGTTCGCACGGCCCCGCTCGAATTCGGCTACTTCGGTCTCGCAGACATTGCCGCGACAGCGAACTCGGTGACTTTTTCGCATTGTATCGACTGGGGCGACTGGACGAAGGACAAGGAAGCGATCAAGGCAAGGATCATCGCTCAGCTTCAGTCCGCGAAGGCTGCGGGCCTGAAAGCGATTGTCTCGACTGGCTTCCTCACCTTCGATGCGGGATACAGATACTTAGGCACCGCGGAACTTGTTGCGTTCAAGAAACAACTGGACGCGCTCGATCTCTCGAAAATCTGCATTGCTGCGTACTGTATTGACGAGCCCGACGTGCATGGGATTTCCGATGCGGTCATGACGCAGTGCTTCAACGAGACGCGCGCCGCGTGGCCGATCAAGATGGCGGTGATCTACGGACCGAACGGCCAGACGCCGGGAATCAGTGCAGCCGACTGGATCGGTCGCGACGACTACGGTGCAGGTTCCGGCGTGCTGCAACGCCTGCCAAGCATCCGTCCCGATCAGCAGTGGATCGTCGTTCCCGGCGGGGCTGATCCGTGGCGGCAGGACGTGACACCGTTCGCTGACTTTGCCAAAGCCCGCGGCAACGTGGCAGCCGTCATCGCGTTTCTTTACGTGGACTACGGTGGCGGCAAGGGCATTGGAACGAATGGAACATTTCCGGCTTATGCGGCCGCAGGGACCGCGATCAAGAAAGGCGCTGCATGATTACGATTCAACTTACCGACGCACAGGTTGCGTCGATCCTGCAACAATACGGCTCACCGCAGACTACGCCGGTCACCGCGCCAGCACCCGCAGCGATCACGGTCCCCGGCTGGAGCGTGCGGCTGATTGATCTGCCGTGGAACGGGATCGGGAACGTGCGCCTGTACTCGGACACCTTCGGACCCTTTGGCAACAATGACATGCTGTTGGTTCGCTTCACGACTCCCGCGACGAACGACACCGCGACCATCCAGGTCGTGCAGGCTGGCGGCCAGCCGCAAGTGAACCGCGTACTGACCCTTGCTACGGAACCGGGCCTAATCAGCGACAAGCTGATGCCTGTCGTAACGGGCATCGGTGCCGTTGCGCAGCCGGTCGGACCGATCCTTGCCGCCACCGCAGGAACAGCTCCGGTTATCCACATGCAGGTGGGAATCCCGAGCCGCGTCGGCATGGTCGGGCTCAAGCCGAACACGGTTCATTACCTGACCGTCGTGAATCGCAACGGCTTCGGTGGCACTGCGTCATGCACGGCGGCGTCGTGCGGCGTCGACATCGATCTCCAGAACTGATGATTCGCGCCACGCTGAAGGCCTATCTCCTGCGCGTAGCGATCGCGATCGATGGCTTCGTTCAGGCGTGCGCCAATCGCGGCACCATCGGCATCACGATCAGCGCGCGGGCCGGAACAGCGGCGGCGCACGGTCATCGCTGGGGCTTATGGATGTGGTGGCTGCTCGATCGAATGTGGCCATTCGGACGCGATCCAGTAACCGGCAAAAGCCACTGTCACGGCGCGATTGATAACGACAAACTTCGCGCGCAGGCGGCGATCGACGAGCTGAACGATCCCGTAGTCACCGCTTATCTCAAGGACCACTGATGCTGCCGCTGCTGGACGAAACACGCTACTGGGACTTCGCCCCGATGGACGAGCCCGCCATGCGGAACGCGCAGCGATTCCTACCTCCTGAAGTGCGGCTCAATGACGACGACGTCCAGAGAATCGCGGTATGCAAGGGCGTCAACAGCATTACGCGTGCGTACATGATGGGCCTATTGGCGGGACTTAGACGGAAGTAGTTTTAGACTTGATCGATACGATTTTGGCGCGCAATTCCGTCGGCACGTTTAGCACGAGCGGTTCAATATCGCGGAACTACCCAAGACGACAGCGGAAGTCGTCGCCAGGGCTATTCGGGAGACGTTCGGGCGGTAGGCGGCATCTACATCCCAAGACGCGAACGCAGTTCATTGACGCGGGCTAATTCTTCGTTGTTCTTCGCTCGATGCTCATCCAATTCGCGGCGACTTTTGCCTGTTTGGCAGTCTTCCAAGTTTACGCGCGCCTCGCGCTCGAAATAATCGAGCCAGTCCATGATGGCGTTTCGTAGGCGCTTAGGCTGCGTATCGGCGTATTTCTCGCGCAGCCGTCCTATAGACGCAAGCGTCACCTCGCAGCACTCGACACTACCGCCAATCCAACTCTGGCTACAGGACGGCGGTCGCTCCATGATTCTCAACGCGGCCGATTTCCAGTCGCTATCAGAAAATCCAGAGTATTGATCCGGAACCCGTTGCGCGGTTGGCTCCGACTTGTCGGGAAACCCAAAAAGTGCGCGAAAATTCATGGGCCATTCCTTTCTGCGCGACAGCGGAAGTCGTCGCTCGGGCTATTCGGGAGACGTTCGGGCGGTAGACATGGGCAGCGGCCGCTCTACGATCTCACCGTCGACTTCGGTCAGGTAAAAGCCGCGCTCTCGGCGCCAGCGGATCGCAGCGTCAACCAATAACTCGGTCAGACGAGCTTCCTCCACGGCGCGCATCGCGTCGCGTTGCTGATCGGGCGTCATCCTGCCTCCACTATCGTATACCGCAAACCACCGCCGGCACCCACGGCATAGGGCTTGCCACCGGCTGGCAGTCGCGGAACCAGAATAGCGCCAGGAGCGCGGCTGCGGTAACGAGCGCCAGCAGGACTGCTGCGCGCTTCATCGGCCAGAGTTCACCACGGCTTCACCAACATTCCGTTTTCCCTATGACCACGCCTGATTTTAAGTCCCTTGTGTCTGCCATTCCACCACCCGGGCAAAGCCTAGTATCATAGGAGAATCGTCATCGAAATAGACGTTCCACGGACGCTCACCTACCCCACGAACTCCACCGCGCTTCACCAACAGCCCACCAGTATGAGCCGAGCCCGCACCCACGGCGAAAGCGGTTCGCCGACATATAAGAGTTGGGAAGGTATGCGTCAGCGCTGCGAGAATCCTCGCGACCCATCGTACAGCCGCTACGGTGGCAGAGGGATCGCGGTTTGCGAGCGATGGCGATCGTTTGGCAATTTCATGCTCGACATGGGATCGAGACCGCCCGGCCTCACGTTGGAGCGCATCGACAACAACGGCAATTACGAACTCGGCAACTGTCGATGGGCGTCCCGCATTGAGCAGGCGAACAACACCCGTCGGAACCGCGTCATTATGGTCGGCGCTTCGCGCGTGTCGGTTGCAGAGGCATCCCGGATGACAGGCGTTCCGGAGCGAAAGATTCTCAACCGTATCAACGCCGGCTGGCCAATTCAGCGCGCAATTAGCTAGCGTCATCGACGCGATTACGCGTCCCGCAGTCGGGCAAATTCGTTGCATCGCAGCCTGAAATACCCCCAATCGGCAGTGTGCGCTTCGCTATAGTCACGCGGCGTCCTGAAGTCCATCGCAAGATTCAACACGCAAGTTGCCGAATCGCCGATTCGAAAGTGCCGACAATCATCGCAATAGCGTCTCGCAATCGCTCGCGTTGTTCGCCGTTCCCGTACTCGTACCTCTCGCCGCAGTTGATCGGTCGAAAATTTCGCCAATGCCGTTCGGCGTTCGCGCGGCGTCATTTCATCCTCCCGACGGCCCGTTTCAGCGTCCGTTCTGCCAAGTGAGAGTAACGTCGCGTGGTCGCCTGCGCCTTGTGGCCGAGCAGCCGGCCGATCGTGTGCAGGTCTGATCCAGTGTTCGCGAGGAAGCTCGCCATCGTGTGCCGCAGGTCGTGGAAGTGGATGTGCTCAAGCCCGCACGCATTGCGCGCCTGCCGCCATTCCCAATCCAGCGAGTCGATCGTCCGCGTGAACGGCAGCTCCTTGAGATAGGGCAGCGCCGGCTTCGCCACAGGCACGATTCGCGGTTCGCCATTCTTCGACGTGCCGAGGTAGATCACGCCGCGCTTCACTTGCGCCGGCCTCAGCCCGTGCAATTCGCTCCGGCGCAGGCCCGTATAGGCCGCCAGGGCGATCCACGCCCGCCCGGCGGCTGTCGGGGCCTTGGCGATCAATGCGCGCACCTGGGCGGGCTCCAGATACTCGTGGCGGGCATTGTTCTCGGGCAGGAGCCACACACGGGCCGACAGGTTCTCGCGCGTCCATTCCTTGCGCCACGCGAACTTCGCCACCGCTTTGAGCACGGAGAGCCTTCGGTTGACCGTCCCGGGCTTCAACCCCTTCACCTGCCGGTAAGCATCGGCGACGGCAGGGATGTCGCGCAAGTTCTTGCCGATCACGAAGCGGGCGAGCGCGATGGCGTGTAACTGGCGGGACCGCTCCGACTTGCTGCCGGCGACCTTCTCGTCGAGCCACGTCTGAATGGCGCCGGGCAAGGGAATCTCTGGCTCTACGCCAAGGTCACGAGCCGCAAAGATTTCGTGACGGAGCTTCGCTTCGAGCGCCTCCGCCTCGGCCCGCGTAATGCCGCGCGGGCAGTGGCGATGTATGCGGATGCCGCGGAGTTGAAACTCGACGACGTGACGGCCGGCGACGGCGCGGACGGACAAGCGTTCCCCCTGCTCGCGGTGAGGTAGCGTTCGACTTCCAGCGGATCGAAGCGCAGGCACCGCGGCGAGACGCGATGGTATTCCAGCTCGTCGCGGTCGCAAAGCCGGCGCACCGTGGACCCGGAGATCCCCAGACGTCCGGCGACCTCGGCCAGCGTCATCATGGTCCCGCGCTCCTCCGCAGTGAGCAGGCGGTCGGTCACTCGAACAGCTCCGCCTTCATGCTCTGCTCACCGAGCACCGCTGCGAAGTCCTCGGCAAGCATGGCCGCGTCGCAGTCGGGTAGATACGCGCCGACGAATACTTCCGCCGGCCCCGGTTCGTGACCATCGCCGGTCAACCTAAAGCGGCGCCCCTTCGGCGAGTACCACACCGAGCCCACGAGCCCGAAGTCGGCGAGCATTCCGGCGACGATCTGCGCCGCCTGCTCCGCGCCGCGGTGCTTGCGTGCCCGCTCGAACTGGCCGGCGAGTGTTTCCATGTGCGCGCGCACCTGACGCGCTTCCGCGATCTGCGCAAACCACTTCTTCCCGAAATCGCCATTCGGGTCTTCGCCCCGCACGCACTCTTCCGTCATGTCGATCCAATCGCCAATGAAGTAAGCCGCGCGCGAAAACGGGTTACCTTCTATGCTCACTTCGTCGTCCGATGTAATCGATGATCGTTCGTGTGCTCATCTATCGCTCCCCTCCGATTGCAGCGTCTTGCGCCGAAGGTCGCGTTCCGCAGCGAACGTGAGGAGCGCATGACGATCCAAAACCATGTGCTCTGATTCGCGGCGTTTCGACGGGCGCGTTGCTATCAGCAGGCGTACGCGAAGGGTGTGTAGCACCACCGCGACGCGAAGGGGCTCCCATCCCAAGCGCTGCGCAAGACTGGCTGTAGTTGACCACCCTTCAGTCCCCAACAACGCTTTAGCCACTGCGCGCTGATGTGCGCCGCTCATTCCCGCCCTCCCGGAATGATCTTCGGATCGCCTTTGATGCTGACAGCGAAAAGCGGGTTTTGCGGCTTGGCGCCCCCCGCATCAATCTGAGCGCGCAGAAGGGCAGCGGCTTCTACGACACGGTTGTACGCTTCGATCGTGCCCAATTGCATCTCGGCATTGGTAATGGCCAACCACAACCCAGCGTCGCACGGTCTGGTTATCCGTCGCGGTGCCTCGACGGGGCGCCCTGTAGCCTTTGGCCACGCCTTTACGTTATCGCTCATTCCCGCTCCCCTCCGATTGCAGCGCGGCGAGAGATTCCTGCGCTTCTTTAACGGTCGCCGTCAGCGGATGCGGAACGGCTGGATGACGCTCGTTCCAGTCGTCCACTACACCGGCGGTCTTGCGCACGAACGCGGTCACGATACGGCGCAGCTTTGCGTTGCGCTCCGCGAGGGCGTCGCGTTCGGCGAGAAGATCACGCACGTCTGGCTGATTTCGCAGCGTCGGATAGCTATCGCTCATTCCCGCTCTCCTGATTGCGCGATCACCTTTGCGAGCCACGCATCAAGGCCCTCTGCGATGCGACGCAGCTTGCCGTCGTAGTCAACGTCGAGTGGAACGTGCGTCGGATGAATTCGGTTCCAATGATCCTGATCGTCAAATATCTGCGTGATCTCCGCGCGAATCTTCCGCGCGCGCTCCACAAACGCCTTGCGTGCGTCGTCGCTCATTCCCGCTCTCCCGATCGTTCCCCTAGCGCGGCGAGACAGCCGTCGCGATGGTGTTCCGATTGCCCGGCAAGTGGCACCCAGTCGGTTCCGCACTCACGACAATCGAATATGTCGGACATGCCGCTACGTTGGCTTACCGCGTGCTTATGCAGCGCCGCCCGCAGCCTATCCAGCTCTTCCCGTAGTGCGGATATTTCATCGGCGATCTCATCGATCAACTCCCGATACACTGGGAGCGTAATTCCAGCGCGCATCTTGGCTATCAGTGCATCACTCATGCTTTCAACCCCGCCATGATCCGATCGCGCATTTCGTCGCTGCTCTGCATGGCGAGCCAGTCGGCAATCGCCTCGAATGAGGATGGTTCCTTCGGCGACCAACTGCAATCACAGCCTGGGCAAAATGCCACTCGGCCGTCGTTTATCGAGTAGCCGACCATCGCTCCGCACAGACTGCAATCGTGATGGTCGAGCCAGCTTTTGCCGGCCGCTTGCTGTGCTACCCACGCTGCGGAATATTTCGGTGCATCACTCATGCTTTTCGCTCCTTGTCCAGCACGCTTCGGATCGCTCTGCGTTCTGCCCGCAAAAGCCACTCTTGTATCAGCATCCCGGTCCCCATGCCAAACGAGAAGCCACCGAGAAACATCAAAACAAGAGTGTGGCCATCCATATCGCTATTCCTTGGGTTGCTCTGTCGGTTCTGTAACGATTCGCGTAAAGTAGTCTCGATGATTGAGATTGATATTCACGCCACGGTCTAGGCGATCAGCGTTGTGCTCGCTGGACTCCGGCCCTAACCGCTTAATCACCGCATCAGTTGAGAATTCGACGATCTCGACGTAGTACTTCATTCTTTCGGCTCCTTGGGTTGCTCTGCGAGAGCGGCATCGATAGCAGCATCGAGTTCAGCGTGGGACTTTACTTCGCACAAGGCGTCGCGCGTAGCCCACCATTCTTTACCGCCAATGCGAGCCTGCATCGGATAGCCGCCTTCTGTCCCACAACCATAATTCCACCAATTCTCTCGTAGCCAACGATACCGCTCTGCATCTCGTCGCACAGTAGCTAGAGCGGATTCAGCGGCTTCGGCGCGATCGAGCAGGGCGGTAAGCGCGTTCGCTCCACTGATGCACAGGTCGCCATGCGTATGCAGGAAGCCGAACGGGTACGAGCCATCGTCCCGTTGCTGATTCGGGATCCGGTTGTAGATCGCACCTGGCTTGGGCTTGGTCATGCCAATCGCTCTATCGTCTCGGCCAAAAGGTCTAGTTCGTCTCGTTTGTATCTGGCGTAAAAGCCGCGCTTGCCGAGTCCATGAAGCCCGCTCGCCCCACGGTGATGCTCCGGGCAGAATGGCAGCACGAGCGTGTGCTGTGCGCGCATAGCAGCTCCTTCGCCTTCGCGGATATGGTGAAGCTCTACCGGGGCGACTCCGCACACGACGCAGGCCAAGGCTGCGACGCGATCCATCCAACGGCACTCGGCCGCAGACTTGGATTTGCTCGGCCCACGATCGCGGTGATTCCCTTTGCCGATGTCCACGCTCGGCCTCGTCGCTCCCGACTTCGCTGCGCGCGTGAGTTTGTAGGCCGGCGCTGGCGTGCGTTCCGGCTTGATCTGCTTTCTGGTCCGGCAGGCGGAATGGACGCGATTCGACAGGCCCGAGCGCCACAGGACCGGCTCGCCGCATACTCTGCACGGTTGAGGGTCGTTGTGCGGTTTCATGCAACGCGCCTTCGCACCGCGATTGCCGCCGCGTGAGCGCGATTGGCGGCTCCGAGTTTGATGTAGACGCGCCCGAGGTGCGAGCGGATCGTACCCAATGACAGTCCGAGACGGACGCCTATCTCCGTGTTTTCCAAGCCGTCGGCGACGTGCTTCAATACCTCGCGTTCGCGGGCGGTAAGCATCGGATTCATGCCGCCAACTCCAATCCGAGTTCGGTCGCGGCGTAGGCTTCGATCTTGTCCATGTAGGAACTGAATTCGCCTACGTCGAGCGTCGTTGTCGAGATACCGACCGATCCGCCGCTCGGCAATTCCTCCGATCCGATCAGCGTCCGCTTGAAGTGCTCGTGCCACGCGTCGGCGCTAAATTGCTTACCCTCTATCCATGCGTTCGCGGCGATGTCGTTGAGCAGCGCCCACAGACGCCGGTTTTGCTCGCTCGACCGCTTCGCCTTGTGCTCTGTCACCATGACGGAAAGCGGTCGCCCTTGGTCGGCCATTGCTTTCCAGTTCGCGCCGAGGAAACCTTGCAGGTTGCGCAAGTGGCCCTCTTGCCGCAGGATGAAGAGGCGCAGCGGTCCGCTCATTGCGTCGTTGCGGGCGCTTCCGTCGTTGGCGCAACGGGCGGCATTAGGCGACCACTTGATTCGAGCAGGGATTTCAACTCCTCGAATCCGGCTTTGATCTTCGCGCTGTCCATGTTCTCGACCTTCGTCCATGACCCGGTATCGAAGATCGCTTTGAGCAACGCGGCCTTCGCTTTCTTGTCCTCTGCGGTCATGCCAGGATGTGCCTGCACGAGTAAGGCCTGCACTTCCTCGCACCATATCTGCCGTTGCCTCTGCTCGAACGTCCATGAGTCTGAACCGTCTTCGTGGAACAACTCCTTGGAGTCACGCTTGTCTAATGAATCGAAGTGCGCGCCGCCGATGTTTAGGAACTCGAAGTGTGATTTCAGCTTCTCGAAGTCCGGCGCGTCAATTTCATTACCGTTCAGCGTGGCCGTGCGGTCCTTTTGCACATAGGCGCGATTGATGATCTTGCCGTCCTCGCGCACTGGATCAAGTTCGATCAGCAAGGAAGGCTCATAGCCGAGTTCTTTTTCGACCGCCATCCGCGTACCGCTCGTAATTAGCTCCTTCTTTCCGGTTTCCTCATTCGTCTGGTATTCGTAGATGGAGCCAGCCCGCCCGCAGACGATGACGTGCAGCTTGGACGATAGGAAACGGTCCGTAAAATCGGCCCAAGCCGCCTTTATCGGTCCCCAATGATGGAATTCCAGCTTAGTAATCGGCCGCTTGTTCTTCCGCTTAAGTCCTTCGTTGATTTTCTTGAGATAGGATGCTTGTGCGTCCCGCCAAACGTGGGTGATGGAATCAAGGATGACGATTGAACATTCCTGCTCCGCTTCGTCCATGAAGCGCATCAGGTCGGCCAGGGCGCGCGACTCGTCATAGACCATCAGCGGAATTCCCGCCGCGTCGAATAGCGGAATGACATAGGATGCCGCCGGTTCCGTGTCGAAGAAACCTACCGGCTTTGTCGCCTTGGAAAACTGATGCAAGCCGACCGCTATCTTCGCCGCCGTGTACGTCTTCCCCGATCCGGCCGTTCCGTACAGTCCAACCTTGGCGTAGGCCATCCGGTTTGTTGCCTTGCGTAGCATGCTCATTTCATCCCTCTCGGCAGTTCGTGCCATGCTGCGTCGTCAGTTGGGTATTCGTCGTTCATGGGGTGAGCAAAACCATTCGGTTCATTTGGTTACGTCTATGCAATCAAGCGTGGCGCCCTGCTGACTCCGCGAAGCAAAATGCAATTCATGCGCCGCGACTGCATCTGCGACGCTCCTAAAAATTCGCGCCGCGTGGTATCTGAGCCAAGGGCTTACGCGACCGTCGCAAATCGCCCAGACCTCAAGCCCTTTCTGCGCGGCGTAGTGAATCTCCATCGCAGTTCCCCATGAGGGCGTTTTCGCGAGGGCAATAAGCAACGTGCAGCGGTCAATATCCTCCATGTCGCCTTCTACGATGTCGGTAACGCAGTCATCCTCGCGTCCCCGATAATCGCGGGCCATAGGATCAAGCCACTCGCCCGGAAGCGCTTTGAACGAAAAGATACACGGCTTCTTCGCAGACGACGGCGATCATCGCTTCGGACTCGATCACAAACGTATAGATGTCGCGCTCGGACAAATTGACCGGGCATTGCGCGACTACCTGCAGCTCATAACTGTTCTTCATCGAGAAGCCTCATTTGGTTATCGCGCCCTTGAATTGCGAGGCGCATATGGCTGTAGCGAGAAATCCCTGTGCCGTCGATACTGTCTGCGCCGAGTTCCTCGAAGTAGGCAAACCGCGCCGGATCGTTGACGCGGCCGACATGCGCCCATTTCCCCATTATTTTCGCGGCCTTTATAACGTGAGCTGCGGAGGCGGATAGCTTGAACTGCGTTGTGCCGCCGATGAACACGGCCGCAATCTCGTCCCAAGGAATCTCCAAATCCTGCTGGCCGTCCTGAATCGCAACCGCGAGCGGCCATCCCGCAAGTCTGCCCTTCCAATGCTCAAAGGCTTCCAACGTGCGCCGAGCCGAACCGACCACATCCGGCGCGGTCACGAACAGACAATTGACCTTGTGATGCGCTTCCCGCTCAAGTAGGGATAAAAACGCTTTGCCGTCAAAGCGCGCATAGGCACCGTTATCGATGGCCCACGGTAGCCCTGGGCTTTGAAGTCGGAATCGAGTCAGCGGAGTAAGCAACTGGCCGACCTCGCACCCGAGTTCGTTCGCGCACTTTGCTAAATCCTCACTTGTGTCGAGAAATCACTCAAGTCTTTCGCTCCGAAGTCTGTAGGCTGTTGCGTTTGATTGCGTTCACGTCAGTCCAAATGGATCGAGGTTTTCAGTAAATAATCCCCAACCCCACCAAAGACAGCACCATCACTGCTATAGCTGTCCATCGCCATACCCGTCTGGTAAACCACGGACCGTCGTCGAAATAACCTATGTTCAATCCCGATCCGCGCACAACCTCATTACGATGGATCGCGTAATTTTCGTCATCGCTGGATACCAGGCGCAGACTCACACCGACACCTGTTCCATTTGACTAGCGGAGGTCACTTCACCATCCGTTGACGCACGGAGCGTTGCGGCTACTGCGCGCATGGTTGACGTGACCTCGTCCTGCGTGCGCTCTGGCGCGTTGTTCCAATCGGACGTGTACCGTATTTGCGCGCGATGCGATTCCTGCAAGGCGCGCATTGCTCGGTGAAGTTCCGGTGCGAGTAATCTTTCACCCGTCGCGGTAAAGCGCATACCTTTGGGCCATTGTGCCCTCCCATAACAGGCAAACAGCATCGCGCCCTGCGCGCACATGCCGAACCACTTGTCGCCCAATGCGTGCTTGGCGTGACCGTACTTGTCGATAGCGTCCGCCGCCGCATCCAGCACTTCATCTGCTCTCATGCTGCCTCCACAGTGATATATCCATTCCCGGCGCACGCGGTGCAGTGCTGCACTTCCCATAAGGTGGCATCCGGATCGAGGTTAGTTGCGTATGTGCCGGCTCCGCCGCACCACGGACAGCGCTGCGCTACGATCTTCGGCACGCCGGCATCGTCCAGCACGCGGTTTAGCTCGTCATAGATTTGATTCATACCGCCTCCGCGATCCTGTCAAATTCTGCATCCACAAGGGATTGGAATTTGATTTTTTGCGCGTCCCACGCTGCGTCCCCCGCTGCGGCCCCCGCTGCGGCCCTCGCTGCGGCCCTCGCTGCGGCCCCCGCTGCGGCCCCCGCTGCGGCCCACGCTGCGTCCCTCGCTGCGGCCCTCGCTGCGGCCCCCGCTGCGGCCCCCGCTGCGGCCCTCGCT
>Ga0207664_10001810_pt1 | contig 14089 bp, 16 predicted proteins | sample LARL83metaG_FD_184349 | JGI IMG/M metagenome (GOLD analysis project Ga0207664, IMG submission 184349) | Corn, switchgrass and miscanthus rhizosphere microbial communities from Kellogg Biological Station, Michigan, USA - LAR L8-3 metaG... | ecosystem: Host-associated > Plants > Roots >...
GAGGCACCGCTGAGAACGCTCCGGCAATCGGATCGGAAATGATCACGCCCTCCTCGCGCAGTGAGTTCACCATCGCTGTGCGTAGTTCATCGGCCCGGTCGTGGACGACCGGGCTTGGGGAAGCTGCCATCGCTCTCCTGCTCGTCTCTATGTCGGATCAGACTGGCCTCCGGAACACCGTCCGGAAACACCTGGCATCACTTAGTGAACAGGGACCTGGCGGGCTGCGGCAGGTGTTAGCTGTTCGCAATCAGCGGCTGTGAACGCCTCGCGCCTTCGAGCGGGTTCCCCCGCCCGTCGCCCAACAGCCCAGGAGTGAGGACCATGGCTCGCCGCGAGTACTACGACGACCCCGAGGCGCCCGGGCCGAACTCCCTTGTCGTGGCCACCTTGAGAACCGCTGAGGTTCCGTCCGTCCGGGTTGCTTCGGCCACGAAGGCCTCTGACCCGCCCGTATACGGGCGCCCTACGACGACCGACCAGTCTGTCTCCAGGCTCGAGACAAGCGCGGGCAGTTGCTCGAGCCAGTCTCCGGCACCGGCAGCCAGAGCCGTGTTGCGCACGGCGTCGGGTACATCGATCATTCCTGCAGTCTCACAGCAATCCGGAGGTCGCGGCTCCCTTCTCCGCCGGTGCCGTCGTCGCCGTCCAGCCCCCGATCCAGCGGACATGGTCGATCTCACCCCCGTCGCCGTGCTCTGGGTCACTGACTGACCGCCTGCCGCCGCCACCCTCATGCGTAAAGTCGGCCCCGAACGTCAAGCACGACAATCACCGAGTCGGTTTGGCCGACGCAGGAGTGGGCGCCGGACTTCGCAGCGACTCCGTCGAATGCGGTCAGGAGGCCTGGGAAGGCTGCTGAAGCAGACCCGGGCGTGGGACGACGACCGGATCGACGACCCGCCTGCCCGGCTGGCCGGCGGGTGAGGCCGCGCGGGACGAGAGCGGCGGCGATGTCGACGCACGGACGATCAGCTCCGTGCTCAGCTCCACCCGGTTCGGGTGCGGTGCCCGGTCCTCGATGAGTTGGCCGAGCATCTGGGCGGCGGCCGTGCCCATCTCGGCTAGCGGTTGCCAGATCGTAGTCAGCGGCGGGGACGCCCAGCCCGCGATGGGCAGGTCGTCGAACCCAACCACCGACAGATCCTCGGGGACACGGAGTCCGCGCTGCCGTGCCGCCTCGTACACGCCAAGTGCCTGCTGGTCGTTTCCGGCGAAGATGGCGGTCGGCGGGTCCGGCAGCGCCAGCAGCTCGGCGCCATGGCTGAGACCGCCCTCGACGCTGAAGTCGCCGTACCGGACCAGGGCCGGGTCGGCCGCCATGCCCGCGCGATCCAGCGCCGAGCGGAACCCGTCGAGCCGGGCCAGCGAACAGTGGAAGTAGGCCGGGCCCGTGATGACGGCGATCCGCCGGTGCCCGAGGGCTATGAGGTGCTCGCTGGCGGCCAGCCCGCCAGCCCAGTTCGTCGCTCCGATAGAGGGAAGATCGGTGGGCGGGTCGTTGGCTGGATCGACGACGACGGCCGGAAGGGCCGAGGCGCGAAGTGCGTCGATCACCGGCGCGGTCAGCCAGGTGGTCGCGAGGAGCACCCCGTCGCAGCGACGGCCGTCCAGCGCCGCCGCCAGGTTCTCGCCGCTGTGCGGCACTGCGGATAGCATGACGGCCGCCGAGTGCCGCGCGCACCATTCCTCGATCCCGCGCAGGATCTCCACCGCCCAGGGATCTTGCAGGCCGGTGAACACCACGCTGAACACCCGCAGACCACGACGGGCAGGCGCCCCGCCGCGCTCGTAGCGGTGCTGGTTCAGGAGTTCCTGGATCCGGGCGCGGGTGGCCGGGGCGACGTCGCCCCGGTCGTTCAGTACTTTCGAGACTGTCGGTAGCGACACACCGGCCTCGGCGGCAATCTCCGCCAGGGTGGTCCGGCGTCCGTTGTGTCGTGCCGGGTCCCCGGTGAATTTCGCCACCTTCCCGATTCTACGTGCATAAGCAGCTTATAAGAATATTTTCGCAAAAGTTTCGAACATCACGCCGCCAGTCTTATCGCCGGTCATTCCGCGGGCCCCCGAGCAGCGCGTGCTCCTTTTCGGCGGCCGGTCGGCCCGGCCGCTTTTACTCAACCGGTAGGCCCGGTCGGTCGCAACGCGCCTAGATCATCGCAAAGGATCTGAACTTGATCGATTTGACGCTAAATGTCAGGTCATCGGGCGGGCTGCCTAGTAGTGCTTTGCGAGGGCTGGGCGTCTGCCAGGCTCACCTCCCGAGCATTCGCGGTGCGCCCGGGAATCAGCCGAATTGCCCCTGGAGCCGGACCTGCCTGCCCTTCGAGTGGCGTAGCGCCCGGGTGATCTGCGGGGCGGTCGCCATTGTGTAGTGGCCGCGCGGGCAGGGCAAGCTGTACATCAGCTCGCCGATATTGCGCTTGATGAACGCCAGCCGGGCGGTTGCCTCGGCTTCCTCGCCGGGAGAGGAAGCGGCGGCAATCTGCTGCTCGGCCAGCCGCACGTGAATGGCGCCCAGTTGCGGCGCCAGTTCCCCGCCGTCGGGCGCGGTGATCCGCAGCGTCCAGGCGAGCGGCCGGAACAGCGCGTCCCCGATCACTTCTCCGCAACGCAGGCAGACCAGTTCCTTCTCCACCCGCCGCACGCCAGGCACGACTCCTAACCTCCCCAAAGCGGTCAGCTACACCCAGAGCCGCTTCCCGACCGCGCGATAGGCAAACCCACGGGTCAGGGCGGCAAGCCAGGCTGGGATCGTCGTCGCTGAGAGTTGGGCGCCGGATAGGTGTCGTAGTCTCGGCTCTAAGGTCGAGTTCCTTAGCCTTGACGGGAAGCGGGCGGCCGCGTGGCCATGGCGGGATCTGGCCCAGGCATGAGTACGGCACGGTGTCGGACCGGCGGGAAGGGACAGGTACGAGCATGAGAATCAGCCGTCTGATCCTCAGCGGCGCGGCGATTGGCACGATCATAGGCACGGGCCGGGCTGACCTTAACGACACCCACGTGTTCAACCCAGCCTGGCCGCCGCACGCCCGGTTCCACAACGCCACAGGGTGGGGAACGGTGGCCGGGTCCCAGGTCCTTGCCCTATGGCTGTTGTGGCGGCCAGGACGGCAAGCGCGCGACGACGACGCGGCGGTGGCCACCGCCGCGCTGCTGTCGGCGATCGCCTGGGTGCCGTTCTTCCCGGCCCTGGCCATCTCGGGCGCAGGCGTCGAAGACGAGCCAGGCCACCTCCCCCGCGTCGCCGGGGTGCCCTTGAACCTGGTCCCCGCCGCCCTGATTCCCGGCAGCTGCGCACTCGCCTTCCTCCTGCACCGTCGCGGACGATAACCCTGGTCTCCGTCGCCGGCGCCGAGGACAACGTGTTCTGCGCCGGCGTAGCCGCCTTGCCCCGTTCAGGACCGGTCCAGGCGCGCGGGCACCACGTGAACCCTGCGGTCCGCGAGGTGCTCGGTGTGATAACTCAGCCAGGCGCAGACACCCGCGAGCGGAAGCTCGATGAGAACCGCGAGTACGACCGCTCCAAGCAACTCGTGCCGCGGCGAGGTCACGACATCGAACCAGGCGTCGATGACGAGTAGCGTCGCCGCCGAGGCCGACGCTAGCGCCAGGTACCGGGACCGGCGAAGCGCGAGGTAGCCCGTGGCGGCCAGCGCAATCAGCTCCAGGACGTCGAATCCGACCCAGGCGAGATCGTAATGACGGGAGACCTGACGCGACGGCAGGGAGAACCCGAGGTACACGATCCACGGAATGAGCACCACCGAGCAGACGATGAATGTCGGAGCCACCCAGCGCGATACCTCGGTTTTGTCCGGAGCTTCCATGAGTGCAGACTACGGTGCCGCCCGTCCCGTGATCCGTCGGTCAGACTCGTAAGATCGAAGGTCACGCCGATGGCGCAATAGCCAGTGGCTAGGCTGTGCCGGTGACTCAGCGCCCGATGCCCGAGTGGTCCCTGCGTGCGGCAACCGCGGATGACGCGCACTGGATCGCCGAACTTCGCGCGGTGGTGCTCCGCGCCGACCTGGAGCGACTGGACGCTTCGATCCGGTCCGTGTCCGGCAGCGCTTCCTGTCTGCATTCGATCCGGCCGTGACGCAGGTGGTGCGGCATCCGGGTTAACTTTCCGCCAAGGCGCGCGGGGCCGGTGCGGCCGCGTCACCGCCCGCGCCTTCTGGGGACACCCGGGCGGCCTGCTGGAGCCAGGCGACGTGACCCTGGAACGCCTTGCGCCCCCCGGGAGTCAGCCGGAACCAGGTCCGCGGCCGGCGGCCGACCGCTCCTTTCCTGACTTCGACGTAGCCAGCCTCTTCCAGGAACCGCGTCTGCTTGGACAGCAGCGAGTCGCTGATCCCCGCGGCGTCACGCAGCGCGGCGAACTCAACCCATTCCGCGCCGCTGGCGAGCAGTCCGCAGATCGACAGCCGGGTAATCGGGTGAATGACCGGATCAAGCGCGGCGGCCGGCTTGTCCGCGGGGGTCACGCCGCCACCCGGCCCGCCTCCAGGTCCCGGCGGACGGCCCGCAGATGGCCCTGCCAGCAGCCCGTTCCCGCTACGGTAGCGAGCACGCCGACCGCGATCGCGGCCGCGAGCAGCCGATGCTCGACCAGGAGTGATTCAGCCGCGTCGCCGGCGAAGATAATCGCGACGATGGCGAAGGTCCAGGGGCGGCTGGACGGGTACTGCCGGGTCCCCATGCCTAGATCCACGCCGCTGACCCGGGCTAGGGCGCGTTGCGCCAGGATCCACACCACGATCACGAGCACGCTGCCCCCGAGGGTCGCACCCGTGAGGTAGCGGGACCCGATCGGCATCGCGAAGGCCACGGCCCACCCGAAGGCCATGACCGCGACGTACCACCACGGCGTCTTCAGGCGGCTCGCCAGCTGCGCCCGCTGCGCGCGGAGCAGCTCCAGCTCCGCGACGCTCTCCGTGCTATCTCTCATCACCATGCTCGCTCCCTTCAAGTACTTTCCATTTTGTAAAGTACTTTACTGGATGCGATCTGGCAAGCAGGCAGGCCGGAATTCGCTTGGGGCATGCAGGCGCACGGAAGACGTCGCCGGTGGCCGACGCCAGGAATTCACTGCGGTGCTGCCCGCCGTTGCCCTCGGCGGACTGGGGAGAGGCGGGGCGGCCTGGACTAGCTGACTGAACGCAGCGGGGCTGACGGCCCGTCGGGCATGGTCATCCGGCCAGCCACGACCTGCTGGGCGTACTCGGCGGACTCGCTCTCCGAGAACCCCTTGAAGCCGTCTTCTGTCACCGTCACGATCATCGGGAAGATCTGCCGGGTCAGGTCGGGGCCGCCGGTGGCGGAGTCGTCGTCGGCCGCGTCGTACAGCGCTTGCACGCAGGCGAGCGCCGCGTCGGCCACGGACATGCCGTCGGTGTAGTACTTCTTGAGCGCGGACTTGGCGAAGACCGATCCCGAGCCGACCGAGTGGAAGCGGTGCTCCTCGTACGGGCCGCCCGCCACGTCATAGCTGAAGATCCGGCCAGCCCTGGCCTCCTCGTCATAGCCGGCGAACAGCGGGATCACCGCCAGGCCCTGCATCGCGGCCATCAGGTTGTCGCGGATCATCTTGGCCAGCCGGTTGGCCTTGCCATCGAGGGTGAGGGAACGGCCCTCCATCTTCTCGTAGTGCTCGAGTTCGACGCCGAACAGGCGGACGAGTTCAAGCGCCGTGGCCAGGGTGCCGGCTATCGCGATGGCCGAGTACTCATCGGCGCGGAACACCTTCTCCACGTCCCGCTTGGAGATCATGCTGCCCGCGGTCGCGCGGCGGTCGCCCGCCATCACCACGCCGCCTTCACAGGCGACCGCCACGATCGTCGTCGCGTGCGGCAGGTTCTTGATCAGGTCGGCGGCCGCGGCGGACCCAGTCCGCGGGCCGAGGTTCGCCAGCGGGAGCAGGCTGGGGTCGTACGAGGAGAGGAACTGCGCGAACGAGGGGATGCGCGCAGCCATGAACGCCATCTGGTCGCGCCCACTGCCGTTGGGAGAGCCGTCCACGCCGCCGCCTTCCTGCCGACTACTTTGACCCTAGAGCAGACACTATCCTGCGGCGAGTCAGTGCGATCACCCAGAATGGGGTGACCTGAGCCCGCCGCGGCGGCCGGGTGTGGATCAACGCCCGCGCTGCCTAATGTCCGGCCAGCTCAGCAACGACCGGAGCGAGCGCGTCCGCGAAGTCGGCGCCGAAGACGAAGTAGGAGAAGCCGCACTCCTCCCGCCGGCGCTGGATTTCCTCGACAGCCGCCGCCGGGTCATCCGGAAGATAGGCCAGCGAGTCCGCCGCGCGAAGCGCGGCCGGATCCGTGTCGGGGGACGCCATGAACGGCGCGCGAGCGCCGCCGACAACCGACACGTGGACCGCGAGCTCGACGTCCCGGATGGCGCGGAAGTCGCGGGCCAGCCGCTCGACTTCGGCCCGGGACTCACCGGGCGACGATACGAAGGTGACCGTGTCGGCGACCTCGGCTGCCAGCGCCTGGGCCTTCGGGCCGCGTACGGCCATCACCACCGGCGTGTGCAGGCCGGGACCGTCGAGGTCTCGCAGTGCCCTGACGGTCTCACGTACCTGGGCCGGCCGCTCGCGCGGCGGGACCACGGGCAGTCCCTTGTCGCGGAGCTCGTCCTCAATTCCTGGCCGGCCGGTGCCGATGCCCAGCTCGAAGCGACCTTCGGTGAGCACCGACAGCGAGTGAGCTTCCCACGCGGTCATCCACGGCGGGCGCAGCGGCGAGGCATACACCCAGGTGCCCACCCGCAGGTCGGTCAGAGCCGCCGCGACGGCCAGCGTGGGGGCCGGCGCCGGCTGCCATTGCGGGACGTCGGGCATCAGCAGCGTCGAGTAGCCGCGGTCGGCGATGCCGCGCACGCGGTCGCGCCACGCCGGCAGGTCAGTCAGCAGCGGGGCAACCACCCCGAATCGGAACGGTCTGGTCATGCCTGGGCTCCTCATAAAGACGGGTGTCTGACCTTCCATCCACAACGTGGCGGGCTGTCGCCTGTCGCCACCACTTTCAGACGCCGCTGCCGCCCGGAACTCATCGACGCCCGCTCACCTGAGATGCTTTCCGCATGCCCTCGCTCCCAGTGACGTTCGCTGACGATGTCATCAACCTGTCGGCGCGCGCTCAGTTCGAAGCGTTCATCGACGAGCACCGCGGCGCCCTCAACCGCTGCCTGGACGGACTGACCGAGGAACAGGCGCGCCGGTCGCTGGTTTCCTCCCGGACCACGCTGCTTGGCCTGGTGAAGCACGCGGTCTTCCTCGAGAAGGTCTGGTTCGACGAGGCGGTCACCGGCCGGTCACGCGCCGAGATCGGCATCCCGGAGATCTCGGACGAGTCGTTCATCTTGCATGACAGCGACACCATCGCCGCCGTCCAGCAGGCGCACCGCGAGGCGTGCGAGTCATCACGCCGGGCGACGTCATCCCTGGGACTGGACGACAAGGTCTACGGCTACCGGCTCGGGCCGCTCCCGCTGCGCTGGGTGTACCTCCACGTCCTGCGCGAACTCGCGCAGCACTGCGGCCACGCCGACATCCTCCGGGAGCAGATACTCAACGCGTAGCGTGCCGGGTGCCCGATGAGTTTCGCTCTAGCGTCCAGTCTGCATCTCCGTGCACCCGATCCCGCGACTACCGAGGAGAGCGTCATGACCGCTACGCACCGGAGGCGAGAGTGAAGCTTCTTCTCACGTCCGGGGGTGTCACGAACCCGAGCATCCGCGCTGCCCTGATCGACCTGCTGGGCAAGCCGGTCGGCGAATCGAGCGCCCTGTGCATCCCCACCGCGATGTACGGGCATCCGATGGCGGGCCCCGGCACCAAGGCCTGGCAGTTCATCAGCGGGAACTCCGAGAATCCCATGGTCGACCTGGGCTGGAATTCGGTCGGGGTGCTGGAGCTCACCGCACTGCCCAGCATCGGTGAAGAGCGCTGGGTGCCCTTGGTCCGTGAGGCGGACTGCCTGCTGGTGTCGGGCGGCGATGCCCTCTACCTGTGCTACTGGATGCGGCAGTCCGGGCTGGCGGACCTGCTCCCGTCGCTGAGTGAAACGACCTGGGTGGGACTGAGCGCCGGGAGCATGGTGCTGACCCCCAGGATCGGGGAGGACTTCGTCCAGTGGAGGCCGCCGGCCGGCGACGACGGCACGCTGGGCATCGTCGACTTCTCGATCTGCCCGCACCTGGCGGCCGACGGCATGCCAGGCAATTCCATGGCGGAGGCGGAACAGTGGGCCGCCGGCATCTCGGGTCCGGCGTACGCGATGGACGACCAGACGGCCATCAAGGTGGCCGGTGGCATCGTCGAGGTCGTCTCCGAGGGACAGTGGAAGCTGTTCCCCTGAACCCCGAAACCCGGAAAGCGAAGCGACCGGGCCCGGATGTGGACGTATAGCGAACATCGCCGTGACGCCTTCCCAGGAAAGTCTAATAGAGCTAGTCTTAGTAGCACCATGAAGATCGATCCAGGCGCGCAGGTCCCGCTGTACGAGCAGGCGGCCGCCGAACTGCGGCGGGCGATCGCCGACGGCGAGGTGAAGCCGGGGGAGCGGATGCCGCTGGCGAAGGACCTCGCGGCCGTGCTCGGCGTCAACAAGAACACGGTGCTCCGGGCCCTGCGCCAGTTGCGGGACGAAGGGCTGCTCGAGTTCCGCCGCGGCCGCGGGATCACCGTCGCCGGGACTCCCACGCGAGGCGCCGTGATGAGCAAGGTGCGAGAACTCGTGGCCTTCGGGCGCGAGCAGGGCTACCAGCCCGAAGAGCTCATCGCCATGATCAAGGTCATCTCACCGGAGGCTTAAGATGCTGTTCCTCCCCGAAAGACCGGCCGTCCCCGATGCGGGCGAGCGGGCCGGGCAGTCCGAGGCGCTGATCAAAGAGGCGCGCCGACGCCGCCGCCGCCGGTGGATCCGGGGAACGGCCGCCGTTCTGCTGGCCGCCGCCGGCGCGACGACCTGGGTGCTGCTTGACGGCCCGGCCGGCTCCCCGCGCCCGGCGAACGTCACCGCCTCCCGCCCGGGCCCGGCCGACGCGTGCGCCTCCGCCGTCGTCTACGGCCCGCTCCCGGTGTGGGCCCGCGCGGGGTTCACCCCGCCGGACGTCGCGATGCCGCACGTGCTCAGCGCCCACGGGGACATCGTGGCCGTGCTCTGGGCACGACACGACCCGCTCGTCACACCCGCGCCGCCGGGCCAAAACAACAAGATCCTCTGGGTACCGAAGCCCCTGACCGGCAGCTCCAGCCTTGAGATCACCGCGCAACTGCTGGTCGGCGGCAGTCTCGTCGGACCCGTTCAGCGACGGGTCGTCGCCGGCGGGCCCGGTCCGTCGATCATCGACATGCCAACGGCAGGATGCTGGCAGTTCACGCTCCGCTGGGGCGGGCGCCCCGACACGATCGACTTGCCGTACGCGGCCGGGTCGTAGATTGTTCGGGTGAATGTTGTACTGACGGCTAAGGGGCTGTCTGCGGGTTACGCGGACCGGGTCATCTTCTCCGGGGTCGACCTCGTGGTGTCGCCCGGCAAGGTGACCGGGCTCGTCGGCGCCAACGGGGCCGGGAAGTCGACGCTGCTGCGGATGCTCGCCGACCTCGACGACGGCGCGCGCGATGCCGGGTCGGTGTCGCTGAACCCGCCGGCGGCCACCGTCGGGTACCTCCCGCAGGAACCAGAGCGGCGGGCGGGCGAGAGCGTGCTCGCGTTCATCGAGCGGCGGACCGGCGTCGTCGGCGCGGCCGCGGAACTCGACGCGGCCACGGCCGCGCTCGAGGCCGGGGAAGCGGGGGCGGAAGACGCGTACGCGGCGGCGTTCGACCGGTGGATGAGCCTGGGCGGTGCGGACCTGGAGGAGCGAACCGCCAAGGTCGTCGCCTCGCTCGGGCTCGCCGTGCGGCTTGAGGCGCCGATGACCTCGCTGTCCGGCGGGCAGGCCGCGCGGGCGAACCTCGCGTCGCTGCTGCTGTCGCGGTACGACGTCTTCCTGCTCGACGAGCCGACCAACGACCTGGACATCGAGGGGCTCGCCATCCTGGAGGACTTCGTCATGAAGCTGCGGGCCGGGACGGTCCTCGTCAGCCACGACCGGGCCTTCCTGGAACGGACGGTGGACCAGGTGCTCGAACTCGACCTGGCGCAGCAGTCGGTCCACCTGTACAGCGGCGGGTACCTCGCCTACCTGGAAGAGCGGGGGATCGCCCGGCAGCACGCCAGGGACGCCCACGAGAAGTACGCCGACCAGAAGGCGGCACTGACCGACCGGATGCGGACGCAGAGCAGCTGGGCGGACCGGGGCGTCCGGCAGGCTCGGGCCAAGGCGCCGGACAAGGACAAGCACCGGCTTTCCGCGCAGGTCAACCGGACGGAGAAGCTGGCCAGCAAGATCAAGATCACCGAGCGGATGATCGAGCGGCTCGAGGTGGTGGAGGAGCCGCGCAAGGAGTGGGAGCTGCGGATGACGATCGCGGCGGCGCCGCGCTCGGGAACCGTTGCCGCATCCGTGCGCGACGCGGTCGTGTCGCTGCCCGGCTTCACCCTCGGACCGGTGAACCTGCAGGTGAACTGGGCGGACCGGGTCGCCGTCACCGGGCCGAACGGAGCGGGCAAGTCAACGCTGATCGGCGCGCTGCTCGGGCGGGTGCCGCTCGCGTCCGGTTCCGCGTCGCTCGGGTCCGGGATCTCGGTCGGCGAGGTCGACCAGGCCCGGTCGGTCTTCAACGGTCCCGAGCCGCTGCTCGAGGTGTTCGCCGCGCAGCTGCCCGGGCAGGTGCCGGAGGAGATCCGGACGCTGCTGGCCAAGTTCGGACTGAAGGCGGACCACGTGCTCCGCCCGGCCGCGTCGCTGTCGCCGGGGGAGCGGACCCGCGCCGCGCTCGCCCTGTTGCAGGCGCGCGGGGTGAACCTGCTCGTCCTCGATGAGCCGACCAACCACCTCGACCTGCCCGCCATCGAGCAGCTGGAGTCGGCGCTAGACGGGTACCCCGGCACGTTCCTCCTGGTGACGCACGACCGCAGGATGCTGGAGTCGGTGTCGGTCACGCGCCGCCTCGTCGTGTCGGACGGTCAGGTCGCCGAGGTCGACGCGGCCTGACCGTTTCAAACGCCGGCCCGGGCGAGCGCGCACCCGCCACCCGGAACGGCCGTCCGTGCCCGTCCACGCGTACCGGGTGCTGTCCGCGGTTATTCACTGTTCTGGGTTCCGGGACGCGAATGACGTCGATCACCCGTCCGCGCCGCGGCCCCGTGCGATCTCACGCTGAACAACCGGTCCACTGCCCTGCGTTCCGCGCCCCCTTGACGCCGGCTCGCCCACGGGAATAATCTCTGCACGGCATTCAAATAGGAAACTTTCCTATTTGAAGAGCTTCCCGCGACCCAGCCGAAGGGATCCCCGTTGAGACGCCCCCTCTCCTTTTGCCTCGCGACACTGACCGCCGCCGCTGCCGTAACGGGCATCGCGGCCGCAACCCCCGCCCGCGCCGACGTCCGCACCACCCTTCCCCCGCACGTGTACGCGCCGTACTTCGAGTCCTGGGACAGCGCCGACGGCGGGCTGGCCCAGCTGTCGGCCGCCTCTGGCGCCAAGTACCTGAGCCTGGCCTTCCTGGAAACCGACCAGTCCGGCTCCTGCAATGCCTACTGGAACGGAAGCACTTCCACCCCGATCTCCGCCACCGTGGCCGGCAGCTTCGGCGCCGACATCGCGGCCGTGCAGGCGGCCGGCGGCAACGTGATCCCGTCCTTCGGCGGCTACACGGCCGACACCACGAACACCGAGCTCGCCGACAGCTGCACCAGCGTCGACGCGATCGCCAAGGTGTACGAGTCCCTCATCACCACCTACCACGTGCCGCGGATCGACCTGGACATCGAGCAGAACTCGGTGTACAACACGGCGGCCATCCAGCGCCGTAACCAGGCCATCGCGGAAACCGAGGCCTGGGCCGCTCAGCACGGCAAGCGGATCCAGTTCTCCTACACGCTGCCGACGTTCGCCACCGGCCTGCCGTCGGCGGAACTCGGGGTGCTGCAGGACGCAGTCGCCGAGGGCGCGAAGATCTCCACGGTCAACATCATGACCTTCGACTACTGGTACGGCACGGAACAGAACATGCTGACCGACGCCGAGAGCGCCGCCACCGCGCTGCACGGCCAGCTCGCCAGCCTGTATCCCGGCCTGTCGTCGCGCGCGCTGTGGGGGATGATCGGCGTCACCCAGATGCAGGGCATCGACGACTTCGGCACCGAAGAGACCTTCACCACCGCGCAGGCGCCGAGGTTCGCGGTCTGGGCCCTGTCCAAGGGCCTTGGCGAGATCTCCGTCTGGGCGCTGCAGCGCGACAACGGCAGCTGCCCCGGCACGAAGGGCGCAGGCAACTGCTCCGGCGTCGCCCAGCCGACCTGGTATTACAGCCACGTCTTCGAGCCGTTCAGCTACCTGCCCTAGGTTCCGCTGACCGCACGCTCGCGGGCCGAGCAGCCCGTGGACCGGGTTCCTTTCCCGGCCACGGGCTGCTCTGCGTATACACGCCGCGATCAGCTGGCGAGCTACGCCTGGACCGTCTCGCGGGATTGTGACCGGCTGCGCCTGATCAGCATCCAGATCGCGACGACCAAGGCCGCGAGTATCCCGACGACCAGCGACAAAATCAACGCGAGCGCCGCTTCCCGATAAAGGTTGACAGAAGTGTAAACCATGAACGAGACTCTTGGTTGACAGTAGTGTCAACCAAGAGGAGGCGGCGTGCGCCCGCATTCTGGCAAGGGAACGCTCCATTCCGATACCGTCCCCCGTCCACCCGGACCCGAGCCGGAGCCCGAGCGCGGGCAGCCGTCGCCCGCACCGGGCGCGCGGATGTCGTGGGGACCGCTGGTCATCCTGTGCGCCGCGCAGTTCATGGTGCTGCTCGACATGACGGTCACCACCATCGCGCTGCCGTCCATCGGGCGGTCGCTCGGCTTCACCGCCGGCGGCCTGCCGTGGGTCGTCACCAGTTACCTGCTCGCCACCGGCGGGCTCATGCTGCTGGGCGGCCGGGCGGCCGACCTGTTCGGCGGGCGCCGCATGTTCGCCATCGGCCTCACCGCGTTCACGCTCGCGTCGCTCGCCAGCGGCCTCGCGCCGACGGCGGCCGCGCTGCTCGCCGCCCGTTCCGTGCAGGGCGTCAGCGCCGCCATGCTGACGCCGTCGGCGCTCGCGCTGCTCACCGCCACCTACGACGGCGCTCGCCGGGCCACCGCGCTCAGCGTGTGGGGCGGCCTGGCCGGCGGCGGCGTCGCCCTCGGCACCGTGCTCGGCGGGGTGCTCACCAGCTGGCTCGGTTGGCGCTCGGTGTTCCTCATCAACGTGCCCGTCGGCCTGGTGGCCCTCGCCGCCGCGCGGCACGCCGGCATCGGCGGCGCGGGAGTCGACGGGGGAACCAGCCCCTCGTTCGGACTCAGTACGCGCACGCCGGCGGAAAGGGAGAGCGGCCGGCGGCTCGACCTGCCCGGCGCGGTGCTGGCGGCGGGCGGCCTGGTGGCGCTGACCTTCGCGATCTCGCGGCCGGGCTGGGGACCGTCCCGCGTGGTGCCGCTGGCCCTCGCTGTCGTCTTGCTCGCCGCGTTCGCGGTGGCGGAGCGGCTCGCGGAGCGGTCCGGGCGCTCTCCGCTCGTCCCGGTGTCGGTCTTCCGGACGCGCGGCCTCGCCCCTGGCGCGCTCGCGCTGCTCGCCGCGACCGGCATCCAGGTGGGAGTAGTGGTGCTCAGCTCGCTGTTCCTGCAGGACGTGACCGGTGCCTCGGCCCTGCGCGCGGGGGTGGAGTTCCTGCCGCCGGTGCTGCTGACCGGGCTCGGGGCCGGGCTCGGCGCGCACCTGATGGGGAAGACCGGCTCACGTCCGCTCGCCGTCGCCGGGTTCGTGCTGCTGGCGGCGGGCGCGTTCCTGCTCTCCCGGGTGACCGCCGGCAGCGGGTACGCGGCCGGGCTGCTGCCCGGGCTGCTGCTGCTCGGTGCGGGCAGCGGGCTCGCCTTCCCGTCCGCACAGGTCACGGGGCTGTCCGCGGTGCGCGCCCAGGTCGCGGGGG
>Ga0207664_10001811_pt1 | contig 14086 bp, 16 predicted proteins | sample LARL83metaG_FD_184349 | JGI IMG/M metagenome (GOLD analysis project Ga0207664, IMG submission 184349) | Corn, switchgrass and miscanthus rhizosphere microbial communities from Kellogg Biological Station, Michigan, USA - LAR L8-3 metaG... | ecosystem: Host-associated > Plants > Roots >...
CGACGTCGCCGCCAACGCGATGACCCATGCGGCGGTGGTCCGCGCGGCCGGCGCCCGGGTGGTGCTCTTCCCTGAGCTCTCGCTGACCGGTTACGAACTCGCCGCCCCGGCGGTCACCGCGCGCGATCCGCGGCTGCTGCCGCTGTCCGAAGCATGCGAGGCGGCCGGGGTGCTGGCGCTGGCCGGTGCCCCGGTACCGGGCGAGGCAGGCCGCCCGCACATCGGCATGCTGGCCATTGACCCGGCCGGGATCACCGTCGCGTACCGCAAGATCTGGCTGGCCCGGGCCGAAGCCACCCGGTTCGGGCCGGGGGACAAGCCGGCCGTGCTGGACGTGGACGGCTGGCGGCTCGGCCTGGCCATCTGCAAGGACACCAGCGTCCTGCAGCACCAGTCGGACACCGCGGCGCTGGGCATCGACGTGTACGCGGCGGCCACGCTGATGTCCCCCGAGGAGGCAGCCGCCCAGGACGCCCGCGCGCGCGGCATCGCGGCCGCGCATCAGGTCTGGGTGGCAGTGGCCAGCTTTGCCGGGTCAGCCGGCGGCGGGTACACCCGGTCGGCGGGCCGGTCGGGTATCTGGGCGCCGTCCGGCGGCCTGGCCGCCCAGGCCGGGCCGGAGCCAGGTGCCATGGCCCGCGCGGACCTCGGCTGAACCGGAAGGGTAACGGCCGGCCCGGCAGCCGGGCCCGGGCCGGTCAGCGCCGCTCGAGCGCTGCGTACCGCTTCGGCCACCGCGCGATGGTAGTCCGGGGCTCCGCCGGGTGGTGGCCGGGCCGGCCGCCTACCGGGGCGGCGTGGCCAGCTGGGTCAGGGTGGTCTCGACCCAGGACTGGTAGCCGTCCAGGTCCCAGCCGATCATCTTGGTGATCAGCAGGTAGGTTTCGGCCGCGCAGAGGATGCTGGCCGTGTCGATGAGCCAGGCCAGGTCGATGGCCGGGTGCAGCAGGCCATCTTCGGCCATCCGGGTCCAGAACACCTGCTGGGTGTACCGGGACTGCTCGCGGCCCTGCTGCCAGAACCCCTCGATCACCGGCTCGACCGCGGCCGCCTGCTGGGCCACGGCGAACAGCGGCCCGGTACGTTCCATGATCTGCCGCCCGGCGGCAGCGCTGGCGGTGATCCGCCCGGCGGCGGTGGGGGCGGTCAGCGCGAGCTGCATCCAGTCCCGGCCCAGCACGTCGACCGGCTCGGTGTCGCCGACGATGGCCACGTCCACCACCCGCTTGAACAGCGCCGCCTTGGTGCCGAACCGCACGTACACGGTGCGCGCGCCGACCTGGGCCCGCCGGGCTACCGCGTCCAGCGTGGTGGCCAGGTAGCCGTCGGCCAGGAACAGCTCGGCGGCCGCGACCAGGATCCGCTGCTCGGTCAGCGCGGTCTGGGCCTGGCGCAGCGACGGTTTCTGGCCCGGGGGGTTGACGTCACTCATCATAAGGTGCAGTCTAACTGCATCAAGTGAATTTTAAGTGCAATGGGGGAAGATATGAGCGTGTCGGGTGAGCCAGCGGCGGGCGGGGCCGTGCTGACCGAGGTGCCGGCGCTGGCTGGGGTCCATCATCTGAAGCTGCCGGTTACCGATCTGGCCCGGTCGCTGGACTGGTACCAGAGCCGCCTCGGCTACCAGGTCCAGGTCGAATTCGTGGAGCAGGGCCAGCTCATGGGGTACGGGCTGGCGCACCCGGCGGGCGGGCCAGATCTGGGACTGCGGCTGGACCCGGCGAGGGCCAGGGCCGCGGCCGGCTTCGACTACTTCGCGATCGGGGTGCCGGACCGGGCGGCCATGATCGAACTGGCGGCCCGGCTCGACGCGCTCGGCCAGGCCCATGCGGGCGTGCACGAAGCCAGCTTCGGCTGGATCCTGCCCGAGGTGCCCGACCCGGACGGTCACGCGCTTCGCTTCTACACAGTGGAGCACCACACCGACCCGCACGCCGCCGGGGTCACCACGGTGCGCGACCCGCAGGAGACCGCGGAACGCCGGGAAGCGGAGCGGCGACGGCAGCGGTGAGTCCCGGCGCGCTGGCCCGTCTGATTCCTGTGGCTGCAGACTGAATCTGCGACCGCAGGCCGACGAGGAAAGCGAGGGACGGCGGTGACCATGCCCAAAACCACCCTGGATCAGCGGTTCAGTGCTCCGGACGCGTCCGCCACCGGATGGCCGGAAACCGAGCGGGCGCTGGAAAGCGCCGAACTGTTCTGGATCACCACGGTGCGCGCCGACGGCCGGCCGCACGTGACCCCACTGGTCGCCGTGTGGGTCGAGGGAGCCCTCTATTTCTGCACCGGCGACACCGAGCAGAAGGCGGTCAACCTGCGCGGCAACCGGCACGTGATCCTCACCACCGGGTGCAACACGTGGGATCACGGGCTGGATGTCGTGGTCGAGGGCGACGCCGTCCGGGTCACCGATGAAGCGGTGCTGGGCCGGGTCGCGGCGGCCTGGACCCGGAAATGGGACGGACGCTGGCAGTACCGGGTGGGCGAGGGTGGGTTCCTGCATCCAGATGGCTTCGCAGGCGTCGAGGTGTTCGCGGTGTCACCGGCCAAGGTCCTTGCGTTCAGTAAAGGTGCCTTCAGTCACACCAGCCACCGTTTCTAGCCTGAACGTGGGGCGGGTGCAGGCTAAGGTCCAAGGGAACGAGGGGAGGCGCTCATGCCCGGAACCGAGCTGCTGCTGCGGATTGGGGCCGAGGTCAACTGCACCGACGGCGTGCGCGGCGAGGTCAGGAGCCTGGTCCTCGACCCCGCCGATGACTCGGTCACCCACCTCGTGGCCGAGGAACGGCACCGTCAGGGCCTGGGCCAGCTGGTGCCGTTCGGCCAGGTGACCGGCGCCACCGCCGAGGCGGTCCAGCTCGGCTGCACAACGGCCGAGTTCGATCAGTTCGAGCCGGCCGACGAGACGCAGTTCCTGCCCGGCACCCGGGGCTACCAGGACTACGGCCCAGAGCAGGTGATCTCCTGGCCCTACCAGGGCGGCCGGGGCGGCGAGCCGGGTGTGCAGGCCGGCGACGCACCGTGGGTCTCGCAGACCATCACTACCGACCGGGTCCCCGAAGGGGAAACCGAGATACCCCGCGGCGAGCACGTGCACGCCAGCGACGGCGACATCGGCCGGGTCCAGGGGATCGTCGTGGATCCGGGCACCCGCCACGTGACCTATGTGCTTCTCCAGGAGGGGCATCTGCTGAGCCGCAAAGAGGTGCGCATCCCGCGGGACGCCGTGGCCCGTGTGGACGAAGACGGATTCCATCTCAGCATCACCCGGCAGGACGTGCAGGATCTGCACGCCGGGCTGGGACAGCCGTAACGGGCGGTCAGCCAGGCGCCGGCCCGGCGTCGACGATGCGCACGGCCGGGGCCACTGCCGCGGTCACGGCGGTCAGCCGCTCCCGGTCCAGCCGCCAGCCGGTGATCTTGCGGGCCGTCCGGGCGGGCCTGGACGCCACCGTGGTGGCCTCTTCCCGGCGCTGGACCGCGATGCCCTGGACCGGGGCGCCACTGCCCGGCTCGGCGGGGTCGGCGGCCGGGTAGAGCACGATCCGGTCGATCTCGGCCCACGGGATGAACATGGCCCGGTGGCGCAGCGCAGCCAGACTGGTCGGCATGTCGGCGAGCGTGATGCCCGCATAGTCGGCGCGGAACGCAGGCACCCGCCGGGTGATCGCTATCAGGCCGGGCATGGCGAACACTATGCCGAGCGCGGACAGCAGCATCGGGATGGCCAGGATGAGCGCGGTCGCGGAGACCGCGGGTGAGGGCCAGCGGAGGCCAACCGCGATCGTCAGCAGGCCGACGACCAGGCGCACGGTAATGCCGCCGGTCAGCCGGTAGCGTTCTTCATAGCAGCCCGGGTCAGGAAGCATCGCTGGCTGTTCTACCCCGGTGGCGTGAGCGTCATACCGGGGCGGATGGTGCCCAGATGGACCTGGCCGAGCAGACTAGGCGTGTCTCATCGCGGGCCGGTCAATCCAGGCCAGGGACCCGCGGACCCCAGCTCATCGGCCCTGGAGGGGCAGTCATGGCGGGCATCGCAGCCGATGGAACCCAGGCCGGCCCGGGCGCCCGGGCCCGGGGGCGGCGGCGCGCGGCCGGTATCTACGGTGCGATCATCACGGCCGCCATCCTCGCGGCCGTCGGCAGCCAGGTACCAACGCCCGCGCTGGCTGTCTCGGTCGTGGTCACCTTGCTGGTCTACTGGATCGCCGAGGAATACGCCGAGGTCCTGGGCGAGCAGGCGACCGGTGGGCACCTGCCCACCTGGGCCAGCATCCGGGCCATGCTGGCCACCACCTGGCCGATGGTCACCGCTTCCTACCTGCCGTTGCTGGCCCTGCTGGTGGTCCGGGGCGCGGGCGCCTCGGCGTTCGCCGCCGCCAATACCGGCCTGGCGGTGGCGATCGTCCTGCTGACCTTTCACGGCTGGTCCGCAGGCCGCGCGTCCCAGCTGCGCGGCTGGCCGCTGGCCGTTGCCACCGCGATAGCCGCGGCCCTGGGCCTGATCATGGTGCTGCTCAAGGACCTGATCCTGCTGCACCTGCACTGAGCCGGCGCCGCGGCACTGGGGCCCCAGGCCGGCTGCTCGCTCAGTGCGGGACCGGGGCGATGACCCCGGCCGAGGCCAGGCCATCGAGGATCAGCTGCACGGCGATCGCAGCAATGAGGAAGCCGAAGACCTTCTCCGTCACCAGCATGCGGTTCTCGTCCAGCCTGGCGCTGACCTGATTGGCGAACCGGAACACCACGATGTCGATCAGCAGCACAACGGCGAGGATGCCGATCGCGAGGGCCAGCACGCTGAACGATTCCGCGTCGGCCGAGATCGTCACCAGGCTGACGATGCCCACCGGGTTCAGCAGGTAGGGGACGGCCAGCGGGAACTGTGCGAGCTGCATCGGGTCTTTCCCGGTGGTCCGGTGATTGCTGCTGCTGGGCTGGGAGAGAACCATCCACACCGCGAGCACCAGCAGGATCAGGCCGCCCGCGATCGACAGCGACGCGACCGTGAAATGCAGCAGGCCACGCAGCAGTTCACCGAGCACGATCAGGGCCAGCGCCACCGTCGCCGCCGTGACCAGCATCTTGCGCAGCACCCGCCGCTTGGCCGCCTCGTCCAGCGGGGCGGTGATTTCCAGGAACGGGACGAGGGCCAGCTTCGGCCCGACGCCGATCAGCAGCGCAAGGAAGGTGTCGATCGCACCGGCGGCCGTGATCGACGTCTGATCCATCCCCTAAGTGTGCCGGAGGACGGCGCCATCATCGACGACATCGAGATCGCCGGGAGCCAGCCGGCCGACGAAACTATCCGGCCGGGCAGGCGACGGAAGGCAGGTGGCGCGGTAGGGTCAGGCCGCGCGGCGGGCCGTGCGGCGGGCCGTGCGGCGCAGGATGAAGGTGGCGATCACCAGGACAATGAGGGTCCCGATGAGGGCGCTCAGCACCCCGCCCCAGTCGAAGATGTCGGTGTCACCAATGCCGAGGCCGACCGTGAAGATGAGGTAACCGACCAGGGCGCCGAGCAGGCCGAGCCCGAGTGAGACGAGCCAGGACACCGGCCCGCTCATGTTCCGGAAGGCATCACCAGGGACGAGCAGGCGAGCCACGATCCCGCAGAACAGGCCGAGCAGAATCGCTCCGATCATGGTTACCCCCGGATAGATCGACCGGCATGTCTAATCTAAAGCCGGATCCGGCCCCGGGGAAGGCCGTGGGCTGACCCCTTTTTGACTGTTCCTTTACGTTTGCTCACGCCCGGCGGGGGAGGGGGACGGCTCAGCCCGGGTTGCGGCGTCGCGCTGAGCCTGGGCGTTCAGCTCGCTGCCCACCAGCACGGCCAGGCCGACCAGGTAGAGCCAGAACAGCAGGATGACCACCCCGGCCAGCGCGCCGTAGGTCTTGCCGTAGGAGCCGAACCTGGCCACGTAGAACGAGAAACCGAGCGACGCGAGCAGGAAGATCCCGGTGCTGACCAGGCTCCCGGCGCTGAACCAGTGCCAGCGCGGGGACGGGCGGTTCGGCGCGTAGTAGTCGTAGACGGAGAAGAGCAGCGTGATCATGAAGATCGTCAGCACCCAGCGGATCACCGTCCAGGCGACGAGGAAGGCGGTATGCCCGAAAGGCAGGTGACCCTCGATCCCGGACCCGATCGACGAGCCGAAAACGATCAGCGCCGCAGCGATGCCGCCGAGGACGACGGTCGCCACCATCAGCGGAATGGTCCGCAGCCGTTTGGCCACGAACTTGCGGTCTTCGACCTCGTAAGCCACGTTCAGCCCGGATTCCAGCGCCGCCACGCCACCCGAGGCAGCCCACAGCGCCACCACTATGCCGATGACCAGCGCGGTGACCGAGCCCGCCGCCGACTGTTTGGTAGCGGACTGGATGGCCTGGGTAAAGACACCGGACGCCCCCGGCGGCAGTGCCTTCTGCAGGCCGGTGATGAGCCGATGGACCGTGTCCGACCCGAGATGCAGCAGGTTGGTCAGGCCGAGCAATGCGATCAGCGCGGGGAACAGGGCGAGGAACCAGTGGTAGGCCAGGCTGCCGGCCGCCATGCTGCACCGGTCACGGACGAACTTCTTGCCGGTGCGCTGCAGGGTGCCGCGCCAGCCGGGTGAGGTGGGCGTGGTCGAGGCGGGATTGGGCTCGGCCATCGTCATGTCCCCCGTCGGGCCGGCTGGCAGCCCTGAGGCCAGCGCCGGGCCTGAGCACTGACCATGCCCCCATCAGGCCCTGCCGCGTCAGGGCTCCTGCTCTACGCTACGCCCGCCGTTGGCCGGGGTGATGTCAGCGGCCCGGCGATTGCGGGTCGATGATGTCAGCGGCCTGCCGTAGCGCCCGGGCCAGCCGGTCCCGCAGCCTCAGCCTCCCCAGCTCGTCCGCCAGCTCCGCGAGCAGGTCACGCATGGGAGTCAGGTCAAGCACGCCGGGCTCGTCGCCGCCGTTGCTTACCCGGCCGGCTCTGGCGGCGCTGGCGGTTTGGCGCGCCTGGCTGGTGAGGTGGCCCGCGATGGTGCCGGCCAGCCGGGTGCCGTCCGCTACCGCGGCCATGCCCCGGGCGGCGCGGGCGTCCGGGCTGGTGGGCGCGCCCGGCCCGGTGGGTGGGACCGGGGAGTCAGTTGACGGGGGATCCTCAGGCACCGCAGTCGCCTCACTTCCGCCGATTGGCAGGGCCGGTTCTCCCTAGCAGGGCCGGTTCTCCCTAGCAGGGCCGGTTCTCCGGCATTCCATCGCTGTGGCCGGTGGTCAGCATCACCCGGCCCGGGTGATCGGCACGGGGGCCATTCAGGGTGCCCTGAACGCACTCGCAGCCGTACTCAGCACCGCCTGCTGAGGGCGGACTAGGGTTGCCTGACGAGGCAGGCCAGGGCCCGCGTTCGCTCACCAGGAAATCGGCGCCTGCGGCCAAACGGGTATCAGGCGCCGGAACTTGGCCGCGACCATGACGTGACGATGACAGGAACGAGCACGAACGGAGGCTAATGAATGACACGGCTACCAGAATCTACTGCCCGTCGTTACGGCAAGGTTTTTGATGAGATAGCGGTTGAGTACGACCGCCGCCGCCCGGCTTATCCGGGCGAGCTCGTCGACCAAGCTTGTCAGGTCGCAGGGATCGGGAGCGGTGCTCGTGTGCTTGAGGTTGGGTGTGGCAGCGGCCAACTGACGCGTGACCTTATCGCCCGGGGCCTGCACGTCACAGCACTCGAACCCGGCAAGAGCCTCATAGCACTGGCCAGGCAGAACCTGGAAGGTGCTGGAGAGGTGGAATTTGTGAACGCTCAGTTTGAGGATGCATTGCTTCCCCGTGAGCAGTTTCAGGCCGTGTTCTCTGCGTCCGCGTTTCACTGGGTTGACCCTAAGGTCAGCTGGCAGAGGGCCGCTGATGTACTCGTGCCCGGTGGAACGCTCGCCCTTGTGCAATACTGCGGGCTTGAGGAGCCGCGGACCAAGCGAGATCAGGAAGCAGCATTGGCTGCCATTAGAAAGGTCGCCCCGGACATTGCCGCCAATTGGCCGGCCTACCGGGATATCGACGCCACGCTCGCTGGGACGGAGCAGCACCGGGGCAACGTCTCAGAGGTATGGGCCTGGCTCGGCAGCTACGACATAGGGCAAGATTATGCCGGCCGCTTGTTCGGTGATGTCCAGGTGGCCGTCATGCCAAAGCTCGTCGAGCACACTCCTGATGAGCTCAATGCTCTCCTTCGCACGATGTCGTTTTACCCTCGGCTTTCACCGGGCCAACGTCAAGCCCTTGAGCGTGAAAACGAGGCTATTTATGAACGGCTGGGCCGGCCGATTCGCGCAAGCACGGTCGCAGCTCTCGTCACGGCACGGCGCGGCCTGGTGGGAGATGATCGCCGCGTGCCGTCCCGGGGCACGCCGCACTGATTTCATTCTCCTCGCCGCCCGGTGATCCCGGCCTGGCCCAACTTATGACGGTTCGGTGACGAGACGGGAGCCTGCCCCCGTCTATGGGGGCAGGCTCTTACGATCTGCGTGCCGGGATCCCCTGTTGATCGACGTTCAGGTCCTCCACCTGGCCGGCGTCTCAGCGGAACACTCCGCCAATTCCTGGCGTCCGCTGAGCAGCCATCTCCGGGATGAGGATTCCTGAAGGGAGAACAGCATGCGTGGGCATGCGCGCTGGAAAGTGCTCACGGGCGGCACAGGCAGGCTGCGGGGCCTGCTCAGGGCTGCCCGCCAGCACTGGCTGTTCACGATCGCGCTCTGCACTGGGCTGTCGTTGCGGATCCTGACTCAGATCGCCTACAGCCCGGCGCTGGTCTACATCGACTCGTACCGGTATCTGCACGGCGACTCCAGCCTGGATCCTCTCGGTTACCTGGTCTTGCTGTGGCCGTTGCAGCGCGCTGGTGGACCGGCCGCGGTCGCGGCGGCCCAGCACATCCTGGGCCTGGGAATGGCTTTGTCGCTCTATTCGGTCCTGCTCTGCCGTGGCATGTGGCGCTGGGCGGCCGCGCTCGCTACCGTGCCCGTGCTGCTGGATGGTTATCAGCTGCAGGCCGAGCAGACGGTCATGCCGGATGTGCTGTTCGAGGCGCTCATCGTGGCGGGTCTCACGCTGTTGCTATGGCGCCGCATCCCAGGTGCCTGGCAGGTGGGTCTGGCGGCCCTGGCCCTGGGCGCGGCCGTTGACGTCCGGCAGGTCGGGGAAGTCCTGATCGTCCCCGCGCTGGCCTTGCTGCTGGTCCGCGCGATACGGGGGAAGCGGCTGGCCGAGAGCGCGCTGTTCACGGTCGGCTTCACGATTCCGGTGCTGATATACATGATGGTTCAGTTCGCGGCGTCGGGTCATTTCGCATTTACCCAGCGAAATTCGTATGCCTTCTACGGGCGCGCGGCCGCGGCGGCCGATTGCGCGACGCTCAGGCTGCCCCCAGATGAGCGGAGACTGTGCCCAGCACCGCAAGTGGTAGCCACAATGGGCATCGATGGCCTGGTCGGCAATCCCGCAGGCCCGCTGCTGAGCTACCAGCCGCCGCCGGGCATGACGATCGCGGCCATGGCGGACCGGTTCGAGCTCGCCGTCGTTATGCAGCAGCCGGTGGCCGTGGCCAGCGCCATCCACCGCGATTTCATCAAATTGTTCGCCCTCACCAGGAACACCGCTCCGGGGGATATGCCGATCAGCCGCTGGCAGTTCCAGACCAGCTATCCCACCTATCCGCCCTTGATCACCTTGCGCTATGTCGCCTCGATCAGGCCTGGCGGCGGCCAGCCATCGGTCATCAGACCGCTGGCCGAAGCGCTCCGCGATTACCAGCTTCACGGTGGGTACACGCCGGGGCCCCTGCTCGCGGTTGCCGCGCTAGCGGGCCTGGCTGGGAGCTGCATGCTGGGCTTCAGCGGGCGGGAGCACACGGCGGCGGCTACTGCCTGCCTGCTCACCACGGCCATGGCGATCATCCTGCTGCTCGCATCGGACGCGTACGAATTCTCGTGGCGCTACCAGCTCCCAGCGCTCGTCCTGCTGCCACCAGCAGGCATCCTCGGAGCTGCCGCCATTACCACGGTCATGCGCAGTGCTGCGCCGAAGCGGGCAGGAGCATCAGGGCGCAGCGACTTGCCGCGCGCGCCGGACGGCCAGCCCAACCTCATGGTCACCCGTTCAAAGAAGATGCCAGCTGGGTCGACTTAGACTTCCCAGAGCACCTGGCCCGGCAGTACCGGCTGATGGGTCCCGTGAGTGATCACTGATTCCCACCGCCCAGTACTCGTAGATCTTGTTGACTCAGAAAGGCGCGACCACCTCCCTCAGCCTTGGATCAATGATCGGGGCCGCTCATATGCGTGGCGACATCGTTCGCTGGCCGGACCGCCGGGTCACACCCGGCCGGGTCGCGGTCGTAACGGTCTCGTTCAACACGCGTGAGCTCACCGCGCTCTTGCTGTGGTCACTGCGACGGATTCTGATGTGGGGGTCGCTCGAAGTAATCGTCGTCGACAACGGATCGAAAGACGGGTCGGCGGAGCTCCTGGCGAAGATCGCAGCGGCCGGCGGGTGCCGCCTGGTCGCGAATGCGAGCAACCGCATGCACGGCCCTGCGCTCACCCAGGCCATGTCCTTCCTGGCCGCACGCGAGTCAGACCTCCCGCAGTGGGTTTGGGTCCTCGATTCCGACGTTGTGATCAGCCGGCCCGATGCTCTCAAGAAGGCGCTTGAGAGAGCCGGCGAAACGGCAGCCGCGATCGTGGGCGAGTCGTGGTGGGACCAGTGGCATGAGACGGACCGTTTTCTCGCGTACTCCCTTCTGATCGATCCGGTCCGTGTCTGGCGCGATGGAATCGAGCCCTTCGTCGATGGGGGTGATCCAGCGTTCGATCTGCTCGAGTCGGCCAACGCCGCTGGCGAGACGCTCGCCGAGTTCTCCTTCGTGAGAGACCGCTACGTCATCCACCGAGGCCGAAGCAGCCTCATGGCAGTCTGGGAAGCGGACGACACCAGGCACCCCGACTACGAGTGGACGCTCGAACATCACGAGCCGCACTTCGGTCTTGTCGATGGTGCCGCCGCCGACCACGAGGGACTGCTCAGGAGGTTTCGCGCCGAAGTCGGATCACTTGATGACCCGAAGGCGATCGCAGTTCTTTCTGGTCGGGCTTGACGGCTGGCGAAGCCCGGGCAGACCAGTTCGCCAAGGTCACAAGCTCGGAGGTACCCCGAGCTTGTGACCTTGAACCGCTTCGCCCCCGAGGGATCGCGGTGAGCCCCGGGGGAACCGGCGGGCGTTGGCTCCGTAATTGGCTTCCCGGATTCCTTGACGATCTGCCGTAGGCGCTGGGTTTCCGGCCGGCTGGTAGCTCGCGTGTAGCTCCCCGCGGCTCCCCGAGGCGGGATGGGACCCCGTTCAAGGGGGTCAGACGAGCAACCGGTTGATGGGACCCTGTGCGAAAATGCGGCGTGGATCTGCTGCCTGTGCGCCTTCGACCGTTCACCGAGCCCGACCTGGAGCTATTTGACCGTTTCGCTACAGACCCCGCGCTTTCGGAACCGTTCGGCTGGGTCGGGTTCATGCCGCCAGGCGGCTACCGGAAGCGCTGGGAACAGGACGGGTTGCTCGGGTCAATTCCCTACTGTCTCGCCGTCGTCACCGTCGATGACGACGCCTTTGTTGGATGGGTCGATTGGCGAGAGACCGAACGGCCCGGGCGTGGGGCGTGGGAGATTGGGGTGCTGATCGTTCCGGAGATGCGCGGACGCGGTGCCGGTACAGCTGCTCAGCGCCTGCTCGTCGAATACCTGTTCTCGACGACAACCGCGTTCCGGATCTGGGCGGCGACAGAGGCCGAGAACATCGCCGAGCAACGGGCGCTGGAGCGGAGCGGATTCAGCCAGGAGGGCCGGCTTCGGGGGACGCACTTCCGGGATGGGCAGTGGCGCGATAGCTTCATCTACGGCATCATTCGCGACGACATTAGCGGTTCGTCAACTGCGGCTTAACGCGTATTCGACGCCGAAGATGGCCAGCTACCGCGTGGCGGTCGACGACTGCTCTCCTGCCTCGCCAACTGCCTGGACTGTACCGGACAGATTGCCTTCGGGGACCTGTTCTCGCTCGTGTCCGAGTCGTTCGCGCCCCGCGGCCATACCGGGACCTCAGCGGGCTCCGAATTCACGAGCCTGCTCGTAGCGCCGTCCCACGCGGCCCGGCGGGAAATCATCAGGATCCGGTGAGGACCGTTCACCCGCACGGTGGCAATCGTGGGAGCCGCAGCGGGCCGGATCACTCGTTCCCGCGAGCGGCAGAGGAGAACAACGATGGCGAAGGACCTGGGTGCCTGGACCGCTCAGGACTGCGCCCTGGTGCTGATCGACTGAGATGTTCGAGTCATCCGGCCGGAGACGCCCGCCAACTTGGCCGAGCTGGATGTCCGGCTGCTGGCAGCCGGAGGACGTCGCGAACACCGCGCTGTTCCTTGCGTCCGGCGAGGGTTCCTACATGCCGCCCTCGACCTCGTGGTCGGCATGAAGGTCTGGTGACCGCTGTGTCCGCCACACCCGACGTCAATGCGCCCGCGGTGCCCACGGCGCAGCGACGCCAGCACCGCTCCGGCTTTGGGGCGGCGGCGTTCGCCTTCCTGATCGTCATGGCGGTCGCGACGCTGCCCAGCCCTCTCTATGGCCTTTACCGGACCCGGGATCACCTCTCGGCCCTCACCATCACCGTGGTCTTCGCGATCTTCGCGGGCAGCACGATCGCCGTATTGCAACGGGACAGTTCCATCTCCGCGCGTATCGGGCGCCGGGGCACGATGCTCGTTGCCGTCGCGACGATGATGATCGCAGTGGGGGTGCTCGCGGCGTGGAAGGACCTGCCGGGGCTGCTGATCGGGCGGCTGGTCACCGGAGTGTCGGTCGGGCTGGCCGCGGGCACCGCGATCACGTACCTCATCGAGTTGCGCCTGCGCGCGGATCCGAAGGCGTCGCCCGTCCGTGCCAGGACCATCGGCACCGCAGTCACCATCGGCGCGCTTGGCGTCGGCCCGTTGATCGCCGGCTGCCTTGCGCAGTGGGTGACACAGCCGCTGACCGTGCCCTACCTTGTGTTCATCGCGCTAGGAGCGATCGCACTGATCGGTCTGTGGGCCGCGCCGGAGACAGGCCCGTTGGCAACGGAAAAGAAGCCGGCCGGGTCGCGACCCAAGGTCAGGCTTCCGGTCCCAGCGGCAGCCGGGACCCTTGCGGCCTTTTCCGCGAATGGCCTGTTCGCAGGGCTGTCCGGACTCTTCCTCGCCACCACGCTGCACCATGCCTCGCACGCACTCGCCGGTGCTGCGCTCTTCCTTCTTTTTGCCTGCGGAGTGGTATCCCAGTTGGCAACGCTGCAGGCATCGCGCATGCTCGCACTCGGAACGGTTTCCATGCTTGCGGGTCTGGCGCTGCTCGTTGTTTCCGTGCGCCTTTCCACACCAAATCTGGCGATGTTCCTGATCGCGGGTGCGCTGATCGGCGCGGGTTCTGGTGCTGTCTTCAAGGGGACCACCGGGATCGTGCTTGAGGCAAGCCCGCCAGAAAGCCGCGTCGCGATACGTCGGACCTGCTCATCGCACTCTACGTAGGACTCTCGGTTCCGGTGATCGGAGCCGGAGTCGCGCTCGACCTAGGTGCGAGCGCACCCAACGCCGTGCTCGGGTTCGCCATCCTCGTCGGGCTGGGCGTGGTCGTCGCGGGCTGGGCACTGCTGGGACGCCAGCAGGCCCGTCCGTGACCGGAAGGAGAGACGAGACGTCATCCGAATAAGCGAGCGCGTGGCAGTCGCTGCCGGCGCGGGCGGAGGGCTCGGCCGCCCTAGCGCAATCACCATAACTAGGTGACGGCTACTCACTTGGCTAGCGCCCACACTAGGTTGAGGCGATCTCTTCCACCGAGGCGATGACGCCGATGATCAGTTACGAGCAGCGGCAGGCCGGCGGTGACCGGGTCGCCAGACAAGGGAGGAGGGAGCGAAAGGCATGAGATCCGTGCGCGTGGCAGGACTTGGCGGCTCGCTGCGGGATATGTCCACTAGCCGCACTGCCCTGCAGGTCGCTCTGGAGGGAGCCGCCGCCAGCGGCG
>Ga0207664_10001812_pt1 | contig 14072 bp, 10 predicted proteins | sample LARL83metaG_FD_184349 | JGI IMG/M metagenome (GOLD analysis project Ga0207664, IMG submission 184349) | Corn, switchgrass and miscanthus rhizosphere microbial communities from Kellogg Biological Station, Michigan, USA - LAR L8-3 metaG... | ecosystem: Host-associated > Plants > Roots >...
GACGCTGCGCCGGGTCGCCAAGCACGAGGACGGCCGGTTCGATCTGGTGACGGTGGGCACCGAGCGGTTCCGGCTGGCCGGGCTCGACGAATCCCAGCTCTACCTGCAGGGCCAGGTGGACCTGCTCACCGAGGAGACCGGGAACGAGCAGGAGGCGGGGCTGGCCGCCCGCGCCGTACGCGGCGCGTTCCACGGCTACCTGGAGGCGCTGGCCCGCCGGGACCCGGCCCAGGTCGGCCTCCCGGAGCTGCCGGATGACCCGACGGCGCTGTCCTACCTGGTCGCCGCCTCGATGATCCTCGATCTGCCGGTACGTCAGTCGCTGCTGGCCGAGCCGGATGCGCTGCACCGGCTGACCGCCGAACGGGCGCTGCTGACCAGGGAGACCACAATGCTGCGCTCGCTCACCGCCACGCCTGCGCCCGAGTTCCGTAACACGCCCTACAACCCGAACTGAGCGCCCGGGCCCGGTCCAGGGCCGGCCAGTGCGCTGAGCGTGCGGCCGAGGGGTGCGTCGAGCGTAAGCATGGCGTGCTCGTCACCCCGGGTCGGCCCGTGGTTGACGATAGCCACCGGAATGCCGAGCTTCGCTGCGTGCCGGACGAAGCGGTAGCCGGACATCACGGTCAGCGAGGAGCCCAGGACGACCAGGGCCCGGGCGCCACTGACCAGCTCATAGCACCCGTCCACCCGGGGCCGGGGCACGTTCTCGCCGAAGAAGATCACGTCCGGCTTGAGCACCCCGCCGCACCGTGTGCAGTCCACCACCTGGAAGCCGTCGATGGCACCGGGCCCGAGCACGACGTCACCGTCGGGATTGAGCACGCCGGACTCGGCGCCGGCCAGGCTGGCCGCCCAGCCGGAGTTCACCGTGGCCAGCCGCCGGTCGAGTTCTTCCCGGCCGGTCCGCTGGCCGCAGCCGAGGCAGCGTACCCGGCTGAGGCTGCCGTGCAGTTCGATCACGTTCCGCGCGCCGGCCGCCTGGTGCAGGCCGTCCACGTTCTGCGTGATGATCCCGTCCAGCAGGCCACGGCGTTCCAGCTCGGCGACCGCGTGGTGACCGCTGTTCGGGCGGGCCTGGGCAATGTGCCGCCAGCCGAGGTAGCTGCGGGCCCAGTACCGCTGCCGGGCCAGGGCGGCCCCGGTGAAGGCCTGGTAGGTCATGGGCTCGGCCCGGCGGGCCCGCCCGGTCGGCCCGCGGTAGTCCGGGATGCCGGACTCGGTGGACAGCCCAGCCCCGCTCAGGACTACCACGCCGCCGCCAGCGATCAGGCCGGCCAGCGCCGCGATGCGGCCATCAAGCGGGCCGGGTCCGGCGGCCAGCCGGCGCAGGCTGGCGCCCCGGCCGTCATCTACCGCGTGTGTCACCTATCCATGCTGCCTGACACACGCCCGTGCCGCGGCCGCGGGCGGCACGGGCGTGCGGGTGCAGCCCGTCAGTGCAGGAGCGGCTTGCCCAGCGGGAGGGCTTTGCCGCCGGTGGACAGTGAGGCCGCGCCGGCGAAGACGTACGCGCCAACCGCGGCGAAGACCAGCGCCACGTAGCCACCGGCCTTCAGCAGGCCGGTAGATGCCTCCTCGGTGCCCAGCAGCACCAGCAGCAGCGCCACGTCGACCAGGACGAGGATCAAGGTGAAAGCGAGCGGCAGCCGCAGCGTCACGAGGGTGAGCAGGACAATGACGACCAGCCAGGTGATCAGGAACAGTTCCTGGGTGGCAACCGCGGCGGTCAGGGTGATGGCGAACCAGCCGTGGGTCAGCCCGAGCACGAGTACCGCGTAACTCAGCCAGAACCCGGCGAAGACGCCGAAGATGCTCGCGACCACGCTCTGCCCGATGGCCGCGGCCCAGATCGCCGACACCAGCAGCCCGATCGAGGTGGCAGCCAGGATGATGGGCAGTGAGGCGCCTACCGCGGTGGCCGGCACCACGCCCACCAGGACCAAGCCCAGGGCCACCGACCCGACGATGAAGGTCGGCAGTCCCAGCATGGAGGGGTCACCAGCCAGTGGCGCCAGCACGGTGGTTTCGGCCCCGGCGATTTCTGTTTCTGAGCCGGGGGATCCGGGAGGAGGGCTGGCGGATGCATCAAGATCGGTCATCGGCTGCTCCTTCGCAGAAAACTGCCACGAGCCCGGCAACCTAACGCGGGCCATTGCCCCATGCGTACCTCTACTGCAGGAAACAGAAGTTCTCACTTTGAGCCAGCCATCTGGCCGGGCTCCCGGGCGGCCCCGTCCGCGGTCTCCCGCTCGGCCAGCGGATTTGTCCCCGGCGCCCCGGCCCAGGGCCGGCCGGGAGTGGGTAGTTTGACTGGTATGAGGACTTTGCAGGATGGGCTGCTGGCGCCGCTGCCCGCTGGCCGCCCGCCGGAGGACCCCCGGTGACCGCGGATCCCTACGCCACCGCGGCCGGCCTGGTCGCCCGGTCGGCGGCGGCCTACGCGGCCAGCATCCCGGAGGACCCCGCGGACGAGGGTTTCTTCGGCCCCGGCAGCGTCACCTGGCGGCTCAGCACCGACCTGTCCTCGCCGGTCGCCGGGCTGCGCGCGCTGCTGATGCAGGCGCTGCACCCGCTGGCCATGGCCGGCGTGGACCAGCACAGCGACTGGCGCCGGGACCCGGCCGGCCGGCTGGCCGCCACGTCCGCCTACCTGGCCACGATCAGCTTTGCCGAGCGGGCCGCGGCCGAGCGGGCCGCGGCCCGGGTCCGCCGTATCCATCAGCGGGTCACCGGGGTGGACAGCGTGACCGGCCGCCGCTACGACGCCAGTGACCCGGCCCTGCTGCTCTGGGTGCACGCGACGCTGGTGGACGCGGGCATCGTCACCGCTGGGCTGTTCGGCACGCCGCTGTCAGCGCCGGATGGCGACCGTTACGTGGCGGAGATGGTTTCCGCGGCCGAACTGGTCGGCATCCCGCGCCGCCTGGTCCCGGCCAGCCGGGCCGAACTCACCACCTACCTCGCCTCCGTCCAGCCTGAGCTGCGCGGCACGCCTGCGGCCCGGGAGTCCATGGACTACCTGCTGGACCCGCCGGGGCTGGACGCGGACCTGGCCGAAATCTGGCAGGACGTGCGGGACGCGGCGCTCGGCGCGCTGCCGCCGTGGGCCCGGGAGATGTACGGCTACCCCGCGCCGCCGCCACTCACCGACAGCCGCCGGGCCGGGATCCGGCAGGCGCTCGGCGTCCTGGACACGGTGTTCCTGGGCGAGCCGGGTGTGCTCGAGGCGCGGCAGCGCATCGCGCTGCGGGCACGCGCGGCCCGGCGCACGTGAGGAAAGTTCTGGCGGCGGTCACGTTCGGTGCGGTGATCGCGGCCGTTGCCCTGCTGTACCGCCGGCTGGCGCGCGGCGGTGCGCCGCGGCTGCGGCTGGCCCGGGGCCGGGCCGCGGTCCAGCTCGCAGTGCGTGGCGGGGTCCGCTACGCGACCAACGCGCCGAGGCTGTTCGCGGCCGCGGGTGAGCACCGTCAGCAACTCCGCAACGACCTCGCCCTGGAGACCGCCGAGGACGTCGCCAGCACGCTCGGCGCGATGAAGGGCGTGCTGATGAAGATCGGCCAGATGGCCAGTTACGTGGACGACGGCCTGTCGCCCGCCGTCCGCCGGACGCTCAGCCGGCTGCAGGACAGCGTCCCGCCGATGAGCGCGGAACTGGCCGGGCAGGTCGTCGAGACGGAGCTGGGCCGGCCGCCGGAGGCCGCGTTCCGGCGCTGGGATCCCGAACCCATCGCCGCCGCGTCGATCGGGCAGGTGCACCGGGCGATCACCCATGACGGGCGCGCCGTCGCGGTGAAGGTGCAGTACCCCGGCATCGCCGAGATGATCACTGCCGACCTGCAGAACGTGGCCCTGCTCCGCCGGATGCTGCGCATCACCGCGCCGAGCCAGGATGTGGACGCGCTGCTCGCCGAGCTGCGGGACCGGGTGGTTGAGGAGCTGGACTACCAGCAGGAGGCCGCCAACCAGAGTCTGTGGGCCGAGCACTACCAGGGTCATCCCTTCATCCACATCCCTGGGATCGTGACTGAGCTGTCCACCCGCCGGGTGGTGACCAGCGAGCTCGCCGACGGGGCCCGGTTCGCCGAGCTGGCCAGCTGGTCACAGCGGGAGCGTGACCTGGCCGCGGAGACGATCTACCGGTTCACCTTCCGCAGTCTGTACGAGGCGCACGCGTTCAACGGCGACCCGCATCCGGGCAACTACCTGTTCCACGGCGGCGGCCGGGTCACCTTCCTGGATTTCGGCCTGGTCAAGTACTTCACCATGGCCGAGCTGCGGCCGCTGATCGACATGGTCCGCCACCTGTGCGTGGACAACGACCCGGCCGGGTTCCGGGCCAGCATGGTGGCGGCGGGCTTCCTCCGCGCCGACGCACCAGTCAGCACGGATACGGTCGTCGAGCACATGGCCGTGTTCTACGACACAGTCCGCCGCCGCGGGCCGCGGACCATCACCGGTGACTACGCGTCGGCTGTGGTGCGCCGGTTCTTCGACGTGCGCAGCCCGCTGGCTCAGTACGTGGCTGTGCCCCGGTCGTATGTCATCTTGCAGCGCATCAATCTCGGCCTGTTCGCGGTGCTCGGTGAGCTGACCGCGACCGCGGACTGGCGGGCTATCGCCGAGGAGATCTGGCCCTTCATCCAGGGGCCGCCGGCCACCCCGATGGGTGCGGCGGAGGCGGTGTGGCGGGCCAGCCGCCCGGGCCGTCCGGGTATCGAACGGCTGCCCGCCTGAACCCAGCGGCCGGGGTTGCCCCAGCGCGCCGGGATGAGCGCAAAAGTTATCAAATTGCCTGGTGGCAGTTCCGCGGGTGCGCCTGCGACGGGCCCGTCCAGGGCGCATACTGGTAGCGATGAAACCTTCCCGCGCCGGGACCCGGCGTTACCTACCTGGAAGTCCCTTCAACAACATCCCTCAGGTGGTTCGGCCGGTGAAAGAGTTCGCCGTGCACGACCAGGTGACCCATGACCGCTACGGCCTCGGCCGGGTCATCAGCGCCGACGAAAGCGGCGTGCTGGTGGATTTCGGGACCCAGCAGGAGCGGATCTCCGCTCCCTACACCAAGCTGACCAAGCTCTGACCCGGCCTGGCTGAGTTCAGCCAGGTGTGTGTGAGCCCGGGGTCTGCGGCATCACTCAGCTAGCGCTGTGCGCTAGCGGCCCCGGTGCCGTGCCCGGCCGCTTCGTACCCGGCCTCAGCGCGGGGATGAGCATGCCGCCGCAGGCTGGTGCGGGCTAGCTGGCCAGTGCGATGGTGACCGGCTGAGCCGCCCGTCCAGTGCGGTGACCGTGCAGGCCATCGTGGCCGCCCCGGCGCGCACCTGGACCCAGTCGGCCCGGTAAGGGGCCGCCCGCGCCCGGCCAGTCATACTCGGGGTGGGCTGGCCGCGCGGCCACCCCGGCCGTCGTGGAGGTGGCGTGATGGCAGATGGCCTGATCACCGTGGCCAGTAATTTCCCGGCCGAGGAGACCATCGACCGGCTCTCCGAGGCAGCTACCCAGGCGGGATTGACGATTTTCGCCCGCGTGGACCACGCCCAGGGCGCCGCGGGCGTGGGCCTGCCGCTGCGGCCGACTCAGCTGCTGCTCTTCGGCCAGGCGCGCGGGGGGACCCCGCTGATGCAGGAGCAGCAGACGGCCGGCATCGACCTGCCGCTGAAGGCGCTGGCCTGGACAGACGAGAACGGCCAGACCTGGCTCAGCTACAACGACCCGGAATGGATCGCCAGCCGGCACGGGCTGGGCCCGGCGAGCGCGGGCGCGGTCCAGGCGATGCGGGCCGGCCTGGCCAAGCTGGCCTCGGCCGCGGCCAGCGGCTGATCCTGGCGGTTCGCCGGGCCTGGTCCGGCGGCTTTATCTGCGACAGCGCCGGCCAGGGTGCGCTACCCTTATGTCATGCGTTCTGCCCGGCTGCTCCTTACCTAGCCGCGCTGACTGACCCGTCGTTGGCGCGGCTGCCCCTCGTGACCGGGGGGCTTTTCTGTTGCCGGAGCCGGACCGACCAATTGCCGAGGGAAACCATGACAGCCGCCGAAAGTGCCGAGCGGACAGCCCACTACGATCCGCGCGACATCCAGGAGAAGTGGCAGGCGCGCTGGGACCAGCTGGACCTGTTCCGGGCCAGCGACGATCCCGATGACACCCGGCCCCGCACCTACCTGCTGGACATGTTCCCGTACCCGTCCGGGGACCTGCACATGGGTCACGCGGAGGCCTATGCCATCGCCGACGCGGTGGCGCGGTACTACTTCCAGCGCGGGCACAACGTGCTGCACCCGATTGGCTGGGACGCGTTCGGGCTGCCCGCGGAGAATGCCGCGATCCGGAACAACACCCACCCGGCCGACTGGACCTACGCGAACATCGAAACCCAGGCGGCCTCGTTCCGCCGTTATGCGGTGTCGTTTGACTGGTCCCGGCGGCTGCAGACCTGCGACCCGGCCTATTACCACTGGAACCAGTGGCTGTTCCTGCGCTTCTACGAGCGCGGGCTGGCCTACCGCAAGGACGGTTACGTCAACTGGTGCCCGCACGACCAGACCGTGCTGGCCAACGAGCAGGTCATCGCGGGCCGGTGCGAACGGTGCGGCACCGAGGTGATCCGGCGGGCGCTGACCCAGTGGTACTTCAAGATCACCGAGTACGCTGAGCGCCTGCTGGCCGACATGGCCCGGCTGGAGGGCAAGTGGCCGGACCGGGTGCTGCTGATGCAGCGCAACTGGATCGGCCGGTCCGAGGGCGCCGAGATCCGGTTCGAGATCGAAGGCCGGGATGAGCCGGTCACCGTGTTCACCACCCGCCCGGACACGCTGTACGGGGCCACGTTTTTCGTGGTCGCGGCCGACTCCGCGCTGGCCGAGGAGATCTGCGCGGCCGAGCACGCCGGCGAGCTGGCTGAGTACCTGACCCAGGTGCGCAAGCTGACCGACATCGAGCGCCAGTCCGCGGACCGGGAGAAGACCGGCGTGTTCCTGGGCCGGTACGCGGTCAACCCGGTGAACGGGGAGCGGCTGCCGGTGTGGGCCGCGGATTACGTGCTGCCCGACTACGGCACCGGCGCGATCATGGCCGTACCCGCGCACGACCAGCGGGACCTGGACTTCGCACGCCAGTTCGGCCTGCCGGTGCAGGTCGTGGTGGACACCGGGGAACCGGACCCGGCCGGGACCGGGGTGGCCACCCACGGCGACGGGCGGCTGGTCAATTCCGGGCCGCTGGACGGGCTGAGCAAAGCCGACGCCATCGCCAGGATCACCCGGATCATGGAGGGCGAGGGCCAGGGCCGGGCCGCGGTGAGCTTCCGGCTGCGCGACTGGCTGCTGTCCCGGCAGCGGTTCTGGGGCACCCCGATCCCGATCATCTACTGCTCGTCCTGCGGCGAGGTGCCGGTTCCGGACGACCAGCTGCCAGTCGTGCTGCCCGACCTGCGCGGCCAGGACCTGGCGCCCAAGGGTGTATCGCCACTGGCGGCCGCGACCGACTGGGTGAACACGCAATGCCCGAAGTGCGGTGGGCCGGGGCGCCGGGACACCGACACGATGGATACCTTCGTGGACTCGTCGTGGTACTTCCTGCGCTACTGCTCACCGGCATATGAGCACGGCCCGTTCGATGTGGCCTCGGTCCGTCAGTGGGCGCCAGTGGACCTGTACGTGGGCGGCGTCGAGCACGCGATCCTGCACCTGCTGTACAGCCGGTTCTTCATCAAGGTGCTGCAGGACATGGGCATGGTCGACTTCGGTGAGCCGTTCACCCAGCTGCTGAACCAGGGCCAGGTGATCAACCGGGGCCGGGCTATGTCCAAGTCGCTGGGCAACGGGGTGGACCTGGGCCAGCAGCTGGCCGCCCACGGGGTCGACGCCATCCGGCTGACGATGATCTTCGCCAGCCCGCCCGAGGACGACATCGACTGGGCCGATATGAACCCGGAGGCCATGGTCAAGTTCCTGGGCCGGGTGTGGCGGGTGGCCACCGACGTGGGAACGGCCGAGCCCGGCCCGGCCCGCAGCGGCGGCGCCGAGCTGCGGAAGATCACCCACCGGACGATCGACGAGGTCACCCGGTTGGTAGACGCCTACCGGCTGAACGTCGCGGTAGCCCGGCTGATGGAACTGGCCAGCGCGGCCCGGAAGGCGATCGACTCCGGCCCGGGTGCGGGCGACCCGGCGGTGCGTGAGGCAGCAGAGACGCTGACCGTGCTGCTGTCGCTGTTCGCGCCGTACACGGCCGAGGAGTGCTGGGAGGTGCTGGGGCACCCGCCCTCGGTGGCGCTGGCCGGCTGGCCCGCCGCCGACCCGGCGCTGCTGGTCGAGGACCTGGTGACCTGCGTGGTGCAGGTTGGCGGCAAGGTCCGGGACCGGGTTGAGGTCCCGCCCGGGATCAGCGACGACGAACTGCGCGCCCTGGCACTGGCGGCCCCCGGCGTGGCCCGGGCCCTGGACGGCCGGGACATCCGGACCGTGATCGTCCGCGCGCCCAAGCTGGTCAACGTCGTTCCGGCCTGACCAGCCTGATCCCGCAGGCCGGGCCGGTGACCCTGGCGTCAGACCCGGCGCAGCACCGCCACGACCCGGCCCAGGATCGCTGCCTCGTCGCCCGGTATCGGTGCGTAGATCGGGTTGTGCGGCATCAGCCAGACGTGCCCGCCGGAGCGCTTCAGCGTCTTGACCGTGGCCTCGCCCTCGATCATCGCCGCCACGATCTCGCCGTTCTCGGCGTCCTGCTGCTGGCGCACGACGACCCAGTCGCCGTCCGCGATGGCTGCGTTGATCATCGAGTCACCGGACACCTTGAGCAGGAACAGCGTGCCCTCACCGACGATCTGCTTGGGCAGCGGGAAGATGTCCTCCACCGCCTGCTCGGCGATGATCGGGCCACCAGCAGCGATCTCACCGATGACCGGGACGTAGGTCGCCTCCTGGGACGGGATGTCCAGCGCGGTGTCCTCGTCGATCTCGGCCTCGGGGCGCACGGCGGGATGCCCCGGCAGCCGCACCTCGACGGTGCGCGGCCGGCCCGCATCCCGCCGCAGGTAGCCCTTGCTCTGCAGCGTGGACAACTGGTACGACACGCTTGACGTGCTGGTCAGCCCGACCGCCTCGCCGATCTCCCGCATCGACGGCGGGTAACCGCGGCGCTGCACGGAATCCCGGATGACCTGGAGCACTTTGCGCTGCCGCCAGGTGAGCACGTGGTCCGGATCGGGCCGGTCAGGCAACTCGGTGACCACGGCCGGCACCGTTCCCTTCGGCTTCCGGCCAGGCCGGCCCTTAGGTCTTGGCGCCGGCGCGCCGGCGTCCGGCCCGCCCGGGGGGAGCGGCGCGCCGCCGTCGCCGGTGTTGTTGTCCATCGATAGACCTCCGGATCTGGTGGCTGAGTCTGGTCGCTGAGTTCAGAGCCGACGCTAGCGCTTTCGCCCAGGGATCTCAAACATCTGTTCGAGCAACAAAAAAGTGTCGTACCCCCGCGCTACACAAGTACCGTACAGTCATTCGATCGAAACCGCGATCGATCGAACGGGTGTACTATAGAAAAACCGTTCGAGATAGGGGGCTGGCATGAGCGTTCTTAGCTTGGGCAAGCGACCTGGATCAGTGGGCCGCCCACTACGTGCCAAGAATCCTTGTCCGCCGGCGCGCCGGCCCGACGCCGGTGTTCGAACTCCGGTGGTGCCATCCGCGGCGGGGCGGCCGCGCGCGGCCCGGCTGGATGAGACCGAGTTCGCCGAATGGCCCGGGCGCGCCGCGCGTGCCGCTCGTGGGGGCAGTCCTCGCGCGGGCGCTGTTCCAGGCACTGCTTCCGGCTGGCCGGGCCGGGCCGGGCGGGCCGGGCGGCCGGAGCGGATCCTGCGGCTCGTCCAGCCCGGCGAGACCGCCCGGTCCCAGCCCCTTCCGCCAGCCCGGCCCCGGCAGGCACCACCGCCCGGGCGCAGGCCAGCCGGTGGGCTGGTGCCGCTGCCCCGGCAGGCGCCACCGCTCGAGCAGCTGCCGCCGCCCGGGCCGGGAGCCAAGCCAGTGCCGCGCCGGGGGACACAGCCTGGCCGGGGAGCACAGTCCTGGCGGGCAGCACGGCCCGGCCAGGCGCACCGACCCGGGTCCGCGGCGTCCCCCCGGCCGCGGACCCGGCTCACCCGCCGCGGCCGCCGGGTGCTCTGGGCCTTCGCCAGCCTGCTCGTGGCGGCTCTGCTCACCCCGGTGCTGCTCGTGGCGTCGGCCGGCGCCCAGGCGGCCAATCATGGCGCATCGCCGGCGCAGGTCCGGGCGGGCATGCAGCATGTAGTGGTACAGCCGGGCCAGTCGCTCTGGTCGATCGCGGAGCAGGCCGAGCCGCACGCCGACCCGCGGACGGTCATCCAGCAGATCATCCAGTACAACGCCCTGGGCAGCGACGTTGTCGCGCCCGGCGAGAGCCTGTGGGTGCCCAGGGGCTGATCCCGGCTTGGCTCCGGGGCCGCCCCGGAACGGCCGCACTCCCGGCTGACCAGGGCTTTCGTCGCATCGGGCAACGCCCGACCGGTAGCCTGCTGGCACCGCCACCGCAGGCCAGCCACTGGCTGGGCGGCGGCCCCCGGGCCGCGCGGGCCGGTAACGGGTCCGCCCCGCGGAGTGAAACTCATGGCACCGGCGCGTTGGCGCTTGCGCGCGGGCCGGTGTCTGGTCTACCGTGACCACAACATATAGTAGTTACAGCACTGTAGTTAACGTACAAGTTGTGGTGGCAGCATCCGCTGCCGAGCCTCGCGGGGGAGGTGGATCGCGTGTTCTGCCCGTACTGCAAGAACGCGGAGAGTCGCGTCATAGACAGCCGGACCGGCGATGACGGCGCCGCGATCCGCCGTCGCCGGTCCTGCCCAGCCTGCGGCCGGCGCTTTACCACGCAGGAGACGGTGATCCTGATGGTGGCCAAGCGCAGCGGGGCCACCGAGCCGTTCACCCGGGACAAGATCGTCAACGGGGTCCGCCGGGCCTGCCAGGGCCGGCCGGTGACCGAGGATCAGCTGGCCATCCTGGCCCAGCAGGTGGAGGACACGATCCGGGCCCGGGGATCGGGCGAGATCGCCTCGCACGAGGTCGGGCTGGCCATCCTCGGGCCGCTGCGCGAGCTGGATGAGGTGGCGTACCTGCGGTTCGCCTCGGTGTACCGCAGCTTTGAATCACTGGCCGACTTCGAGGAAGAGATTGTCGCGCTGCGCGCGGCGCGCGAGGAGGCTGGTGCGCTGACCCAGTGAGCTGGGCCAGCACGGGCATGAGGTGTGGATTGAACAGCAGTCATACCGATGGAGGGCCTGGCCGGGCCCGCGTGGGATCCGGATGGATCCCGGAAGGGGGAATGACATGACGGAGACGGTGAGTGGGTCCTCGCCCCGGGGCAAGGGCTCGCGCAAGGGGCTCACGATCGGGCGGATCTACACCAGCGAGGGTGTGCATCCGTACGACGAAGTCACCTGGGAACGCCGCGACGTCGTCATGACCAACTGGCGCGATGGCACGGTCAACTTCGAGCAGCGCGGGGTCGAATTCCCCGACTTCTGGTCGGTGAACGCGGCCAACATCGTCACCACCAAGTACTTCCGCGGCGCGGTGGGCAGCCCGGCGCGGGAGTGGAGCCTGCGGCAGCTGGTGGACCGGGTGGTCGGCAAGTACACGGCGGCCGGCCGGGACAACGGCTATTTCGCCACGCCGAAGGATGCCGAGATCTTCGAGCACGAGCTCACCTACGCGCTGATCCACCAGATCTTCAGCTTCAACTCCCCGGTCTGGTTCAACGTCGGGACCAACTCCCCGCAGCAGGTCAGTGCGTGCCAGCCGTACGACGCGCCAGTGAGCACGCCGGCCGGGCTCATCCCCATTGGCAAGCTGGTGGCCGGCGACGCTGTGGGCACCAAGGTCTACGACGCACACGGCCTGACCAGGATCGTCGCGACGAAGTCCAATGGCGTGAAGGATGTGCTGCGGCTGCACACCAAGGCCGGCTACACCCTCGACGTGACCGCGGATCACCTTGTCTGGCGAGCATCCGATCTGGAAAACGGTGCGTTCGTAACGGCTGGCAGCCTTCAGGCAGAAGATGCACTCCTGCACGTGGATCCCGATGTTGGAGGTTCAGATCGGCAGCTGCTGGAGATCGCCGGGATCGAGTCGCTAGGTGCCATGGAGGTCTTCGACATCCAGACCGAGAGCGGTGAATACCTCTCCGGCAACCTCCGGGTGCACAACTGCTTCATCCTGGCCGTGGACGACACGATGGACTCCATCCTGGAGTGGTACAAGGAGGAGGGCCTGATCTTCAAGGGTGGCTCCGGCGCCGGGGTCAACATGTCCCGGATCCGGTCCAGCAAGGAGCTGCTCTCATCAGGCGGCACCGCCAGCGGCCCGGTCTCGTTCATGCGCGGTGCGGACGCCTCGGCCGGCACGATCAAGTCGGGCGGGGCCACCCGCCGGGCGGCGAAGATGGTCGTCCTCGACGTCGATCACCCGGACGTGGCCGAGTTCATCGAGACCAAGGCCCGCGAGGAAGAGAAGGTGCGGGTCCTCCGGGACGCCGGGTTCGACATGGACCTCGGCGGCAAGGACATCACCAGCGTCCAGTACCAGAACGCCAACAACTCGGTCCGGGTCTCGGATGAGTTCATGCGGGCCGTCGAGCGGGGCGGCCAGTTCGACCTGGCCGCCCGGCTGACCGGGGAGACCGTCGAGACCGTGGACGCGCGTGACCTGTTCCGCTCGATGGCCAAGGCGGCGTGGGAATGCGCCGACCCGGGGATCCAGTACGACGGCACCATCAACGACTGGCACACCAACCCGGAATCGGGCCGGATCACCGCCAGTAACCCATGCAGTGAGTACATGAGCCTGGACAATTCTTCGTGCAACCTGGCCAGCATTAACCTGCTGAAATTCCTGCGCGAAGATGACACGTTCGCAGTGGACGCGTTCCGTAAGATCACCGAGCTGATCATCACGGCGATGGACATCTCGATCTGCTTCGCAGACTTCCCAACCGAGAAGATCACCGCAACGACCCGCGCCTACCGGCAGCTCGGCATCGGTTACGCCAACCTCGGCGCGCTGCTCATGGCCACTGGCTACGCCTACGACTCCGAGGGTGGCCGGGCCATCGCGGCGGCCATCACGTCCCTGATGACTGGGACTGCTTACCGCAGGTCAGCGGAGCTGGCCGGGGTGGTCGGCACGTACGATGGCTACCCACGCAACGCCACCGCGCACAAGCGGGTCATGCACAAGCACGCCGACGCCAGCAAGCAGATCAAGACGCTCGGCGGCATGGACGAGGCAATTCTCTCAGCGGCTAACAAAGCATGGGATAAATGCCTCGCTCTAGGCGAGAAGAATGGCTATAGAAATGCCCAAGCTAGCCTACTCGCGCCTACCGGCACTATAGGCTTGATGCTGGATTGCGATACGACTGGCGTAGAGCCGGATTTGGCTTTGGTCAAATTCAAGAAGCTAGTCGGTGGCGGCTCAATGCAAATCGTCAACCAGACCGTGCCGCGGGCTCTGAAGAACCTCGGCTACCAGCCTGAACAGGTCGAGGCGATCATCGAGCACATCTCCGAGCACGGTCACGTGGTCGATGCTCCGGGCCTCCGGCAGGAGCACTACGAAGTGTTCGACTGCGCCATGGGCGAGCGTGCAATTAGCCCAATGGGTCACGTGCGAATGATGGCGGCAATTCAGCCAATGCTCAGTGGGGCCATTAGCAAGACTGTGAATATTCCTGAGTCGGCGACGGTCGAGGACATCGAATCCATTTACCTGGAGGGGTGGAAACTCGGGCTCAAGGCGCTGGCCGTCTACCGGGACAACTGCAAGGTCGGCCAGCCGCTGTCCGACGCCAGGAAGAAGCCGGCCGCGGCGGCCGCCGAGGCGGACAGCTCACCGCATGAGATCCGGCCGGTGCGCCGCCGCCTGCCCAAGAACCGCACGGCCACCGTGACCAGCTTCTCGGTGGCCGGCGCCGAGGGCTACATGACCGCGTCCAAGTACCCGGACGACGGGGTCGGTGAGCTGTTCCTCAAGCTCGGCAAGCAGGGTTCCACGCTGGCTGGCG
>Ga0207664_10001813_pt1 | contig 14069 bp, 7 predicted proteins | sample LARL83metaG_FD_184349 | JGI IMG/M metagenome (GOLD analysis project Ga0207664, IMG submission 184349) | Corn, switchgrass and miscanthus rhizosphere microbial communities from Kellogg Biological Station, Michigan, USA - LAR L8-3 metaG... | ecosystem: Host-associated > Plants > Roots >...
CGGCCAGCTCCACCGCCAGCCACTGACCGAACTGCTCCGCCCCGGCCGGCCCCCCCTCCAGGAACCACCGCTGCACCGGCGTCAACGGCACCGCCCCGCACACCGGCCCCCCACCAGCCACCGCCTGCACGGCCGGGACGACTGTCTTCGAGGCGAGTTCGGCGATGGTCTGGTGGCGGAAGATGTCCTGCGACTCCAGGCTAAGTCCGGCCTGGCGGGCGCGGGAGACGATCTGGATGGACAAGATGGAATCCCCGCCGAGCTCGAAGAAGTTGTCGTGGACCCCGGCCCGGTCCAGGCCCAGGACATCAGCCCAGATCCCGGCGATGATCTGCTCGGCAGGGGTACGCGGCGGGACGAAGCCGGCGGCGGGGGCAGGACCGGGGGCGGGCAGGGCGCGCCGGTCGAGTTTGCCGCTGGGAGTCAGCGGGAGGGCGTCCAGGGCGGTGAACGTGGCCGGGATCATGTAATCGGGCAGCGCGTCCTTGAGCCAGCCGCGCAGGTCGCTGGCGGCCCGGATACCCCCGCCCGCGGCGGGGACCAGGTAAGCGGCCAGTTGCCTGCGGCCAGGGGTGTCCTCGCGGGCGATAACCGCGGCGTCCGCGACAGCCGGATGGGCGCGCAGGGCGGTCTCGATCTCGCCGGGCTCGATCCGGAACCCGCGGATCTTCACCTGCTCATCGGCACGGCCGATGAACTCCAGCTGCCCGTCACCGGGAGGTCGGCCGGGGCTGGTTGGCTGGGAAGATACTGTCCAGCGGGCCACGTCGCCGGTGGCGTACATGCGGCCGCCCGCAGGCCCGTACGGGCAGGCGATGAACCGCTGCGCGGTCAGCCCCGCCCGCCCCAGGTACCCCCGCGCCAGCCCCGCCCCCGCGATATACAGCTCACCGGCGACACCCGGCGGCACCAGCCCCAGCCCCCGGTCCAGCACATAAACCTGGATATTGTCAAGCGGACGGCCGATACCCGGCCGGGCCCCCGCGGTGACCGGGCAGGAGGTGGCCTCGATCGTGGCCTCGGTGGGGCCGTACAAGTTATAGCTGGCGACGCCGGGTGCCGCGGCAAGAGCCTGCCACAGCTGCCCGGAGACTGGCTCGCCGGCGGTCAAGATGATCCCAGGCCGATGCCGCTCATGTGTCAGCAGCCCGGCCGCGAGGAGCTGCTCAAGGTAGGTCGGGGTGCTGTTGACGAGGTCGATGCGCTGATCCGCCGTGTACTGGACCAGCGCGGCGGGATCCATGCGGACCTTGTCGTCGATCAGGTGCAGTTCATGGCCGCTGGCGAGCAGCAGCAGTCCTTCCCACGACGGGTCGAAGGAGAACGACGCGGTCAGCGCGAACCGCAGCGGCTGGTGGCCGGCCGGCGCGAGGAAACCCTGGCGCTGGGCGCCGCGGAGGTTGGTCAGCCCCGCGTGCGGGACGACGACCCCCTTGGGGGTTCCGGTGGAGCCGGAGGTGTAGATCACGTACGCCGGCTGAGCCGGGTGCGCAGGGCTGGCCAGGTCGGTCGCGGGCTGGCGGTCGAGGGCGGCCGTGGTGCCGGAGTCGTCGAGCCGCACCCGGGGGGTGGTGCTGGCGGTGGGCGGGTCGGCGGCCGCGGTGGTGACGATCAGGGCGGGCTGGGCGTCGGTGAGCAGGAACTCGATCCGCCCGGCAGGCAGGGCAGGATCGACGGGCAGGTAGGCGGCGCCGGTCTTGAGGACGGCCAGGATCGCGGTGACCATGTCGGCGGTGCGGGGCAGGGCCAGCGCGATCAGGCGTTCTGGGGCGGCCCCGGCGGCGGCCAGGTGGCGGGCCAGCTGATTGGCCTGTGCATTCAGGTCGGCGTAGCTGAACCGCGCCGGCCCGGCGACCAGCGCGGTCGCATCCGGCGTTCGAGCCGCCTGCGCCTGGAACAGCTCCGGGAACGTCCCGGCCGGCACCTCACGGACCGGGCCGGCCCCGGCGGCCAGCAGCTGGGCCTGCTCGGCCGGGGACAGCATCGAGACGGCACCCACCGGCTGGCCGGGGTCGGCGGCGATCGCGGCCAACAGCACCTCGAGATGCCCCGCCATCCGCTCCACCGTAACGGCGTCGAACAGGTCGGTGTTGTACGCGATCGCGAGATTCAGCGAACCATCGCGCGGTATGAACTCGAAGACCAAGTCGAACTGAGCGGCTGGCAGGGGCAGATCATGCGGAGAAAACCGCAGCCCGCCGGCCGTCCGCGGCCGTACGATCGCGTTCTGGAGCACGATCATGGTCTGGATCAGGGGGGTACGGCCGGGGTCGCGTTCTGGCCTGAGCCGTTCGACCACCCGGTCGAACGGCGCTTCATCGTGAGCGAAAGCCTCCAGCGCCGTTTCCCGGACCTGGGACAGGAACTCACCCACGGTCGTCGTGTCGTCTACCCGGCTACGCAACACCACGGTGTTGACGAAGAACCCGATCAGATCCTTGAGCTCGGCCCTGGTGCGACCGGACGTGACGGTGCCGATCGCGACATCGCGCTGGCCGCTGTAGCGGGACAGCAGCAGCTGCACCGCGGCCGTCAAGGTCATGAACAACGTGGCCGAACGGGACTGCCCGGTCCCGGCCAGCTTTTCCACAAGGTCAGCCGGAAGGCCGTGGCGGCAGATGGCACCGGCGGTAGTGCGCACCGCCGGCCGGGGCCGGTCGGTCGGCAGCTCGAGCGGTTCGAGGTCGGCGAGCTTGCGGTCCCAGTAGTCCAGGTGCACGTCCAGGGCCGGACCTGTGAGCTGCTCACCCTGCCACAATGCGAAGTCCGCGTATTGGATCGGCAGCTCAGGCAAGGTAGCGGCGCTGCCGCGCACGCTGGCTGAGTAGAGTTCGACCAGCTCGTCGACGAGCACTTTGACGGACCAGCCGTCGGTGATGATGTGGTGCTGGCAGAGCAGCAAAATGTGATCGTCCTCGGCCAGCCGCAGCAGCGTGACCTTGGTCAGCGGTCCCCGCCGCAGGTCGAAGGGCAGCCTCAGCTCGTCTGCCAGCGCCCGCTCTGCCGCCGCGTCCCGCAGGTCATCGTGTATCGCGGACACATCGAGGACCCGAAGCGGGATGTCGCCTACATCGCCGACAACCTGCATTCCGCGCCCGTCGACGCTGTCAAACGTCGTCCGCAGAGACTCGTGGCGGCTAGCCAGCGCGTCCAGCGCCTCCCGCAAGGCGCTGACATCAAGCCGGCCCGAGAGCCGCAGCCCGATGCCGGTGTTGTACTCGATACCGCCGGAGGTCAGGTCGTCAAGGAACCACAACCGCCGCTGGGCGGCCGACAGCGGCACCGCCCGCGTGCCGGTGCCGGTGCGCGGCGCCGGGACAATGCGAGCGCCCCACCCGTCACCGGCGCTGGCCCGCGCGGGCAGCAACCCGGCCAGGCGAGCGGCGGTTCCGGCATCGAACACCGCGCGCACTGGAAGGCGCACTCCAGAGGTTTCGCCGATCCTGAAGACGACATCGATGGCCAGGATGGAGTCGCCGCCGAGTTCGAAGAAGTTGTCATGGATGCCGACGCGGTCCAGGCCGAGAACGTCGGCGAAGATCCGGGTGACGACCCGTTCGGAATCGGTACGCGGGGCCACGTAGTCGCCATCCGGCGCGGAACTCCACGTCGGGACGGGCAGGGCGTGGCGGTCGAGTTTGCCGTTGGGGGTCAGGGGGAGGGTGTCCAGGGTGGTGAAGGTGGCGGGGATCATGTAGTCGGGCAGCGTGCCGGCGAGCCAGCTGCGCAGGTCCGCGGGGTCGGGGGTGGTGCCGGGGGCGGGGATCAGGTAGGCGGCGAGCTGCTTGCGGCCGTTGTCTTCGCGGGCGATGACGGCGGCGTCGGCGACAGCCGGGTGGGCGCGCAGGGCGGTCTCGATCTCGCCGGGCTCGATCCGGAACCCGCGGATCTTGACCTGCTCATCGGCGCGGCCGGCGTATTCCAGCTGCCCGTCCCCGGTCCAGCGGGCCACGTCGCCGGTCGCGTACATGCGGCCGCCCGCAGGCCCGTCCGGGCAGGCGATGAACCGCTGCGCGGTCAGCCCGGGCCGCCCCAGGTAGCCGCGGGCCAGCCCGGCCCCGGCGATATACAGCTGACCGTCGATGCCGACCGGGACCGGGCACAGGTCCGGGTCCAGCACGTAGACCTGCGTGTTGTCCAGCGGCCGGCCAATCGGGACCGCATCGGGCACGGCGTCCGGCTCGGGCATGCGGTGGCAGGTGGCGAACGTGGTGGTTTCGGTCGGGCCGTACCCGTCGACCACGGTCAGGCCGGGGCAGGCGGCAAGTACCCGGCGCACCGCGGCCGCTGGCACTACGTCTCCGCCGGTCCATACTTCGCGTGCTCCGGCCAGGCACTCTGGTGCGTCCTGGGCGATGATGCGGAACAGCCCGGAGGTGAGCCACAGCGCGGTCACCTGGTGTTCGGTGATGGTGTGGTGCAGGGTGGCGGGGTCGAGGTCGCCGGGTGGGGCGATGATTACCTGGCCGCCGGAGAGGAGGGGGATCCATAGTTCGTAGGTGGAGGCGTCGAAGGCGAGGGGGGAGTGGAGCAGGACGCGGTGGTGCGCGCCGCTGCTGAAGCGGTGGTCGGCGGCGAGTGCTGTGACGTCGCGGTGGCGGATGGCGACTGCTTTGGGCTGGCCGGTGGACCCGGAGGTGTAGATGACGTAGGCGAGGTTGCCGGGGTCGACGGTGACCGGGGGCGGGGCAACCGGGCTGCTGGTCACCAGGTCGGCTGTGTCGACCAGCGCCGTGCGGCCCAGTCCGGCCGCGGTGGCCTGCCAGGCCTGGTCACACAGGACTATGCGGGCGCCGGCATGGGCCAGGAGCATCCGCATCCGCTCGGCCGGTGCCCGGGTGTCGACAGGCAGATACGCGCCGCCGGCCTTGACCACCCCGAGCACCGCGATGACCTGCTCGGCTGACCGTTCGGCCAGCACCCCGACCCGGTCCTCCCGGCCCACACCCAGCCCGGCTAGCTGGTGTGCGAGCCGGTTCGCGGCCATCTCCAGTTCGGCGTAGGACAGCTGCCCGCCGTCGAAGATCACCGCCGGAGCGTCCGGGGTGGCCGCGGCCTGGGCCGTGAACAGCTCGCCGATCAGGCTGGGCGAGAGCTCAAACTCGCACGTCCGGAGGGGGCCGTCGTCCTTGACCACCATGACATCCCGTCCTTCCGGTCAGGCTCGCCGCAGGGCAATGACGTGTAAGAAATAACCGGCGTCCGGCAGACGCGGCTGCCGGCGCTAATCGCTGATCACCCGCTGCCGTCGACGAGCCAAACGGCCGCTAACATGAATCCCGTAAATTGTTCCCGTGGCCGGATCCCGCACAAATCGTCCGGTAGGTGCTTGGCCGAGTGACGTGAGATCCGGTGCCGAAAAGGTAAAATCCTCGTAGAAATTCAGGCGAACAAATTTCTCGCCATCGGCAGACAGGTAAACGGCACCATCGTTGCCGGCTTTTACCGTGCACTGGATATCGCCATTGGTGTACTGGCCGGCGCAGCCTCGGGGAGGCGCGGTCCGCGGCCCGCCCGGCGTCGGGATCCAGGGCAGATTGACGGGAACGCCGAGACGGGCCAGCTCGGCCTGAAAGTCCCGCCAGAGGCCGACGCCTGTATTGGCGTTGGTGGTGAGCGCAACCACCCACCCGTCGGCCGGATTTACCCGCACGTAGCATGAGGCTCCGCCAAAATTTCCGTCGTGCCCGACCCACTCCGCGGGCTGCTGCGAGTACACCGCCAATCCCAGACCCCACCCGTCGGCCAGTCCGAACGGGTCAGCGCCGGGGACTGCCCGCCTCATCTGGCTGGCGTAGGCGGCCGGAAGCAGCTCGGGTCTCCCCGGCCCGACGTGCATCAACCCCAGCTTGACCAGGTCCACCGCGCTGGCGGCGAGCGCGCAGGCCGGGGTGAAGGCCGCCACCAGCTGCGGCCGCGCCGGCCGGACCCGGTCGAGGACGGTATTCACCGAATGACCCGTTGCGACCTGACGCCGAGACGGGATCCCAGTCGGGTTGACGAAGGCGGGCTCAATTCCCAGCGGCCGGAGCAAGATCGACTCGACCGCCTCAGACCAGCACATACCCGTGACAGTCTCAATCAGCCGGCCAGCTACGACATAACCTGGATTGGAATACGAAAAACCTTTCCCGGGCGGCTGCAGGAGGTCTTTGTCGCAGACGTGCTCAACGATATAGTGCCGAATTGATGAGCTGGATTTCTCTTCCATGCCGGAGCTTTCCGCAAGCCCGCTAGTGTGGCTCAGCAACTGCCGGAGACTCATCAACGCCCCGAGGTCGCCCAGCTCGGCCACGTAGTCACGGATCGGCGCGTCCAGATCCGCGTCGCCATCCGCGACCAGGACCATGGCCACCGTGGCCGTGAAAAGCTTGGTGATCGAGCCAATAGGAAAGGCGGCATCGCTGGTAACGCGGAGACTGGTCCCGGATTCAAGCTCGCCGATTTCATGAGCAATAGTTGAACCGTGATGGTAGATGGCGAACTGGGCGCCTGGCACCTGGTGCTTATGCGCCAGCGCGGCGAACACGCCGGGCATTTGCTCGCTGATTTGCAGCGACACGTCGGAAATCTGGCCGGAATTTACTTTGTGCTCCAGTGCGGACATCTGAGCCGTCTCCTGTCGCCGGCCCGGTTGAGCCAGCCGGGATAGTTAAGCAGCACCCGGTCTACCGCAGGTCTACCCGCGGTCTACGCCTGCGGCCTGACGCTGAGCCCGTAGACCTCGGGTAGACCTTGATTAGACCGGCGGCTGTTTTACTGTCCTGCGCTGGCTCAACCGGCTGGCCAATTAGGATGGGAGATCGGCAATGTCACCTGTCTTGCAGAGTGTCGTTACCTATGAGCTGAGCGCGCGCGACAGCCAACAGGTTACTGAGCTTGTCGAGCAGCTCATCGAAGATTACGCGTCGCCCGAAGATCGCACCTTCGTGGACAGCGCAGCCGATCTGGCCCGCTCACTCCCGGACGGGATCGTCCGCTTCCTGCGGTCTTTCCAGGGCAGTGAGCCCGCCGTGGCCGCGGTAATTCGCGGCCTGCCAGTCGACGACGAGCGGGTTGGTCCCACGCCTGAGCACTGGAGCGCGCACTGCGATCCGGCCAGGACTAGGCGGGAGGACTTCTACTTCCTCCTCCTTGGGGCACTTGTCGGCGAAGTATTCGGCTGGGCGACCCTCCAGAATGGCGCGCTGCTCCATAATGTCCTGCCCAATCGCGCGGAAGAGAATGACCAGAGCGGTGCGGGCAGCCGGGCGCCGCTCCTGTGGCACATAGAGGATGCCTTCCACCCGTACCGCTGCGACTACCTCGGCCTCATGGCGCTCCGGAACCCGGACGGGATCGGCACGTCCCTCGGGAGCGTGCGGAATCTCAAGGTCACCCAGCAAGAGCGCGAGGTCCTGTGGGACCGGCGCTTCCACATCCGCCCGGATAAAGTGCACATGAAAGGGCTCGACGCTAGTGCTCGCGGGGCCGAATTCGAGCATTCTCCGGAGCCGGTGAGCATCCTGTTCGGGGATGCGGAGGAGCCATACCTCAGGATTAACCCGCCATTCATGACCGCACTTCCGGGGGATGAGGAGGCCGAGCAGGTGCTCGGCGAAGTGATCTCCCGAATGGACGAGAGCATGGGAGAGGTCATCCTCAACCCGGGGGACGTCGTCTTCATTGACAATTACCTCGCCGTCCATGGCCGGGGGTCCTTCATCCCGAGGTACGACGGAACAGATCGGTGGATGCGGAAGGCGCTGTTCACCCGCGACTTGCGCAAGTCCCGCGGCGTGCGAGACTGCGCGGAGGGGCGCGTATTGCGGCTGGCTTAGCGTGTTACGACAGCGCCGGGATGACCTCGTCGCGGTAGGCGGCGAGCGTCTTCTCCGGCTCGTCGTGCATCAGGTAGACGGCGAACTGGTCCGCGCCTATCTCGCGCAGCTCGGCGAGTCGGTCCACGTGCGCCGACGCCGGACCGAGCAGGCAGAACCGGTCCATGATCGCGTCGGTGACGAAGCCCACCGCCGGATTGCCGGCCTTGCCGTGGTGCGCGTAGTCGTAGCCTTGGCGCTCGGCGATGTAGTCGGTCAGCTCGTGCGGCACCGGTCCGTCCGTCCCGTACCGCGCGACGATGTCCGCGACGTGGTTGCCCACCATGCCGCCGAACCACCGCAGTTGCTCCCGCTGGTGCGCCAGCTCCGGCCCGACGTAGGCCGGCGCCGCGACGCACATCGTGATCGAGGACGGATCGCGCCCCGCGGCCGCGGCGGCGGCCCGCACCGACCCGATCGTCCACCGCGCGATGTCCGGGTCCGCGGTCTGCAGGATGAACCCGTCGGCCTGCTCGCCGGCGAGCTTCAGCGCCCGCGGGCCGTACGCGGCCATCCAGATTTCCAGCTTGCCGTCTCGTACCCAGGGGATCTGCAGTGCCTGGTCATTGAATTTGACCGAACGACCCTCGGCCAGTCCTTTGATGACCGTCATCGCCTCGGACAGTGTCGTCAGCGACATGGGCGCCCGGCCGATGACCCGGCGCGCCGAATCGCCGCGGCCGATGCCGCATACGGTGCGGTTGCCGTACATGTCGTTCAGGGTCGCGAACAGCGAAGCGATCACCGACCAGTCGCGGGTGCCCGGGTTGGTGACCATCGGGCCGACGGTGAGCCTTGAGGTGACCTCGAGAATCCGCGAGTAGATCACGAACGGTTCCTGCCACAGCACGTGCGAGTCCCACGTCCAGCCGTAGCTGAACCCGGCGTCCTCCGCCTTCCGCATCATGGCGACCACGCCGCTGGCCGGCGGGTTGGTCTGCAGCACGACCCCGAATTCCATGTCAGGCTCCTCCGGTTACACCAGGTACTGGTTGAGGCCGCGGTCAAGAAACTGGCCGTGGCCCGTCGAGCCCACGTAGGTTTCTCCGTCGATTACCAAGCGGCCGCGAGAAAGCACGGTGACGACCTTGCCGGTGATCGGCATGCCCTCGTACGCCGAGTAGTCCACGTTCATGTGGTGCGTGGCCGCGGACAGCGTCTGCGCCGCCGCCGGGTCGTAGATCACTATGTCCGCGTCCGAGCCGGCCGCTATCACGCCCTTGCGCGGGTACAGCCCGAACATCCGGGCCGGTGTGGTCGAGCACACCTCGACCCAGCGCGGCAGCGTGAGGTGCCCGGAGACGACGCCCTGGTGCAGCAGGTCCATCCGGTGCTCGACGCCCGGCATGCCGTTCGGGATCTTGGAGAAGTCGCCGCGGCCCAGCTCCTTCTGGTCCTTGAAGCAGAACGGGCAATGGTCCGTCGACACCACCGACAGGTCGTTGGTGCGCAGGCCGGCCCACAGCGAGGCCTGGTGCGACGCGGGCCGCAGCGGCGGCGAGCAGACGAACTTGGACCCCTCGAAGTCCGGTCGGGCCAGGTCGTCGATGGACAGGTACAGGTACTGCGGGCAGGTCTCGGCGAACACGTTCTGCCCGGTGTCGCGGGCCTCGGCGACCGCGGCAAGCGCCTGCGCCGCGGACAGGTGCACGATGTACAGCGGGCAGTTGGCCACCTTGGCCAGCGTGATCGCCCGGCTGGTCGCCTCGCCCTCCAGCTCCGGCGGGCGGGTCAGCCCGTGGTGCACCGGGTCGGTGCGCCCGGCGGCGATCGCCTGCGCGACCAGCTGGTCGATCGCGATGCCGTTTTCCGCGTGCATCATGACCGTGCCGCCGGACGCCGCTGCCTTCTGCATCGCAAGCAGGATCTCGCCGTCGGTGGCGTAGAACACCCCGGGGTACGCCATGAACATCTTGAAGCTGTTCACGCCGGCCGCGATGCAGGCGTCCATCTCCTTGAGCGTCGTCTCGTTGACGTCGGAGACGATCATGTGGAAGCCGTAGTCGACCGAGCAGTTGCCGTCCGCCTTGGCGTGCCACTTGTCCAGCGTGGCGAGCAGGCCGGTGCCCTTCGCCTGGACCGCGAAGTCGACGATCGTCGTGGTCCCGCCCCAGGCGGCCGCGCGGGTACCGGTCTCGAAGGTGTCGGCGGAGGACGTCCCGCCGAACGGCATCTCCATGTGCGTGTGCACGTCGATCCCGCCCGGCAGCACGTACTTGCCGGTGGCGTCGATGATCTTGTCCGCCTGGGGAACCGGGGCGGACCGGTCGACAACGGCCGTGATCTTCTCGCCGTCGACTACCACGTTGGCGTGCAGCGTTCCCGTCGCGGTAACAACGAGGCCGTTCTGGATAAGCGTGGTCATGGTGCCACCAGCGGACCGTAAGCGTCGGGGCGACGGTCACGGTAGAACTGCCAGAGGTCGCGCACCTCGGTGAGGGTGCCCATGTCTAGATCCCGTACGACGACCTCGTCCTTGTCGTCGGACGCGGCGTCGCCGACGAGCTGGCCGCGCGGGTCGACGAAGTACGTCTGGCCGTAGAAGTCGTTGTCGCCGAGCGGCTCGACGCCGACCCGGTTGATCGCGCCGATGAAGTATTCGTTGGCCACCGCGGAGGCCGGCTGCTCGAGGTGCCACAGGTACTGGGACAGCCCACGGGACGTCGCGCTCGGGTTGAAGACGATCCGCGCGCCGGCCAGGCCGAGCGCCCGCCAGCCCTCGGGGAAGTGCCGGTCGTAGCAGATGTAGACGCCGATCCGGCCGACCGCGGTGTCGAACACCGGATAGCCGGTGTTACCGGGGCGGAAGTAGAACTTCTCCCAGAAGCCCTTGACCTGAGGAATGTGCGTCTTACGGTATTTGCCCAAGTAGGTGCCGTCCGCATCGATCACCGCGGCGGTGTTGTAGTACATGCCCGGGTGTTCTTCCTCGTACATCGGCGCGACGATCACGATGTGATGCTGGCGCGCGGTCTCCTGGAGGAGCCGCGTGGTGGGGCCGTCCGGTATCGCCTCGGTGTAGGAGTAGTAGTCGGCGTCCTGCACCTGGCAGAAGTACGGGCCGTAGAACAGTTCCTGCAGGCAGACGACCTGCGCGCCCTGGTCGGCCGCGGTCCGGATGTGCCCCACCGCGGCCTGGGTCATCGATTCCTTGTCACCAGTCCAGCGCTGCTGGACGAGTCCGGCGCGGACAATCTCCGGCATGGCGGTCTCCCCTGGTGAGTGCGGTTCAGTCAGGCCACTATCTTGCCTCTACACCGCGCGCGGTGGTACCAGCCGCCCCCCAAGAACCCGACGCCGTTCGGCCGGGTCCTTGTATAAAGCTATAACCGGAGGTCTCGGCTCAGCAGAAGATGCTGGCACCGACATCATTGGGGATGAACCCCTCGACGTTGTCGCTGGTATCGAGCCCCAGGGTCCATTGTCCGCTGTCGTCAGTGACGAGGCAGAACAGCGCGTACTCGTTTCCCCGGTAAAAGGTTCCTCGATTGCAGAAGGTCTCCGGGCACTGGTACACGGTCAGGTCTTGAACCGCGACCTCGTTGGCGGTACGCGGGCACGGCGGCGGGGTGCCGTTCACCTGCATCAGGTAGTCCGGGATGAAACCCGAGACGTTGTTGGCGTGGTCGAAACTGAAATACCAGCTGCCGCTGTCAACGGCCGCGATGCAGATCGCCGCGATATCGTTGCCGGCGAAGTAGTCATCGCCGTGGTTGCAGAAGGATTCCGGGCACTGATACACCTCCGCGCTGCTCAGGCCGGGGATCAGGCTGCCGCCGATGCCTATACCGTTATCCGCGTGCGCGGCGCTGGGCAGGCCCATCGCCAGCAGTACGGCCGCGATCGCGGCCACCAGCAACTTGACGACCGGAGGGCGCATGAGGTTCCTTTCTCACCCGTGTTGCGCCCGAGCCGAGCCGGGCGCTCCGGCCTACGCTAGATCGCCCGGCTTTCACATCGCTGTCAGCTGACCGTCGCCGGCGCTGAGGCCCCGGTACGGCCGGGCAGCGGCAGGGAAAGCAGTAGGTAGACGGCGAACCCGACGGCAAGGCCGATCACCCAGCTGTAGTCGTAGAGGCCCTTGAACACCGGGATCAAGCCGTCGGCCGGGAACGGGCCCGCGGTGCCGGGCGCGGTGTACGCGCCGCCCACGGCGAGCAGGCCGCCAGCCAGCGTTGCCACGACCGCCCGCCAGTTCCAGCCGGCCGCGAACCAGTAACGGCCGCCCGGCTCGTACAGCCCGGCCAGGTCGAGGCTGGTCCGCGAGTGCACCCAGTAGCCCGCGATCAGCACGCCGGCCACGCTGCCCAGCACGCCGCCGTAGAAGCCCAGCCAGGTGAAAATGTAGATGTGCGGGTTGCTGTAGAGCTTCCACGGGAAGATCACGACGCCGAGGATGCCCGTGATCAGGCCGCCCATGCGGAACGAGATCAGCTTCGGCGCGGCGTTGGAGAAGTCGTAGGAGGGGCTCACCGTGTTCGCGGCGACGTTCGTCGACATCGTGGCGAGCACGACCATGAGCAGCCCGATTGTGACGACGGCGGTTGACGAGAACTTGGTGGTGAGCGCGACCGGGTCGGTGATCTCGGTGTGGTAGACGACCACGGTTCCGGACGCGACGATGACCGAGACGATCGCGATGTAGGACATCGTGAACGGCAGGCCGATGACCTGGCCCCAGACCTGCTGCTTCTGGCCGCGGCTGAACCGGGTGAAGTCCGGCATGTTCAGCGACAGCGTGGACCAGAACGCGATCATGGCCATCAGCGACGGCCAGAACACCGGCCAGAACTTGCCGCCCCAGCCGAGCGAGCCGCTCTGGTGCAGGATCGGCCCGATGCCGTGCGCCTCGATCAGGATCCAGATCAGCAGCGCGGTGAACGCGAGCATCACCAGCGGCGCGGCGAAGTTCTCGAACCGGCGCAGCGCGTCGATGCCGAAGTAGATCAGCACCATCTGGACCAGCCAGAACAGCGCGAACGAGAGCCACACCGTCCACGGATACCCGCCGAAGCCGCTGGCGTTGGTCCAGCCGTGCCCGGCCAGCCGCCCGATGATCGTGTACACGGCGGTGCCGCCGATCCAGGTCTGGATGCCGAACCAGCCGCAGGCCACGAACGCTCTCAGCAGCGCGGCGAGGTTGGCGCCCCGCAGGCCGTAGAACGCGCGGGCGAACACCGGGAACGGGATGCCGTACTTGGTGCCGGCGTGGCTGTTCAGCAGCATCGGGATCAGCACGAGCACGTTTGCGATGGTGATCGTGAGGAATGCCTGAAGCCAGCTCATACCGAGCGCGATCAGCCCGAAGGCGAGCGTATAGCTCGGAATGCAATGCGCCATGCCGTTCCACAGCGCCAGGTAGTTGTAGGTGCTCCAGGTCCGCTTGCCGACCGGTACCGGGGCGAGTTCGGCGTTGGCAAACGGGCTGTCCGCGATCCCCGCCTGGTCGGCGAGATCCACCCTGCCGTCCTCATGGACCTGATTTGCCGCGTTAACGCTGGTGGCGAACTGAGAGGTCATAGGCACTCCCGGGGCTGACGAGTCTTCAGCTCAGTGTGTGCCCGGTTTTCCCCGCTTGTACATTGTGCGGACCTACAGCCGTAACCCCACCGCCCTGCCCCCGCCCCGCGCGCCGCGCGCCGCCGCCCCGCGCCCCGCGCCTCCGCCCCGCGCCCCGCGCCCTCGCGCCCCGCGCGCCGCGCCCCCGCCCCCGCCCCCGCCCCGCGCGCCGCGTGCCGCGCCCTCGCCCCGCGCGCCGCGCCCCCGCCCCGCGCGCGCCCTCGCCCCGCGCGCGCCCTCGCCCCGCGCCCCTCGCGAACATTCCGGATAAATCACCATTAATCGGGCGCGAGGCTGGGGCGCGAAATCATTGCGGACGCTTACCCCCGATCTGGATCCTGTTGGCGAATTGCGCGCGCATGGCCGTGCCGACCGACCGCCCGACCGTCCGCCAGCCGCCGCGCCCTGGCCACCGGGTGTGCGCCGTCTGTGGCTGGAGTGCCGTAAGCGGCTGCCGGGATACGGCCGCACCGGCACGCCCGCCAACGACGTGGAAGATTACCGCCTCGTGGTGGATTGACCCTCGTAAACAAGGGGCCGGCTACCACGAAGCGGGAAACTGCCACGTTATCGCGGGCCCAGCGAGCCGACCGAGCCCGGACGCCGGCCGCTGACCTTACCGGGGCGGCCAGCGATCCGGGCAAGCCCCCG
>Ga0207664_10001814_pt1 | contig 14069 bp, 11 predicted proteins | sample LARL83metaG_FD_184349 | JGI IMG/M metagenome (GOLD analysis project Ga0207664, IMG submission 184349) | Corn, switchgrass and miscanthus rhizosphere microbial communities from Kellogg Biological Station, Michigan, USA - LAR L8-3 metaG... | ecosystem: Host-associated > Plants > Roots >...
TTTTGACCAGACCGTCCGGAACTACGAGGCCGCCTACATCGCCCAGGTGGCCGCCGACTTCGGCGACGTCTTCTACGCCATCCGCGCCGGCGGCCTGCTCCAGGACGAGCTGCGCTACCCCGACGCCAGCTACAACGGCCACACCAACTGCTACTGGGCCTTCGACGCCAACGCCCAGGCCCACTCGCCGGTCCCCGGCTGGATCCCCGGCCAGGCGGGCAGCACCCAGGCCTCGCAGTTCCTCAACTACTACCTGCAGTCGATCACCGACTTCTCCAACTGGCTGGTGTCGACGTACCGCGCCCACTTCCCCTCGCCATGGATCCAGGTGCTCTATCCCTCGTGGGGCCTGCGCCCCGGCGACACCACCGCCGCCACCAACGCGAACCTCGACGGCTCCACCCCGCCGGCGAGCTGGGGCACGCTGGAGATGGGGCTCGACTGGTCGCGCCAGGTCGGCTCCCTCTCCGACTCCCACGTGCAGGTCTACGGCACCTGGATGGAGCGCGGCGACGACGGCAGCACCGCCAACACCATGGCCCCCGAGCACTACCTGGCCACCCTGGCCTCGGCCAAGGGCCTGCCCGCCGTCGGCGAGAACGCGGGCGGCGACGACGTGACCATGATGACCACCATCGTGCAGCGGGTCACCGCCTGGGGCCTGGCCGGCCTGATGTGGCTCGACGAGCCCTCGCTGTACAGCACCAGCACGGCCGACATCGCCGCCTACGCCGCGCTGATCAAGGCCGGTCCCTACGCGCCGCCCGGTACCCCGCCGCCCGCCGCGCCCGCGCCGAGCACGCCCTCGCCCGCGCCCAACATCCCCACCACCGGCGGCGGCTACTGGCTGGTCGGCGCCGACGGCGGCATCTTCTCCTTCGGCGGCGCCGGCTTCTACGGCTCGACCGGCAACCTCCGGCTCAACGCGCCGGTGATCGGCATGGCCGGCACCGCCGACGCCCGCGGCTACTGGCTGCTCGCCTCCGACGGCGGCGTCTTCACCTTCGGTGACGCGGCCTTCCACGGCTCCACGGGCAACATGCGCCTCAACCAGCCCGTGGTCGGCATGGCGACGACCCCGAGCGGCTCCGGCTACTGGCTGGTGGCCCGCGACGGCGGCATCTTCAGCTTCGGCGACGCCGGCTTCCACGGCTCCACCGGCAACATCCGGCTCAACCAGCCGGTGGTGGGCATGGCCCCGACGCCGAGCGGCAACGGCTACTGGCTGGTCGCCTCCGACGGGGGCATCTTCAGCTTCGGCGACGCCCGCTTCTTCGGCTCCACCGGCAACATCCACCTCAACCGGCCGATCGTGGGCATGGCGCCGACGCCGGACGGCGGCGGCTACTGGCTGGTGGCCAGCGACGGCGGCGTCTTCAACTTCGGCGACGCCGGCTTCTACGGCTCGACGGGGAACATGAACGTGGGCACGGTGGTCGGCATGGAGCCGAGCAGCACCGGCCGCGGCTACCGGATCGCCAGTGCCGGGGGCGGCGTGTTCTGCTTCGGCGACGCGGGGTTCGGCGGCAGCGCCGGGAACCTGAGCCTGGCGCGCCCCATCGTGGGCATGGGCCAGTAGGGGGTTCTCCGGCGCGCTCAGACGCGCGCCCTGCAGGGAGGCAGATCCTCCCCGCACCCCTCCTCGGCGGACTGAAGTCCGCCGTGGGTCCTGCGCGGAGAGGTACATCGCCGGAATACTGCGAGGGACCCACCGGGCAGGGCGGGGCCCGGGCTCCCGCGCATCCCAGGAGTCCTGCATGCAGGAGTCGCGCCTCCCCCTCGGCGCCACCACTCTCGCCGCCTTCGCTCTCGCGGCCGTCCCGCTCGCCCTCGCCGCGCCGCGCGCTGCGGCGGCGACCACCACGCTCACCGTCACCACCGCCGCCGACCCGGCGACCACCGCCTGCCCGGCGACCGCCGACCCCTGCAGCCTGCGCGCCGCGGTGAACGCGGCAAACACCGCGGGCAGCGGGAGCACCGTGATCATCGACTTCGCCGTGGCCGGCCCGATCACCCTCACCCAGGGCGCGCTGCCCGTCAACAACGGTGAGGACCTCACCATCCAGGGCAACACCGCGGGCAGCACGGTGATCGACGGCGGCGGCAGCGACCGCGTCGTCGCGCTGAGCGGAGGCGGATGCAACCCCACGGTCGTCTCCACGCTGACGCTGTCCCACGTCACCCTGCAGAACGGCCACGCCCAGTTCGCCGGCCCGGACGACGGCTACGGCGGCGCCATCGACGTCAACTGCGCCGACGTGCTCAACCTCGTCGACAGCACGTTGGCCGGCAACACCGCCAACGCCGGTGGCGGCGCCATCAACGACAACACCTCGGCGCCGGTCACCGTGGTGCGCAGCACGATCAGCGGCAACAGGTCGACCGGCGCGGCGGTCGCCACCCCGCCCGACGGCGGCGGCGGCATCGAGCTGAGCACCGCCGGCACGCTGACGGTCATCGACAGCACGATCGCCGGCAACGACACCGCCTGGAGCGGCGGGGGCATCTACGCCGTGACCGGCAGCACCCTCACCCTGGTCAACGACACCATCTCCGGCAACACCGACTCCGGCACACCGGCGGGAGTCACCGCCACCGGCGGCGTCTACGCCCAGGCCAACCTCACCACCTCGGTGGCCAACACCATCATCAGCGGCAACACCCCGGCCAACTGCAGCGGCACGCTCACCGACTCCGGCCACAACCTGGAGCAGGGCACCTCCTGCGGATTCAGCAGCCACGCAATCAACGCGGATCCCAAGCTGGGCACGCTGCAGGACAACGGCGGCCCCGCGAAGACCATGGCCCTGCAGCCCGGCAGCCCGGCCATCGACGCCGGTGACGACACCACCTGCACCGCCAACCCCACCGCCTCGCCGCCCGGCGCCGGCGGCCTCGACGAGCGCAGCGTCACCCGGCCGCAGAGCGCCCACTGCGACGTCGGCGCCTTCGAGGTGGTCGCCACCACCACCCAGCTCAGCGCCCCGACCACGGCCACGCCCGGCCAGTCGATCACCCTGGTGGCCACGGTGTCGCCGGCCCAGGCCATCCCCGGCCAGCCCACCGGCACGGTGACCTTCCTCGACGGCACCAGCGTGCTCGGCACCGCCCCGCTCAGCGGCGGCTCCCCCGACACCGCCTCCTTCTCGACCACCGTGCCCAGCGGCGGCACCGCCGGCCTGCTCGCCCGCTACGAGGGCAGCCCCGACTTCCTGCCCAGCACCTCCCCGGCCCAACCGCCCGCCGCCGCCTCGCCCACGCCCTCCCCGTCGGGCTCCGCAGGCGGCGTCATCGCCGCCCCCAACACCGGCGCCTCCCCACCCCCCGCCGGAGCCGCCCTCCTCGCCGCCGTAGCCGGAGCCGCCACCCTCGCCGCGGCCTTCGGCCGGCGGCGGCGCCGCCGCAACGCGTGACGCCGCGCCAGCCCAACCCCTGTTGCGATCCGCTGGCGGCCGTGTCACGGCGATGACCGCGCCGTCACGGCCATGCCGAGCCCGCGTCGACCCGCCCCCGCGGAGGGGACCACCGGGCTAGCCTGGTCCGCGTCGGCTCTCGACAAGAGCAAACCCACCGCGAGGTGGGGACGCAAAGCCACGGATCTGCCGCCGCAGACAGCCGGGTCGCCGAAGGAGTTGCAGCAGGGCCGACGCCATCGGAGACGTCGTGCCCAGCCAGCGCACCTGGACGGCGGCCATCATCGGCGCCGCCGCCCTCATCAGCGGAACCGTCGTGCTGCGCCCCAGCCTGCAGCCCACCGCGGCCACCCCCTTCCGGCCCGCCGCCCTCACCGCGTCCGCCGCGGGTGTCGAGGCCGCCACCACCCGCACCGTGCCCGACCGCAGCCTCCGCGGCGGCGACGCCACGCCCACCCCGGCGCCGTCCCCCACGCCCACGGCCGCCCCCACGGCCACGCCGACCGCCGCCACCCCCAGCCCCACCACGCCGCCCCCCACGGCACCGCCGGTCAGCGGCATGTGGTTCGGCGTGCTCCAGGCGACCGCCCCCCGGGCCGCCCAGGAGCGCGCCGCCGGGGTCACGGTGGGCGAGCTGGAGCTCAACTGGAGCGCCTACGAGCCCGCCCCCGGCCAGTTCGACGCCAGCTACGCCGCCCAGCAGAAGACCCGCTTCGCCGCCCTGCGCGCCGCCGGCCTGTCCGTGGTCCTCGACACCGGCATGCAGTACCCGCCGGCGTGGGCCTTCGGCGTCGACGGCAACACCCGCTTCGTCAACCAGTACGGCGACGTCTGGCACGGCGGGCTCAGCGAGGACGTGCCCAACGCCGTCTTCGACCAGAACGTGCGCAACGCCGAGGCCGCCTACATCCAGCACGTCGCCGCCGACTTCGGCGACGGCTTCTGGGCGGTCCGCGCCGGTGGCCTGCTCCAGGACGAGCTCCGCTACCCGCCCGCCAGCTACAACGGGCACGGCAACAGCTACTGGGCCTTCGACGCCAACGCCCAGGCCCACTCACCCGTCGCCGGCTGGCGGCCGGGCCAGGCCGGGTCGGCCCAGGCGAGCTCGTTCCTCGGCTACTACCTCGACTCCCTGACCGGCTTCCAGCAGTGGCTCACCGCCACCTACCGGGCCGCCTTCCCCAGCGCCTGGCTGCAGCTCCTCAAGCCCTCCTGGGGCCTGCGCCCCGGCGACATCCAGGCCGCCGTCGCCAGCGACCTCGACGGCTCGACCAACCCGGCGGGCTGGGGCACGCTGGCCATGGGTCTCGACTGGCAGGGCCAGGTCGCCGCCATCACCGACCCCCACGTGATGCTCTACTCCTCGTGGATGGAGCGCGGCGACGACGGCAGCACGCCGACCACCATGGGACCCGCCCACTACCTGGCCACCCTCGGTGCGGCCAGGGGCCTGCGCACGGCCGGCGAGAACGCCGACGCCACCGACAGCGGCGCGATGATGTCGACCATCGTCCAGCGCGCCCGCGCCTGGGGCCTGGCCGGGCTGATGTGGCTCGATGAGTCCAGCCTCTTCGGCGGCGGCGCCTCGCTGGCCACCTACAGCAGCCTGATCCGGTCGAGCTGAATGGCCCTGCATAATCCGGCGGTGCATCCCGCAGCCCCGATGCCGGCCCAGACCGCCGTGGCGAGCGGGCGCTGGTCGGTGGCCCTGCACCACGGGCCCGAGGCCATCGACGCCCTGGCCGCGGACTGGGGCGACCTGCTCAAGCGTGTCCCCGGCGCCAGCGCCTTCGCCACCCCCGGCTGGGCGCGCGCCTGGTGGCGGACCTATGGGCGGCACCACCGGGCGGTGCTCCTCGAGGTGCGCGCCGGCGGTCGCATGGTCGGCCTGCTGCCGCTGCAGGTGTCGCACATCCGCGGCGCCGGGGTCCGCGTCCTCGAGCTGCTCGGCGGCTCGCCGCCGGACTGGCGCATCTGGCTGCGCAACCCCTACGGCCTCGGCCTCAAGTTCATCAACGAGCTGCTCGTCGAGCCCGGCCACGAGGAGGGCGTCCTCGCCGCGGTGCGCGACACGCTGCGCTCCGGCGAGCTGCGCTGGGACACCATGCGCCTCACCTGCGTGCCCGAGGAGAACGCGCTGGCCCGCGGCTTCGACGCCGTGGCCGGCGGCTGGTCGCCCCGGCGCACGCCGTTCACCCGCCTGCGCATCGACACCAACCGCACCTGGGAGGAGTACAAGGCGACGCTGAGCAAGCGCCAGCGCCGCCACGTCCGCTACCGCCCCAACGAGCTGAGCCGCGCCGCCGGCGGTGAGCTGAGCCTCGACGTGGTGCGCGGGCGCGACGCGCTGGCCGCCGTCGAGGAGTTCGTCGACCTCTTCGAGCGGCGCTGGACGGCGCGGGGCAAGCCCGGCCTGCTCTCCGGCGAGGCCGACCTCTGCCGCCACCTCGCCGAGGACGAGCCCAGCATCGCCGTCTGGCGGCTGCTCGGCGGCGACCGGGTGCTGGCCAGCCAGATCGGCTTCGACGACGGCCGCCGCTACACGCCCTACAACTACGCCTTCGACCCGCAGTTCTCGGTGGAGAGCCCGTCGCACCTGCTCACCCACTTCATCATCAAGCAGTGCTGCGACGACGCCCACACCGGCATCGAGCAGATCACCGTGGCCATGGGCAGCCAGTGGACCGGCGACGAGCTGGTCTCGCACACCCTGGAGGCGACCAGGCCCACCGCGCTGTCGCGCACCCGCGCCGGCGCCCTGCACGCCGTCAACGGCACCGTCGCCGGCGTGCAGAGCAACGCCGTCGGCCGACGCGTGCGCGCCTCACTGGCCAGCGCCGCGGCCAGGGTGCGTCGCTCCCGCCGCGAGGACTAGAGCAGCTTCGCCTCCCGGGCGGCGACCTGCGCGTCGGCGGCGGCGTCGAAGTGCATGCCGTCGCTGAGGTACTGCGACTGCGGCGGATCGCCGAGGTCGACGAGCGCGACATTGAGCTGCGCGGCGAGCTGCCGTGTTGCTGCCGCATATGGCAGGAACGCGCGGGGGTCGGCGGAGTAGTCGGGGACGGGCGTGACCAGGATCACCGTGGCCGGCGCCAGGGCCCTGGCCAGCGCGGTGAGGTTGTCGCGGAACTGGGCGACGGGGACGCCGTCGTCGGCGTCCTGGGTGCCCAGCCAGACCACCGCCTCGTCGGCGTGGAGCAGGCGGAACTGGCGGGCCCGGGCCAGCGCGTCGCCGGACTCCTGGCCGCCCGCTGCGGTGTCGATGACGTCGAGGTCGGGGCGCAGCGAGCGCAGCACGCTGGGCAGGTCCTGGGGCGGGTCGAGCTCGGAGCCGTAGGTCAGCGAGTCACCGACCAGGGCGACCCGCCTTCCCGGGGGCGCGGCGACGCTGCCGTGCACGCCGCTCAGCGCGGTGCCGAGCAGGGTGGCCAGCGCGGCGTCGGCGTTGGCGCCGAGGCGCCTGCCGTCCGCCTGCCAGTCGGCGTGCTGCAGCACCGGGCCCAGGTTGGTGACGCCGAGGTTGCGCTGCGACGCAACCTGCTGCAGCGCGGCGGCGTAGGGCGCGGCGCTGCGCCCGCCGGGGAGGGTCAGCGGCGGCACCAGGATCACCGGCGTGCCCCGGAACGCGTCGAGGAGCTGGGCCATGTTCTGCGCATACTGCTGCGCCGAGTTGCCCGCGGCGGGGTCGTAGGTGCCCACCCAGACCACCGCGGCGGCGAGGTGCTGCTCGGTGGCGTCGCGGTCGCGGCTCAGCACCTTGTCGCTCGACTCGGCGCCGAGGCCGAGGTCGAGGATCTGCATGTCGGGGCGTGCGGCGGCGAGCAGGTAGGGGAGCGACTGTGCGTCGGGCAGGCCGTCGCCGTCGATCAGCCCGTCGCCGAGCAGCGCGATACGCGCGGGGATGGTCGGTGTGGGCAGGGGCGACGGCGTCGCGGTGATCGCCGCGCTGGGACGCGGGCTCGGATGCCGCGTGGTCGGGGGGCTGCCGCCTGCGGTCCCGCCGCAGGCCGCCAGGACGCTGGCCAGGACCGGTGCCGCGACGGCACGGGCGCGCCGGGACGGGCTCAGCGCATCAGCCCCCGCACCCGCAGGGTGTCGCGGCCGAGCAGTTGCACACCGGAGGGGTTGCGTTCCACCACTTCGAGGAAGGCGTCGACGACGTCGGGGTCGAACTGCGTGCCGCGCTGGCGGAGCAGCTCCTCGATCGCGGCCTCGGCCGGGCGCGGCGGCGAGTAGGGACGGCCGCTGGTCATGACGTCGAAGGCGTCGATGACGCTGACGATGCGCGCCCCCAGCGGGATCATCATGCCGCGCAGCCGGTCGGGGTAGCCGCCGCCGTCGAAGCGCTCGTGGTGGTGGCGGACGATGCGTCGCACCTCGGTCCAGCCCTCGATGTCCTCGAGGATCTCGGCGCCGATCTCGGCGTGGCGGCGCAGGATCACCCACTCCTCCTCGTCGAGGCCGCCGCGGCTCTGCAGCAGCACGTCGGGGACGCCGATCTTGCCGATGTCGTGCAGGCAGGCGCCGAGGCGCAGAGTCTCGCGGTCCTCGGCGCCCAGCTCCAGGCAGTCGCCCACCTGGTCGGCGTACTCGACGAGGCGCTCGCAGTGCAGGTGGGTGGAGAGGTCCTTGGCCTCCAGGGTATTGGCCAGGATCAGCGCGAACTTCTCGAGCATGGGGCCGAGCAGGCGCAGCCGCGTCGACTCGAGGGCGAGGCGGCGCCGGTCGAGGGCGTTGCGCACCACCACCAGCAGGTGGTCGGGCTTGAAGGGCTTGGGGATGAAGCCCACCGCGCCCTCGGCCATGGCGTTCATGGCCAGCTCCATGTCGTGCATGCCGGTGACCACGACGCAGGGCAGGGTGGGGTCGAGGCGGCGGGCCGCGGCGATGACCTCCAGGCCGTTGGCCCGGGGCATGGCGTAGTCGGTGACCACGCAGTCCCAGCCGCCGCGGGCCAGCATGGCCACGGCGCGCACCCCGTCCTCGGCGATCTCGGCCTCGTAGCCGCCGCTTTCCAGGCAGCGAACCAGGTAACGGGCAACCAGGGGGTCGTCTTCGGCGACCAGGAGGCGAGGCATCGGGGGTGTCCTCGGGCGGGTGGTGGAGCGTGGAGAGGGACGTCCGCGGACGCTGGGGGGATCACCATCGTGGGGGAGATGGCGGTTTTCCGCAAGGGGTCGGCGTGTTTGGCGCCGCGGTGCGCTGGGTATCGGATGGGCGTCAGCTCTCATCGGTGACATATGTGTAGGAGGTATCTGAGAGATGGCTGCACTGACTCGCTGGAACCCGTGGAGCGACCTGTTCTCGCTGCACGACCAGATGGACCAGCTCTTCAGCGAGGCGTTCGGCGGCACCGCCGGGCCGCGGCGCAACGGCGGCGGCGAAAGGGCCCTGACGCTTCCCATCGACATCCGGCAGACCGACGAGGCCTACGTCCTGGAGGCGTCGGTTCCCGGCTTCAAGCCCGAGGACGTCGAGGTCACCCTCGACCAGAACGTCCTCACCATCCAGGGCACGCAGCGGCAGGAGACCGAGGAGCAGAAGGGCGGCTGGGTTCGCCGCGAGCGCCGCACCGGTTCCTTCCACCGCCAGGTGGTGCTGCCCGCCGAGGTCCGCGCCGACGAGATCACCGCGAGCTTCGAGCACGGCGTCCTCACCGTGACCGTGCCGCGGGCGCAGAAGGCACAGCCCAAGCGCATCCCCGTGGCGCCCGGCGCCCCCGCCGAGCCCAAGGTCATCGACGCGCCGCAGCAGTAGGCCGCGGCGTACCCCTCACCGGCCGTTCCGGCTGGGCCGCATGCGGCTCAGCCGGGCGGCCAGGTCATCTGCCGCCCGCCGAGCAGGTGGACGTGCAGGTGGTCGACGGTCTGGCCGCCGTTGCGGCCGATGTTGACCACAAGTCGGTAGCCGTCGCGGTCGAGCCCCTCCGCCTCGGCGATCTGCTGGGCGACGTGGAGGACGCGGGCCCAGCTCTGGTCGTGCGCCGGCGTCAGCTCGTGCGCCGAGGCGACGTGCTGCACGGGGATGACCAGCACGTGGGTGGGCGCCTGCGGGTTGATGTCGCGGAAGGCGACGACGTCGTCGTCGCGGTGGACCAGGGTGGCGGGGATCTCGCCGGCGGCGATCCTGCAGAACAGGCAGTTCGGGTCGCTGTCGCTCATGGGTGGAGGAGGGTAGCGCGCAGCGCGTCGCCGGCGACGGCGTCGAGCCGCACCCGCTGCAGCGCTCCCGGCGCGGCGCCGGGGCCGGGAGTGGCGACGACGCTGTGCCAGGTGTCGGTGAGGCCGCGCGCCTCGCTGCTCTCGACGCGTTCCCAGACCACCTCCGCGGTGGTGCCCAGGGCGGCGCGGCGGCGGGCGTCGCCGGCGTGCGCGGCGGCGCGGCGCACCTCGGCGCTGCGGCGGCGCGCGGTGGCGTCGTCGACGCGGTCGGCGAGGGTCGCGGCCGGGGTGTCGGGGCGGGGTGACCAGCGGAAGACGTGGCAGTGGAGGAACGCCGCCTCCTCGACGTAGGCGACAGTGCGGCGGTGGTCGTCCTCGGTCTCGCCGGGAAAGGCGACCATCAGGTCGGTGGTCAGCTCGGTGCGCGGGTCGGCGTCGCGCAGGCGCTGCACCACCCGGCGGTACTGGGCCATGCGGTGACCGCGGTGCATGCGCTTCAGCACCTCGTCGCTCGCCGACTGCAGCGGCATGTGCCAGTGCGGGCAGAGGCGCGGGTGGGCGTTGAGCTCGGCGAGCTGCGGGCTCACGTCGTTGGCGTTGACGCTGCTGAGGCGGATGCGCGCGTCGCCGACCTCGTCGAGCAGGGTGGCCAGCAACTCCGCGAGGGTGGTGCCGTGCTCCCTGCCGTAGCTGCCCAGGTCGACGCCGGTGAGCACCAGCTCGCGGTGGCCGGCCTGCAGCGCGTTCTCGGCCTGGCGCAGCAAGTCGCGCGGCGTGAGGCTGCGCGAGCGGCCGCCGCGCGCACGCCAGACGATGCAGTAGGTGCAGCGGTGGTCGCAGCCGTCCTGCACCTTGAGGAATGCGCGTGAGCGCAGCCGCGCGGAGGCGGGTTCCGCGGTGGCCGCGGCGGCGGGGAAGCGGCTCACGATGTAGTCGCCGATCTCCGCCTTGGCGGCGTTGTCGAACACCGCGTCGGCGAGCTGCTCGTATTGGCCGGGATTGGCCTCAACGCTGCAGCCGGTGATGACCACGTGGGCGTCGGGGTGGTCGCGGCGCAGGCGGTGGAGGCGCTGCCGGGTGGTGGCGTCGGCCTGCAGGGTGACGGTGCAGGAGTTGAGCACGCGCACGTCGGCGGCGTCGTCCTCGCCGACCACCTCGAGGCCGGCGGCGGCGAGCCTGCCGGCGAGGTCGGCCATCTCGGCGAAGTTGACCTTGCAGCCCAGGGCGGTCAGGGCGACCCGGGTCACGGCAGCGCCGCGTCCATGTCGCCGCCGGCGGCGAGCAGCGCGGTGAGCGCGACGACGCCGGCGAGGCGTGCGCGCAGGGTGCGCGGGCCGAGGTGGACGGGCTCGGCGTCGAGGGTGCGCAGCTCGTCGGCGTCGAAGCCGCCTTCGGGGCCGATGCACACGGCGACGGCGGCGGTGTCACGCAGGTCGATGCCGGCGAGCGGCATCTGCGCGGTGGTGCTGCAGACCAGCATGCGCGTGCCCGCGGGCACCGCATCGCGGATGCCGTGCAGGTCGCGCAGCGGGTGCACCACGGGCGGGCGCGCACGTCCGGCGAGTCCCGCGGCGTTGCGGGCGATGGCGTTCCAGCGCTGCACGCGGTGCTCGGCGCGGCCGGCGTCGAGCCGCACCACGGTGCGCCGTGTCACCACCGGCCAGATCGCCGTTGCGCCGACCTCGCTGAGCGCCTCGACCAGCTCGTCCATGCCGTCCTTGGCCAGCGCCTGGACGACGTGCACGGCGAGGCGCGGCTCGCCGGTCGCCGCCCGCGACCACTCCACCGCGCCCTCGACGCGCGCCGGCGCCACGCTCTCCAGCACCACGCCGTGCTCCGCGCCGGCGTCGTCGACGACGACGATGCGCTCGCCGGGCGCGGCGCGCAGGGAGCGGGCCAGGTGGGCGGCGTCGTCGCCCTCGACGGCGGCGCGGCCGTCGTGGACGGCGGCGGCGGGCACGAAGAACCGGGGCATCGCCCGGAGTGTACGGGGCTCGGCGCGCCCGGCCGGCACGCTCCCGTAGCATGCCCGCCCGTGGCGACCGTCGAGCACATCCCCGCCCGCACCGCGGACGGCATCACCCTTGCCGCCACTGCGCACGGCCAGGGTCCGGCGCTGCTGATGATCCCCGGCCTCGGCTCCAGTCGCCGCGTGTACGCCCCGCTGGTGCCGCTGCTCGCCGAGCACCACCGCGTCGTCGTCTACGACCCGCGCGGCATCGGCGCCTCCGACGTGACCGACGGCCCGTACTCCATGGCCCAGCTCGCCGGCGACGCGGCCTGCGTCCTCGACGCCGCCGGCGAGGACACGGCGATCGTCTTCGGCGCCTCGATGGGCGGCATGGTCGCCCAGCACGTCGGTCTCGACCATGCCGACCGCGTCGCCAAGCTGGTCCTCGCCTGCACCTCGCCGGGCACGTCGCACGCGGTCCCTGCCGAGCGCGCGGCGACGCGCGCCCTGCTCGGCAAGGGCGCGAGGACGCCGGAGGACGCCTACCGTCTGGCCTCCACGGTGCTCTACACCCCGCGGTTCCAGGAGTCGCATCCCGACTTCGTCGAACGCGAGATCGCCGAGCGCGGCCGCCACCCGGTGCGCGCCCGCGCCTTCAGCGCGCAGTACGAGGCGGTGCGCCACCACGACACCTGGGACCGCCTGCCCGAGCTGCGCATGCCGGTGCTGCTGATCCATGGCAGCGAGGACGCGGTGATGCCGCCGGGCAACAGCGAGGTGCTCGCCTCGCGCATCCCCGACGCCCGGCTGGTCATCCTCGACGGGCTCGGCCACCTCTTCTGGCACGAGGACCCGGAGCGCTCGGCCAAGGCCATCCTGGACTTCACGCTCTCGTGACCCTGCGCGTCGACGCCCACACCCACGACGTCGAGTTGAAGCCATACCTGGCCGGATCATCGATCGACCGCACCGTGCTCGTGCAGTCGCAGCCGAGCGTCGAGGAGACCGCGCGCCTGCTGGAGATCGCGGCGGCGACGCCCTTCGTCGGCGCCGTGGTCGGCTGGGTCGACCTGGCCGCGCCGGACGTCGCCGAGCGCATTCCCGGCGGGCTGCGCGGCGTGTGCCACCCGGTGTGCGACGAGGCCGACCCGGGCTGGCTCGGTCGCGACGACGTGCAGTGCGGCATCGCCGCCGTGGGCGCGGCGGGACTGCTCTGCGAGCTGCTGGTCCGGCCCGAGCAGCTCGGCCTCGCCCTCGACAGTGTGCGCGCCAACCCCGGCATGCAGTTCGTCCTCGGCCACATGGGCCTGCCGCCCATGGACGGCGACCAGTCGCAGTGGCGCGAGGGTGTGCGGACGCTCGCCGCCCAGCCCAACGTCGCCTGCAAGCTCTGCGGCGTGCTCAGCCTCGCCGAGCGGCGCTGGCGGCTGGTCGACGTCGCCGCCCTGCTCGACCCGCTGGTCGACTGGTTCACTCCGCAGCGGCTGATGTTCGGCAGCGACTGGCCGTCCTGCCGCCTCGGCGGCGACTACGACGAGGCCGTGCAGGTCGTCGAGGAGGGGCTGCAGGCGCTCGACGCCGGCGAGCAGGCCGCGATCATGGGCGGGACCGCCGCCCGGCTCTACGGGATCGGCTGACCCGAGCCGCCGCCGGACATGGTGATCGAGCCGCCGGCTCCGGCCGACTGGACCATGGTGATGCTGCGGTGGCTGCTCACCGCGTAGGCGATCATGGCCGTGACCCCGAGCGCCAGGAGGGCCGCGACGAGGATGGCGCCGACCCGCCCGCCGCGCACGAAGAGCCAGAGCAGCAGGCCCAGCGGCGCCGCCAGGATCAGCGCCGCGGCGACGATGACGCGGGCGATCGGGTCCATGTCGGTGGCCCGCACCAGGTCGAGCAGGGCGAGCAGCACCAGCCCGAGCACGATCACCACGATGTAGAGAAAAGCCACCGGCGTCATCGACATCCCCTTCCAGGTAACCCGTTCCTCTCTGTGAGGTGCAGACCGTATCAGGCCGCGTCGCGTTGCGGCCAGCGCCCCTCCACCCGGGCCATCGCCAGGGTGTGCACCGGCGACATCTGCAGCCGCTGGGGCAGCCGGTCGTGGCTGCGCCGCAGGGTGAGGCAGAGCGCGCGATGGGCCGCGGTGTGCGCCGGCGTCCCAGAGGATGCCGTAGCCGCGCCGCACCGCCGCCGGCAGCAGCCCGACCGTGGTGAAGGCGACGACGTCCCAGCCCGGCCGCAGCCACGGCGACGGCAGCGGCGGCCGCAGCACCGTGCGCGACACCAGCCGCGACCCCGCGCCGGGCAGCGCCACGCCGCGGGCCACCTCCGCGTCGACGTACTCGCGCAGCTCGGCATGCGAGCGCCAGAGCAGCCGCGGCGGCACGTGCATCAGGTCGGCAACCGCGTCCCACTCGCGGACGAAGGCGTCGCGGTCGGATTCGCTGAGGCCGCCGACGAAGGCGTCGTGCGACACCAGCATGGTGTCGACGAACGAGGCGTGCACCCAGCGCAGCAGCTCGGGCGTCAGCGCCGTGTAGC
>Ga0207664_10001816_pt1 | contig 14068 bp, 12 predicted proteins | sample LARL83metaG_FD_184349 | JGI IMG/M metagenome (GOLD analysis project Ga0207664, IMG submission 184349) | Corn, switchgrass and miscanthus rhizosphere microbial communities from Kellogg Biological Station, Michigan, USA - LAR L8-3 metaG... | ecosystem: Host-associated > Plants > Roots >...
AGACGCCGGCGGTGACGTCCCTGACGTAGTTCTCGGTGGTTGTGGTGAGGCGATGACCGAGAACGGCGAGCACCGTGAGCGCCACGGCCGCCGCCATGCCCCGGTAGCCGAGCCAGTACGTGCATGCCAGCGCCGCGACCGTGCCGAGCCCGACGGGGATGATCGGGACATTGATTTGCTTTTGCCTGAGCGCCTTGATCAGCTCGTCAAGCGCGATCAGCACGGCGGCGCCCATGTACAGCAGGAACGTCGCCTTGACGGTGAGCAGCGTGAGCAGCACCAAGCCGCCCATGACCGCCCCGACGCCGATCGCGGCGGGGAGGTTGCGGCCGGTCCTGATCTTTGGTTTCTCGTCGGTCTGCGCGCGGTTAGTTTCGGCTGGCAATCAGACCTCGAGGAGCTCGGCTTCCTTGTGCTTTAGCAGTTCGTCCACCTGGCCGACGTAGGTCTGGGTCAGCTCGTCGAGTTCCCGCTCGGCGCGCCGGACGTCGTCCTCGGGCGCCTCACCGGACTTGATCATCTTGTCCAGCGTGTCCTTGGCGTGACGCCTGATGTTGCGGATCGAGACCCGGCCGTCCTCGGCCTTGTGCCGCGCGGTCTTGATGTACTCCCGGCGGCGCTCCTCGGTCAGCTCGGGCAGCACGATGCGGATGATCTGGCCGTCGTTCGCGGGATTCACGCTCAGGTCGCTGTTGCGGATCGCGCGCTCGATGGCGGACAGCGAGCTCTTGTCGAACGGCTGGATGACCACCATCCGCGGCTCCGGGACGTGGAACGACGCGAGCTGGTTGATCGGGGTCATGGTGCCGTAGTACTCGACCGTCACCTTGCTGAACATGGCCGGGTGCGCCCGGCCGGTGCGGATCACACCGAACTCTTCCTTGGCGACCGTGACGGCCTTTTCCATCTTCTCCTCGGCTTCGAGGAGCGTGTCATCGATCATTATTCGAGCCTAGTCGTTTTCGCCTGTGCTGGGTCTGCTGGAAACAAGCGTGCCCACGCTCTCGCCGCGGATTGCCTTCACCACGTTGCCCGCGCCCATGAGCGCGAACACCACGATCGGCAGGCCGTTGTCCATGCACAGGCTAACCGCTGTGGTGTCCATCACGCGCAACCCGCGGCTCAGGTACTCACCGTAGTCGAGGGAGTCGAACCGCTTCGCGTGCGGGTTGGTTTTCGGATCGGAGTCGTAGACGCCGTCAACCTTGGTGCCCTTCAGCACCGCGTGCGCGCCGATCTCCAGCGCGCGCTGCGCCGCGCAGGTGTCGGTGGAGAAGTACGGCGCGCCCAGGCCGGCGCCGAAGATCACGACCCGGCCCTTCTCGAGATGCCTGATCGCTCTGCGCGGGATGTACGGCTCGGCGACCTGGCCCATGGTGATCGCCGTCTGTACCCTGGTGTCGACGCCGCGCTTCTCGAGCACGTCCTGGAGGGCGAGGCAGTTGATGACCGTGCTGAGCATGCCCATGTAGTCGGCCCGGGCCCGGTCGATGCCGCGGTCGGCCAGCGCGGCACCGCGGAACATGTTGCCGCCGCCCACCACGGCCGCCACCTGGATCCCCTCCGTGGTGGCCGCGAGGATCTCGTCGGCGAGGTGCTGGACCACGTCCGGTGAGATGCCGAGCGGCTCGCGGCCGGCGAACAGCCCGCCGGACAGCTTCAGCACCACCCTGCGCCAGCTGGGGTGGCGCGAGCGGGCCTGGGGGATGCTCTCCCCCAGTGAACGAAGCTCGCCGTCCGGTTCGGGCATGCCCTACGCCTGGCCGACCTGGAACCTCGCGAAACCGGAGACGGTGACGCCCGCGGCGGCGAGCACCTTGCTGACCGTGGTCTTCGGGTCCTTCACGAACGCCTGCTCAACGAGCGCGACGTCCTTGAAGAACGCACCGACGCGGCCCTCCACGATCTTCGGGATGGCCTGCTCCGGCTTGCCCTCGTCGCGGGTGATCTGCTCCGCGATCCGGCGCTCCTTCTCCACGACGTCGGCGGGTACCTGGTCGCGGGTCACGTACTGCGGGCGCATCGCCGCGATCTGCTGGGCGAGGTCCTTGGCCGTGCTTTGGTCGTCCTTGTCCAGCTGGACCAGCACGCCCAGGGTCGGCGGCAGGGCCGCGTCGCTGCGGTGCAGGTAGCTGGCCACGTAGCCGCCCTCGAACCGGGCGAACCGGCCGAGCTCCAGCTTCTCCTTCAGGCTCGCGCCGGCCTCCTCGATCAGCTGGCTGACCGTGACGCCCGGTTTGGCCTCGGCCTCGAGCAGGGCCGGCTTGTCCTGGGCCTTCGATTCGATCGCCGCCTGCGCGATCTCGGCGGCGACCCGCTGGAACTGGTCGGTCTTCGCGACGAAGTCGGTCTCGCAGTTCAGCTCGACCAGGACGCCGGCGCTGGTGCCGTCGAGCTGGGCCGTGATCAGGCCATTGCCGGCCGTGCGGGTGGCGCGCTTGCCCGCGTCCTTGGCGCCCTTCACGCGGAGCAGCTCGATCGCTTGGTCGAAGTCCCCGTTGGCCTCCTGCAGCGCGTTCTTGCAGTCCATCATCCCGGCGCCGGTCTGGTCCCGGAGCCGCTTCACGTCAGCGGCGGAGTAGTTCGCCATGTCCTCTGTCTCTTCTTGGGTTCTGGGTGTGCTCTTACGCCCTTACGCCTGCTCGGCGGCGTCCTCGGCGGCCTCGACCGCGGCTTCCGGGGTGGCGGCCTCAGCGGCGGCCTTCGCCTCGGCGTCCGCGTGCGCGGCATCCGCCGCGGCCTCGGCCGGGCCCTGCGGGCTCTCGGTTTCCGTGGCGTCCGGAATTGCGGCCTCCGCGGTCGCGGCGGCCGGGATCGCGGCCTCCGGTGTCGCTGCCTCCAGTGTGGCGGCCTCCGGGGCCGCGGCCTCCGGGGTAGCGGCCTCCGGGGTAGCGGCCTCCGGGGTCGCGGCCTCCGGGGTCGCGGCCTCCGCTTCGCCGGCGCCGACCAGCAGTTCGCGCTCCCACTCCGCCAGCGGTTCCTCGACCCCGGGCTGCCCGGCCGGTTTCTCGTCGGCGGTGGCCGCGCCCGCGCGGGCCATCAGGCCTTCGGCGACCGCGTCCGCGACCACCCTGGTCAGCAGCGCGACGCTGCGGATCGCGTCGTCGTTGCCCGGGATCGGGTAGTTGACTTCGTCCGGGTCGCAGTTGGTGTCGAGGATGGCGACGACCGGGATGCCCAGCTTGCGCGCCTCGTTGACGGCGATGTGCTCCTTCTTGGTGTCCACCACCCAGATGGCGCTCGGCACCCGGGACATGTCTCGGATCCCGCCCAAGGTGCGGTCAAGCTTGTCGTGCTCGCGACGCAGTTGGAGCAGCTCCTTCTTGGTCAGGCCGGAGGCCGCCACGTCGTTGAAGTCGATCTCCTCGAGTTCCTTCAGCCGCTGCAGCCGCTTGTACACCGTGGAGAAGTTGGTGAGCATTCCGCCGAGCCAGCGCTGGTTGACGAAGGGCATCCCCACGCGGCGCGCCTGCTCGGCGATCGCCTCCTGCGCCTGCTTCTTCGTGCCGACGTACATGATCGTGCCGCCGTGCGCGACGGTCTCCTTGATGAACTCGTACGCGCGGTCGATGTAGTCCAGCGACTGCTGAAGGTCGATGATGTAGATGCCGTTGCGCTCGGTGAGGATGTAGCGCTTCATCTTCGGGTTCCAGCGCCGAGTCTGGTGTCCGAAGTGGACGCCGCTCTCCAGGAGCTGCTTCATGCTGACGACCTGAGCCATTGGCTTGGTCCCTTCACTGTTCCGCGCCGCCTCGTCGTGCGTAACGCTTCCCCGTGGCGTCCCCTTGCGTGACACTTGGTGACCGTGGAGTTAGCGTTGCGTCGTTGCGGCGCTGCTCGGTTGGTTTCCTGGTGTCCGTTGGTCTGACGCGCCTGCAGCCAGCGTTGTTACGCCGGCGGACCGAGCGGCGCGCCCCCGCCGTTCGCCATTGCGGCTCCCGGAAGGCAAGCGGACACGCGATTTTGGCCGTCACGGCGGCGGGCTCGGTGAGCCCAGCCCTGACGACCGCCCTTAAGAATACTTGAAGTTCAGCGTTTCCGGGTTTCCGGGTGTTACTGGGCGCGGCTGCGCCCGCTCTCCGCAGGCGGAAGATCAGGACCGCACTGGCGGTCAAGCGCGGGGGTGGGCCTGGCGGTAGCTGGCTTTCAAGCGTTCGATCGAGACGTGCGTGTAAATCTGCGTGGTCGACGGCGAGGAGTGGCCCAGTATTTCCTGGACGCTGCGCAGGTCGGCGCCGCCCTCGAGCAGGTGGGTCGCCGCGGTGTGCCGGATGCCGTGCGGGCCCGGATCCCGGCTGGCCCCCGCCTCGCGGAGCCGGGTGTGAACTATCCGCCGCGCGGTGCGCGGATCCATGCGGCGACCCCGTATCCCGAGGAACAGCGCGGGCCCGCCGGCCTCGGTCAGCAGGACCGGCCGGCCTGTCCGTTGCCAGCGGGTGACCGCCCGCATGGCGGGGATGCCGACAGGCACGGTGCGTTCCTTGTCGCCCTTGCCGCGCACGCGGACCGTGCGACGATCCTGGTCCAGGCTGCCGGTATCCAGGCCGCACAGCTCGCTGACCCGGATCCCCGTCGCGTAGAACAGCTCGAGCACCGCCGAGTCTCGCAGCGCGATCGCGGCCTCGGCCGGCTCGGCGGGCGAGGTCGCCGCCGCCTCGTCCAGGTCGCTGAGGACCGCCGCCATCTCCTCGCGACGCAGCACGTGCGGCAGCGTTCGCCGGGTCTTGAGCGTGCCGAGCAGCGGTCCAGGATCGGCGGCGAGCCACCCCTGCCGGTGCGCGAACGCGGTAAAGGCTTTGGCCGCTGCCCCGCGCCGCGCCACGCTGGCTCGGGCCGCTCCCGACTCATACTGCTCGGCCAGCCAGCCGCGGAGGTGATGCAAGTCAAGACCGTCCGGTGCGGTGATCCCGTCGCGATGCGCGTAACCCAGCAGGGACGCGACGTCGCCGTAATAGGCACGGATCGTGTGCGGGGACAGCGACCGTCCGGCCCGCAGGTGGCGCTCGAACTCGGCAAGCGCCATGGCCATAGCCGCCGGAAGATCCTGCAGGGGCTCTTCTGACGCACCATTAGCCATGTCCTCAGTGTGCCAGGGTCACACCGCCTTCCTGGTGAGGCGCCAGCCGCCGTCCGCGCGCTCGATAAATCCGAAGCCCGCCAGCACGCCGATGCAGCGCAGTACGGTGCTGGGTTCCACACACGCTTTGCGTGCGATCGTCGACAGGCCGACGATGGCGCGGACCGGGAACGCGTCGAGCACCCGGGCAGACTCCAGGTCGAGATCGTCGCGGGGATCAGCCGCCCCGGACCCCGCCCTGCCGGGGGTCCACCCATCGGCGCCGATGGGTTCGAGCATCCCCCGCACATCCTCGGCGCAGGTGACGAGCGTGCCGCCGAAGTCCCTGATGATGCGGTGGCATCCCGCGGACTGCGCCGAGGTCACCGGGCCGGGCACGGCCATCAGCGGCCGGTTCAGCTCGGCGGCATGCCGCGCGGTGTTGAGCGCGCCGCTGCGCTCGCCGGCTTCGATGACCACGGTGCCGCCGGTGAGGGCGGCGATGATCCGGTTGCGGACCAGGAACCGCAGCCGGGTTGGGTGGCTGCCGGGCGGTAGTTCGCTGACGATCAGGCCGGCGTCGGCGATGGCGGCGAACAGGGTGTCGTGCCCGGCCGGGTAGGCGTGGTCGACGCCGCAGGCCAGCACGACGATCGTGACCCCGCCGGCGGTCAGGGCGCCGCGGTGGGCCGCGGCGTCGATGCCGTAGGCGCCGCCGGAGACGATCGTCCAGCCCTGCTCGGCCAGGTCCCCGGCGATTTCGCCGGCCACGTGGGCACCGTACCCTGTCGCGGTCCGCGACCCGACGATCGAGACCGATCGCCCGGCGGTCGCGGACAGGTTCGCGTTGCCGCGCAGCCACAGCATGCAGGGTGCGGCCAGTCCGAGGTCGTCCAGCGCGGCGGGCCATTCGGGGTCGCCTGGGCAGGCGAGCCTGATCCGGGCATCGCCGGCGGCGCGGGCGGCTAGCCTGTCCTCGGGAGGCAGATCGGGGAGCCGGAGCCGCCACCGGCTCAGCGCCCGGGCCAGCGCGGCCCACCGGGCCCGGTCGGTCTCCCGGCATGCCCGGGGCAGTTCGCCGGCCTTGATCGCGGCCAGCACCTGGTCCGGCGGGCAGGCCTGGAGCAGCGTGCCGAGCGCCGGATCGCCGGGCTCGGCCAGGTAGCTGAGCGCGGCCCGGGCCAGCCGCTGCCGGCCGAGGTCCGCGTCGGTCGTCACGGTCTCAGTCAGGGCGCTCATCGCGTGACCCCCAGCCACAGTCCTAGTGCCTTGTCGCATTCGTCTTTGCCGGGGCGGTCGCGGTCGTCGAGGTCGGCGATGGTCCAGGCGACGCGGATGACTTTGACGACGCCGCGGGCGCTGATCGTGCCGCGTTCGAGTGCTTTCTCCACCGTGGCCAGGGCGCCTGTTGCGGGTGCCCAGGTGCGGCGCAGTTCGGCGCCGGGGACCTCGGCGTTGAGCCGCCACGGGGTTCCCGTCAGCCGCTTGGCGGTCCGGTCGCGGGCGGCCGCCACGCGGGCGGCCACTACGGCGGAGGCTCGGCGAAGCCTTTGTCGTTCCAGCAGTTCCTTACGGCCGACCGGGAACAGCTCGACCTTCACATCGACCCGGTCCAGCAGCGGCCCGGAGATCCGCCCCAGGTACCGGCGGCGGGTCATCGCGCTGCACGAGCAGCCCTCGGCCGGCCCGGCGACTTTGGCGCACGGGCACGGGTTCGCCGCCAGCACCAGCGTGAACCGGGCCGGGAACCGGGCGGTCGCCCCGGACCGGGCCAGCACGATCTCCCCGGCCTCCAGCGGCTGCCGCAAAGCGTCCAGGCAGTCCCGCCCGAACTCCGGCGCCTCGTCCAGGAACAGCACCCCGCGGTGCGCCAGCGACGCCGCGCCCGGCCGCAGGTTGCCGCCGCTGCCGCCGCCGGCGATCGCCGCCTTGGACGCGGTGTGGTGCGGCGCGACGAACGGCGGCGCGGTGAGCAGCGGCGCCCCCGGTTCCAGCATCCCGGCCACCGAATGCACCGCGGTCACATCCAGCGCATCGGCGGCATCCAGCGGCGGGAGGATGCCCGGGAGCCGCTCGGCCAGCATCGTCTTGCCCGCCCCCGGCGGCCCCAGCAGCGACAGGTGATGCCCGCCCGCCGCGCAGATCTCCAGCGCCATCCGCGCCATCACCTGCCCGAGCACTTCGGCCAGATCCGGGCCGCCGCCATCGGGGCGGGGGCGGCGGGCGGCCGCGGCGGCACGGTCGAACTCGGCCGCCGCGGCTACGTCGTCGTGCAGGCCGGGGGTGCCGCGCAGCCAGTCCGCCGCCGCCGTCAAGCTGCCCGCCGCGATCACCGCGACCCCAGGCACCAGCGCCGCCTCGGCCGCGTTCTGCGCCGCGACCAGCACCGTGCCGAACCCCTGCCGGGCCGCCGCCGCGACCGCCGGCAGCACCCCGCGGACCGGCCGCAGCCGGCCATCCAGGCCCAGCTCGCCCAGGCACATCACCCCCCGCGCCGCATCGCGCGGCACCGAACCCGCCGCGGCCAGGATCCCGATCGCGATCGCCAGGTCAAACCACGAGCCCCGCTTGGGCAGCGACGCCGGCGACAGGCCGATCGTGATCCGCCGCTGCGGCCACTGCTCGCCGCTGTTGACGACCGCCGCCCGGATCCGGTCCCGCGCCTCCCGCAACGCCGTATCCGGCAACCCCACCAGCGTCATCCCCGGCAGCCCGTTCGCGATATCCGCCTCGACCTCCACCACGTGCCCGGCCACCCCGGTCAGCGCCACCGAATAGGTACGGGCGAGCGCCATCGCTACCCCACCCCCCGCAAGTGCTCGATCGTGTACCCGCCGGTCCCCTCGTACACCAGGCCGACGATGTCGATCCGGATCTGGTCGAACCGGACCCCGTGCGCGTCCAGCCACGCCACCGCCAGCCGCCGCAGCCGCCGCAGCTTGGCCCGTCCCACCGCTTCCAGCGGAGTCCCGTGCTGTATCCCGGACCGGGTCTTCACCTCGCACACCACGAACACCTGGCGGTCCACCGCCACGATGTCGATCTCCCCCGTGGCACACCGCCAGTTTCGGTCGAGAATGCGGAACCCGGCTTGTTCCAGGTAGCTCACGGCGGCCTGCTCCCCGTCCCTGCCGAGGACGTCCTTGGCTCGCATAGCCATCGCCCATCACCTCCGGAGACGACGATGACCGCGGCCCGCACAGACCGCATCCGGAGGCGGCCAGCCTGTGGATAACCTCCAAGCGTGCAATGTCGACTGTGGATAACCGCGAGAGAATGTCAGACCCTCGTGCTTTAATCCTCGCGGGGCGGTCTGATCGCGCAGCGGGGTTCCATCGGCGCGGGCGGCTTCCAGGGGCGGGCTTCCGTCGGGACGCCCGCCGGCCGCGCGCGAGACGCCCGCCGGCTGGGCGAGACGTCCGCCGGCTGGGCGCTTTGCCGCCAGCCAGCGCCGCGAGACGCCCGCCGGCCGCGCGCTTTGCCCCGATCCGCCCCTTATGGCGCGACGCGCCGCGCGCTATTCCGTGTTAGAAAAGGGCCTTGTGGTAGAAAAGGCGCCAGATCTGGCGCCTTTTCTACCAGAGAGCACTTTTTCGACATGGAAGCCGTTCGCTTGCGGCTCTTTAGTAACTTGCGCAACATCCGTCACGCGCGCCGTCGAAGGGGCCAACGGTAGGGGCGCCCGCGGCGTGGCCGGCGCCCGCAAGCCGGGGCCGGCGCCCGCAAGCCGGGGGCCGGCGCCCGCAAGCCGGGGGCCGGCGCCCGCAAGCCGGGGGCCGGCGCCCGCAAGCCGGGGGCGGCCAAGCCGCGGGGACGGTGAACGGGTTACGAGCGTTTGTAGGGTTCTCGGCCGGGGGGCTGGGCGGGACGGGGCCCGGCCTTCAGCGACGGGACTTTCCGGACCACCGGCTCGTCGGCGCCGAGCGTGAACTGGTCGCCGTGGTGCAGCAACGGCAGCGGCGCACCGTCCAGCAGCTCGTATCGGGCCTCCGCCGCGGTCACGGTAACCCGGAGCTTGCGGCCCCGGTACCGCAGCCGGAACGCGAGTGAGGAGATCCCGCGCGGGATCCGCGGCCTGAACGACAGCGGATCCGAGTGCGCCCGCAAACCGCCGAACCCGCCCACCAGCGCCAGCCAGGCACCCGCGAGTGATGCCATGTGGACGCCGTCCGAGGTGTTGTGCTCCACGTCCGCGAGGTCCATGAACGCCGCTTCGGCCAGGTAATCGTAGGCGAGCTCGAGCTGGCCGACTTCGGCGGCCACCACGGCCTGGGAGCACGCGGACAGCGAGGAATCCCGGACCGTGAGCGGTTCGTAGTACGCGAAGTTCCGCACCTTCTCCTCGAAGGTGAACGCATCCGGCCGCGCTTGCATGGCGAGGACCAGGTCGGCCTGCTTGACGACCTGCTTGCGGTACAGCTGGAAGTACGGGAAATGCAGCAGCAGCGGGTATTTGTCCCCGGGCGTCGCCTCGAAGTCCCACCGCGCGTAGTCGGTGAACCCCTCGTGCTGCGGGTGCACGCCCAGCCGGGAATCGTAGGGGATGTACATCGCCCCGGCCGCGTCCCGCCACGACGCCGCCTCCTCGCGCGACACGCCCAGCGCGGCGGACTCGGCCGGCAGCTTTTCCGCCAGCTCGGCCGCGTACAGCAGGTTGTGCTGGGCCATCAGGTTCGTGTAGACGTTGTTGTCCTTGACCGCGCTGTACTCGTCCGGCCCGGTCACGCCGTCGATCCGGAACCGGCCAGCCGCGTCGTGCTGCCCCAGCGACCGCCACAGCCGGGCCGTCTCCACCAGCAGCTCGAGCGCGACCATGGACTCGAACTCGGTGTCCTGCGTGGCGTCGAGGTACCTGCTGACCGCGTACGCGATGTCCGCGTTTATGTGGAACGCCGCCGTGCCGGCCGGCCAGTACCCGGAGCACTCCTGGCCGCGGATCGTCCGCCACGGGAACGTCGCGCCGGCCAGCCCCAGGGCGGCGGCCCGCTGCCGGGCCTCGGGCAGCACCATCTGCCGCCACCGCAGCGCGGACGCCGCCGCCGACGGCCACGTGTAGGTCAGCACGGGCAGCACGAACATCTCGGTGTCCCAGAACGTGTGCCCGTCGTACCCGGTCCCGGTCAGGCCCTTCGCCGCGATCGGGCGGAACTCCGCTCGCGCCCCCGACTGCAGGATGTGGAACAGCCCGAACCGCACCGCCTGCTGGATCTCCGGGTCCCCGGCGACCTCGACGTCGGCGCCGTCCCAGTACTCGTCGAGGTACTCCCGCTGTTCGGCGAGCAGCCCGTCCCATCCGGTCAGTTGCGCGGCCGCCAGCGCCGCGACGACCTGGTCGATCAGCGCGGGCTTGGAGCGCTGGCTGGACCAGCCGTACCCGATGTACTTCACCAGGCGCACCTGTGACCCCACCGGGACTTCGGCGGCGACCGTCGCGCGGCCGAGGTCCGGGTAGGACTCGTTGCGCTTGATCATCCGGTCCGGCCCGTGGATCTCATGCGCCATCCCCGACGCGACCCGAAGCCCCGAACGACGGGTGCGATGCACCATCACGCACCGCGACCGCTCCCCGTCGTAGGTCTGATGCTCCTCGCTGGCCAGCGGCGCGTCCAGCACCGCCGCCATCCGCGGGTCGGTGCCGGAATGCGGCAGCTCCTCGTTCGCGACCAGCTCCGACTGGAGCACCACGCGCAGCGGCTTGTCCACCGGCTCGACGGTGTAGCTGATCGCCGCGATCGCCCGCTGGGTCAACGACACCAGCCGCACCGAGGTCACCCGCACCCGGTCGCCGGCCGGCGACTCCCAGTCCACCCGCCGGGTCAGCGTGCCCGCCCGCATGTCCAGCACCCGCTCGTGCGAATGCAGGCAGCCGTACCTGATGTCCAGCGGCTCGTCGTTGACCAGCAGCCGGATGATCTTGCCGTTAGTCACGTTGATGGCCGTCTGCCCGTCGTCGGGGAACCCGTACCCGGCTTCGGCGTACGGCAGCTGCCGGACCTCGTACACCGAGTTCAGGTACGTCCCCGGCAGCCCGTGCGGATCGCCCTCGTCGAGGTTGCCGCGCAGCCCGATGTGGCCATTGGATAGTGCGAATATCGATTCGCTCTGGGCGAGCACGCCGAGGTCGAGTTCCGCCTCGCGGAGCTGCCACGGATCCGGTCCGTAGGCCCGCTGCCTGATCATGGCTTGTCCGTCAGTTCGGCGAGATCCCGCACCACGATGTCCGCGCCGTGGGCGCGCAGCGCGTCCGCCTGACCGACCCGGTCCACCCCCACGACCAGCGCGAACTTCCCGGCGCGGCCCGCGGCGACCCCGGCCAGCGCGTCCTCGTACACCGCGGCCTGGGCCGGGGATACGCCTAGGTCCGCCGCCGCGGCCAGGTACGTGTCCGGCGCCGGCTTGCCCGCCAGCCCGCGCTCGCTCGCCACGATCCCGTCGATCCGCACGTCGAACAGGTCACTCAGGCCGATACCGTCCAGAACTTGCTTCGTATTGGCACTTGAGGAAACTATCGCCGTTCGGACATTCAGATCTTTTTTAGCAGAACGGATATATCCCACAGTTCCCGAATAAACCTCAACGCCACCGCGTGCTATCCGCTCGAGGACGAGATCGTTCTTGCGACTGCTGAGTCCCCAGATGGTCGGCGAGCCGGGCGCATCCTCCGGCGCGCCCTCGGGCAGACCGATCCCGCGCGACTCCAGGAACGACCTGGTCCCGTCCAGCCGCGGCTTGCCGTCGACGTATTCGTCGTAGTCATCCTGGGTGAACGGAGGTAGCCCGCGCTGGCTCAGGAACTCGTCGAACATCTCCTTCCAGGCCGCGGCGTGCAAGGTCGCCGTCTGCGTGACGACCCCGTCCATGTCGAACAGGCACGCGGTAACGCCCGCTGGCAGCCCGAGCATGTGCCCCCTCGATTTCAGTGGCCGAAGCCTGGTTTGTCCTCCGGCAACTCAAGGTCGGCCTTGGCCAGTTCCTCGATGTTGACGTCCTTGAACGTGACGACCCGCACGTTCTTGACAAAACGAGCAGGCCGGTACATGTCCCAGACCCACGCGTCTCGCATGGTGACCTCGAAGTAGACCTCGCCGTTATCGCTCGTCCGCACGTTGAGCTCGACGTCATTGGTCAGGTAGAACCTACGTTCGGTTTCGACCACATGCGTGAACAGCCCGACGACGTCGCGGTACTCCCGATAGAGCTGCAGCTCCATCTCGGCCTCGTACTTCTCAAGGTCCTCCGCGCTCATGAGTCCATTCTCCTCTCATCCGCCCAGACCACCCCCGGGGGGTTGACCCGTCGCACGTTGACGAAGGATCGCCGGTGCTCCGGGCAGGGGCCGTACTCGTCCAGCGCTCGTACGTGCTCATCTGTTGAATACCCCTTATGACGGTCGAAACCGTACTTGGGATAACGCTCGTGCAGGTCTACCATCATCCGGTCCCTGGTGACCTTGGCCACCACAGAGGCGGCCGCAACGGAAGCAGTCACCCGGTCCCCCTTCCACACCGCCAGGCCGGGCGCGCCGAGGCCGCGCACCGGGAAGCCATCGGTGAGCACGTATCCGGGCTTGCAGCGCAATCCGGCGAACGCCCGCCGCATGCCGTCGACGTTGCACACGTGCAGTCCGGTGCCGTCGACCTGGGTAGAGCTGTAGACGACCACGTGCCAGTCCAGCGCCCGGGCCAGCACCTCGCCGTACGCGTCCTCCCTGGCCTGCGGAGAGAGCAACTTGGAGTCGGCCAGGCCGGGCATCCGCTTGATGCTGGCGTGCTCCAGGACCACCGCCGCCACGACCAGCGGCCCGGCGCAGGCCCCGCGACCTGCCTCGTCGATGCCGGCGACCGGGGTAAAACCCGCCTTCGCCAGCACGGCCTCGTAGGCGCCCAGCCCGGCGTCTCGCCGTGGGGTGTAACCGGCGTACCGCGGCGGCAGCTGCGCATCGGATTGACGGACCATGACACTCGCAGGGTACGCCAGTTCAGGGACTTTCGCGGCGCCGTCGCCAGACCATCCGGGCACGGCGCTGCAGCACGGTAAGCGGGACGGCGCCGGCGAATCCGAGCGTAAGGGGCAGCGCCGGGCCGGCTGGCTGGAGCCGCGCGTCGAGCACGCCCGCGTCATCCTCGGCCTTCCCCGCCGATGCGGTCTTCTTGTCCAGCGCCGGCTGCTGGAACGTGGCCGGGATCGGCAGGATCCGCCATCTGCTCGGCGGCCAGATGATGATGAATGCCCGGCCCAGCACGGCGCTCTCCGGGACCGTCCCGCCCCCGGGGTCGCCGAGGTGCCCTCGGGAGTCATCCGACACGGACCGGTGATCGCCCATCATCCACAGGTGGCTGGCCGGGACCACGATGTTGAACCTGACCAGCGACGGCACGTCGCCCGGGAACAGGTAAGACTGCTCGGAGAGCGGCACGCCGTTGACCGTGACCCGGCCCTGCGCGTCGCAGCACGCCACGCGGTCGCCCGGCAGGCCGATGACCCGCTTCACCAGGATCACGTCCGAGCCCCCGAAGCCGAACATGCTGGTCAGGTTGCTGAAGAACTGCGAGAACGGGTTGGAGTTCGACGGCACCGACCCGGGATACCAGGAGCCGTCGCCGTCGAAGACGATGATGTCACCACGGTGAATGCCGCGGAAGTCGTAGACCAGCTTGTTGATCAGCACGCGGTCGTTGACCTCGAGGGTGTTCTCCATCGAGCCCGACGGGATGAAGAACGCCTGGAGGGCGAAGCTCTTGATCAGGACCGCGAGCAGCAGCGCGACCGCGACCAGGATCGGCAGCTCGCGCCAGAACGACCGCCGCCGTCTGCGCCGCCCCGGCGGGCTGGGCGCCTTTGGCTTGGCGCCCGCGCCGTCCCCAGCGCTGTCTCCCGCGCTGTCCTCCGCCGTCTCGCCCGCCGCCGTCTCGCCCGCCGCCGTCTCGCCCGCCGCCGTCTCGCCCTGCGCGGTCGCGCCCGCCGCGGGCTTGCCCGCCGCGGGCTTGCCCTGCGCGGTCGCGGCCTTGCCCT
>Ga0207664_10001817_pt1 | contig 14067 bp, 12 predicted proteins | sample LARL83metaG_FD_184349 | JGI IMG/M metagenome (GOLD analysis project Ga0207664, IMG submission 184349) | Corn, switchgrass and miscanthus rhizosphere microbial communities from Kellogg Biological Station, Michigan, USA - LAR L8-3 metaG... | ecosystem: Host-associated > Plants > Roots >...
TGACATGATCACCCTGGCCATCCGCCGCCTCTCCCTCGACGGCGGCGGCCGCAACGAGCTGGAGGGCCTCGACCTCTCGCGCTTCACCCTGCTGCCCAACACCGCAGGCGCCACCACCGCGCAGCAGGCGGTGCGCCTGGCCCACCTGGCCCGCGCCGCCAGCCTCAGCGAGCTGATCAAGGTCGAGGTCATCGGCGACGAGCGCACGTTGCTGCCAGACCCGGCCGGAACGCTGGAGGCCACGCGCATCCTGGTGGAGGAGGGCTTCACCGTGCTGGCCTACACCAGCGACGACGTGGTCCTGGCCCTGCGGCTGCAGGAGGCGGGCGCGGCGGCGGTGATGCCGGGAGCGGCGCCCATCGGCACCACCCTGGGCATCCAGAACCCGTTCAACGTGCGGCTGATCATCGACCGGCTCGACGTGCCGGTGGTGGTCGACGCCGGCCTGGGCGTGCCCAGCGAGGCGGCGCGCTGCATGGAGTGGGGCGCGGCGGCGGTGTTGGTCAACACCGCCATCGCCCGCGCCCGCAACCCGGTGGAGATGGCCCGCGCCTTCAGCGAGGCGGTGGTCGCCGGGCGGCGGGCGCACCTGGCCGGGCGGGCGGAGATCAGCTTCGAGGCGGTGGCGTCGAGCCCGACGTCCGGGCTGCCCACCTCGTCGTCCTGAGCGGCGGCGATCGGCCCGGCTTCGGCGCGGCGGGGCCGACGCTGCGCGACGTCGGCGAGTCCGGGCTGCTGGGGCGCATCCTGGGCGCGGGTTCCGGGTCGGGTCCCGGCGTGCTCGTCGGGCCGGGCGACGACGCCGCGGTGTGGCAGCCGCCGGACGGCCGGGCGCTGGTGCTGACCCAGGACGCCCTGGTCGAGGGCGTCGACTTCCACCGCGGGTGGACCACGCCGTTCCTGCTGGGCCGCCGCTGCCTGGCGGTGTCGCTCTCCGACCTGGCGGCGATGGGCGCGGCGCCGGCGTGGTGCATGGTCACCCTGTGCGCGCCGGGGGACACGGCGGTCGGCGACGTCGAGGAGCTGCATGCCGGGCTGCTGGCCATGGCGGCGGAGTCCGCCTGCCCGGTGGTGGGCGGCGACGTCAGCGCCATCGACGGGCCGCTGGTGCTCGACGTGGTGGCGGGCGGCAGCGTCGATCCTGCGCGCGTGCTGCGGCGTGACGCCGGGCGGGTGGGGGACCTGCTGGTGGTGACGGGCGTGCTGGGGCGGGCGGCGGCCGGGCTGCGCCTGCTCCGGGCGGGCGCCGATGCCTCGCCCGCGGCGGGTGCCGCCTGGCGCCGCGCCCAGCTCGACCCCGTGCCCCGGCTGGGCGAGGGCCTGGCCCTGGCCGAGCTCGGCGTGCGCTGCGCCGGCGACCTCAGCGACGGCCTGCTGGTCGACGCGCGCCGCACCGCCGACGCCTGCGGCTGCGCCGCCGAGCTGTGGCGCGACGCCGTGCCCGTCGACGCCGAGCTGCGCACCGCCTTTACCGACGACTGGCCGGCGCTGGCCCTGGGCGGCGGCGAGGACTTCGAGCTGCTCGCCGCGGTGGGCGCGGAGCGCCTCGACGGCCTGCGTCGCGACTGGCCGGCCGGCCTGGCCCGGCTCACCGTGGTCGGCCGGCTGGTCGAGGGCTCGGGCCTGCGCCTGCTCGACCGCGACGGCGGCGCCGAGCTGGCACTTCCGCCGGTCGCCTCGCGACACTTCGGCTCGTGATCCGTACCGTCGTCACCGCCACGCCGGAGCAGACCGAGGCCCTGGGCCGAGCCATCGGCGCCGCACTGCGGCCGGGCGATGTGCTCGCCCTCGACGGCGACCTGGGCGCCGGCAAGACGGTGCTGGTCCGTGGCCTGGCGGCCGGGGCCGGCGCCGACGCGGCCGCGGTGCGCAGCCCCACCTTCGTCCTGCACCACGTCCACCGCGGCGGGCGGGTGGTGCTGCACCACCTCGACTTCTACCGCCTCGGCCCCGGCGCCGACCTCGACGCGCTCGACCTCGACGGCCTCGCCGACGAGGGCGCGGTCGCGGTGGAGTGGGCCGAGTACGCCCCGTCGCTGGAGCGCTTCCAGCCCATGCACGTGCGCATCGAGGTGCTCGACCGGTCGCGGCGGCGCATCGAGATCGGCGGCATCCCCCTGCACCTGGCCGCTGCCTTCGACTCCGTGCCGGGGCGGGCGCCGTGACCGTCCTCGCCGTGGACACGTCGTCGCGCCGGCGCGGGCTCTGCGTGCTCGCCGGCGACGACGGCACCCTGCTCGACCAGCGCGCCCTCACCGGCCGCCACCTCGACCGCGAGCTGCCGCCGGCGCTGTCGGCGCTGCTGCGCGATGACCTCGGCGCCGTCGCCTGCGTGCTCGGCCCCGGCTCGTACACCGGGCTGCGCGTGGGCATCGCCGCCGCCCTGGGGCTGGCCCACGCGCGCGACCTGCCCCTGCACGGCATCGGCGCGCTGGAGGTGGTGGCCCTGGCTGCGCCCGGCTCCGCCGCCGAGGTGGAGGCCGTCGCCGATGCCGGCCGTGGCGCTCTCCACGTCGGCCGGTACCGCCGCGAGGGCGACGCCGTGCACTGCATCGCCGAGCCGCGCCGCGTCGACGGCGCCGCCTGGTCACCCGCGCCCGGCGCCACCGCGGTGAGCCTCGACGGTGTGGACGGCGCCGTCGACGCCGCCGGCCGCGCGGCGCAGGCGCTGGCCTTGGCCGCCGCTGCGTCGCTGCAACGCCCGCCGCTGCCGCGCGCCGGACTGGCCCCGATCTACCTGCACGGCGATGGTTCTGCGCCGGGACAGCCCCGCGTATGATGGCCCTGGGCGTTGCCCCTCGGCCCGAGTCGTATCCGCAGCACCGACGAATCGCAATGCAGGTCGTGCCCCGACTCGCCATCGACCGGATGCGCGAGGAGGACATCCCCACCGTCCAGGCGATCGAGAAGGACATCTTCCTGACGCCGTGGCCGAAGAACGCGTACCACCGCGAGCTTGCACAGAACCGCCAGGCGTCGTACATCGTGCTGCGCGAGGACGGTGAGATCGTCGGCTACGGCGGCCTGTGGAAGGTGTTCCACGAGGCGCACGTGACCACCATCGGCGTGCGCGCCAAGGACCAGAACAAGGGCTACGGCCGCGCGCTGTTCGCCGCGCTGATCCAGCGCTCGTACGCGCTGGGCGCGCGCTGGATCACCCTCGAGGTGCGGCCCAGCAACGAGCACGCCATCCGCATGTACGAGGCCTTCGGCTTCAAGGCCATCGGCCGCCGCCGCGGCTACTACACCGACAACGGCGAGGACGCGCTGATCATGTGGAGCGACAGCATCCACGCGCCCGCGTTCAAGCGGACGTTCAAGGAGATGCTGCGCAGCCTCTCCATTCCCGTCGAGGGCGTGGGCGACGAGCCTCCGCCGGGGTACCCGGACCGCTGAACCTCCTCGCCGTCGAGACGTCGTGCGACGAGACCGCGGCGGCCGTCCTGCGCGACGGACGTGAGCTGCTCTCCTCGGTGGTCGCCTCGCAGGTCGACATGCACGCGCGCTACGGCGGCGTGGTCCCCGAGCTGGCGGCGCGCGCGCATCTCGACGCCATCGCGTCGGTGGTCGACGAGGCCCTGAGCGCGCTGCCCGGCGGCTGGTCCGACCTGTCGGCGATCGCGGTCACGCGCGGGCCGGGGTTGATCGGGTCACTCCTGGTCGGAACTGCGTACGCGCAGAGCGCGGCGCTGGCGCGCGGCCTGCCGCTGGTCGGCGTGTCGCACCTCGCCGGGCACGTGTACAGCGCCATGCTCGCCGACGAGTCGCTGCAACCGCCGTACCTGGCCCTGGTGGTCAGCGGCGGGCACACCGACTGCGTGGTGCTGCGCGACCACGGTGACGCGACCCAGCTCGCGGCGACGCGCGACGACGCGGTGGGGGAGGCGTTCGACAAGGTGGCGCGCATGCTCGGCCTGCCCTATCCCGGCGGGCCGGCGGTGCAGCGCGCGGCGGCGGGCGGCGACGCGTCGCGCTTCCCACTGCCGCGCACCCGCCTGGAGGACAGCTTCTCGTTCTCGGGACTGAAGACGGCGGTGCGCTACGCGGTGCGCGACCTGGGCCCGTCGCAGCTCGACGCGAACGGCGTGCCGCGCGACCCGCAGACCGTCGCCGACCTCGCCGCCGCGTTCCAGGCCGCGGCTGTGGACCAGCTGGTCAGCGGGCTGGAGCTGGCCCTGGAGCGCAGCGACGCCGACCGCATCGCCGTGGTCGGCGGGGTGGCCGCCAACAGCGCCCTGCGCGAGGCGGTGCGGCAGCGCTTCGCCGGCCTGAAGGTGGTCATCCCGCCGCTGGCGTACTGCACCGACAACGCGGCGATGATCGCCATGGCCGGCTGGCACCGGCTGCAGCGCCGGGGCGCCGACGCGCCCGGCTTCGAGGTCGACCCGGGGCTCGGCGAGTTCGCGTGAGCCCGCGCCGGCTGCTTGTGGGGCGAGGTGCGGGCCGGCGCGGAGGTGCCGCGCGGGTCCGGAATTAAGCTACCCTAATTTCGGCGCAGCCCCATCGGGAGAGCGCCCGTGCCGCCGTCGCGGCACCGTCGACACAGGAGACCTCCAGCCCGATGACCTTCGCCCAGACCGCCGGCCTCGGAGCCCTCGCCGGCCTGACCATCCTGCTCGGCCTCCCCGTCGCCCGCATCGGCCGCCCCCGGCCCTCGCGCATGGCCTTCCTGACCTCGGCGTCGGTGGGCGTCCTGCTGTTCATCTTCTACGACGTCATCAAGGGCGCCTCGGAGACCATCGAGACCCAGCTCAGCACCAGCCGCGCCGCCGGCATCGGCGACGGCCTGCTCCTCGCCGCCGGCCTGGGCGCCGGGCTCATGGGCCTGGTCGGCTTCGAGCGGCTGATGCGCCGCCGCCGCACCCGCATGCCGTCGGGGCCCGGCGCGCTGGCGGCCACCGCCCTGGACCGGCATCCCGCCGCCGCGGGCGCGCTGCGGCGGCAGCCGCTGTCGGCGGCTCAGCGGGTGGCCATGTTCATCGCCGTGGGCATCGGCCTGCACAACTTCTCCGAGGGCCTGGCCATCGGCCAGTCCGCGGCGAGCGGCGCCTACCGGCTGTTCCTGGTGCTGGTGATCGGCTTCGGGCTGCACAACGTCACCGAGGGCTTCGGCATCACCGGCCCGATGATCGGCGAGCGGCCCTCCTGGCGCTTCCTGGCCCTGCTGGGCATCGTCGGCGGCGGGCCGACCTTCGCCGGCACCCTGATCGGCTACCAGGTGTCCAGCGCGCCGGTGTCGGTGCTCTTCCTCGCCCTGGCGGCGGGGGCCATCCTCTACGTGGTGGGCGAGCTGCAGCACGCCGGGCGGAAGATCGGGGCCCACGACGTGGGCATGCTGGGGCTGCTGGTGGGCTTCCTCGTCGCCTACGGGACCGACGTGCTGCTGTCGGTGGCGGGGGCGTAAGGGGGTAGAGGCGCCGCCCTCCCGGAGCTAGCCGGTGGTCACCGGCTCCGGTAAGCGGCGACGCCTCACAAAGTCATCTCGACGTCAGGTCAGTGGCCGCCGGCGAACACCCAGGCGGTGCCTCCCGTTGCCGTGAAGGCAACCTGGATCTGGTCGCCGACGTGCTGGCTGTAGCCTGCGCACACCACGGTGTCGTTACCGAAGTTGTTGCTCGCGCATGTGTCGAGGACCGTGCCCAGCGTGAGGTCACGGACGGTGATCCCTGCGCTCACCTGCGAGGCGTCCACCAGCTCCGCCGCTGCGACGCCCAGAGGCGACACTGCGGTGTAGGTGCACGACGGGGTGCCTGGAGTCCCTGTTCCGAACCCGACGCACGGAGCGGCCAGGAACGGGTTGTCGTCCGTGACGACGGCGACGCCCGACCCAATGATGCTCACGGTGCAGAGGCTGCCGCCGGTCTCGCCGGTGATCGGCTGCGGGTTCGTGCTCGGGGTGAAGGGGCCCGACGTGCCGCCGCATCCGCTGATGCTGGCCGTGCTTCCGGCGGTGCCTTCGAACACCAGCTCCATGCGGTCACTGCCGAGGCTGGTGTACGAACATGTGTCGGGCAGCGTGACCTGCGCGGCGACACAGCCGACGACATCGTTGACCAGCGCGTTGCTGTGCATCTGCCCGACCGACGCCATCGAGGCCGTGGCGGCGACCGCTGCAGCCAGACCGCATCGCACGCGGCGGTTCAGGACGCGTGCAGACATTCCCTTCCAGTTCATCTCTCTCTCCTAATCGCCCGCCGAGATCAGGAACGCCTCGACGGGCTTCCCTTCCGAAGAGCCGCCGGGCCACCGCCCCAGCCGCTCACGGCCGCCATCTTACGCTGGACGGATCAAGGTGGCCAGACGGGCTGCCCGGGTGACTTGCCCTTCTGGCACTCGGTCCGGTAGAGTGTTAGCAGTCTCTAGTCCCGAGTGCTAAGTGTGTCCGGAGGAGGTCTTCGTGGCCGTCAATCTGCGTCCTCTTGCTGATCGTGTCGTGGTCAAGCCCCTCGAGCGTGAGGAAGTCACCAAGAGCGGGATCGTGCTGCCCGACACCGCCAAGGAGAAGCCCCAGGAGGGCCTGGTCGAGGCGGTCGGCAATGGCCGCTACAACGAGCAGAGCGGCCAGCGGGTCGCCCTCGACGTCGCCGTGGGCGACCGCGTGATCTACGCCAAGTACGCCGGCAGCGAGGTCAAGATCGACGAGCAGGAGTACCTGATCCTGTCGGAGAAGGACATCCTCGCCGTCGTCTCCGGCAACGGCAAGAGCTGAGCCGTTCGCGGTCGCGCGGGAGCGGCGCGGCGCACTGAACCGCGCCGCGTCGCCGCGCCCGCACCCCATCTCGGCGTTTTCCTCGAAGGAGGCCAGAACTCGCATGCCCGCCAAGCAGCTCGTCTTCGACGTCGAGGCGCGTGAGGCGCTGAAGCGCGGCGCCGACGCGCTCGCCGACGCCGTCTCGGTGACCCTCGGCCCGCGCGGCCGCAACGTCATCCTCGACAAGAGGTTCGGCGCCCCGCTGGTCATCAACGACGGCGTGACCATCGCCCGCGACATCGAGTTCCACGACCACTTCGAGAACATGGGCGCCCAGCTGGTCAAGGAGGTCGCGGTCAAGACCAACGACGTCAGCGGCGACGGCACCACCACCGCCACCGTCCTGGCTCGCGCCATGATCGACGAGGGGCTGCGCAACCTGGCCGCCGGCGCGTCGCCGATGGCGCTGCGCAGCGGCATGCTCCGCGCCGCCGACGCCGTCGCCGAGGCCGTGCGCAAGACGGCCACCAAGGTGCAGGGCCACGAGGACATCCGCCGCGTGGCCACCATATCCGCCGGCGACGCCGAGATCGGCAGCATGCTCGCCGACGCCTTCGACCGCGTCGGACGGGAGGGCGTCATCTCCGTGGAGGAGGGGCGCGGCCTGGAGACCGAGGTGGAGGTGGTCGAGGGAATGCAGTTCGACCGCGGCTACATCTCGCCCTACTTCGTCACCGACCAGCAGGCCATGGAGGCGGTGCTGGACGAGCCCTGGGTGCTGATCACCGACCGCAAGGTGAGCGCGGTCGCCGACCTGCTCCCCGTGTTGGAGAAGGTGGTCCAGACCGGCCGCCCGCTGCTGATCCTCGCCGAGGACGTCGAGGGCGAGGCGCTGGCCACCCTGGTGGTCAACAAGCTGCGGGGCACGTTCACCGCCGTCGCGGTCAAGGCGCCGGGCTTCGGCGACCGCCGCAAGGCCATGCTGCAGGACCTCGCCGTGCTCACCGGCGGCGAGGTGGTCAGCGAGGAGCGCGGCCTGCGCCTGGACAACGCCGGGCTCGACCTGCTGGGCCGCGCCCGCCGCGTGGTGGTGACCAAGGAGGACACCACCGTCGTCGAGGGCGCGGGTGACCGCGCCCGCATCGAGGCGCGCTGCGAGGAGATCCGCCAGCAGGTCACCGAGACCGACTCCGACTGGGACCGCGAGAAGCTGCAGGAGCGGCTGGCGCGGCTGGTCGGCGGCGTCGCCGTGCTCAAGGTCGGCGCGGCGACCGAGGTCGAGATGAAGGAGCGCAAGGCCCGGGTCGAGGACGCCCTGGCGGCCACGCGGGCGGCCATCGAGGAGGGCATCGTGCCCGGCGGCGGCGTCGCCCTCCTGCGCGCCGCGCCGGCCATCGACGCGCTGGGGCTGAGCGGCGACGAGAAGGTCGGCGCGGCGATCGTCCGGCGGGCGCTGGAGGAGCCGCTGCGCACCATCGCCCGCAACGCCGGCGACGAGGGCTCGGTCGTGGTCTACCGGGTGTCCGCGATGGGCGCCAACGAGGGCTACGACGCCGCCGCCCGCGACTTCGGCGACCTGGTCGAGCGCGGCATCGTCGACCCCGCCAAGGTGACCCTGACGGCGCTGCTCAACGCCACCTCGATCGCCACCATGGTGATGACCACCGAGGCGCTGGTGGCCGACGCGCCCGAGCCCGAGGAGGAGGGTCCCGCGGGCCATGGCCATGGCCATGGACACGGCCACAGCCACGGCATGGACGACATGGACTTCTAGGTCCGGGGCCGCCTGGCGCCTGGTACCGTGGGGGGCACATGACGCAGTCCTCCCGCCGTGTCCGTATCGCCGTGGCGCAGTACGCGCCGCGCGTCGGCGACCTGGAGCACAACCGTGCCCAGGCGGTGCGCTGGGCGCGCGAGGCGGCGGCGCAGGGCGCGCAGCTCGCCGTGCTGCCCGAGCTGGCGTCGAGCGGCTACACGTTCGAGTCGGAGGCCGAGGCGCAGGCGTGCGCCGAGGAGCTGTCGTCGGGCGCCACGGTGGCTGCGCTGGTGGACGTGGCGCGCCAGAGCGGCATGCACATCGTCTGCGGCGTCGACGAGCTCGACGGCGACTGCCGGCACAACAGCGCGGTGCTGCTGGGGCCCTCGGGGGTGCTGGCGACGTATCGCAAGCTGCACCTGTTCTACGACGAGCAGACGTGGTTCCGGCCGGGCACGTCGCTGCCGGTCGTCGAGCTGCCCTTCGGCCGCGTCGGCATGGTCATCTGCTACGACCTCTGGTTCCCGGAGGCGGCGCGCGCGCTGGCCCTGGCCGGGGCCGACATCGTCGCCGTTCCGACCAACTGGGTCGCCTCCTTCAAGCGGACGGTGTACGACGAGCGCGGCTTCTGCCAGGGCAACTACGTGGCCATGGCCACGGCGGCGCAGAACGGCGTGGTCATGGCCTGCGCCGACCGCATCGGCGAGGAGCGGGGCCTGACCTTCCTGGGGGCTTCGATCATCGTCGGCGCCGACGGCTGGCCGGTCGCCGGCCCCGCGCCCGCCGACGAGGAGGCGCTGCTGGTGGCCGACGTCGACCTCGACTCGGTGGCCCGCGCGCGGCGCCGCACACCGCGCAACGACCTGCTCGGCGACCGCCGTCCCGACGCCTACAATGCCGTGCCCGTGAGCCCCCGACCCGCCCCCGCGTCCAGCCCCCGCGGCGCCGTGCGCGCCGCCCCGCAGCCGCCCCTCTGAGCACGATCGGCGTACCGGACCTGCTTGCCGGCCTCAACGAGGCCCAGCGCCGCGCCGTGGAGGCGCCCGACGGACCGCTGCTCATCTTCGCCGGCGCCGGCAGCGGCAAGACGCGGGTGCTCACCCACCGCATCGCCCACGTCATCGCCACCGACCGGGCGCGCCCCGAGGAGATCCTCGCCGTCACCTTCACCAACAAGGCGGCGCGCGAGATGCGCGAGCGCATCGAGGTGCTGCTCGGCGGCCGCGCCACGGGCATGTGGCTGGGGACGTTCCACTCCATCGGCGTGCGCATCCTGCGCCGCGACGGCGCCGCCATCGGCATCCCGCGCGAGTTCACCATCTACGACGAAGGCGACCGCGTCTCTGCCGTGCGCCGGGCCATGCAGGCGGCGGGCGTCGACGACAAGCGCTTCCCGCCCTCGCAGGTGGCCCACCAGATCAGCGCGGCCAAGAACGAGCTGCAGAACGCTGACCAGTACGCCGCCACCGCCGGCGCCTACTACGGCGCACGCGTTGCCGAGACCTTCCGCGCCTACGAGCGCGAGCTGCAGGCGGCCGGGGCGCTCGACTTCGACGACCTGCTGGTGCGCGTCGTCGAGCTGTTCGAGGACGTGCCCGAGGTGGCGGCGAAGTACCAGCACAGGTTCCGGCACATCTTCGTCGACGAGTACCAGGACACCAATCGCGCCCAGTACCGCCTGGTGCAGCTCCTCGGTGACGTGCACGGCAACGTGACCGTTGTGGGGGACGACGATCAGTCGATATACGGGTGGAGAGGAGCGGACGTGCGCAACATCCTCTCCTTCCAGCGCGACCATCCCCACGCCCACGTGGTGACCCTCGACCAGAACTACCGCTCCACCCAGGTGATCCTCGACGCTGCGCATTCGGTGATCCGGCACAACACCGAACGGGCGGCGAAGCAGCTGTGGACCGATCGCATGGGCGGCGAGAAGGTGCGCATCGTCTCGGTGTACGACGAGCAGGAGGAAGCCGTCGCCATCACCTCGGAGATCGAGCGACTGGTGCAGAGCGAGGACTTCTCCTACTCGGACTGCGCCGTCCTCTACCGCACCAACGCGCAGTCCCGGGCGCTGGAGGACGTGCTCCTGCGGCGAGGCATCCCATACCGCCTTGTGGGCGGCCCGCGCTTCTACGAGCGCAAGGAGATCAAGGACGTCCTCGCCTATCTGCGGCTGATCGCGAACCCCCGCGACTCGGTGTCGTTCGCCCGGATCGTCAACGTGCCCCGGCGCAAGATCGGCGACCGCACGGTGCAGGAGCTGGAGCGGCTGGCACGCCGGCACAACACCTCGCCCTTCGAGGCGGTGCGCTTCCTCGACGAAGCGGAGTCGCTGGGGCCGGCCGCGGTGACGGCGCTGGAGAGCTTCCGCACCCTGATCGAGCGCCTGCGTGGCGACGCGGAGAAGCTGATCCTGCCCGAGCTGGTCGAGCGGGTCCTGGTGGAGAGCGGCTACAAGCTGATGCTGCAGGACGGCTCCCAGGAGGGCGAGGAGCGCTGGAACAACGTCACCGAGCTGGTCGGGCTTGCCGGCGAGTACGCGGCGGAGACGCCGCCGGATGGCTTGCAGGCCTTCCTGGAGAACGTGGCCCTGGTGTCGGACGTGGACTCGCTCGACGCCGGCGGCGACGGGGTGACGCTGATCACCCTGCACCAGGTCAAGGGGCTGGAGTTCCCGGTGGTGTTCATGGCCGGGATGGAGGAGGGGCTGATGCCCCATGTCCGCGCCATGGAGGAAGGGGACGCCGGCCTGGCCGAGGAGCGGCGCCTGGCATATGTCGGCATCACCCGCGCGCAGAAGCGGCTCTACCTGCTGCACGCGTTCCGGCGCCACCTCTACGGCACCCCGCAGCTCGCCGAGGCGTCACGCTTTCTGCGCGACCTGCCGGCCGAGCTCATCGACATCCCGGTGCGTCCCGGCGGCCCACCGCCGGGTGACCCGCGCACTCCCGGTGCCGTGCACCGGGCCATCCACGCGCATGCCGTCCGACCGAACCCGGTGGAGGTCGCACCCCAGCGCTACCAGCAGGGGATGCGTGTGCGCCATCGCAAGTACGGCGACGGCGTCATCCTCAAGAGCATCATGACCCGCTCCGGCGAAGAGGTCACCATCAAGTTCGAGGACGCGGGGCTCAAGATCTTCGCGGTGGCCGATGCCGGCCCCGCGCTGACGCCGCTGGCGTGACCGACGCCGAGGTCGTTCCCGAGCAGGCGCGCCAGCGTGCCGCGGCTCTGCGCCGCGAGATCGACCACCACGCTCGCCTCTACTACGTCCGCGACGCGCCTGAGATCAGCGACGCGGAGTACGACCGTCTCTTCCGCGAGCTCCTGGAGCTGGAGGAGCGCTACCCGCAGCTGCAGACCGAGGATTCGCCGACGCACCGCGTCGGTGGCGCGCCGGTGGAGGCGTTCACCAAGGTGCGCCATCGCACCACCATGCTGTCGCTGGACAACGCCTTCTCCATCGACGAGGTCGCGGCCTTCGTCAAGCGGGTGGAACGGGTCGTGCCGGACGTCGAGTCCTACGTCTGCGAGCTGAAGATCGACGGCTTGGCGATCTCGCTCACCTATCGCGATGGCCAGCTCGTGCGCGGCGCGACACGTGGCAACGGCGTCGAGGGCGAAGACGTCACGGCGCAGGTGCGCACCGTCCGTGCCATTCCGTGGACGCTGCACGATGTCCCCGGGGGGGCGCCGAGCGAGTTCGAGGTGCGCGGGGAGGTCTACCTGCCCAAGCCGAGCTTCGCCGCCCTCAACGCGGAGATGGAGGAGGCCGGCAGGCCGACCTATGCCAATCCGCGCAATGCCGCGGCGGGAGCGGTTCGCCAGCTCGATCCGCGGATCACCGCACGGCGCCGCCTATCGGCGTTCATGTATGCGATGGATCCGCCCGGCCCGGCGCGCAGCCAGAAGGAGATCCTCGATCTGCTGTCGCAGATGGGCTTCCGCGTCAACCCGAATCACCAGCTGGCGTCATCCCTGGACGACGTGGCCGCGTTCCTCGAGACGTGGCAGGACAAGCGCCATCAGCTCGACTACGAGACCGACGGCGTGGTCATCAAGGTGTCCCGTCTCGACCAGCAGGGTGAGCTCGGCGCCGTCTCGCGCTCGCCCCGCTGGGCCATCGCCTACAAGTTCCCGCCGGAGGAGAAGGAGGCTGTGGTCGAGGACATCGTCGTGCAGGTCGGCCGCACCGGCGCCGCGACGCCGGTGGCATGGCTGAGTCCGACGGTCGTCGCCGGCTCGACGGTGCGCCGCGCAACGCTGCACAACGAGGACGAGGTGGCGCGCAAGGACGTGCGCGTCGGCGACACCGTGATCCTGCACAAGGCCGGCGACGTGATCCCCGAGATCGTTCGCGTGGTGGGGGAGAAGCGGCCCAAAGGTGCCAAGCCGTGGCTTATGCCGGACACCTGCCCGTCGTGCGGTGGTCCACTGACCCGTGAGGAAGGCGAGGTCGTGCGCCGCTGCCTCAACGCGCTCTGCCCCGCGCAGCGCCGCGAGCGCCTGCGCCACTTCGCCAGCCGCCTGGCGATGAACATCGAGGGCCTCGGCGAGGCGATCATCGACCAGCTGCTCGAACGGCGGACGATCGACGCTGCGACTGGCCTCGAACGAGGCTTGGTCGAGGACCCGGCTGACCTCTTCACCCTGACCAGGGACCAGCTCCTGGAGCTCGACGGCTTCGCCGACAAGTCGGCGGACAACCTGCTGCGCTCGATCGCCTCGCGGCGGGTCGTGCCGCTCGCGCGGCTGGTCAGCGCGCTGGGCATCCGCCACGTCGGCGAGCACACCGCCTTTGCCCTGGCCTCGCGGTTCGGCTCTCTGGAAGGTCTCCGGCACGCCTCGGTGGAGGAGCTGCTGGAGACCGAGGGCATCGGTGCGGTGGTCGCCGAGCACGTGCACCAGTGGTTCCAGTCCGACCAGGGCAAGCGGCTTCTCCGCAAGCTGAACGCCAACGGAGTGCGCGCGGAGGAGGCCGCCACGGGAGCCGGGCCCTGGACGGGGCAGAGCTGGGTGCTCACCGGCACGCTGGAGAACATGACCAGGCCCGAGGCCGAGGCCCGGGTGCGGGCGCTGGGCGGGACGCCGTCGAGCAGCGTGAGCCGCAAGACGCACGCGGTGGTCGCCGGCGCGTCACCGGGCAGCAAGCTGGAGAAGGCGCAGCGACTGGGCGTGCGCGTCCTCGACGAGGCGGCTTTCCTCGACGAGCTGGCCCGAGCGGAGGCCGCCGCCGGTACGCCATGAGACCGGCGCGGCACTGCGTCACGATGGCCGTAGAGTGCGGGGCATGACGCCGACCACCAAGCCGGCGCGCCAGGCGCGGCTGATCGACAATCCCGACCTCCTGCGCGCGCGGCTGCGGGCGGCGCCGGGCAGCGCCGGCGTCTACCTGATGCGCGACCTGGAGGCGCGCGTCGTGTATGTCGGCAAGGCGGCGAACCTGCGCGCCCGCCTGCGCTCCTACTTCACCGCAGTCGACGCGCATCCCGCGCGGACCCGCCACCTCGTCGACCGCATCTTCGACTTCGAGACCATCGCCTGCCTCAACGAGCGCGAGGCCCTGATCCTGGAGAACACGCTGATCAAGCGGTATCGACCGCGGTTCAACGTTCGC
>Ga0207664_10001818_pt1 | contig 14064 bp, 9 predicted proteins | sample LARL83metaG_FD_184349 | JGI IMG/M metagenome (GOLD analysis project Ga0207664, IMG submission 184349) | Corn, switchgrass and miscanthus rhizosphere microbial communities from Kellogg Biological Station, Michigan, USA - LAR L8-3 metaG... | ecosystem: Host-associated > Plants > Roots >...
CGGGTCCGGGTCTGTGAGCGGTGGACCGACCGGCTCGGCAGCCCGCTCGCCATCATCCACAAGCGCAGGGATCCCGACGTCGCCCACCAGGTGGCGGTGCTCGAGGTCGTCGGAGATGTGGCCGGGCGCACCTGCATCGTGGTCGATGACATGATCGACACCGGCTCGACCATCTGCAAGGCGGCCGAGGCCCTGTTCGCACAGGGGGCGGACCAGGTGATCGTCGCGGCCACGCACGGAGTGCTCTCCGGCGCCGCGGTCGACGAGCTGAAGAACTCCCGGATCAGCGAGCTCATCGTCACCAGCACCCTGCCCATCCCGCCGGAGAAGCGGTTCGACAAGCTCACCGTGCTCTCGATCGCTCCGCTCGTCGCGCGTGCCATCCAGGAGGTCTTCAGCGACGGGTCGGTGACCAGCCTGTTCGAGGGACGCACCTGACCGGTTGACTGCCCAGCGCAACCAGGCAGCAGCCCAGCGCACAGATTCGCGGTGCTGACCGCGCGAACATGCACAGATTTCCCGATAACGTGCACTTTCACGTGATACGCAGCTAATACTCCTAATGTTGCGGCCACGGGGGAATCGTGCGATCCCGAACCACCTGCGCCGCGCAGCCTGCCCCACGGGCGGGGCCAGGCATATCAGGCAGCCGTTATGGGAGGGCATGATGCGAAAAGTTCCGCGCTGGCTGGCGTGGCACGGGGCAGGCGCAGTGATGGCCGCGCTCGCGGTCGGAGCGGCCGGGATGGCCCCGGCCGCAGCGGCCACCGGACCGGTGTCCGCGACCCCCGCGGCGGGAACGCCGCAGTTGGCAACCACGGGCACCACCACGGAGCAGGTCCGCCAGCTGGTGGACTGCGGCGGCACCATGTACGCGGTGGGCAGTTTCACCCAGATCAGCGGTTGGAACGGATCGGCGACGCAGACGTTCACCCGGAACAACGTGTTCAGCTTCAGCGACACGGCCCCGTACACGGTCACCTCGTGGGACCCGAACGTCAACGGTGAGGTCAACACGATCGCGTTCGCCGGCGGCAACTGCGCCAACGCCTACATCGGCGGGAAGTTCACCATGGTGGGCAGCACCGCGGTCAAGAACATCGCCGAGATCAACACCACCAGCGGGAACGTCGTCACCACGTTCAAGTCCAACTCGAGCGGCCAGGTCGAGACGATCCTGGCGGCCAAGGGCCACCTGCTGACCGGCGGCTTCTTCAAGGGAATCAACGGCAGCAGCACCGACCCCTTCTACGTCAGCCTGAACCCGGCCACCGGCAAGGACGACGGCTACCTGAGCCTGGCCGTGTCCGGGCACTACGTCTACACGGGCGTGAAGACCAACAACACCGAGATCTACAACCAGCAGCTGTCCCCGGACGGGAACAACGTCCTGGTTGAGGGGGACTTCACCTCGGTAGGCGGCGTGGCCCGCCAGCAGATCTTCATGCTGAGCCTCGGTGCCAGCCAGGGCACGGTGAGCGCCTGGAACTCCGCACAGTTCAGCCAGTTCTGCGCCGTCAACCGGCCGTTCTACATCCAGGCGGCGACCTGGTCACCGAACGGCAGCGAGGTCTACATCGCCGACACCGGCAAGAACCCGCACAACTGGAACCACACGTTCCCGCTCACCGGGCTGTGCTCGGCGGTCGCGGCCTTCCCGGCGACCCTGTCGGGCAACCTGACCCCCGACTGGGTCAACTACACCGGCTGTGACTCGCTGTACTCGGTGGCGGCGGACTCGACCGCGGTGTACGTGGGCGGCGCCGAACGCTGGGCCGACAATGCCAACGGGTGCAACCACGCCGGTGCCGGCTCGGTCAGCGCGCCAGGCATGGGCGGCTTCACTCCCGGGCCCTCCGGTGGGACGCTGCTAGAGAACTCGGGCAACACCGCCGGGCTCTACTCACGGGCACGTGGGCTCGGCGCCGACGACATGCTGCTCACCGGTGCGGGACTGTGGATCGCCAGCGACAACCTTCAGGGCTCGGCCACCTGCGGTGGCGTCCCCGGGCACGCAGGGATCTGCTTCCTGCCCTACTCCTGATCCCAGACAGGCCTAAGCCGCCGGCGGAGGGCTGGCTTTCCGCCGGCGGCGGCCTTCGGGCCATCAGGTCTGATCGCGAAAGGATGGAGGCTTTGGTGGTGACCGCTGCCCCGCCCCGGCAAGCGCGGGGGCAGCGGTCACCGGCTCCATGGAGCCGCCTGTGCGGCTGGGCCGTTCGCTGGCCGGACGAGAACCGTCCCGTGATCGTGCGGCCGATCAGCCGCCAGGTCACGGTTCGCTCCGGATCGCCCCCGCGGAGATCCGCAGCTATTCCGGTCTCATCCGGCTCATTGCTCACACCGTGGTTGAAAACGAGCATGGCAACACACGATTGCGCGACGATTAAGCCGTGATTGAGCCATCCGGGGCGGCTCTGTTCCGCATACTCGGCCCGCTCGAGGTGCGGACCGGTCAAGGCTGGGCCAAGATCGGGGCGGCTAAGCAGCGGTCGGTGCTCGCCACGCTGCTGCTGCGCCCGGGTCAGCCGGTGCCCACCGAGGTGCTGATCGACGAGGTCTGGCCGGGCAAGCCGCCGGCCAAGGCCGCCAACCTGGTCAGCGTATACGTGCACCACCTGCGCAGGCGGATCGGGGATGCGGACGGCAAGGTACTGATCACCCGGGCACCTGGTTACCAGGTCGTGCTCGGGCCTGGTGAGCTGGACGCGGACCAGTTCGCCGGTCTGGTCACCGAGGGGCGGCGGGCGCTGGCCTCGGGCGCCCCGGACCGGGCGGTGGACCTGCTTACCGAGGCACTCGAGCTGTGGCGAGGCCCCGCGCTGGCCGATGTGCTCGCCACCTCCTTGGTGGCAGCGGAGGCGGACCGGCTGGGGCAATCGCGGATCGAGGCGCTGGAGTTGCGAGCCGAAGCCAGCCTTGCCTGTGGCCGGTTCGCTGAGGTGCTGCCCGAGGTGCGCAGGCTGCTCGCCGACCACCCGCTGCAGGAGAAGCTGTGGGCGCTGCAGATACGCGCGTTGTACGGGGCTGGGCGCCAGGCCGAGGCACTGGAGGTCTACGAGCAGGCCAGGAACAAGATCGCCGATGAGCTTGGCGTCGACCCCGGTGCCGAGCTTCGCCAGCTCTACCACCAGATTCTGAACGCTGAGGACGTGCAGGCCGTCATTCCGGCCGCCCGGGCCGAGTTGGCGCCCGGCCCGGTGCCCGCTCAGCTTCCCGCCGATATACGGGACTTCACCGGCAGGTCGGGCCAGGTCGAGCAGTTGCACGAGCTACTGGCCGGCGCGGACGGCGAGGACAGCCCCGGAGCGGTCCGGGTGGTCCTGGTGGTGGGCTCGGGCGGGCTCGGCAAGACCGCGCTTGCCGTACACGCGGCACACCTGCTCGCCAGCCGGTTTCCCGACGGGCAGCTGTATGCCAACCTGCTCGGCGCCACCCAGCCGGTGGCGGCGGCCGAGGTGCTGGCCAGGTTTCTGCGGGACCTGGGCATGGAGGGCCACCGCATCCCGCTCGGCGAGGAGGAGCGGGCCGCGCACTTCCGGACCAGGCTCGCAGGCAAGCAGGTACTGATTGTGCTCGACGACGCACGTGACGCGGCGCAGGTGCAGCCGCTGCTGCCGGGCAGCGCATCCTGCGCCGTGCTGGTCACCGCGCGCGGCACGCTGCCCGAACTGGTGGGAAGCGAGGTCATCGACCTTGACGTGCTGCCGCGCCCCGAGGCTCGCGCGTTGTTCGGGGTGGTGGCCGGTGAGGAACGGGTCGCTGCCGAGCCTGCGGCCACCGAGGCGGTCCTGAAGGCATGCGCGGGACTGCCGCTGGCCATCAGGATCGCTGGCGCACGCCTAGCCAGGCGGGGCGGCGGAACCGTGCGCGCCCTGGCGGAGCGCCTTTCCGACGAGCGCCGCAGGCTGGATGAGTTCCGGATGGGGAACCTGGCCGTGCGGGCCTGCTTCGAAGTCAGCTTCACCAGCTTGCCTGGCCCGGTCACGCCCGGTGGGCTGGACCCGGCTCGGGCCTTCCGGCTACTGGGCCTGTGGACCGGCCCGTCGATCGGGCTGCCCGCGGCGGCAGGCCTGCTGGGCGAACCGGAACTGGCCACGGCCGATGCCCTGTACATGCTGGTTGACGCTCACCTGCTGGAGTCACCAGCCCCTGAGCAGTACCGGTTCCACGACCTATTGCGGGTGTACGCGGCTGACCGCGCCCTGACCGAGGAAGCGGAGGCAGACCGGCGCGAGGCCATCACGAGGGCGCTGGCCTGGTACCTGTATTCGGCCGAGGCGGCAGCCCGGATGATTTCGCGGCAGCGCAGGCAGGTGCCGCTAGGACCGGTCCCGGCGGGGCTGCATCCGTTGGCCTTCGCCACGCTGGAGGAGGCTCTTACCTGGTGCGACCACGAGCGGCTGGAACTCATGGCCGCCACCCAGCTGGCCGCCGCGTCTGGCCTGCATGAGCTTGCCTGGAAGCTGCCCGCAGCCGCCATGGTCTTCTACAGCAGGCGCAGCCACTGGGCAGATTGGGTGGCTGCCCATCAGATCGGCCTGGCCAGCGCGCGGACGGTCGGCGACCGGCTCGCCGAGGCGTGGATGCTCAACAACCTCGGCATGGCCTACGGCGTGCAGCGGATGGAGGAGTCGGTCACCTACCTCGAGCAAGCGCTCGACCTTAGCCGTGAGCTGGGCAACGGACCGGCGGAGGCCCAGGCGGCCACCAACGTCGCCAATACCTATTTCCGGCTGGGTAACTACGCCGAGGCGCGGATCGCCGCGGAGCGGTCGATCGACATCGAGCGGAAGGTGGGGAATCGGTTCGGCGAGGGCATCGGGCTGGGCATCCTCGGGTGCGCCTGCCGCGAGCTGGGGGAGTTCGGCGCCGCGATCGAGTTCCTCCAGCAGGCACTGGCTATCTCCCGGGAACTGGGCGAGCGGGACTTCGAAGCGGAGACATTGACCGATCTCGGCGGGGCCTACCTCGGCCTGGGCCAATTGGCGTATGCGACCAACTGCCTGGAAGACTCGCTGGCGATCCGGGAGAGCATCGGGGATCGCCATGGCCAGGCGGCCACACTGCAGAGGCTGGGCCAGGCAAATTGGCGCGCCGGGAACGTGGGAAAGGCCCGGGCGCAGCTTGCCGAGGCGATCGCTTTGTACGACGACCTGCGTGATCATGCCCAGGCGGCCGATGTTCGCGCCGTGCTAGCGGCGATGACCGGGAGTACCGGCTGAGGTACGCCCGATCTACCCGTTTGGTGACAGTTGACGGGTTCGAACGGCGCCCCTCCACCCCTTTGGTTAGTCTGATGATCATTCGCTCGTGGGCTTTGTATAGCGAATTTCTGAGATGAAGGGGTTAATGATGATGGGGGACCCAGAGACTGCCGCAACCCAGCAGCCATCCGACGACGAGGCGCAATCCGCAGGTACCGCAGACCCATCGGACGCGACCGAAAAGACCGGCACGACTGAGGAGTCTGGCGCGACCAAGAAGACGGGCGGGATCGAGCCCGAGACGTCAGGGCCGATCTACAAGCCCTGACGGCAGGGCTATCCCGGTGCACTCCTGTCGGTTCCCGTCGGCGAACGGGCCAGCCCGTGAGGGGGTCAGCGCCGGGAGAGGTTGCGCAGGCGGGCGCGGCGGTCGGCGAGCGCCTTGCGCAGCCTGATCCGTACCAGGATCTTGGTCGCTACCACGCCGTCGCCCCAGGTGAGCTTCTTGCCTTCCTCACGGCTGCGGGCCCTGTAGCTGATCGGCACCTCGTAGGGGCGCACGCCCCTGGCCAGCAGCATGGCGGTCAGTTCGGTGTCCAGGCCGAACCGGTTCTCGGTGAGCTTCAGCTCCCTGAACAGCCTCGCGGGCAGCAGTTTGAGGCAAGTGTGCAGGTCGCTGATCCACGTATTGAACAGCGCGTTGGCGGTGAAGGTGTTCACCCGGTTGCCGATGACGAACCAGAACGAGTGGGCGCTGGATGCGCCGAACTTGCGGATCCCGTACACCACCTCCGCGTCGCCGCGGGTCACGGGAGTGAGCAGGCCGAGTATGTCGTCGGGGGAGTACTCCAGGTCCGCGTCGAAGATCACCAGGTAGTCACCGGTGGCGAGGGCGGCCGCGGTGCGTACCGCCGCCCCCTTGCCACGGTTGACCGGGTGCTCAGCGACCGTGACGCGCCGATCGTCGATACCGGCCAGTACCTCGCTCGTGTGGTCCACGCTGCCGTCGTTGACCACGACGACCTCGACGTCGCACGGGTAGCGGATGTCGAGGACACGCTTGACGGCGACGCCGACGGTTGCCGCCTCGTTGTAGGCGGGCATCAAGATCGACAGCTTCAACCTGAGGGGTTCCCGATCTGCGGGTTGGCCGGCTTGGGTAGTCGGCAGTGTAATCTGCGCTCCTACGCATTAACTGCCGAACCGCCCGTATTTACCCTTGGCTGTGCCCATTACTGGAAGCCTCATTACCGGTTCCCTACCCGGGCTCTACCTGGGCATATGAGGACCACCCCGGCCAAGCGACCATGGTGGCGATCTGGATGATGGAGTCGTGACGCCAGCGCCCAGCCTGTCCCCGAAAGCCAGGTCCCCGCTGCGCGCTCTCGCCGAAGCCGGCGCGGCGGGAGCGGTCTATCTCGTGCTCGCCTGCCTCCTCTACTGGCCGGCGACACCGTTCGGCACAGGGCACCTGCCCGGCTGCGCCTGTGGCGACCCCGAACAGCAGACGTGGTTCCTGGCCTGGACGTCACATGCGCTGACGCACGGGCTCAACCCGTTCTTCACGCAGTACCTCAACGCGCCAAGGGGCGCCAACCTGGCAATCGACACGGCCATGCCGCTGCTCGGCGTCCTCGGCACGCCCGTCACGCTGCTCGCCGGGCCGGTCGCCACGTTCAACCTGCTGCTCAAGCTGGGCCTGGCGGCCTCCGGGGCGTCGATGTTCTGGGTCCTGCGCCGGTACACCTCGTGGTGGCCCGCGGCCTTCGCCGGCGGCCTGCTGTTCGCCTTCTCCCCCTACCTGGCCGGGCAGGCGGTGCGGCACATCTTCCTGAGCTTCGTGCCACTGGTGCCACTGTTCATCCCGCTGCTCGACGACTGGCTGGTCAGCCGCAGAAGGTCGCCGTTGCGGAGCGGGCTGCTGCTCGGGCTGGTGGCCGCGCTGCAGTACCTGATATCTCCCGAGATACTCCTGACCAGCACGATCATGGCCGTCACCGGGCTGGTGTGGCTTGCCGTGCGGAATCCGGGCGCGGTTCCGGAGCGGGCCGGCGCCCTGGCGCGCGGGCTGGCCGCGGCGCTGCCGGCCTTCCTGGTTATCGCCGGGTATCCGGTCTGGCTGCTGATCGCGGGCCCGAACCGGCCCGCCGGGCCGGTGCACATCCTGTCCGGTCTGGCCCGCTACCACGCGGACCTGCTTTCGCCGCTCTTCCCCACCGGCCGCCAGCTTTTCGCACCCGGTGCGCTGACAGCCGTCGGTGCGCGCCTGCCGGCCGGTGGCACCATCGAGAACGGCTTCTACCTCGGGTTCCCGCTCCTGGCACTGCTGTGCTACCTCGCCATCCGCTACCGCCGGGTGCCGCTGATGGCCACCGCCACCGCGATCGGCCTGGTCGCCTTCGTCGCCGGGCTCGGCGCCAGCCTGACGGTCGACGGCAAAGCGACCGGCATCCCGCTCCCGTTCGCCGTATTCACCCACCTGCCGATCCTGCAGAATCTGGAACCAGCCAGGCTGTCGCTCTACGTCCAGCTGGCCGCCGCCGTCATCGTGGCCGTGGGGCTGGACCGGACCCGGGCCCACGGCTGGCGCCGGGCGACTGCAACCGCTGACCAGGGCCGGGCCGCCCCGGCCGGTTCCCTGGTGCCGGCGGCCGTGCCCGCATCCGGGAAGGACCAGCGCCCGGTGCCCCCGCGCGGCGCGGCCGGTCCCGGCAATACGCCAGGGGCAGGCGATCAAGGGCCTGCCGGTCCAGGACCCCCGGGCCGGGACGAGGGGCCGCCGGGCCGTGGTCCCGGCTGGGTGCGGCCGGTCGTGGTGGCAGCGGTGGGCCTTGTTGCGCTCCTCCCGCTCGTGCCAGAGCTGCCCATCCATACCTATTCAGTGCGCACCCCACGCTTCTTCACCAGCACGAAGGTCCGCGAGGTGCCGCACGGGGCGCTGGTACTCACCTTTCCTTTCGAGCTGGCCCCGCGGAACGAAGCCATGATGTGGCAGGCGGCCTCGGGCATGCGGTTCCGGTTGCTGGGCGGTGACGTCTTCGTGCCGGGGACCGTGGTGCGGAGCACCTGGCATCCACTGCCGAAGGGGCCGCCCGTGCTCGCCGCCGTGCTTGAGGCCGGCCAGTACCCCGACACGCCACCACCGCCCACGACCGCCAGCGCGGTCGCGGCCATCCGCCAGCTCTGCGCCAGGTCGCGTGTGGCCGTTGTCTTCGTGGACCGGAGGGCGCGCTACGGACACGACTCTGACCTGCTGGTGCACCGGGCGCTGGGCACGCCGGGGCGCATCGAAGGGCCGCTTACTGTGTGGCTGAACGTCCAGCGCGACCTGCACAGGCATCCTGGGTAGCCAGGGTCGGCTAGAATCGGCCGCACCTGAGGTTGCCGGCCCGTGCACTGGGCGGGGCGGCGGGACCGGGCTAGGTCAGCCGGTCAAGCCACCGGATCACGAACCGTGTGCCGCGCACCGTGGCCACCGTGGCGGGGTCAGGAATAGCTGAGTCGTCAAGGTTCCCATTGAAGGAGTAGTACCGTGCCCGAGGTCCGCATCGTCGCCGAGCCGCGCACCGAGTTCGGCAAGGGGGCCGCCCGCCGCGTGCGGCGCGCGGGACGTGTGCCTGCCATCGTCTACGGGCACGGCACCGAGACCAGGCACGTCACGCTGCCCGGCCACGAGCTGCTGATGGCGCTGAAGACGCCGAACGTGCTCATCGAGGTGGACGGGCTGTCCGGGCGCCCGCAGCTCACGCTGCCCAAGGCCGTTCAGCGGGACCCGCTCAGGGGCGCGATCGAGCACGTGGACCTGATCATGGTCCGCCGCGGCGAGAAGGTCACGGTCGAGGTCCCGGTGCAGGTCAGTGGCGAGGTGGAACCCGGCGGCCTGCTCGACCAGCAGATGGTACGGCTGGCCGTCGAGGCGGAGGCCACGCAGATCCCGCAGACGATCGACGTCGACGTCGAGGGCATGGAGATCGGGGCGGCCGTGCACGCGGGGGATCTGACCCTGCCGCAGGGTGTGACGTTGGCAGCCGAGCCCGAGGCCCTCGTGCTGCACGTGCTGGCGGCGCCGACCGCCGAGCAGATCGAGGCCGAGCTCGGCGAGGTGCCTGCGGCCGAAGAGGCGCCCGAGGCAGTGCCCGAGGCCGTGGCCGAGACTCCCGATGCAGCGGACGAGCAGTCCGGCTGACCGCCTGGCTGCGTTATGGTCTTGCGGCGATGACCGGGGACCGGTGGCTCGTAGCGGGCCTGGGTAATCCCGGGCCGTCCTATGCGGGCAACCGGCACAACGCCGGATATATGACCGCGGATGTGCTCGCCGAACGCGCCGGGGTGCGGTTCCGCGCGGGCAAGTCCCGGTCGATGGCCGCACAGGGCCGCCTGGCAGGGCGTGGCGTGGTACTCGTCAAACCGCTCACGTTCATGAACGAATCCGGGGTCGCGGTGGCGGGGGTCAGCGGGTACCTCCGGCTGGAGACAGCCCGCATCGTGGTGGTCCACGATGAGCTCGATCTGCCGTTCGGCACGATCAGGCTCAAGAGCGGCGGCGGCGACAACGGGCACAACGGCCTCCGGTCGGTGACCGCTCACCTGGGAACTCGGGAGTATTACCGGGTGCGGATCGGGATCGGGCGGCCGCCGGGGCGGATGGACCCAGCCGCCTACGTGCTGCGCGACTTCTCCGCGGCGGAGCGGAAGGAGCTGCCGCTCGTGCTCGCCGAGGCGGCCGACGCGGTGGAGGCGCTGCTGGCCGACGGTCTTGCCGCCGCGCAGAACACCTTCCATGGCGACGGCGCACCCCGGGCGGGCTGAGGCGCATGATGCTTTGGAGCACGCTGGCTCCGGCCCTTCAAATATAACGAAACGATAACGTCACCAGCCTGTCTGTCGTCTGCCGCTCACCCCCGGCTGAACATCTCCCCGGCGTACCTGACTCCCGGTTTCACCTTCGGCGGGTCATGCCTGCCGAAGGACCTCCGTACCCTGGTGTACCGGGCGTGCCAGCTGGGCGCGGAGGTCCCGGTGCTGGAATCGGTACTGCCCAGCAACCGCGCGCATGTGGACGCGGCGCTGCGCCGTATCCGGGGAATCCGGGCGAAGCGGATCGCGCTGCTGGGGATCGCCTTCAAGCCAGGGACGGACGACCTACGCGAGAGCCCCATGCTGGAACTGGCCGAGCGGCTGATAGGCAAGGGTTACGAGATCGCCGTCCACGACGAATACGTCAACCTCGACCGGCTCATCGGCGCTAACCGCGAGTACCTGGAGAGCGCCCTCCCGCACGTCGCGTCGATAACTACATGGGACTCTCCTGGTGAGGTGGCAGGCTCCACGTGCTCAGGCCCACACCCCCGGCATAGCGCGATGGTAGCCGCTACGTTGCTGGGCACGCGCGGAGGCGGAGGAGCGGTGAAACACGCTTCCCGCCGTGCCGCGCACATAGACTGCCAGAGCATCCCGGACATGTGGGTGACCTACCGGGATGAAGAAGTGGATCCGGTCGAGGCTGGCGAGCATCCAGTCGCCGACGGAGGCCTCATCGAGGTGGGTAATTCCCAGCCAGGGCCACAGGATCCGGTGGGCCAGCAGGCTTGCGGCGAGGGTTGAGGGGTCGCTGGTGCCTTCGTAGTGGGTGTAGCGGAACCTTTGCTCGTTGTTCGCGCGGGCCTTGCCGACCATCAGCACCGTGCCCGCCCCGCATGGAGCGGAGTACCCGGCGGCGGCGCCGAGCGTGAACCCGTAAACGGCCGCTTCGTCCGGCGGGAGCGGCGGCTTCTCATGCGGCGCCGGAAGTGTCTCGAACCGGACCGGGCACGGCCAGCCCTCGATCCCAGTCCTGTCGGCGGCGTCGCAGAAACCGGCGAGGAGTGCCTCCGGGTCGGTCAGCATGCCGCAATCATGCCCCGTACCAGGCATCACCGGGGGAAATCGACCCGAACTCGCGTGTCCGGAGGCGTCGCCCCGCGAACCGATCGCTGTTATGGTCTGCCTTGTCCGGTTTGGAAGCCGTGGGCATTACCATGCGCTGCCGTCTGCTGGCGTGACCGAGCGGTGCCGACCGCTGCATCGGCCGCCGCCCTCTGGCACGACGCGGGCACCGGCGCATCGCCCTGATCGCGCTGGTCGCGGTCATCGTTATCATCAGCGCGGCCACCGCGCGCTTGTTCGCCTGGTCGGCCCAAGGCATGCCTGCCGGGTGAGCGCGATCGTGATGCTGGACCGGCCCGGTACCACCCCAGCCGCGCTTTGCGCCTTGCCCGCCAGAACCGGGCTCCGTTCCTGGTGATCTCTCTGGGCACGCCCCTGTCGGGCTATCGCTGCCCGGCACCGGTACCTCGGGTGAAACTGATCTGCTTCAACCCCCAGCCGACCGCGACCCAGGGTTCGGCAGGCGGGGCAAGCCAATCTGTCCCATCGCCCGATCGTGGCGAAGCGGAGCCCATCAGCGGCGGCCCCGGCTATCTGCTCCGCGATCCGTAGAGCGGCCACGACAAGCGGGGTCATCTTCGTGTGCTTTTCTGCTCCAGTGGGTGAGGTTACTCCGGGCGCTCTGGGCAGCCGGATGATCACGTCCCTGAGTTCGCTCGATCACGGGCAACAGCGCGGCGTACATGTCGCGGGCGCCGGCCGGATCGCCCGCGAGCCCGGTCATGTTGGCCAGGTTGGCGCGGACAGCCAGGGTAGCCGGATGATCAGGGCCCTGGACCTCCTGCAGCGTGGGCAGCAGCTCGCGGTGTTGTTCGCGGGCCGCCCTGGGGTCGCCCGCCAGCCCAGCCCAGTTGGCCAGGTTGGCGCGGACAGCCAGGGTGTCGGGGTGGTCTGGGCCGTGGATCTTGTCGTGCAGAGGCAGCAGCGCGGCGTACTGGTCCCGGGCGCTTGCCGCGTCCCCGGCCTCCCCGGTCCAGTAGGCCAAGCTGCCGCGGGTCTCCAGGGTGTCGGGGTGGTCTGGGCCGTAGGTCTTGTCGTACATGGGCACGAGCGCGGCGTACTGGTCGCGGGCGCCGGCCGCGTCTCCGGCCTCGCCGGTGCAGTAGGCCAAATTGACGCAGAGGTTGAGAGTCTCTGGGTGGTCTGGGCCGTGTGTACGCTTGAGAGCCGGCAGCAGCGCGGCGTACTGGTCGCGGGCATCTGCCGGGTCCCCGGCCTCCCCGGTCTCCCGGGCGGGTTGTGCGCCGGTGTCGAGGGTGTCGGGATGGTCCAGGCCGTACACCTTTTTGCGGACGGCCAGCAGCGGGGTGCGCACTGCGCGGCTGTCTGGCTGGGTGTCGGCAGGTTCGTGGGGCGGTGGGCCGTTCGGGCTGGTGTCGGCGTTGGTGTTTGCCGGGCTGGTTGCCGCGCCGGTGGTGTGGTGGCTGGCTCGTGTCGTGGGTGGCCGGTGTTTGTCTGCTGCGGCGTCCGGTGGGGGGGTCGTGGTGTAGGCGCGGTAGGCGCTTTTGCCGGGGCGGCGCCGCGGGACCATGTTGCGCACCGCGCCGAGCACCGGCACGTCGACCGCGCGCAGTGCCTGCAGCGCGTGACTCAGCTGTGCGCGGCTGGTCCGGCCATTGCGCACCACGACGATGGCACCGTCGGAGAGCAGGGCCGTGGTCACCCCGTCGGTGACTGGCCGCAACGGGGGCGTGTCGATGATGATGGTGTCGAACTCGCTGCGCAGCCGCGCGGCGAGGTCGGCCATCTGGCGGCTGCCCAGCAGTTCGGCGGGGTGCGGCGGGAGCGACCCGCTCGCGAGCACGTGCAGCTTCTGCTCGCCCCATGTCCGCAGCGCCGTGTCCAGGGCGGCCTGTTGGGCGAGTACGTCGCAGAGCCCGGCGGTCTCCTCGATCCCCAGGTATCCGGCGATCTGGGGCCTGCGCAGGTCCGCGTCGATCAGAAGGGTCTGGCGGCCGGCCTCGGCGAACGCCAGCGCGAGGTTGATCGCGACAGTCGACCTGCCTTCGGCCGCCTCGGGCGACACGACGGCGATCACCTTCACCGGGCGATCCCTGTGCGTGTACTGCAGGCTGGTCCGGAGTTGGCGCATCTCCTCGGCGAGGATGGAACGGCCGAGGCCGCCGGCGATCAGCGGCAGCGGCCCGGGGCGCCGGATCCTGCTGACCGACGCGAGCACGCCGGTGCCGGCGGCGGCCACTTGCTCGTCGGAGCGGACGGACGTGTCGAGCAGTTCGCGCAGCGCGGCCCACGCGAGGCCGGCCACCAGGCCAGCCAAAATGCCGAGCAGGTAGTTGAGCGCGCGCCGGGGCGCCACCTTGACCGGGCTTGTCGGCCCAGACACGACCGACAACACCACGGGGGCCTTGCTGGCGGTGGTGTTGTAGTTGTTGTTCAGGGAGCTGACCATCGGGCCGAACACCGCGGCGACCGCCGACGACAGCCGGACCGCACCGGCCGGGGTGGAGTCGGTGGCGCTTGCGGTCAGCAGCACCGTGTTCAGGCCGGCCGTGCCGCTGATCTTCTCGGCTACCGCATGCGGCGCCGCGTCCAGTCCGGCCTGCGCGATCACCCGGCGGGCCAGCTCGTCGCTGCTGAGCAGCTTGACGTAGGAGTTCACGAGCGCCTGCGCGTAGAGATTCGCCTGGTACGCCTGGCCCGGCTCCGCCGAAGGCGTTGCGACGAAGAACGTCACCGAACTGCTATATTGCTTCGCCTCGCGGCTCGTAATCCCGACCGCAGCCGCAGCGCCGATTACGGTAACGAGAATAACTGCCCACCAGCGCTTGCGAACCGCTAGGAAGAAGCCGCGGACATCCACAGTTATCGCTCTCCGGCCGGTGGAGCCAGGTCGGCAGCTAACCCCCAGGCAACCCAACAGTTAAATAACGTGTCCTATGTTACCAACATAGGACGCCCACCATAGCGTGTG
>Ga0207664_10001820_pt1 | contig 14061 bp, 13 predicted proteins | sample LARL83metaG_FD_184349 | JGI IMG/M metagenome (GOLD analysis project Ga0207664, IMG submission 184349) | Corn, switchgrass and miscanthus rhizosphere microbial communities from Kellogg Biological Station, Michigan, USA - LAR L8-3 metaG... | ecosystem: Host-associated > Plants > Roots >...
CCTGGAGCGCTATCTGCCCGACCCGCGCCACGTCGAGGTGCAGGTGCTCGCCGACAGACACGGCAACGTGATCCACCTCGGCGAGCGCGACTGCTCGGTCCAGCGCCGTCACCAGAAGCTGATCGAGGAGTCGCCCGCGCCGGCGGTCGACGAGGCTCTGCGCGCGCACATCGGGAGAGTGGCGACGGACGCGGCCGCCGCCGTGGACTACGTCGGCGCCGGCACGATCGAGGGCCTGCTGCAGGACGGCGAGTACTTCTTCCTCGAGATGAACACGCGCGTCCAGGTCGAGCACTGCGTGACCGAGATGACGACCGGCATCGACATCGTCAAGGAGGGCATGCGCGCCGCCGCCGGCGAGCGGCTGTCGATCGCGCAGGAGGACGTCGTGCTGCGCGGCCACGCGATCGAGTGCCGCATCAACGCCGAGGACGCGTCGAAGAACTTCGCGCCGGCGCCGGGCAAGATCGGCGCCTACGTCGAGCCGAGCGGGCCGGGCGTGCGCGTCGACTCGGGCGTCGGCCCGGGCGGCGAGGTCTCGCCGATGTACGACCCGATGGTCGCGAAGCTGATCGTGTGGGACTCCGACCGCGAGGCGGCGACGAGACGCATGCTGCGCGCGCTCGACGAATTCGAGATCACCGAGCTGAAGACGCTGATCCCGTTCCACAAGGCGCTGCTCGCGACGAGACAATGGGGCAACGCGGAGACCTGCCGCGACCTCGTCGAGGACAAGAGATGGCTCAGAGCGCTCGCGTTCGAGCCGGCCGTGCCCGCTGAGGGCGACGACGAGGGCGAGAGGGTCGAGCAGACCTACACCGTGGAGGTCTCCGGCCGGCGCTTCGACGTCAGAGTGATCGGCGCGCCGTTCGCCGGCGGCGCCGCGATGAACGGCTCAGCGCCAGCCGCCGGAGTGCCGCGCAGAGCCCGCGAGCGCAAGAAGGGCGGCTCGGCCGTCGGCGGCGACACGCTCCCCTCGCCGCTGCAGGGCAACATGTGGAGAGTGAAGGTGAGACAGGGCGACACGGTCGAGGAGGGCCAGCTGCTCTGCATCATCGAGGCGATGAAGATGGAGAACGAGATCACCGCCCACAAGGCGGGCGTCGTCGCCGACCTCCCGATCGTCGAGGGCGCCGCCATCGCCGCCGGCGACCCGATCGCGACGATCACCTCCGCGGTTTCCGAGTAGCGCGCTCGTCGTGGCGCTCCGCTCGGGCGTTGGTTGCGCTCGCCGCGCCCACGGTTGGGCTGCGAGGGGGAGGGAACCGGCCGCCCGGCAGCGATGTGTGTCCCTCAGGGCCGGTATATCCGACACAAAGGGGCACAGGTGGTTTTCGGACCACGGTCGACCGGGGATTGCGGCGGCTCGGGGAAGGACGTGCCCCGCCGCCCGGCGCTCAGCGCGCGCCGACCAGCGACACGTTGTACTCGTGCAGCTTCCGATTCCCGCCGTCGCGGCGGGCGAGGGGGAGCGGGGCGGACGCGGGCTCCGGCCCGGCGAGGCCCTCCACGTACGCGAGATCCTCGCGCAGGATGGCGGCGGCGCGCACCGCGTCGAGCGGCTCGCCGTGGCCCGGCACCACCGTCGCCGCCCGCTCCACGAGCGGCGCGAGGCGGCGAAGCGTCGCGGCGTAGCCGTCGACCGACCCGCCCGGCGACAGCTCGGGGATCGCGTCCGGCGACAGGTAGTCGCCCGCGACGAGCACGCCGGCCCAGGGGATCCACACAGCGGTCCCGTCGGCGGTGTGGCCGTCGGCGGGGTGCAGCTCCAGCTCGCGCTCGCCGAGCGCGCAGTAGCCCGGCACGGGGAGCGCCTGGACACCCGGCAGCGACAGCGGGCCGGGGCGGTCGATCAGGTACTGCTCGTCGAACTCGCGCAGCTCGCGCTGGGCGGCGCCGGGCTCGGCGGTCAGGCGCGCCGCCGTCGTCTCGCCGCAGCCGATCGACGCCCGCGGGAAGGCGTAGCGGCCGAGCAGGTGGTCCCAGTCGGCGTGCGTGACGAGCAGGCCCTTGATCGCGAAGCCGGCCTGGTCGAGCAACGCCGGCAGCGCCTCCAGCTCCTCGGGCAGGATCGGCGAGTCGATCAGGAACGCCTCCCGGCCAGCTCGCACGGCGGTGCACGTCGTCTTCCAGATCGCGCCGATCGCGACGACGACGTCCTCGTGAACCGCGACCGCGCGCATCGCGGGCAGCAGCGTCAGGAGAGCCCGAGCGCTCTGACGGCCTCGCGGAGGCTCGAGACCTCCAGGTCCGGTCTCTTCTGCCCCGACTCGAGCTGCGCTCTGCTGCGGTTGACCCAGACCACCGGGATTCTGCCCTTCACGCACGGCTCAACGTCGTGGTGGTAGCTGGAGGTGACGTGGACCCAGCCTCTCTTGCCGCCGACGCGCCGCTCGCACTCCTTGAAGTGCGCCGGGTCCGGCTTGTAGGAGCGGACCTGCTGCGCGGTCACGACGAGATCGAAGTCGTGGGGTATGTGGCGGCGGGTGAGGCCGAGCAGCTTGTCGTCGATGTTCGCGATCAGGCCGATTCTCACGCCGGCTCTCGCGAGTCTCTGGAGCACCGGGTTGGCCTCTCTGAAGGCTGGCCAGCGCTGCACCGAGTCGGGCAGGAAACCGCTGCGCGAGGGCTCGAGCGGCCAGCCGAGCTCCTCGGCGATCTGGATGGCGGTGCGACGCAGCACCTCGGCGTAGAGCTCGTAGGAGCCGGCCTGGATCTGCTGCTGGATCGAGTGGAAGAGCGGGATCAGCGCGTCGCGCTCCAGCTCGAAGCCGTCGCGCGCCGCCTCTCTGCTGAAGGCGTCGAAGGCGCCCGTATCCCAGTCGATGAGGGTGCCGTAGACGTCGAATGTGACGAACGTGACGTTTCTCGGAATCGGCATCGGCCGGGCATTATGCCTTCCGGAGTCGAGATCGCGCGCCGTGAGCGCCGTCTTGCAGGATGCTGGCGACGCCGGGACCCGGTGTCGGGTATCGTGCCGCGCCGCAATGGACCTGCTCGAGTACCAGGGCAAGCAGCTCTTCGCGCGGCACGGAATCCCGGTTCCTGCCGGCAAGCCGGCCGCCACCGTGGAGGACGCGGTCGCCGCCGCCGAGGAGATCGGCTACCCCTGCGTCGTCAAGGCTCAGGTGCTGATCGGCGGGCGCGGCAAGGCCGGCGGGGTGAAGCTCGCGAAGGACAGAGGCGAGGCCACGCAGCACGCCGAGGCGATCCTGGGCATGGACATCAAGGGCTTCACCGTTCACGAGGTCTGGATCGAGGGCGCCTCCGACATCGCCGAGGAGTACTACGCGTCGATCGTCTTCGACCGCGCCGCGAAGGCGCCGCTCGTGATGCTCTCCACGCAGGGCGGGATGGACATCGAGGAGGTCGCGGAGAAGACGCCGGAGGCGCTCGCGAGACTTCACGTCGACCCGCTGCTCGGCTTCCAGGACTTCCACGGCCGCAAGCTCGCGTTCGCCGCCGGCATCCCCGCGGATCTGATCCGGCCGGTAGGCGCGATGCTCGCGAAGCTGTACGAGACGTTCATCGCCGAGGAGGCGATGCTGATCGAGGTCAACCCGCTGATCGTGACCCCCGAGCGCGAGGTGCGCGCACTCGACGCGAAGGTCACGCTCGACGGCAACGCCCTCTATCGGCATCCGGAGAACGCGGCGCTGCGCGATCCGAGCGCCGAGGACCCGCAGGAGCGGATGGCGCACGAGCGCGGCCTGACCTACGTCAAGCTCGACGGAGACATCGGAATCCTGGGGAACGGCGCGGGCCTCGTCATGAGCACGCTCGACGTCGTCGCGGGCGCCGGCGGCGCCCCCGCCAACTTCCTCGACGCGGGCGGCGGCTCGAAGGCCGACGCGATCGTGAGCGCGATCGAGGTGATCCTCTCCAACCCGAAGGTGAGAGCGGTCCTGATCAACATCTTCGGCGGCATCACGCGCTGCGACGAGGTCGCCAAGGGCTTGATCGAGGCGTTCGATGTCGTCAAGCCGCAGGTCCCGTTCGTCGTGCGCCTCGACGGCACGAACGACGTCGAGGGCCGCAAGCTGCTCGCCGACGCGAGCCTGCCGAACGTCGCCACCGCCGCGACGATGGACGAGGCGGCCGCGAAGGTCGTCGAGCTGGCCGCGAGCGCGGGAGCCGCCGCATGAGCGTCCTCGTCGACAACGACACGCGCTTGGTCGTCACCGGCATCACCGGCCGCGAGGGCACGTTTCACGCGACGAACAACAAGCGCTACGGCACGCAGGTCGTCGCGGGCGTGACGCCCGGCAAGGGCGGCCAGGACGTCGAGGGCATCCCCGTCTTCGACACGATCGCCGAGTCGGTCGAGCAGGCCGGCGCGAACACGGCGATGATCTTCGTCCCGCCGCGCTTCGCCGCCGACTCGATCCTCGAGGCCGCCGACGCCGGCATCAGACTGGTCATCGCGATCACCGAGGGGATCCCCGCGCACGACGAGCTGCGCGTCTACACGCACCTCAAGCGCTTCCCCGACGTCCGCCTCGTGGGGCCGAACTGCCCCGGCATCCTCTCGCCCGGCAAGGCGAGCGTCGGCATCATCCCGGCGTCGTTCTTCAAGCCGGGCAACGTCGGCGTCGTCTCGCGCTCCGGCACGCTGACCTACCAGATCGGCAACGAGCTCGCCCAGCGCGGCTTCGGCAACAGCTCGATCGTCGGCATCGGCGGCGACCCGGTCCCCGGCTCCTCGTTCATCGACGTGATCGAGCTGTTCGAGGCCGATCCCGAGACCGAGCTGATCGTGATGAGCGGCGAGATCGGCGGCTCGGCCGAGGAGGAGGCCGCCGAGCACATCGAGAAGCACGTGACCAAGCCTGTGGTGGCCTACATCGCCGGCTTCACCGCGCCGCCCGGCAAGACGATGGGCCACGCCGGCGCGATCGTCTCCGGCACCGCCGGAACCGCCGCGGCGAAGGCCGAGGCGCTCGAGGCGAAGGGCGTCCGCGTCGGCAGAACGCCGACCGAGACGGCCGAGATCGCGATGGAGATCCTGTCGGCCTGACGCCTGCCGAGCGGGTTGCGTAGTCTGGGAGCATGGCTTCCGAATCCGCTCCGATCTCCTTCGCCCGCGGCGCCCCGTCGCTCGACATCGTCGACGTCGACGGCCTGCGCGCCGCCGCCGACCGCGCCTTCGCCAACGACCCCGCCGGCACGACCGCATACGGCACGTCGATCGGCTACAGACCGCTGCGCGCCTGGATCGCGGAGCGGCACGGCGTCGCGCCCGAGCAGGTGATCGTCACGAACGGCTCGATGCAAGCCGACGCGTTCCTGTTCGAGGCGCTCGTCGAGGAGGGCGACGTCGTCGTCGTGGAGAAGCCGACGTACGACCGCACGCTGCTGTCGCTGCGCTCGCGCGGCGCCGACCTGCGGCCGATCGACCTGCACGAGGACGGGATCGACGTCGACGGCGTGCGGACGCTGGTCGAGGAGGGCGCCAAGCCGCGCCTCGCGCACATCATCCCCAACTTCCAGAACCCCGCCGGCTACACGCTCTCGGCCGAGAAGCGCGGCGCCCTGCTCACGCTCGCGGCCGAGTCCGGCATGACCATCTTCGAGGACGACCCCTACGTGGCGCTGCGCTTCAGCGGCGAGTCGCTGCCGACGATGCTCTCGCTCGACCCGGCCGACCGCGTCGTCTACGCCTCCTCGTTCTCCAAGACCGTCTGCCCCGGCATCCGCGTCGGCTACCTCGTCGGTCCCGAGAAGCTGATCGCGCGGATCGCGAAGCTCGCGACGAACACGTACATCTCTCCGAACATGGTCGCCCAGTCGATCGTCAACGAGTTCGTGCGCGCGGAGGACGGCGCGGCCTTCGAGCGCTCGGTCGCGCGCGTGAAGGGCGCGCTGGCCGAGCGCGCGCAGGCGCTGTGCGCGGCGCTCGCGCGCGAGCTGCCCGAGGCGCGCTTCGTCGAGCCGCAGGGCGGCTACTTCCTGTGGGTCGAGCTGCCCGAGGGGACCGACGGCGCCGCGCTGTTCGCCGCGGCGGCCGAGCGCGGCGTGCAGATCGTCAAGGGGACGGACTTCCTGCTCGACGGCGGCGAGAACGCGTTCCGCCTGGCGTACTCGGGCGTGACCGTGTCGCAGATCGAGGAGGGCGTGGGGCGGCTCGCCGAGGCTGTTCGGTCTTTGGGCGTGGCTGCCTGACCTGCTTCGGGCCTGGCGCCGTGGCGGGCGGGTCCCGTCGGCTCCGGGCGCGCGCCGTCCGCCTCCGGCGGGCCGGCGTTCGTACTCGCCGCCACCCGCCCGATCGGCGTGGATGGCGGTACGGGTCAGCGTCCGTAGCGTCCTCCCAAGACCAGCTGTCTCGGGAGGGCTGTGCGGGGTGGCGGTGAGGGGTCGGCGGTGACGCTGACGGTCTCCGCGACGCTGCGGGTGATGACGTGCTCAGCGCCGCCGCTCGAGGCGACCGTGATGTGCTCGTCGTCCGCTGCGGCGACCGTGCCGTCGAGGCCCGGCTCGAGCCCGGCGTCCTTGAGGTAGTGGAGCAGGTCCTCGGCCTCGTTCTCGAAGCGCAGGACTCTGACGCGCGCGCCTTGCGCGCAGTCGGCGAGCGGCACGCCGACGATCCGCTCCCCGACGTTGATCGGATGGCCGTGCGGGCAGGTCTTCGCGTCGCCGATCGCGGCCTTCACGTACGCCTCGAAGCGCGGCGACATCGCGTGCTCCATCCGCTCGGCCTCCTCGTGCACGTCGTCCCACGGCACGCCGACGACATCGGTCAGGAAGCGCTCGATCAGGCGGTGGCGGCTCGTGATCTCCTCGGCGTGCCGGCGGCCGTCCTCCGTGAAGGAGACGATGCGGTCCTCCCCGCGCGTGATGTAGCCGTCTCGCTCGAGGCGGCCGAGCATCTCGTGGACGGTCGGCGCCGAGAGCTGCATCGCGCGCGCCAGGTTCGCCCCCGTCATCGGCAGCCCGGCCTCATACAGCCAGAACAGCATCTGGAGGTACTCCTCCTCGGCAACCGTGGCGTGGTCGTGCGGCACCTGCGCTCACCTTCCGTCCGTGCTCCGCCGGCCGCGCCGGCCTCGTCCCGTCGATCGTAGTCGCTGCCGCCGCAGGGCGTCACCCCGCGCGCAACGCACCCAGCTGGCGCTCCACGAGCACGACGAGCTCGCGCGAGGCCGGCGACAGCGGCACGCCGCGACGCGATATGAACGCGAACGCCTCCTCCAGCGGCTCCGCGAAGGGGGCCGTGCGGAGCACGCTCGGAAAGCCCGCGCGCCGGCGCACATGTCGTGCCGAGACGAGTGTGTCGCCGAGTCCGCGCGCGGCCAGCTCCAGCGCGCTGGCCATCCCCTCGACCTCGATCGCCGGCTCGATCCGCACTCCGGCGCGCTGGGCGCGCGCGGCGAGCGCGCGGCGCGTCGGGTCCTGGCCGCCCCAGCGCGCGTCGTAGAGCACGAGCGGCACATGCGCGAGCTGCTCGATCGCGACCGGCTCGCGCACGCGGGCGGGGTCCGCACTCGCGTAGAGCACCTCCTCCCGCAGCACCGGTCGAACGTCCAGGCCCTGGTCGTCGATCGGCAGCACCACGACCGCCGCCTCGATCCGGCCGGCCCGCACCTCCTCCGCGACGTCGCTCGAGTTGAGGCCCAGGATGCGCACGCGCACAGCGGGGTGGCGTCTGCGAAAGCCGGCGACGACGTTGACGACGAGCCAGCTGGGAGCGTCGCCGAAGGTCCCGAACGTCGCGGTTCCGCCCGTCATCTCGCGCACCTCGGCGACGGAGGAGATCGCGTGCGTCGCAGCCGCGAGCGTGGCCTCCGCCGCGGGCCGCAACGCGCGGCCGGCCTCCGTCAGCACCAGCTGGCGCCCGGTGCGCACGAACAGCCCCACGCCGAGCTCGCCCTCGAGCCGCCGAATCTGGTCGGAGAGCGACGGCTGCGCAAGGTGCAGCGCGTCCGCCGCAGCGCTGAAGCTGCCGTGCTCGATCGCCGCGAGGAAGTATCGGAGCTGCTGAAGCGTCATAGGCTGCTCCTATGGATTTGAAAGCAGATCAAGGCTACCGCGAGGACGGCCGCGCGCCTAACGTGCCGCGCCGTGTCATCGATCGCTCTCACGGATCCGATCCGGCGCCGCGAGCGCGAGGGGGCTCTGCTGTGCGGCTGCTCGGCCGTGTGCTTCGCGGCCGCGATGGTCCTCGCCAAGCTCGGCCACGGCGTCGGCGCCTCGACGATGAGCCTGCTGACCGTTCGCTTCATGCTCGCCTCCGTGCTGCTGTGGGCGGCGGCGCTCAGCGCGGGCGTCGGCACACTTCGCCGCCGCGACGCGCTCGTCGGGTTCCTGCTCGGGCTGCCCTACGCGGGCCAGACGGCGCTGGTGTTCACCGCGCTGACGCGCATCGACGCGTCGCTGACCGAGCTGCTGGTCTTCACATACCCCGCACTCGTCGTGCTGGGCGCGATCGCGCTGCGCCACGAGGCGCCCTCGCGCCGCCGCCTCGCCGCGCTGGCGCTCGCGATGGGCGGGGTCGCGCTCGTGCTCGCAGGCGCCGGCGCCGGCACGATCGACCCGCTGGGCGCGGCCTGCGCGCTGGGCAGCGCGCTCATCTACGCCGGCTACGCGCTGGCCGCCGGACGCGTCGTCGGAACGCGTGTCTCGCCGCTCACGTTCTCGGCGCTGCTGTGCAGCGGCGCGGGCGTCGCGTTCGTCCTCGCCGGCTCGGCCGCGGGCTCGCTGCGGCTTGCGATGACCGGTCGCGGATGGGCGTGTGCGATCGCGCTCGCGCTGTGCTCGACGGTGCTCGCCGTCACGACGTTCCTCGCCGGGGTCGCGCGCCTGGGCGTCGGGCGCGCGAGCATCCTGACGATGCTCGAGCCGCCCACCACCTGCGCGCTCGCCTTCGTGGTGCTCGGCGAGCGCCTTACGGCTGTGCAGGCCCTCGGCGGAGCGCTCGTGGTGAGCGCCGCGCTGGCGTTGCAGCTGCGCTCGATACGATCGCTCGCGCCGTGGCGCTTCCGCTCGCCCCTCCGATCACGCCGCAGCTCGCGCGCTCGCGCGCGGCGCTGCCCGACGAGCCCGGATGGGCGTACGAGCCGAAGTGGGACGGCTTCCGCGCGCTCGCGTTCGTCGACGGGGACGAGCTGACGCTGCAGTCGCGCGGCGGCAGACCGCTCGGCCGCTACTTCCCCGAGCTGCGCTTCCCGGCGGGGCGCTACGTGCTCGACGGCGAGATCGTGATCGACGGCGAGGGGGGCCTGCAGGACTTCGACGCGCTCTCGAACCGCATCCACCCGGCAGCCTCGCGGATCGCGCTGCTGAGCGAGCAGACGCCGGCGCGCTTCCTTGCCTTCGACCTGCTCGCGAGCGACGACCGTGCGCTGCTGGAGCTGCCGTTCGAGCAGCGCCGCGCGGCGCTGGAGGCGTTCCCGTTCGCGGCGCCGGTCGAGCTGACGCCGTGCGTGCGCAGCGCCGCCGAGGCAGCGAGATGGCTGCGCAGCGCCGAGGGCGTGATCGCCAAGCGGCTCGACTTCCCGTACAGACCGGGCGAGCGCGACGGAATGGCGAAGATCAAGCGCGTACGCACGATCGACGCGGTCGTGATCGGCTGGCGCCCCGGCAAGGAGGAGCGCACGGTCGGCTCGCTGATCCTCGGTCTCTACGACGAGGCCGGCGAGCTGCGGACGGTCGGACACACCTCGGGACTGAAGGCGGCCGAGAGACGCGAGCTGGTCGACAGACTGGCGCCGTACGAGACCGGCGAGCGCGGAGCCGGCGATCCGTCGCGCTGGAAGAGCGAGAAGGAGCTGGAGTGGGTCTCGCTGCGTCCGGAGCTCGTCGTCGAGATCTCGTTCGACCACGTCAGCGGGCGACGGATCCGTCACGGCTCGAAGCTGCAGCGTTGGCGCGACGACAAGCCGCCGCGCGAGTGCTCGGTCGAGCAGCTGCTCGGCTGAGGGCATCGCGCGGGATGCACCGGGTGGTCGGCGTGCCGATCACGGTCACCCCCGGCGGGCTCTACATGTGCAGCACGCCGTAGGCTGCGGGAGGTGAGCGCCTCGACCGCCCGCGCGCCGATCCTCCTCGCCCCCGCCGCGTTCGCCGGAACGCTGCGCGCTCCGCAGGTGACCGCAGCGCTTGCGCGCGGCCTCGAGGCAGGCGGCTGGCCGGTGACCCGTGCCCGGTCGCGGACGGCGGCATGGGAACCCAGGAGGTGCTGCTGCCCGCGCTCGTGGGCGAGACGGCGGCGGTGAGAGCCGGCGGGCGACCGATCGGGATCGGGCTGATCGAGGAGGGCCGCACCGTCCTCGTCGAGCTGCACGCCGCCGCGGACGTCGACGACGCGTCGAGCGCGGCGATCGGTGAGCTGCTGCTCGCCGTCGACGCGACCGGCGCCGAGGTCGTGATCGCCGGTGCCGGAGACCTGATCGCCGCCGACGGCGGCGCCGGCGCGGTGGAGGCGCTCGCCGGCGGCGGGGGGCTGCGCGCGCGACTCGTCGTGCTGTGCGACGTGCGCACCTCGGTGGAGCGCGTCGCGGAGGCGCTCGCCGGCACGGGCGAGCTGGAGCGCGAGGGCGCGCGAGCGCTCGGCGAGCAGCTCGACGCGCTCGCGCGCCGACTCCCGCGCGACCCGCGCGGGGTCGCCTGGGGCGGCGCCGGCGGCGGCCTCGCGGGCGCGTTGTGGGCGGCGTGCGACGCGCGGCTGGAGGGCGGCGCGGCGTTCGTGCTCGAGCAGCTCGACTTCGACGCGCGCATGCGGCGGGCGCGCGCGGTGATCGTCGGCGAGGGCCGGCTCGACCTCGGCACGCTCGCCGGCAAGGCGCCGGGCGAGATCGCGACGCGCGCGCGCCAGGGCGGCGTGCCGTGCTTCGCCGCGGTCGGCTCGCGCGCGCTCGACGCGTTCGGCGCCCGCATCCTCGACCTGCAGGCCGTGCTGGAGGCGGGCGACGGCGAGGCGCTGGAGGCCGCCGGGCGGCGGCTCGCGACGCTCGTCTGACCCGCGCCGTCGGAAGCCGTCCTGTCCTGATGTCGTGAGACGACCTCCGGGCAGGACGCCTGCGAGTCGGCAGCCCGAATGCGCCGGGCGCTAGGCTCGGCGCCCTCCCGTGCCGCCGCTGCCCCGCCCCCAGCTCCCGCTCCCCCCGCAGCTGCGGCGCGCCGTCGTCGTCGGCGCCGGATCGTTCGGGACCGCGGTCGCGGTGCTGCTCGCGCGCGGCGGGATGCGCACGACCTTGCAGACGCGCACGCGCGAGCAGACCGACGCCCTGGTGGACGCGCGCGAGAACCGCGCCTACCTCCCGGGCGTGGAGCTGCCGCGCGAGCTGCGGATCGAGCCGGCGGCCAACGGGCTCGCGCGCACCGAGCTCGTCTTCCTCGCGGTCCCGTCGCTCGGCCTCGGCGACGTGATCGCCGGCCTGGAGCAGGCCGGCCTGACGCGCCGCGCGGCGGTCGTCTCGCTCGCGAAGGGGCTCGTTCCCCCGAACGGCACGCCGCCGACCGCGCTGCTGCGCGCCCGCTTCGGCGACGAGCGCGTCGCGTGCATCGGCGGTCCGGCCCACGCGCAGGAGATGGTCGCGCATGGCGCCGGACTCGTGGTGGCCTCGAGCGACGAGGCGCTCGCCGGCCAGCTCGCGGCGATGTTCATCCGCGCGGGCGTCGTGTGCGAGCAGTCGAACGACCCGGTCGGCGTGGAGCTTGCGGGCGCCGCGAAGAACGCCGCCGCCCTGGCGGCGGGCGCGACCGAGGCGCAGGGACTCAACGCCGCCGGCGCCGCCGCCGGTCACATCTTCGCGGAGGTGTGGCGCTACGCCGAGTGGCTCGGCGCGCGGCCCGAGTCGATGATCGGGCTTGCCGGCACCGGTGACCTCGTCGCGACGGCGCTCGCGCCGCAGAGCCGCAACCGCCGCGCCGGCGAGCTGCTCGCGCAGGGCGTGCCGGCGAGCGAGATCCCGGCGCGCATCGGGCAGGCGGTCGAGTCGCTCGAATCGGTCCCGCTGCTCGCGCGCGCGCTCGCCGGCGCCGGCATCGAGGCGCCCGTCAACGACGCGCTGCGGCGGCTGATCGCCGGCGAGCTGCCGCTCGGCGAATGGGTCGCGCTCGTGCGCGCGACCGTGCCGCCGCCGGCGCGCTGGCGCGAGCGCCGGCGCGAGCGAGCCGGCGGCGGCTGGCGCCGCGCATGGGACCGTCTGCGGACGTCGCTCGGCGCTGCGCCGCGCGACCGCGACGCGTCCTGAGCGCTACTCACGCTCCGGCGCGCCGACGCTGCGCCATGCCGGGACGCCCAGCGCGATCAGCAGCAGCTGCTTCTCCGCGCGGCGCACGATCTGGCGCTCGATCTCGGGCCGCCCGCCCGGCGCGTCGACGAGCTCCTCCGCGGTCGAGACCATCGTGTTGACGATCAGCGTCGCGAGCACGCCGAGGTCCTCCGTGCTCCACGTGTCGAGGAACGGGAAGCGCGCGAGGTCGGTCGCCAGCTCGCTGCTGAAGAGGCGGATCTCGGCGCGGATCGCCTGCCGCAGGACCGGCACGCCGCTGGAGCGCTCGCGCGCGACGAAGCGGAAGTGCAGCTCGTGCGCGTGGACGTGACGCACGAGGATCTCGACGGAGTCGCGGATCACGTGCTCGAACGCGAGGTCCCGCGAGCGGGCGTCGCGGATCATGCGGCGCAGGGTGCGGAAGGAGTCGTCGATCAGCACGAGCCCGAGTTCCTCCAGCGAGGCGAAGTGGCGGTAGAAGGCGGTCGGGACGACGCCCGCCTCACGCGCCACCTCGCGCAGGCCGAGGCTGCCGAAGCTCTTGTGCTCCAGCAGCCGCAGCGCCGCGTCGAGCAGGGCGATCCGCGTGCGCTCCTTCTGCTCGCGTCGGGTGATCGGTGTCCTGGTGTTCACCGAACTGGTGTGTCCCACCTCACACAGTCTAGCTGGACAAAACGCGATCGCTTCCGTAGCTTGTGCACAAGTGTTCACCCAAATGCAACAGAACGCCGCCCGCCGCCTGCTCGGCTCCGCGCTCGCCGACGCGCTGACGACCCCGCACGGCGTCGACCGCTACGTCGAGCTGGTGCGACCCGCCTTCTCGCTGCGCGAGGTGCGCGCGGAGGTCGTCGCGGTGCGGCGCCCCACCGCCCGCAGCGTCACGCTGACGCTGCGCCCGAACGCGAACTGGGAGGGCTTCCGCGCCGGTCAGTTCGTGCGCCTCAGCACCGAGATCGACGGCGTGCGCCACACGCGCTGCTACTCGCCCGCCTCCTCGGCGCACGCCGACGACCTGATCGAGCTGACCGCCCACGCGCAGCCCGACGGCGTCGTCTCCCCGTTCCTGCGCGCGGCGGCGCAGCCCGGCATGGTCGTCTCGCTCTCGCAGGCCGAGGGCGACTTCGCGCTGCCGGACGAGCGCCCGCGCGAGCTGCTGCTCATCAGCGGCGGCAGCGGCGTCACGCCGGTCATGTCGATGCTGCGAACGCTCTGCCACGAGGGCCATCGCGGTCCGATCGCCTTCCTGCACTACGCACGCGACGAGCACGACGTCGCCTATGCGCGCCAGCTCGCCGAACTGGCGGCCGGCCACGCGAATGTCCGGCTGCTGCACGGGTACACGCGCAGCGTGGGCGTCGGCGAGCTGCAAGGCCGCTTCAGCCGAGAGCACGTGCGCGCGGCGGGCGTCGACCCGGCGCGCGCGCTGACGTTCGCCTGCGGGCCGACGGGCCTCGTCGACGCGGTGCGCGCGATCTGGGCGCAGGACGCGCTCGACGCGCGGCTCTACGTCGAGCAGTTCGCGCCTCCGGCGCCGGTCCGCGTGGACGCCGCCGACGGGCACGTCGCGGGCACGCTCCGCTTCGCCCGCAGCGGCGTCGAGGCGGCCGGCACCGCGGCGCCGCTGCTCGACCAGGCGGAGGGCGCCGGCCTCACGCCGACCCACGGCTGCCGCATGGGCATCTGCCACACCTGCACCTGCCGCAAGCTCGAGGGCGCCGTGCGCGACGTGCGCACCGGCGAGGTCTCGACCGCACCCGACGAGCTGATCCAGATCTGCGTCAGCGCGCCCGTCGGCGACGTGACGCTCGACATCTGACCTTCTTCAGGAGCCAAGGCCATGACAGCAACC
>Ga0207664_10001821_pt1 | contig 14050 bp, 14 predicted proteins | sample LARL83metaG_FD_184349 | JGI IMG/M metagenome (GOLD analysis project Ga0207664, IMG submission 184349) | Corn, switchgrass and miscanthus rhizosphere microbial communities from Kellogg Biological Station, Michigan, USA - LAR L8-3 metaG... | ecosystem: Host-associated > Plants > Roots >...
GGGCGGGCGGGACGCGGACGCGCACCTGGAGATGGCGGTCGCCGAGTTCCGGGCGCTCGGTGAACGGTACGGGATCTCGATCGCCCTGACCGAGCTGGCGGACCGGCTCGCCGTGCGCGGCGAGTTCGCCGGCGCGTGCGAGTACTACGAGCAGGCGATCGCGGCCGTCACCGAAGTCGGTGCCATCGACGATGTCATCGTGATGCGGTCGCGGCAGGCGCAGCTGTCCTGGCTGCTGGGCGACAAGGACGCCAGCGCGGCGGCCATGGCTGAGGCACAGCGGTGCGCGGAGCGGGTCACCTGGCCGGACGCACTGGTCGGCCTGGCCCTCTCGAAGGCGGAACTCGCCCGGTGGGGCGGCCACGCCGAGGAGGCTTACCAGCAACTCGGCGTCGCGACAACCATGCTGGGCGACGGCACGACCGACGGCTGGTTCCGCGTAGTGATGCACGACCTGCTCGGTTACCTCGCCGACGACCTCGGCGAAGCCCGGGCGCACCGCGCGGCGGCCTGTGCGGCGGCGTCCGAGGTGGGGCACGCACCCGTGATCGCGAAGGTACTCGTCGGGGTCGCGGACCTGGCACAGCGCTGCGACCAGTACGAGCAGGCCGCGCGGCTGCTCGCCGCAAGCACCGCTGTGCGCGGACTGGCGGATCGTTCCCACCCGGACATGGCGCGGATCGAGCAGATTGCGCGGCGTCGCCTCAGCGAAGCGCGGTTCGCCGAGGCGACGCAGGAGGGGGCGCAGGCGAGCTGGCGTGAGCTGGTCGAAGCCACGCTTGCTTGCTGAACGTGGCACGCGCCCGCAGGTACCCGGCGAGCGCGATCCCGACGCACGAAGCGATCGCGGCGCCGGTCAGTTTGCCGCGGGTTGAATGATGATGTCGCCGTACCGCGTGCGGGCTCGGACGGTGACCTTGTTGTCCGGTGTGTCAGGGTTTTCCTGCGCCGGAACGGAGTTGCGCACCGATCCCCGCTCGCTGTTGGCTTCCACCCTGGCAGCGGTGCTCTCGCTGATGCCGACCTCGATGTTTCCTGAGCGGTTCATCAGCTCCGCCTGACCGCGTGTCAGCCGGCCGATCCGAATGGCGCCGTCAGCCGTCTTGGCGGTGACGCTGCCATCGGCGCGGTCGATGTCGAAACCGCCGTGGGCACTGCTGAGATCGAGGTCGGCCGAGGCGTGGCCGATCCAGGTCTGCCCAGCACCCGTGCTCGAGAGCTTGACGGTGTCCTTGACCTCGCTGATCCGCATGGCGAACGCCCCACCGTCGACGCTGGCGCGCTCGGCGATGTGGCCGATCGTGACCTCGCCGGCAGCGATGTTTGCCTGCAGTGCGCTGATGCGATCGAGCTGGACCCGACCTGATGCCATGTGCAGCTCGCACTCGCCAAATGAGCCGTCAGCATGAACACTTGAGTGGGCCAGGTACGCGATCAGGCTGGAGCCTGCGGGCAGGTCGATCGTGATGACGACCGACCCGTTCTTGTCCCCCGAGACGGTTGTTTTGACCGATAGCTGACCGCCGGCGAAGTCGACCTTGGTCTTGCTGGCCACCTTGACGTCCGACCGGCTCGCCTTGTTGATGGGTTCGACCAGCACCACGGTGTCGGTCCGGTCGCTCGCGGTCACCCGCACCTGAGCACCGCCGACAACAACAGTGGCGGCGATGGGCCCTGGCGTGTCGAATGTAGGCATGATAGCTCTCCTTCTTTCTCGTACTTGATCTGTTGATGGGCGGCTCAGCCGGCGCCGTCCGTGCACATCGGCCCGCACGCCCGCCGCATCAGCTTGTCGCTCGCGGCCCCGGGTGAGCCCGGTCATGGGCCCCGGAAGGCCATCGCCCGGGAGGTCACACTCGCTTGTTGAACGTGGCACGCGCCCACAGGTATCCGACGAGGGCGATCCCGGCGCACCAGGCGAGAGCGGCGGCCGTGTAGCCGCCCGACGGGGCGCCGGCCAGCAATCCACGCAACGATTCGATAATCGGCGTGAAGGGCTGATACTCCGCGAACTGCCGGACACCCTGCCCCATCTTGGCGGCCGGCACGATCGCGCTGCTCAAGAACGGCAGCAGGATCAGCGGCACGACCGTGAGGCCTGCGGATTCCGGAGTTTTTGCGGCTATTCCCAGCGCGACCGTGAGCCAGGCGGCCGCGAAAGCTGTCGCCACGATGATGCCGATCACGCCGAGCCAGTCGAGGGGGCTAGCAGACGAGCGGAACCCCAGCGCGAAGGCCATTCCGATGATGACAGCACTGGCTATCAGGCAGCCCAGCATAGTGGCCACGACGTGGCCGTTCAGGACGGCACCGCGGGACACATTCATCACCTTGAACCGGTTGATGATGCCCTTCGTCATGTCGGAGTTCACCGATACCGCGGTGGCCGACAGACCGTAGGTGATGGCCAGCAGGACCAAGCCGGGTGTGGCGTATTCGACGTAGTGCTCGCCGACATTGAATGCATTGCCGAGCACGTACACGAACATCAACATGATAAAGACCGGCATCAAAGCCCCGTTGACTATCGTGAACGGGTTCCGAAGAATGTGCTTGAAGTTGCGGCGCAGCATGATCGTCGAATCGGTGTTCATCGTGCGGTCTCCTCTGTGCTCGCGTGGCCGGTCAGGGCCAGGAAGACGTCATCGAGGTCCGGTGTGTGCACGGAGAACTCGTCAACGTCGATCGAATGCTCATCGAGCTGATCCAGCAGAGCCCGCACCGATTTCGCCTTGCCATCGCTGGGAACCTGCAGGATCAGCGCCGCGTCATCCACGGTGGAACCGGTCAGGACTCGCGCCGCCGCGTCCAGACCTGCGGCGTCGGAAAACTGGAGCTGGACGTGGCTGCCGGCAACCTGGCGCTTGAGTTCGTCAGGAGTGCCCTCGGCAACCAGGTGGCCCTGGTCGAGCACGGCGATCCGGTGGGCGAGGTGATCGGCTTCGTCGAGGTACTGGGTCGTGAGGAAAACGGTCACGCCATCGGCGACCAGCCCGCGGATGATGTTCCACATCGTGCGACGGCTGCGCGGGTCCAATCCCGTCGTCGGCTCGTCCAGGAAGATGATCTGTGGGGTGGTAACCAGCGTCATCGCCAGGTCCAGCTTCCGGCGCATACCGCCGGAATAGGTCGCCGCCATCTTCTGCGCCGACTCGGCCAGATCGAACCGTTCCAGCAACGAGGTGACGACCCGCTTGCCCTCATCGGCCCGCAGATGGTGCAGATCCGCCATCAGCTGCAGGTTCTCTTGCCCCGTCAGCAGATCGTCCACCGCCGCGAACTGACCGGTGACCCCGATTTCCGCGCGCACCGCCTTGGTCTCGGCCGCGACATCATGCCCGGCAACGTGTGCCGTCCCAGCGTCGGCCTTCGTCAACGTGGTCAGCACGTTCACCGTCGTCGTCTTCCCCGCCCCATTCGGGCCAAGCAGGGAGAAGACCGTGCCCGCGGGAACGTCTAGATCGATGCCATCGAGCACCGTCTTGTCCCCAAACGCCTTCCGCAGCCCCGAGACTGCAATCGCTGAATTTCTCATGCGACCACTGTCGGCGCCGCCCCTGACACGGCCCTGTCACGCCCCTGACACGACCACTGACACGGCGTTCCACCCTGCCGACTGATCAGCAGCAGGCCAGCGCCGGAGCCCTGCCTCACGGTCCTTGACATGATGATCGGATGACCTTGTCAGTGGACTTCTCGGCTACGCCGGACAGCGGTCACGCGGCGAAGGTCGAGCGGTTGTGCGACGCCATGGAGGCTGCCGACCGCGCTGGCCGCTATCCGCGGCTGACGGTAGAGCGGCCCTGGTCGGTCCATAATCCGGTGCTGGAGGGGGAATTCGCTTCGCCCGAGGCGATCCGCTGGTACCTGGAGCGGGAGCTGGGCCGGCTGGCGGCGAGCGGCGCGCGAATCTCGGTCACCCCGGGACGCGAAGCGCTTGATCTGCGCGATCCACGGCTCGGGCCCGCGGTTGACGAGACCCGCCGGGACCTGCGGCGCAAGAAGCTGTTCCTGTTTGCGCCGGAGCGGATGGCCCTATCGATCGACCGGCTGTATCACTACACCGGGACGGCTGCCGAATCGTTCCAACGGTATGTGCTGCTGACCAACTACTCCTGGCACGTGGAGGAGTTCCGTGCCGCGCTGCCGGGCTGCACCGGCCCGGATTCAGACGGCCGCCAGATGCCCGCATGGCACCACATGCTTCCCGGGCGAACCGGCGTGACCATGGTGAACATAGGGGTCGGGCCGTCGAACGCCAAGACGATCACCGATCACCTCGCCGTGCTGCGCCCCGATCTGATGGTGATGATCGGGCATTGTGCTGGCCTGCGTAATCACCAGGAAGTCGGGGACCTGGTGCTGGCGACCGCGTACACGCGCGATGACCATGTCCTCGACGACATGCTGCCGCTCAGCGTTCCGGTGGTATCGAACCACACGCTAAACACGCTCCTGCTCGGCGAGCTGACAGCCCGGCGCCTGCGGAGCCGGATGGGGATCGTCTACACCACGGCGAACCGGAACTGGGAGCTGAACCTGACGCCGGTCTCCGACCGTCTGCGGCTATCCCGCGCCCTCGCGGTGGACATGGAGTCCGCGACCGTGGCCGCCAACGGATTCCGCTACCGGATCCCCACGGCGACCCTGCTTGCGGTCAGCGACAAGCCGTTGCACGCCCAGCCCAAGCTCAGCGCGGACGCCCAGGGTTTCTATGCTGCCAGCCGCCGCCAGCACGTCGAGATCGCCATCTCCGTGGCCGACAAGGTCAGGCGGCTGTACCCAGATGGCCTGCCCGCCGCTGACCTCCGTTCCGCCGACGAGCCGCTGCTTGGCACCACCGATCCCGGGCCGACCCAACCGCCAAACCCGGACATGTGATGCCCCGCCACGTTCGTGCGGAGTCAGCGGACGACCAGCACCGGCCGGTCCGTCAGGTGGATCACGTTGTGTGCGGTGCTGTCGAGCCACGAGCCCGGCGAGGTCGCTCCTGCCCCGGTAGCCTTTCCTGGCCCGGCTCAGCTGCCCTTGACCACGATCATCCACGGGCCCGCCGCACGTTGCTTCCGAGTTGCTGCCTGTCCCTGCACGTTGACGACAAGCAGTACTTTGCTGTTGCCCTGCCGCGTGTCCGGGTGACGTTAGAGCGGTCACGACATCGCTCCGGCTGAGGTGGGCTCGGCGAGCGCTCGCAATTCGCTTCGGGCGGCGACGGCGAAGGTGTCGAGGTCGGGTACCGCGTCGCGGTCGGCGACCACGGTGATATTGAAGTGGCCCGCGTAGGACAGCGCGCCGACCCCGAGGGTCACGTTCCCGATGAGCGGCAGCACGGGGAACACCTCAAGAACCCGGGCCCCGGCGAAGTAGACCGGCTGAGGCGGGCCGGGCACGTCCGCAGTGGTGACGCTCACGGGATGACGATGCAGGAACGCCAGCAGCGCCCGGCGGGCGAGCCGGCTGCCGAACATCGTCCCCAGGTTGGGGTGACTGCCGGCTTTCTGCCTGGCGCTTTCGGCGGCGATCCGCTCAAGCCGCCGGCCGGGATCGGGCTCTCCGATGGGAAGCGGCACGACCATCTGGCCGATCAGGTTCCCGCGTGCCTGCTCGCGGTGCTCCGCCGGTCGCAGCGTGACGGGCACGTAGACCGGCAGGGTAAGGTCCTCGACGGGTTCGCCCCGGCTGCGGAGCAGCTCGCGCAGGCCCGCGGCAGTGATGGCCAGCAGGACGTCGTTGACCTTCGCGCCATGTCGGTGCGCGGCCTGCCTGGCCAGATCGAGGCTGCCGCGGATGACGGCCAGACGGCGGTCAGGACCGGCCAGCTGGTCCAGGCTGGTCCGCGGCGCCGGCGGCCCGGAGAAGAATCCGCGCATGGTCGGCCACGCGTCGCGTGCCTGGCGCGCCGTGGTCACCGGACGGGCGAGGGCGGAGAACGCGTTACCCACCCCGGCCGCCCGCCGCCGGAGATTATCGGCGAGCAGTGCAGGCGCCGACGGCCCGGCCGCCGGCGTCCAGGGCTGCGCAGATCCGGCGAGTTCGCGGGGAGTCGCGTCGAGGAACGTGCCGAGGGTGGCCACGCCCGCGATGCCGTCGGCGACGACGTGGTGCATGCGCGCGTACAAGCCGATGCGCCGCTGCGGCAGCCCGGTAAGGAACCACATCTCCCACAGTGGCCTGGACCGGTCCAGGCGCCGGCGGCGCAACTGCTCGGTGACGCGCAGCAGCGCGGCCTCGTCGCCGGGCGCGGGCACGCTGGTCACTCGCACGTGGTCGGCCACGTCGAACGCGGTCGCGTCCACCCATAGCGGCGCACCCAGCCCCTGCCGTGGCACGTAGAGCACCTGCCGGAACCGGGGAACCATCGTCAACCGGGCTTCGACCGCCTGCCGCACGTGCTCGATCCGGAACCGGCCATCGGAGTCGAGCCGGCCGGAGCCGTCAAGCACAGCCAGCGCGCCGATGTCCTGCGCCCAGCGTTCATCAGGCCACAGCATCAGCCGGTCCTCGGCGGTCAGCCGCTCCATCGATTGCGCCTCCTGATCCCCCAGCATCGGCGCGAGGGCGCCAGGTCGACAAGGGGCGGAGGTCCCCCGGCGCGGCCCATGATTCCGGCGCACGATGGCCGTCCAGTGGCCGCGTGGATTGTGGGCGTTAGGGTAGCGGTACGGCAGCGGGAGGCGCGGTCATGACGATCCGCGAGGAAGACGGCAGATGAACGCGCTGCCCGAAGACGTTGTGGCCGGGTACCCGGACAGTGGCCTCGCCATGCTCGCCAGCCGTCACCCCGCCGTCGGCCTGGCGGTCGGCGTGGTGCGGGGCGGACGGCTCGACCTCTTTCACGGGCACGGGCTCGCCGACATCTCCTCACGCGCGCCGGTGACCGAGGACACGGTTTTCCGGATCGGCTCCCTTACCAAGACGTTCACCGCGATCGCCGTGCTGCAGCTGTGCGAGCAGGGGCTGGTCGACCTCGACGCACCCGCTGGCAACTACCTGCGCGCCTACCGCCTGATCCCGGCGAAGCCCCGGCACCGGCCGCCGACGGTACGGCAGCTGCTCACCCACACGGCCGGGCTTCCTCAGCTCGTCTACCCCGCGCGCGCGTTCCAGCCGGTCCTGGGCGAGACCGTGCCTTACGGGCAACGCGTGCCGGCACTTGCCGAGTTCTACCGGGGCCAGCTTCACCTGATTGCGGAGCCGGGCACCAGGCACACCTACAGCAACCACGGGTTCGCCACGCTTGGCCAGATCGTCGAGGATGTCACCGGGCAGCCGCTCCGCGGTTATCTGCGCGGCCACATTTTCGAGCCGCTTGGCATGGCCGACACCGACCTCGCCAGGTCCGCTCGGATCAGGCCCCGGCTCGCGACGGGATACGCCTTGCGTTCCGGCGGGCCGCGCCCGGTGCGCGACTACGATCAGGTGACTGTCGGCGCCGGAGCCATCTACTCGACCACTGCCGACATGGCCCGTTACGTGGCGGCGCTGCTGACCGGCGGCTCGGGCGAGCACGGCCGGGTGCTCAAGCCCGAAACCGTTGCGAGTATGTTCGCTCCGCACTACCAGCCTGATCATCGCCTGCCCGGGGTCGGGCTCGCGTTCTTCCGCCGCGACCTCGGCGGGCATCTGGCCGTCGGGCACGACGGGCTGGTGCCCGGCTTCAGCTCGCAGATGACGCTGGCGCCGCACGAGGGCGCCGGGGTCGTGGCGTTCACCAACGGGGCGCGAAGCGCCATGGCATGGCTCAGCACCGAGGTCAGCACCATCCTCGGGCGCGTGATTGGCGTCCCACTGCCCGTGATCCGGGGTGATATCCCGCACCACCCGGAGATCTGGACCGACATCTGCGGCTGGTACTCCTTCCGCGGTTCGCTCCGCGACGCGCAGAAGTGGTTCGTCGGCGGGGCACAGGTCTTCGTCCGGCGCGGCCAGCTCACGCTCCGGCCGCTCACCCCGGTGCCCGCGCTCGCCCGCGGGCTGCTCCTCCACCCGGACGACGCCGAGGATCCTTATGTCTTCCGGATCGACCTGTCCAGCCTGGGCATGGCCACCAGCCGGGTGGTGTTCTCCCGGTCATCAGCCGGCGGTGTCACCGCGTTGCACCTCGACCTCGACGCCGCACCGCTGTCGTTCGACAAGCGATCGGCTGCCCGGCGGTGAGCATGACGACCGCCGGACTGTGCGCGATGAGCGCCACGGACCTGGCCGCGGTGATCCGGTCCCATGACGTGTCAAGCCGCGAGGTTGTCGAGGCGCACCTGCGGCGGATCGCGGACCTGAACCCGGCCGTCAACGCTGTCCCGGTCGTGCTGGCCGGGCAGGCCCTGGAAGCGGCGCGGGCGGCCGACCGCGCCGCCGCGAGCGGCGGTGAATTGCCGCCGCTGCACGGCGTTCCGTTCACGGTCAAGGGGAACATCGACCTCGCCGGCACGCCTACGAGCCACGGGATCAAGGCGCTCGCGGCCGCGTATCCGGCGATGGATGCCCCGGTCGTCGAGCGGATGCGGGCCGCCGGGGCGATCCCGATCGGCCACACCAACCTGCCCGACTTCGCGATCGGCTGGCATACCGACAGCGAGCTGTGGGGAGCGACGGTCAACCCGTGGGACCGGTCCCTGACGCCGGGCGCGTCCAGTGGCGGCGAGGCCGTGGCGCTGGCGACCGGCATGACCCCGCTGGGATTCGGCAACGACACGCTCGGATCGTTGCGCTGGCCGGCGCAGTGCTGCGGGGTCACGGCGCTGAAGCCGACCCTGGGGCGGATTCCGCACGCGACCACGGTCGAGCCGGTGGACATGCCGATCAGCAACCAGTTGCTGGGCGTCGAGGGCCCGCTGGCGCGGCGGGTCGCCGACCTGCGGGCCGCGTTCGCGGCCACGGCCGGGTCCACCTGGCGCGACCCGTGGACGGTCCCGGCACCGCTGCGCGGCCCCGGGCCGGCCCGGCCCATCCGGGTCGCCGTTGTCACCGACCCGGCCGGGCAGGGCACCCCCAGGCAGGTGCGCGACGGTGTCCGCGCGGCGGCCGGAGCCCTGGCCGGGGCCGGCTACGCGGTCGACGAGGCCGAGCCGCCGTCGATCGCCCTGGCGGCGAAGACCTGCCTGGATATCTTCATCCCCCCAGTCCGGGCACTATGGCCCGCCACGCAGGCGATGTTCCGCGACCGCACCCGCCAGTTCGTGTCGGCGCTGTTCGCCGCGTCCGGCGAGCCCGACCCCGCGACGATCATCCAGAGCTTCATGACCCGGCAGCAGCTGCAACGGGCCTGGGGCGAGTTCCAGCAGACGCACCCGCTGATCGTCGCCCCGGTCTGCACCGGCTTGCCCTTCGCGGTCGGCGCGGATCTGGCCACCGACGAGGTGGCCGCGATCATTCAGGGCATGCGCATGGTGCTCGCCGTGAACGTGCTCGGCCTGCCCGCCGTCGCCCTTCCCGTCGGCACCGCCGACGGCCTCCCCCGGTCCGTCCAGGTGATCGGCCCGCGCTACCGCGAGGACCTGTGCCTGGACGCCGCCGCCGCGATCGAGGACAGGCTTGGCATCCTCACCCCGATCGACCCCAGGCAACCAGGAGACGACCGATGATGGCGCCGGCCGCTCACCGGATCGGGGCAGGCAGGATCCCGATCCGGGACGCCTCGCTGTACGTCGACGTGACCGGCCACGGGTACCCCCTGCTGCTCATGCACGGCGGCCCAGGCGCTGATCACTGGACGCTTGCGCCGTTCCGGCAGCTGGCGGACCAGTTCACCCTGATTTTCTACGACCATCGCTGCAACGGGCGCTCACAGGGCGCCCCCGTCTCGTCCATGACCTTCGAGAACCTGACCGCCGATGCGGAGGAGCTGAGGCGCAGGCTCGGCTACGAACGGTGGGCGGTGCTCGGGCACTCGTTCGGCGGGCACGTGGCGCTGGAATACGCGCTGCGCTACCCCGGCAGCCTGTCGCACCTGATCCTCGTCGATACCGCCGGCGACAGCCGCTGGTCCCAGCACAACGCCGCCGAGGTGCTCGCCAGACGCGGCTACAGCCCAGACAAGGTAGAACTGGTCCGGCGCTGGTTCAACGGAGAGTTCCCGCCCCGCCGGATGCCACTGATCCTCCTGCGGATCGGCAGCGCCTACTACTCCCGCCCCAGCCTGCCGCTGGTCACCCGCGAGCTGATCCACGGCGGGTGGCGCTCGAAGATGCGGCCGGAGGCCATGATCTTCGCCGGCCGCCACCTGCTCAAGGGCTGGACAGTCATGGACCGGCTCGGCGAGATCACCACACCGACGCTCATCGTGGCCGGGCGGGACGACTTCATCTTCCCTCCCGAGCATCAGCACGAACTCGCCGCCGCAATCCCCCATGCCCACCTGCAGCTCATCGATCGTGCAGGCCACAACCCGCACGCCGAACAACCCGCCGAGGTCATGCGGGCCATCAGGGACTTTGTGTCCGCATAAGGGCGATCTGGCCGGGGCCGGTGACGGCCAAGGTGTTGCCTTGGAAGGGCCAGAACCGAGAGGCGCACTAGGGACGCGACCCGCAACAGGGCCACGGGTTACGCCGGTGGCGGGATCACGGCGGCGCTCTCGAGAGTTTCCCGGAACTCGGCGGCGAAGCGGGCGGCGGGTGCCCCGTCGACCACGTTATGGTCGATCGCCAGGGTGAGGTCCAGTACGTCCCGCTTCGCGACCTGGCCGTCGACGACTCGCGGGCGCTGGCTCATCCCGCCGACGATGACCTCGAGGGACATCAAGGTCAGGGGCGTGACGCCGAAGCCTCCGCCGCCGGCGAACATGCCCACCGCTGTCACGGCGACCGTGCCGATGCGCTGCCGGGCGGCGACCGATCTGGCCATCACCGCATACAGCGCCGGTACGACGCCCGGAATCCGGGTCGCGGCCGGCGCGGCACGTTCCAGCCATCGGCCGCTGCTGCTGGCCGATGGCTCGCGCTTGATGCGGCGCAGTTCGGCTGTGAGCTCGGGCACCCCGCGGACGTCAGCGTCGCGCAGGACATGGGGGATGGCGAACGGTCCTTGCGAGGTGGCGATCTCGACCATGGTGGCCACATCGACGTGATGGTGGGACACCAGCTGCCCTCGCCAGTTGCGGTAGGCGTGGACCTCGGGGTGGGCGGCGGCGGCGCGGGCCACGCTGGCCACGACGAAGGCGGTCAGCGAGCCGGGCGGATCGTGGCTGGCGAGAAGCCGGTTCGCCTCGGTTACATCCACATCGAGCAGCCCATACATGGGCATCTTCCGCCGGCCGGCGCGCATGGCCGCGGTGACCAGCCGCCGGTTAGACGGAAATGGCCGCACCTCCACCCGGCGTGAACGTTCAGCCACCTCCGCCTGCCGTCACGATGGCGATGATGAGGGCCACGAAGAAGCTCACCAGGACGAGCGCGGCGGCGGCGATAAGGATCTGGCCGAAACGTGGGACCTTGTGCCTTGGGCCGATATACGACGGTTGATCCAGCCACGGCGGCATGTAGTTTGCCATGACCAACCTCCCTGATGCGCGGGTGCCCCAACTGTTCCCATGCGGGGCGGCCGAGACACCAGTTGGCGACCGCCCGTTGTCTCCAAGCTCTCCCGGGCACGGAGAACTCGGATAGTCCCGAAAGCCCCGGACCGGCGGCCGAAGGTCACTGCACAGCCCCAGGCCGTGGGGCACGGGTCAGCGGACCACCAGGACGGGCCTGTCGGAGAACGGAAGCCAGATCAGCGGGGGCTGAACAGGGGCCCTTGGCGGGACTTCGGACCCTGACCGCTGTCAAGGAGGATCGTTACTGTTGAGGCATGAGCAATGCTGCTGGTGCCGACGAACCCCGGTGGGCGATTCGGCTTTCCGCCCGGCGGCGGTCCACCGTCAGACGACGTGCACTCATTGCCTTGGAGATGGTGACCGGGGCCGCAGGCCTGGCTGGCGGCGTGCTGCTGGCGGCCGCACCCGATGGGTCGCTGCTGCGGGCGGACCGGGCCGTGCTGGCGGGCACTCCGTTCAGTGACTGGCGGGTGCCGGGCGTGCTGCTCGCCGGGCTGGTCGGTGGCGGTTTCCTGCTGGCCGGGTGGTGGCAATGGCGGGACGGCCGGTACGCCCGCGAGCTGTCGATGGCCGCCGGGGCGGGGCTGGTGTGCTTCGAGGCCGCCGAGCTGGGCTGGATCGGATTCCAGCCCCTGGAAGCGGTGTTCGCGGCGGTTGGCGTGAGCATCGTCGCGCTCGCCTGGAGCCTGCCCAGGACACAGCCATGACCACGCCATCCGTTCGGCCGCAGCTCGCAGCTCTGGAGCTCCCGACGTGACCGCAAGCGGCGAGGGACAAGGCCTCATGGGTGCCGACGGGGACGCGGCCGTCCCCCAGCCGATCGGCGTGGGGCCGGAGATGGCGGCGCTGAGCCGCTTCTACCGGGATGTCACCTGGAAAGGGACCATTCACGCTGGCGGGATGGGCCCGGACGTGCCCGCGATGACCGGGGTGGGACGCGGTAAGGTCCAGGCCATCCAGGACGGGCGCTGGATTGTCCTGGATTGTGAGCAGGACCAGTTCCTTCTCGATGGCACCTTCGTGCTGACCTGGCAGCTGCACTGGGTGTCGGGCTGGGCTCCCGAACACGGCGAGTACCGGGCGGTCATGACCGACAACTACGGCCACGCCGATGTGTACCGCGGGCGGATCGAGGGTGACCGCCTGGTGTTCGAGTCCCTGGAGGCAGCAGCAGTCCGGCTGCGCTTCACCTGGGATGCCTCCGACCCGGGCGTCATCACCTGGCGCAATGAGATGGCGGTGGGTGATGGATCATGGTTCCTCATCGAGGAATACCCCATGGTGCCGCAATAGTCACACCGAACCGGGCCGGCCGGCGGCGGCTTTTGCCTGCCCGTCCTCGGCCAGTGAGAGGTAGCTTTCTTCTTCCTGGGACCGTTCGGGCCTTCTGACGCAGGCCGTGCACTCAGCCCCGGGTACCTGGTGCCGGGCTCGGCGCGATGCTGGCGGCGAGTCTGGTTCCCCACTCGCGCGCCCGGATGGTCTCGTGCGGCTCAAGCCGGTCTTGCTTGGTCACCAGGAAACTCTCCGGCTCCGCGATCACCTCAAGACCGTGTGCGCGGAGCAACCGGGCCACACCCTTCGATGCCCGGCCCGTCAGCGCGGCAGGCCCATGCATCCGGGTATCGAAGGCGGCTCCCTTGACCGGGTAATGCCCCAGGGAGGCGAACCACTCCCGTAGCCCCGGGCCCGGCGCGTCCGGCTCGAGCTTCAGAGGACTGGCCGGCTTGTCCGCAGCCTCGACCGCCGCTTTGCGGGTCGCCGCCCGGCTCATGCCGTGAACGTGCGTCGGCCCGCCGACCACCACCAGGGCGGCCTCGTCGAGAACCGCCGGGTCCGCCTGTGAGACGGGAACAACACTGACATCGAAGACGGTCCCCAGGCCGGCTCCGATGGCGTCGGCAACCAGGTGCGTGTTGCCGTACATCGACTCGTAGACGACCACAGCCCGCATGGTTGTCACCCCCAGCTTCCGTTTACCTGTGCATCCGTCGTGCTGTGCCGAACTCCCGGCTCACATGCGGTGCATGCGGCGGAACCGGCGAATGTCGTCCTTGCCGGCGAACAGGGCCAGAGCCACGAATGCGGCGGCGCCCAGCGCCAGCCATGTGATGGGCTTCATCGTCGGGCCTCTCTTCTTGCGGAGCGCGAATCCTTCCGCGCCAATCCCGGCCACGTACCGCCTCATCAGCGGGTACGCCTACCACCTCCACCATTTCTTTTTCCGGCGGCCTCACCCAGGGCCGAAGGTCGGTCCTGGGTGAGGCCCTGAGTCCGTGATCGTGGTGACTTCCAGCGAAACCTGCCACACGCCCAAGGGTCTGCGGCGAAGTCATGCCGAGCCGCGGACGCGGGCGTCACCTCATCTGCAGGTGTAACGCGACCTGGTTTGCGCGATCCCGGGCGCGCTATCGCCTACTGAACCGCGCTGCTGTGCGCCTCCGCCCCGCCGGCCAGGGCAGCATCGAGCAGAGTGGCCGCGGCGGCGCGTGCGGCTGCGGCCGCAGCGGGGTCGTG
>Ga0207664_10001824_pt1 | contig 14044 bp, 11 predicted proteins | sample LARL83metaG_FD_184349 | JGI IMG/M metagenome (GOLD analysis project Ga0207664, IMG submission 184349) | Corn, switchgrass and miscanthus rhizosphere microbial communities from Kellogg Biological Station, Michigan, USA - LAR L8-3 metaG... | ecosystem: Host-associated > Plants > Roots >...
CCGCGATCGGGATCGCCGCCGGGGTCGCGCTGTTCTCGTTCATCGGCGTGGAAACGGCGGCCATCACCGCCAAGCGGGTCAAGGACCCGCGCCGCAACGTCGGCCGCGCCTCGCTGCTCGGCACCGGGGCCGCCGCGGTCGTGTACCTGGTGGCGTCGGCCGCGGTCATGGGCCTGGTCCCGCACCACGCGCTGCTCGGCAACGGGGCGCCGTTCGTCAACGCCTTCGACGCGATCTTCCCCCGCGGCGCCTGGGCCGGGAAGCTGGTCGCCGCGCTGGCCGCGACCTCCGGGTTCGGCGCGCTCATCGGCTGGACCCTGGTCACCGCCGAGGTCTCGCGGGCGCCGGCCATCGACGGCCTGTTCCCCCGGCCGTTCGCCTGGACCGACCGCCGGGGCAACGCGTGGTTCGGCATCGTGGTCGCGGCGGCGCTCCCGTCGCTGCTGATGCTGTGGCGGTACACCTCAAGCTCCGGGCTGACGGTGTTCACCGAGCTGGTCGACCTGACCGTGGTCACCGTGGCCATCCCGTACCTGTTCTCGGCGTGCGCCCAGCTCACCTTCCTGGTCGCCCGCCGCCGGCCGGTGCAGGGCTGGCTGCTGGCCAGGGACCTGTCGGTCGCTACCGCGGCGGCGCTGTTCTCGCTGTGGGTCACGTTCGCCGCCGGCTACTCGGCGGTGTACCAGGCCATGGTCGTCGTGCTGGCCGGGATCATCCTTTACGTCTTCGTCCAGGCCCACCGCGAGCGCACCGGGCAGGTCCCGGCGCCCGCGGACCTGGCGCCCGCCATGACCGCGACCGCCGTAGCCGCCGCGACGGTCACGACGGCCGGCGCCGAGAACCAGGTGGGACAGTCATGAGCTTCAGCGTGCAGTCAGAGGTGGGCCAGCTGCGGCAGGTCATCGTGCACCGGCCGGGGCTTGAGCTGTCCCGGCTCACCCCGCGGAACATCGGGGAGCTGCTGTTCGACGACGTGCTGTGGGCGAGCAAGGCCAAGGAAGAGCACGACGCGTTCGCTGAGATCCTCCGCGACCGCGGGGTCCTCGTGCACTACTTCGGCCAGCTGCTCGCCGAGACACTTGAGCTGTCCGAGGGCCGGGCGTTCGTGCTGGACCGGGTGTGCACCCCCGAGCTTCTCGGCCCGACGCTGGCCGGCCCCGTCCGCGAGCTGTTCGCGGACCTCGACGGGCCGCGGCTGGCCGAGTACCTGGTCGGCGGGGTACTCAAGGCCGACCTGCGGCCGCTGCGGGCCAAGAGCCTGAAGTGGGACATGCTGCGAGCCGATGACTTCCTGCTCCCCCCGCTGCCTAACCACCTGTTCGCCCGGGACAACTCCTGCTGGGTGTACGGCGGGGTGTCGATGAACCCGATGGCCAAGCCCGCCAGGCAGCGGGAGAGCCTGCACGTCCGCGCCGTGTACAACTACCACCCGATGTTCGCGGGGGCCGGCTTCCTCACCTACTACGGCGACGACGACGCGAGCCACCTGCCGGCCAGCCTGGAGGGCGGCGACGTGCACGTACTCGGCCACGGCGCCGTGCTGATCGGCATGGGCGAGCGGACCACGCCGATGGCGGCGGAAACCCTCGCCCGCGCCCTGTTCGGCAGCGGCCAGGCCCATACCGTCATCGCGATCGAGCTGCCGCGGTCGCACGCCATGATGCACCTCGACACGGTCATGACGATGATCGACCGCACCACCTTCGTTCTGTACCCCTACATCGACCGGCATCCGCGGTCGTGGACCATCACCCCCGGCGGCGCGGACGGAGAGCTGAAGGTCGCGCACAACCACAGCCTCTGGGACGCCCTGGCGGTGGCCATCGGCGTGGAGGCGGTCACCGTGCTCGTCACCGACGAGGACGTCCGCGCCGCCGAGCGCGAGCAGTGGGACGACGGGAACAACTACCTGGCCGTGGCCCCCGGCGTGATCCTCGGCTACGACCGCAACGTCGCCACCAACACCATGCTGCGCAAGCACGGCATCGAGGTGCTCGAGGTGCCCGGCAGCGAACTCGGCCGCGGCCGCGGCGGCCCCCGCTGCATGACCTGCCCGATCGAGCGCGATCCGGCCTAGGGAGGATCCGATGGACCTGAACGGGCGCAGCCTGCTGACGGTGACCGATCTCAACGACAAAGAATTCCTCTTCCTGGTCGGCCAGGCCAGGTCACTGCGGGCGGAAAAGCGCCGCGGGGTGACCGGGCGGCGGCTGGCCGGCCGCAACGTCGCGCTGATCTTCGAGAAGACCTCCACCCGGACCCGGTCCGCGTTCGAGGTCGCCGCGTACGACGAGGGCGGGCACGTCACCTACCTCGGCCCGGGAGAATCCCAGCTTGGCCACAAGGAGTCGGTGAAGGACACCGCCCGCGTGCTCGGCCGCATGTTCGACGGCATCGAGTACCGCGGGTTCGCCCAGGAGTCCGTCGACGTCCTCGGCGCGTTCGCCGGGGTTCCCGTGTGGAACGGGCTCTCCGACACCTGGCACCCGACCCAGATGCTGGCCGACATCCTGACCATCACCGACCACTGCGACAAGCCGCTGTCCGAGGTGTCCTTCTGCTACCTCGGGGACGGCCGCAACAACACGGCGAACTCGCTGCTCGTGACCGGGGCCACGCTCGGCATGGACGCCCGGATCTGCGCCCCCGCGGCGCTGCAGCCGGCGGCGGCCGTGCGCGGCACCGCCGCCGCCCTGGCCGCCGGGTCGGGGGCCAGGCTCACCGTGACCGACGACGTCAGCGCGGGCGTGGCCGGCGTCGACTTCCTCTACACCGACGTCTGGCTGTCCCTGGGCGAGCCCGAGGACCAGTGGGGCTCCCGGATCGACCAGCTTCTCCCCTATCAGGTGAACGCCGACGTGCTGAAGGCCACCGGCAACCCGGAAGTCAACTTCCTGCACTGCCTGCCCGCCTTGCACAACCGCGACACCGAAATCGGCCGACGGGTCTACGCCAGCCGCGGGCTTGACGCGCTCGAAGTCACCGACGAGGTCTTCGAGTCACCGGCCTCCGTGGTGTTCGACCAGGCGGAAAACCGGATGCACACGATCAAGGCGCTCATGATCGCAACCATCCCGGCCCAGGCCGCGACGGGCGGCCGCCGGTGAGCCGGGGCCGGCGATGCGCGTCGTAGTGGCCCTTGGCGGTAACGCCCTGCTCGAGCGGGGCGAGCGGCCGGACGCCGTGATCCAGCGGCGGCATGTCCGGCGGGCTGCCGCGGCTCTGGCCCCGCTGACCGCCGGTCATCAGCTCGTGCTCTGCCACGGCAACGGGCCGCAGGTGGGGGTCCTCGCGCTGGAGAGCGAGACGGATGCGAGCCTCAGCCGGCCGTACCCGCTCGACGTGCTCGTCGCCCAGACGCAGGGCATGATCGGGTACTGGCTGGTCCAGGAGCTGCATAACGCGGGCATCGCCCAGCCGGCGGCCTGCGTCATGAGCCAGGCGGTGGTCGACCCGTCCGACCCCGCGTTCGGCCACCCGGCCAAGTTCATCGGGAGCGGCTACGGCGAGGATGAAGCGCGGGCGCTGGCCGCGCGCCTAGGGTGGACCGTCGCGGCGGACGGGCCCCGCTGGCGGCGCGTGGTTGCCTCACCCAGGCCACTAGGCCTGGTGGAAATCGAGACCATCCGCTCCCTGGCCGACGCCGGCGTGCTGGTAGTCTGCGGCGGGGGCGGCGGCGTGCCGGTGGCCCGGTCGGGAACCGGTGAGCTGGCCGGCGTGGAAGCGGTGGTCGACAAGGACCTGACCGCCGCCGAGCTGGCGATCACGCTCACGGCCGACCGCCTGCTCGTGCTCACCGACGTGCCGGCCGTCATCCGCGGGTACGGCACGCCGGGCGCGCGGCAAATCCGGGCCATCGACGCCGACGCGCTGTCCGGCATGACGTTCCCGGCCGGATCCATGGGGCCGAAGGTCGAAGCATGCCTCCGTTTCGTCGAGGCAACCGGGCAGCCGGCCGCGATCGGCGCGCTGACCGATGCCGCCGGCATCCTGGCCGGCCGGGCCGGCACCACCATCAGGAAGGGAAAGCAATGAGCGGTCTTTCCGGAAACATCGTCGTCATCATCGGCGGGAGCTCGGGCATGGGGCTTGAGACGGCCCGGCAGGCGCACGCGGCCGGGGCGAAGCTCATCGTCACCGGCCGCAACCAGCACGGGCTCGACGCCGTGCGCGATTCGCTCGGCGCCTCGGTCGCCGTCCTCGACCTGGACGATCCCGCCAGGCTCAAGCTCTTCTTCGCCGGACTGCCCGCGCCGGTGGACCACGTGATGGTCACCGGCGGCGGCCCGGTCTACGCGCCAATCGCCACCCTGGACTTCGACCAGGCGCGCCGGGTGCTCGACCAGCACCTGCTCGGATCGCTGCGCGTCGCGCGGGAGTGCGCCGTCCGGGTCCGCCCCGGTGGCTCGCTGACCTTCCTCACCAACACCGACGCCCGCCGCCCGGGCAGCGGCCAGGTCATCGCCGCCATCATGGCCGCGGCGCTGCCCGCCATCACGGCGAACGCCGCGCTCGAGCTCGCCCCGGTCCGGGTCAACACGATCGCCGCCGGGTTCGTGGACACCCCGCTCGCGGCGCGCGTGCTCGGCGATGAGCTTGAGCACCGCCGGGCCGAGCTGCGCGCGACGCTGCCGATCCGGCGGGTCGTCGGGCCGGCCGACATCGCCGCGTTCGCCGTCACGCTGATGACCCACACGGCGCTCACGGGCGCGACCTACGACGTCGACGGCGGCCAGCAGCTCATCGGCTGACCTTCGCGATCCGGTTTGGGAGGGGCTCGTCGTGCCACTGACTTGTTCGCCGGAGCCGCCGTCAGCCTGCGGTTCCGGTGGTACGCCCGGCCTGCGGGCAGACATTCACCCAGGCGTCCCAGTGATCGCCGAGATCCGCGGGGAGATCGACATCGCGTCCGCCTCATGGCTGCGCGAGACGCTGCTGCTGGCCATCGGGTGTCACGGGCCCGTGGTCTGCGTGGACCTGCGGGGTGTGACGTTCCTTGACTGCTCGGGCATCAGCGCGCTCCTGGCGACGGCGCGCCGGGCCCGGCTCGAGGGCGGGCGGATGCAGGTGATCAGCCCGTCCGCGCCGGCCAGGCGCGTCATCGCGCTGCTCGGCCTCAGGGACGTGCTGATGAGCGCGGACGAACAAGCGGAACCCGTGACGGCGGTTTGGCCGGAGGGTTCAATTTAATGAACCTCTAACGTGGCAGCGGATTCTATGGGCGAGCTCTGACGGATAGGCTGATAGCCGGGTACTGGGCCCAGGCGCAGGCAAGACGGCGCTGCTTGACCACCTGGCCGGTCAGGCTGCCGGCGGCCGGGTGGTTCGCGCGGCGGGCATGCAGCCGGAAATGGAATTCGCGTTCGGCGGTTGGCATCAGCTGCTTGCGCCGGAGCTGTATATGGCCATGCAGACCGGAATTATGGAATTATGGAATAATCATCTCAGCGCCTGTCATTTCCATGGCGGCGGGAAAGGTGCGCTTGCGTGCTGCTGGGACGGGACGGCGAGGCGGCTGCCCTTGACCAGGTGCTTGCCACCGTTCGCGGCGGGGCCAGCGGGGTGCTCGTCCTGCGGGGGCCGGCCGGAATCGGGAAGACCGCGCTGCTCGACTGGGTGGCCGGGCAGGCGGGCAACATGCAGGTAGCCCGCGTGACCGGCGTCGAGTCGGAGATGGACCTAGGCTACGCCGGACTGCACCAGGTCGTGGTCTCGTTCCTTGGCGACCTGGAGCGGTTGCCGGCGCCGCAGCAGTCAGCCCTCAGCGCGGCCTTCGGCATGGTCGCCGGGTCCGCCCCGGACCGGTTCCTTGTCGGCCTGGCCGCACTGACGCTCATCACCGATGCCGCGGCTAAGCAGCCGGTGCTCTGCGTCGTGGACGACGCCCAGTGGCTCGACCGCGTGTCACTGGAAGTACTCGGGTTCGTCGCCCGGCGCCTGCAGGCCGACCCCGTGGGCATGATCTTCGCCGTCCGCGACGGGGACCGGCGGGCCGGTCCCCTCGACGGGCTCGCTGACCTGACGGTTGGCCCGCTAACGGACGACACGGCCATGGAGCTGCTCTCGACGGCGGCGAGATGCCCCGTTGTTGAGCGCGTGGGCACCCGCATCGTGGCGCAGGCGGCAGGCAACGCGCTCGCGCTCGTGGAGTTCGGTAACGAGCTCACCGCCGCCGAGGCCTCGGGTGCCGCACCGCTGGCCCAGCCGCTTCACTTCGGCGGGCGTCTCGACGAGTTGTACCGGTCGCGGGTGCGCGCGCTGCCGCCCGCGGCGCAGCAGCTGCTGCTCGTCGTGGCGGCCGACCAGACAGGCCAGCCGGACCGGATCTGGGAAGCGGCGGGCACGCTGGGGATCGACCCCGAGACCGCCTGGCTGCCAGCGATGGACCAGCTGGTCAGCTGGGAACAGGTGGTGCGGTTCCGGCATCCGCTGATGCGCTCGGCCGTCTACTATGCCGCGCCGGCCGTCGCCCGGCGGCGGGTCCACGAGGCGCTGGCCGAGGCCTGCGACCCGGTGCGGGACCCGGACCGCCGCGCCTGGCACCTCGCCGAGGCCACCGTAAGGCCGGATGAACAGGTCGCCGCCGAGCTGGAGCGGTCGGCCGAGCGGGCCCGCGGCCGTGGCGGCTGGGCCAGCGGCGCCGCGTTCCTCGAGCGGTCGGCGGACCTGACACCGGACGAGGCGCGGCGCGCCCGGCGGCTACTTGAGGCGGCCGAGGCGCGGTTCGTGGCGGGCGAGACGCCGGCCGTGCTTGACCTCGTGGAACGCGCGGCCGTGCGGTTTGCCGATCCAGTCGTCGTGGCCCAGGCCCGGCGCCTCGAGGGCCTGAGCCTGTACGCCGCCGGGGACGTGGCCCGAGCGACCGCGGTCTTGCTCGACGCCGCGGCGACGCCCGGCCCGGACGACCGGAGGCTGGCCAGGGACATCCTCCTCGACGCGCTCGTGACGGCCCATTTCGCGGGGCCGTCCGACACGGCGCGGGCACTCGGCATGGTGGCCGGGCTGCCGCTGCCCGATGGCGCCAGCCCGACGCTTACCGACCTGCTGCTCGACGGGTTCGCCGCAGTGGGGGAAGGACGGCACGCCGACGGCGCCGCGCTACTGCGGCAGGCCGTAGGGCCGCTGAGTGCCAGCAGGCCGCTGCCAGATGACGTGCTGCGCTACTTCCTGCCCGTGTCGATGGCGGCGTCGGTGATATTCGACGACTCCGCGTGGTACGAGCTTGAGCACCGCTGGGTCGCGGAACTGCGCGGCCGCGGCGCGCTCGCGATCATGCTCGTGGCACTCGTCTCGCTGGCCTACAACCAGGTGGAGGAGGGCAGGTTCGACGACGCGGAGATCACCATCGCGGAGGGACGAGCGCTCAGCGAGGCGACCGGGTTCCGTGCTCACCTCGGGCTCTTCACGTGCGCCGAGCTCAGCGTCCTAGCCCGCCGGGGCCGGGAGGACGCCGCCCGCGAGCTCGCCGAGCAGATCATGCCGCAGTTCGCGGCCCGCGGCTACGGGCTGGGAGCGTACTGGGCGCGGTCCGCCCTGTGCCGGCTGGAGATCGGCCTTGGTAACTACGATGCCGCGCTGCGGATAGCGCTGGAGAGCGGCCTGCGGGCCGGGTCGGCCGTGGACCTGATCGAGGCGGGGACCCGCAGCGGCGATCGCCTCACCGCCACGGCCGCCCTCGACAGCCTCGCCCCCATGGCGGTCGCCGCCGGCACGCCCGCCGCCCTAGGCTGGCTCGCCCTCGGACGGGCGATGATCGCCGCCGGCGACGCGGCCAGCGAGAGGGGCACCGGTGTCGATGCGTCCGTGAGCGCTGCGGAGGCCCAGTACCTCCTGGCCATCCGGCACCTCGAGCAGAGCAGGCACATACCCGTCTTGGCCAGGGCCCGGCTGGTGTACGGGGAATGGCTGCGGCGCCAGCGCCGCCGGCGCGACGCCCGTGACCAGCTCAGTGCCGCCTGTGAGATGTTCACCAGGCTCGGCATGGGCGCCTTCGCCGAACGCGCCCGGGTAGAGCTGCGCGCCGCCGGCGAACTCGCCGCCAGTGGCGCTGTGCACGGCGCCGGCGACCTCACCCCGCAGGAGCTGCAGATCGCCCGGCTGGCCAGCGAAGGGGCGTCCAACGCCGAGATCGCCGCCCGGCTGTTCATCAGCGCAAGCACGGTCGAGTACCACCTGCGCAAGGTCTTCCGCAAGCTCGGCATCACCACCCGGGTGCGGATCGGCCACGCGCTCAGCGGGCGGTACGGGATAGCGGCCGCGGAGCAGGAGTAGCGCGGTCCTGGCCTTGACCCGGGTGGCGGTGATGACCGCCCCTTGTCAGGCTGACGGGCGCTTGCGGGTCCCGGGCGAGTCGTTCACCCGGCGGCCACGATCTGGGCCAGGTACGGGAGGTCGTTCATGGCGGGCCCGGGCCAGTCGCCTGGGACGGCGGCGGCAGCGGCAGCGGCAGGAGCCGGGGTGCCCTTGAGTGATGCGATTCGTGCGGTGATCATGACGGGTGACCCTTCCGTGCGAGACGGTGTTTCGTCTTACTCGCATCGTGCCGGGCACGGGACTGGCATCGAATCTTCCAACCGCCTAGTGTCTCCCGTGGCTCGTTCCCGGGGCTAACTGGTGGCTACCTGGGCCAGGGTCCACCGGTCCCCCGGGCTGTGCCAGCGCGGGTAATCAGGGGGTGATGGGTGGGGCTGACGGGAGTTGCCGCCGCGCGCCCTGCCTTCTCTCGGCCACGCGCTGGGGCGGCTGACTAAGGGATCCATGGATTCGGGCCCGGTGCCGCCTCCGGCACGATGCAGGGGTGGAGGTGGTGCCGGCATGATCCCATTCAAGGAGCACGGCCAAGGAGCCAGCGCGGACGAGATTCCCGGCGTGAACGTCAACGGGGATGGGCCGGCCAGTGGCCCGGCGCTGCTCGGGCGCCAGGCGGAGTGCGAGGTCCTCGGCCGGCTGGCCGCGAACGCACGGGCCGGACACGGCGGGGCGCTGGTGGTGCGGGGCGGACCAGGCGCCGGCAAGACGGCGCTGCTCGATTACCTGGGAAGGCGGGCGAGCGGGTTCCTTGTCGTTCGCGTAGCGGGGATTGAGTCAGAGCAGGACTGCGCATTCGCGGCCCTGCATCGGCTTTGCGGCCTGCTGTGGGACCGGCGGGATCGCCTGGCAGGCCCGCAGCGCGATGCCCTGGCCACCGCCTTCGGCGAACTGGCCGCGGACAGTCCCGATCATTTCCTGGTTGGCCTGGCCGTGCTGAACCTGCTGTCCACGGCGGCCACGGACCAGCCGGTGCTGTGCGTGGTCGACGACGCGCAATGGCTGGACGCGGCGTCGATGCGGGCGGTCGCGATCGCGGCCCGTCGGCTGGCCGCCGGACCGGTCGCGCTCATTGCCGGGTCCCGCCACGCCGACGCCGGCCGGGACTTCGCCGGGGTACCGGACCTGGCGCTCCCTGCCCTGGCCGACGAGGACGCGCGAGCCCTGCTTGACTCGCGGCTGACCGGGCCGGTTGACCCCGGGGTCCGCGACCAGATGCTCGTCGAAGCCCGCGGCAACCCGCTCCAGCTGTTGCAGGCGGCGACCCGCCAGACGCCGGAGGAACTGGCCGGGGGCTTCGGGCTGCCCGCCGACCTGACCGTGCCGGACCAGGAAGACGAGGCTGTCCGGCGCGAGCTGGACACCCTTCCCGCGACCACGAGACTGCTGCTGCTCATCGCCGCGACCGAGCCGACAGGGAACCCGGTGCTCGTGTTGCGAGCGGCCCGCCGGCTAGGCGCCGATCTGGAACCGGAGACGGCGGCCGGGATCATCGAGTTCACCGGCCGCGTCCGCTTCCTCCACCACCGGGCCAGGTCGGTGGCGTACTGGGCGGCGTCGCCCACGGACCGGCAGCTCGCCCACCGCGCCCTCGCCGCGTCCGTCGACCCCTATGCGGAGCCGCATCGCCTGGCCTGGCATCTCGCGCACGCCTCGACGGCACTCGACGAGGATGTCGCCTCCGCCATCGAAGACGCGGCAGAAAGTGCCGGGAACCGGGGCGGCGTGGCGGCGAGCGCGATGTTCTATGAGCACGCCGCCATGCGGACACCCGACGCGGCCCGCCGGGCCAGCCGTGCCCTGGCCGCGGCGCGCGCTAAACACCGCGGCGGAGCCCGAGGCAGCGCGCTGCGCCTGCTCGCCATCGCGCAGGCCGGACCGCTCGATGACCTCGGACGCCGGCGCGCCGCCCTGCTGAGCGCCCAGCTGACCGCGGGCGGCCCCGGCACGGCACAAGGGCTGGTGGCCGCCGCCGCGCAGCTGGAATCGCTGGACCCGGTAACGGCACATGAGGGGTACGGCGAGGCGCTCTACACGGCGCGGTCGGCCGGCCAGCTGGCGGGCGACAGTGACCTGCGCGAAGTCGCCGCGGCGGTCAGGACGGCACAGGCGGCGGCAGGACGCCCGTCGCACGATGAGGACGACCTGGCGGGCGGGCTGGCGCTCCTGATTACGGACGGATTCACGGCGGGCGGGCCCGCGCTGCGACGCGCGCTCGGCGCGCTCAGCGAACAGGCCGAGCACGCCGCACCCGGCTGCGCACGGCTGCTCCTCGGCTGCCGTGTCGCCAGGGACCTATGGGATCACGCGACCTGGCGGAGACTCTCCGGCCAGCTGACCGGGGAGGCGCGGCAGGCAGGGGAGCTGCACGTGCTCCCCACGGCCCTGCACAACGGCGCGCTGGCCGAGTTGCTGGCCGGCGACGCCACGGCCGCCGCCGCGATGGCCCGGCAAGCCGATGCCGTCGCCCAGGCCGCCGGGATAACCGCGGCACCGTATGCTTCCCTCGGGCTCGCCGCCTGGAGCGGCGCGGAGGCAACGGTTGAGCGCCTGATGACGACCGTCACTCCTCGCATGCTGGCCCGGCGCGAGGGACGGTGGCTGACCGCGGCCGCATGGGCGACCGCGCTGATGAACAATGGCCTCGGCCGGTACGAGGAGGCACTGGCGGCGGCCGAGGAGGGTGCGGCCGGCCCGGTCGGCCTGGGGCTGACCGCCTGGTCCCTGGCCGAGCTCATCGAGGCCGCGGCGCGGCTGGGGCATCCCGAGCGCGCCTACGACGCGCTCGGCCGGCTCGGCGCGATCGCGGCGGCCAGCGAAAGTGGCTGGGCGTCCGGGCTGCTGGCCAGGTCGCAGGCCCTGATGACCGAGGATGAGGCCGCCGAGCAGCACTACCGGACGGCGATAACCCTGCTTGACCGGGCGGGCGTGACAGCGGAACTGGCTCGCGCGCGGCTGCTGTACGGGGAATGGCTCCGCCGGCGCATGCGCCGGATGGACGCCCGCGAGCAGCTGCGCGAGGCGCATCAGGTACTTACCGCGATGGGTGCGGCGGGATTCGCCGCGCGGGCCAGGGGCGAGCTCATGGCCACCGGCGAGACCGCGCGCCGGCGGGTTCCGGAAACCGCTTGCGCGCTGACCGCCCAGGAGGTCCAGATCGCCCGGCTGGCCGCCGACGGCCTCACCAACCCGGAGATCGGGGTGAAGTTGTTCCTCAGTGCGCGGACGGTCGAATGGCACCTGCGCAAGGTATACGTCAAGCTTGGAGTCAGCTCCCGGAGAAGGCTCCGCGAAGCGTTGCCGGGCAGTCCGCAGCTGCGGGTGCTCGCGGCCCGGTAGAGAAGCAGGAGGTAAGGCCGTGCCAGTCCCGGCCACGATGATGGCGCTGCGCGCGCACGCCCGCGGCGGGCCCGAGCAGCTGGTGTTCGAGCAGGCCCCGGTCCCGGTACCCGGGCCTGGCGAGGCCCTGGTCGAGGTGCACGCGGCCGGCATCACGTTCGCCGAGCTGACCTGGGACCTGTCGTGGACCACACGGGACGGCCTAGACCGCACGCCGGTCATCCCCTCGCACGAGGTGTCCGGCGTCGTCCGCGGGCTGGGCGAGGGCGCGCAGGGCGTGTCCATCGGGGAGGAGACGTACGGCCTCGTCGCGTTCGACAGGAACGGGGCCGCCGCCGACTACGTGACGGCCCCGGCGGCCGACCTGACGGCCCGGCCGCGCTCGGTGTCCCACACGCAGGCCGCGTCGCTTCCGCTGGCCGCGCTCACCGCCTGGCAGGCGCTGACGGACCACGCCGGCCTCCAGCCGGGTGAACGCGTCCTGGTCCAGGGCGGGGCCGGCGGCGTGGGCGGGTACGTGGTCCAGCTCGCCGCGATCCTCGGCGCCGACGTCACCGCCGCCGGACGCGCCGGGCAGGGCGACTACGTCCGGAGCCTGGGCGCGCGGACATTCACCGAGGATGATGCCGGCGCCGGGGACGGGTTCGACGTCGTCGTTGACACGGTGGGCGGGCCGGTACTGGAGGCGTCCTACGGCCGCACGCGGCGCGGCGGCCGGCTGGTGACGCTCAGCGCCCCGCCGTCGGCGCAGCGCGCCCGGCAGCTCGGCATTAAGGCGACGTTCTTCGTGGTCACCCCGGACGCGGCACAGCTGTCCCGGCTGGCCGAGCTCACCGATTCCGGCAAGCTCCGGCCGGTGGTGAGCCAGGTCTTCCCGCTTCGCGAGGGCCGCGAGGCGTTTGAGAGCGGCACCCGGCCGCACCCGCCAGGCAAGACGGTACTGCTCGTCCGCTGACGGCGGCGGAGTGATATTCGGCTGCGGCGTCTTCCCAGGGGAAATGCCCCGGTGCACAGGCCCGTGCGTTCACCAGGGCAACTGACTGGCTCGGCCGGGCAGGTCGCACCCGCACACTGCTGTCACTGCGGTTGACCTGCGAGAGGAGCTCGCTATGAACAGATCTTCCCTAGGACAGCGGGGCTGGTACCTGGCCGGGACCTTGGTGGCCGTGTCGTGGCTGGTGGCGGCCTGCGGCTCGGGCGGCTCGTCCCAGGCGGCCACGTCTGCGAGCGTGAGCGCATCGGCCGGCCTGAGCACCGCTCCGCCCCACACGACGGCTCCCGTTACCTCCGCGTCGCCGGCGTCAGCGCCGGCGTCGCCGTCAGCGCCGGCGTCACCGACAGTATCGGCGCCGCCCGGTGCGGTTGACGTGGCTACGTGCAGCACCACCTCGCTGGCCCTGACCGTGGACGACAGCCAGGCGGATGCGGGCGCGGGCAACTCGTACTACCCGCTGAACTTCACCAACACGTCGGGGGCCACCTGCGAGATGTACGGCTTTCCTGGCGTCTCGTTCGTGACCGCGCCCACCGGCCAGGGCGGGCAGGTCGGCGCGGCGGCCCTGAGGGGCGGGGCATTCGCCAAGGTAGCGATCCTGCTGCATCCCAGGGGCTCGGCCCACGCGTGGCTGAAGGTGGCGACGGCGGTCAACTATCCGGCGTCGGCCTGTCATCCCGTGACCGTCCACTGGCTGCGCGTCTACCCGCCGGGCGAGACGGCGGCCGGTTATGTCGCCCATGCCTTCACTGCGTGCTCGTCCGCGAGCGCGCCGCTGCTCACCGTCCTGCCCGTCCGCTCCGGCGACGGCGTCGTCGGCACCACGCCGTGAGCACCACTGCGCTGGTGGCAAGTTACCCGCCGCGGGCCCGGCTCGAGAGACTGTGAGGTCGTCGTCATGGCCGACCGGGTCGTGTTCAGTTCCGTCGCCGCGGTGGTCATCGGCTTCGGAACGGGTCATGACGAGGAACGTCACGGTGAACCCGGGCCCGCAGGAACTTCCCGATCCGCTCGGTGGCCTCGTCCGCCTCCGGCGTGCCGAGCAGGAGCTGGTAGACGTGGGGCAGGCCCTCCCCTATCTCGAGCATGATATCCACCCCGGCCTCGGCTGCCGCCGCGGCCAGGCCGTGCAGGAACAGCAGAACGCGGCCGGCGTGGGCTCCCGGGCGGTCAGCCAGTGGGCCGGCACCCCGCCCGCGTTCACCTCGCTTACCCGCACGTCGTCGGGCAGCGGATGAAGGATGTCGCCGGGGACGAAGGCGGCGCGCCACTCTTCCAGCGGCGGCGGGGCCTGGCCGGCACCGGCCCGCTGCCGGTCCCGCAAGGCGTCGATCGCGTGCTGCATCGCCTGGCTCGGCAGGTCGGCATCTCCTTCGGCATGGACTGCCTTTGTAACGATCGCAC
>Ga0207664_10001825_pt1 | contig 14041 bp, 11 predicted proteins | sample LARL83metaG_FD_184349 | JGI IMG/M metagenome (GOLD analysis project Ga0207664, IMG submission 184349) | Corn, switchgrass and miscanthus rhizosphere microbial communities from Kellogg Biological Station, Michigan, USA - LAR L8-3 metaG... | ecosystem: Host-associated > Plants > Roots >...
ATCCTTTGGCTGTGGCCTCTGGCTCATCGTTCGATTATGCCAATTCTTGGGCTGTGCAGCACTGATTTGTGCGCCAAGCCAGGCAGCACAAGGACACCACTCACTTCTTCTGCTCGGCTACGTAGTTGTCCATGCGGCGTTTCATTTCCTCCGGCGACACATCTTCCACGTGCGTGGCTATGGTCCACATGTGGCCAAACGGGTCGTATATGGTGCCGCTCCGGTCGCCATAGAACTGGTTCTGAAGGTCCTTCTCCACGCGGCCGCCCGCCGCAATAGCCTGCTTGAAGACGCGGTCTACATCTTCCACGTAGACCATCATGCCTACCGGCGTGCTCCCCTGCGGGGCGCGATAGCCCATTTGCTGCATCTCTTCACCCATCATGAAAATGGAGTCGCCAATTTTCAGTTCGGCGTGACCCACCGTGCCATCGGGCATGGCCATGCGCATGATTTCGGTAGCGCCGAAAGCTTTTTTGTAGAAATCAATCGCCTTGACTGCCCCTTTGACGATCAGGTAGGGCGTGATGCTGTGGTATCCCTCGGGAATGGGCTTCACTTTCGCCATGAGTGCGTCTCCTTTGCAAGATGGAATTGAATCAGGATAGCGCAAGACCGGTAGTTCGTGTTGGTAGTTGGTGCCTGGGCCGCTGTGAGACTGAAGAAGCATTCAGCATTCAGCCGTCAGCATTCAGCCCCGGGAACAGAAGCTCTTAGCAGTTGCCATTTAGCCTTTGGCCTCTAAACAGTATTGCCGTCGCAACCGCAGCACGACTTTCGCTACACACCGTACCTTAACCGTCGTCACCCTGAGGGCCTTCAGGCCCGAAGGATCTCGCGTGCGCCACCGCCATCTGCGCCCCTGCACGCCAGATGCTTCAGGGCTCAAACCCTTCAGAATGACGCCCCCTTTTGCTGGTGACCAGCCACCAGCTTCCAGCTACCAACTGCTTTTCCGGACTGAATGCTGACAATGCTAAACAATCGCCGACCGAGGTTGCGCTAGCAGCACGCGATTACCAGCTACTAACTACCAGCTACTGCTTGCTGTATATTGTCCCTGCCATTTAAGGAGAGAGCCATGAAACCAGTCATTGTGGTGGTGATGGTAGCGGTTGCCATGTTCGCCAGCGCGGCACAGCACAAGAAAAATGCGCCGGAGACGAGCACCGCGGTGCAGGGCCCGGTAGGCACACAACTGGAGCAGATTGAGCACAAGTGGGCGGAGGCCGAGGTCAAGCACGATCCCGCCATGATTGCTCCCTACCTGGACGACAATTTTGTGCAAACCAATCCCGACAACAGCGTAAGTACCCGTACCGAGGTCCTGGACGGGATTGGCAAAGGCGACGCCACCCTCACCGCCGTGGACCTGGCGGACATGAAAACCCAGAGCTATGGCGATGCGGCCGTCATCATGGGCCGGTACACGGAGAAGCGCGAGGCCAAGGGCAAGCACATGATGACCTCCGGCCGCTTCACCGACACCTACGTGAAGCGCAGCGGGAAGTGGAAGTGTGTGGCGTCGCATGATTCGGTGGCAAGCCACTGAAACCCTTCAACGCACGGGGCGGGGAGAAAGGTTTCGCAGGTTTCAGGGTTTCAGAGGTTTCAAGGTTTCATGTTTCAAAGTTTCAAGTTTCGAGTTTCAAGAAGCCGCCGGTCGTGGAATTGTCCTAACTGGCAACTGACCACTGGCCACTGACCACTGGTTTTTTACGCGTTGGCCGGCTTGGTGAGGGCGTCGAGGGCGTCCTGGATGTTATCGAAGATGAGGAACAGTCGGTCCACCCCGGTGATGTGGAAGACGCGCTGCACCCGGGGCTGCACACCGCTCAGGATGAGCTGGCGCCCGGTCTTGCTGCAGGAAACAGAGGCGGTGACCAGCGAACCCAGCCCGGCTGAATCAACGTAGGGCACGTCGGTGAGGTCGAGAAAGACACTGTTGGCGGTCTCCACCCGCAGGGCATTCTGCAGGGGAGGGAGGGTTTCGAACGTCAGCGGCCCACTGAGGCGGAACACGCGCTGCGAATCCAGTGACCCGTGAAATTTTTCCACCACCAGGGACTCGTCCATAGGGTTGGCCCGACCGTTCCAAAGCCTACCATACGCGGCCTTAGCGGGCGAGGGCGCGAGGCGGAAAAACGCAGCTAGCCGCAATGTTTTTCAATCAGAGAAACGCTTTACAAATTGTAGGAGTGACGTTTGGTCTGACCAGCACACATGTGCATGCTGCTTACCCCCACCCTCCCCCAACGAGGCGAATCTTTGCTTTCAGCTACTTAGGCTCGAGAGCCCTGGCCTAAATCTTCAAAGCAAAGAATTTACCCGCAAAATCTTTGAAACCAAGAATTTGCCCGGATGGCCGAGGCGTGGCGCCCTTTCGCAAATGTTCTACTTCCATGATAGCGAAACGCATCGCTATTCCGTGACAGTTCCCGAGGAAAAATTCTAAGCGGCTGAAGCGGCCAGAGGCTGGCGCTCCTTGGCGCCCATGATGATGAGCCACAGCATGATGGCCAGTTCTCCCAGCAAGAGGGGGAAAGAGTAGTTCCCGACCGCGTCTTCGTATTGCGGCCACATGATGCCGGTAACGCTCTGCGCCAGGTAGGCGAAGCAGTTGAGCACCAGCCAGACACCCAGAAAGCGAGGCAGGAATCGCGACTTGTAAACCAGCAGGCCGAAAGGCAGCAGCCACAGTCCCCAGAAAACCTCGTTCACCACTACGCCATGGTGATGCAGGCGGAGAAAGAGCATGGCCATGGCCTCGCGCTGGGGCTTGTCGAAAACGGATAGGAAGTCGGCGCCGCGCACCAGCAGCAGCGTGGCCGCGTCGTTAAGCGTATTGAGGAAGTAGATGGGAGTGACCATCAGCGCGCCGAGGATGACCATCATGGCGGCCAGGAACTGGTCCACGCCCTTGAACAGGCGGTAAAGAGCCAGGGTGAGGAAGATGCCCATGACCGCGGTGAACAGGTCAGTGAGGATGCCCAGGCGGAAGAGTGTCTGGTGGGCGGCGATGTTGCTGGCCGTGGCGGCCGCGTTGCCGCTCACGATCAGCTTGCTGGGAATGTAGATGAGACGCAAAGGCGCGATGACAAGCGTGAGGTAGAGGAGCCCGGCAACTCTGGCATTGCGGCTGAGCGTGGTCATGCGTGCCCCCTGAGGCGGGATTGTAGCTGGAGGGAGGGGGAAGGGGAGAAAAAAGCTTCGGGGAGATAAGCCAACTAAGGGGCAGGGAGGATAATGCTCCTCCCTATATGTTTGTCATGTTGAGCGAGGGCAAACGCCCGAGTCGAAACACCCCTCCGGCGACGGACTCGTCGCGATGCCTGCGGGAATTTCTACTCCAAACGTTAGGGGACCTTCATGAGAACTCCCTGGAATGATTGCGAGAGCGACCGGCGCAGGCGTCCTTCGACTTCGCAGGCCGGTTCGCCAGCGAACCGGCCGGCTGCGCTCAGGATGACACTCCTTAAAATTCACTTCGTTCGGCACGGCTGAAGCCGTGCCCTGATACGAATCAGTCCCACTAACCAAACTGCGAATGATCTCCGTCAACAAACCCGCTGACTCCTGACTACCGACTCCTGACTTCTGCTTACAGCGCGGCTAAGCCGCGCTTGGACGGGGCAAAGCCCCGTCCCCCCACATACAGCTGCAGCCCACAACTTCAGCAGCAGCGCACACGTCTAGCTGCAGCCTGACGTGCTGCCGCAGCTCATGCAGCGGTAGCAGCTTCCGTTCCGCACCATAATGGAGCCGCAGACGTGGCAGCTGGGGGCGTCGCCAAGGTCTACGATGTCACTCAGCGCATCGGCGGCGTGAACCTTTCCTGTCGGCGACGAAGTGGTCAGTGGCCGGTGGTCAGTGGTCAGTGGAGACTCGGCAGCCCCAGTCAGGTCGCCGGCTTCCGGCAGTTCGGCAACTGACGGCCGCGGCCGCAGGTTCTCGAACAGCATCTGCTGCTGGCCGGTCAAAAAGCGCAGATGCAGCCAGCGGAAGATGTAGTCCATGATGGATTTGGCGAAGCCGATGTCGGGGTTGTTGGACCAGCCGCTGGGCTCGAAGCGGGTGTGCTCGAATTTTTCGCACAGCAGCTTGAGGGGCACGCCATGCTGCAGCGCGATGGAGACGGCCAGGGCAAAGCTGTCCATCAGGCCGCTGACGGTGGAGCCCTCTTTCGCCATCGTGATGAAGATTTCGCCGGGAGTGCCGTTGGGATAGAGGCCTACGGTGATGTAGCCTTCGTGGCCGGCAATGTTGAATTTGTGGGTGATGGAGGCACGCTCGTCCTGCAGCTTGTGGCGAACCGCGCGGGGAGGCGCGTTCAAATCCTCCTCAACTGCAGCCGAGCTTTGCTCGGCCGGACGGGCGAGGGCAGCCGTCCCCACGTGAGTCTCCTTCTCTTTCGACGTCACCATGGGTTGGGACTTCTTGCAGCCGTCGCGGTAGATGGCCACCGCCTTCAGCCCCTGCTTCCAGGACTGGATGTAGGCTTCCATGATTTCCTCCACCGTGGCCGCTTCCGGCAGGTTCACGGTCTTGGAAATGGCGCCGGAGATGAAAGGCTGCACCGCGGCCATCATCTTGAGGTGGCCCATGTAGTGGATGGAGCGGGTGCCCTTGGCCGGCTTGAAGCTGCAGTCGAAGACGGGCAGGTGCTCATCTTTGATCTGGGGGGCGCCCTCGATGGTGCCGGTGGCGTCAATGTAGCTGACGATGGCGTTGGCCTGGTCGTGGGTGTAGCCCAATTTGAACAAGGCCGCGGGCACGGTCTGGTTGACGATTTTGATCATGCCGCCGCCAACCAGCTTCTTGTACTTGACCAGGGCCAGGTCAGGCTCCACGCCGGTAGTATCGCAATCCATCATGAAGCCGATGGTGCCGGTGGGAGCGAGCACGGTGACCTGGGAGTTGCGGTAGCCGAATTTCTCGCCGTGGGCGAGGGCTTCGTCCCAGCAGTCTTTGGAAGCTTCAATCAAAGCCTTCAACGCAGAGGTCGCAGAGGCGTTCGCCGAGGCCGCGGAGGAACCAATGTTATTGACCGAGGCACGATGCATCCTGATCACATCCAGGAATGGCTCGCGATTGATGTACCAGCCGGGACAGGCGCCAACGCGGTCGTCGGCTGTCGGCTTTTGGCCGTCGGCCGAGAGCCGAAGGCCGAGAGCATTCTTTGCCGGCTCAGTTATGGGCGCAATTGACGGACACAGTTCAGCTACTTTCGACGACTGCAGATACGCTTCGCCGCACATGATGGCGGTAACGCAGGCGGCGTAGTCGCGGCCGGCATCGGAATCATAGGGCAAGCCGGAAGCCATGAGCAGCGCGCCCAGGTTGGCGTAGCCCAGGCCGAGCGGGCGGTAGTCGTGCGAATTCTTCCCGATCGTCTCCGTGGGGTAGCCAGCGTTATCCACCAGGATTTCCTGGGCGGTGATGACCACGTCCACGGCGTAGCGGTAGGCCTCGATGTCGAAGGTGCCGTTGGGAGCGAACTTCAGCAGGTTAAGCGAGGCCAGATTGCAGGCGGAGTCGTCCAAAAACATATATTCGGAACACGGATTGGAGGCGTTGATGCGGGCCGTGTTCTTGGAAGTGTGCCAGCGGTTGATGGTGGTATCGAACTGCATGCCGGGGTCGCCGCAGTGCCAGGTGGCGTCGGCGATTTTGCGCAGCAGTTCGGGCGCCTTGAAGGTATGAATGAGGCGGCCGTCCACGATGGCCTTGGTGGAGAATTCGGTGTCGCGGACCACGGCGTACATGAAGTCGTCGGTGACGCGCACGGAGTTGTTGGCGTTCTGGAAGAAGATGGAACTGTAGGCTTCGGAATCGGGGGTGGAGCCGTCGTAGCCTTCGCGCACCAGGGCGTGAGCCTTGGCTTCCTCTTTGGATTTGCACTCGATGAATTCGACGATATCGGGATGGTCAATGTTGAGGATAACCATCTTGGCGGCGCGGCGCGTCTTGCCGCCCGACTTGATGACGCCGGCGAAGGCGTCAAACCCCTTCATGAAGCTGAGCGGGCCGCTGGCGGTGCCGCCGCCGGAGAGCGATTCGGTGGAAGAGCGCAGAGGGCTCAGATTTGTTCCGGTTCCAGAACCCCACTTGAAGAGCATGCCTTCGGTCTTGGCCAGGGTGAGGATGGAATCGAGTGAATCGTGCACCGAGTTGATGAAGCAGGCCGAGCATTGCGGCTTGCTGTAGCCGGTGACGGAGAATTCCACCGTCTGGGCCTGCGGGTTCCAGTGCCAGTTGCGGGCGTCGGAGTTGGGTTCGATGCGGTCGCAGCCCACGTTGAACCACACCGGCGAGTTGAAGGCGGCATACTGGCGCAGCAGCAGGTAAGCGAGCTCATCGTGGAAGGTAGCAGCGTCTTCGGGAGAGCGGAAGTAGCCGCCGGCCAGGCCCCAGTCGCGAATGGTTTCAGCCACGCGGCCCACCAGTTGGCGCACGCCGGTTTCGCGTTCCGCGGTGCCCAGCTTGCCGTGCAGGTATTTGGACGCCACGATGTTGGTGGCAGTCATTGACCAGTCCTTGGGGACCTCCACATCCTTCTGCTCGAAGATGACGTTGCCCTGGGCGTCGGTGATCTGGGCGGTGCGCTTCTCCCATTCCAGTTCGTCGTAGGGCGAGACGCCCGGCTTGGTGAAGTAGCGGCGGAAAGTGAGGCCCGGCGCCTTCTTCTTGTTGGTCTTTTCCACGGATGTGGTGGTCAGTTTCTCTGTGACTTCGGACATGATCGCTCTCCTCACGACTGCCGTCCGCAAAGCGGAGTTGGTGCTTGCGTTGTTGCCTCCGGGCTCACACCCGGCATTTCATAGCGCCGCCATCCCGGCGGCTGTCTCGCGGGCCCTTCGATTTCGCTCAGGGCCCGCGCATCGGGCCGGCAAGATGCCGGCGCTACCCCTAAAATCCTGCGGGCAAGGGCGGTGGCTCCATCTCAGTTGTGCCCGCCCCTCGCGTGGGCGCGACTGTTTCTGCCGAAGCGGCCAGCCAGGTCTGCAGCGCGACGCAGACGGTATGGCGTGCGGCCTCGTCTTCCACCACGGCATAGCGCAGCCGGCAGCGACCTTCGGCAATGCGTTCGTAAAGCGGGCTGGCCAGCGTAAACAAACGGCTCAGGGCACGCGCCAGGTTATCCGTCTCGGCGAACTGCACCATGGCCAGCAGGCGCTTGCCGCCGTGGTTTGCGGGTTCGCCCGGCGCCAGCACCTCTTCCGCAATGGCGTAAATGCCCGGGCTATCCGGCACCAGCAGGAGGCTGAAGCTGCTCTCGCAGCGAAACCACTTTGACCAGCTTAGCGTCAGCCGCTCGAGGCCGTTCTGAGCTGCGGATTCCACCGGCGGACGGGCCGTGGGTTCAGTCGCCATTCCCTTATTCCTCCCAGAAAAGATGAGTCCACAAACAGAAGCCCTGGGGGTTGAAAATGAGCTTGCTCAATTCCGGCTGGCTGGGCCGGAAATCGGTGGCCGCGAACGCTCCGGGCCCCTCCCTAAGGGTCAGGCCCGGCCCGTTGACTTGCCCCAAAACATCGCCTAGGACCGCCACAGTACTGCTACTTATTGGGCCTGTCAAGACCAAACCGCTACATATGGTATTTTACTGCTAAGTCCTTGCTGCGTCGAGGGCTGGTAAATGGCGGCGACCGAATTTTGCACAGATCAGAACACCGGCTCTGCCCACGGAATCCCCGGCGGCTGAAACCCGCTCGGAATGACTCCGCAAAAGGAGGCGGGACTTCTGCGGGCCGAGTGCCAGCTGTCATCCGGTAAGGGTGAAGAGCACAGGCTGGTTGGGGTCATCCCCGGCGACCACGTGCTGCCGGCGCAGCCCGCGAATCAGGGAGAACATGCGGGCTTCGACGGGAGCGCCCATCTCGACGTAGATATCCTCGAAAATCTGTCGCGGGGCGATACGATGGGAGCCGTCGGAACATTCCACCAGGTAGTCGCCTTCATGTCCGCTTTGTTCTTTGCCGGACCCATCCACAATGCTCAGCGAGGCGGTGAGTTGGCGGGCGCGCACCAGATACCGCGTGCGGAAGACCTTCCAATCGTCGGCGTCCTTCACGGCACTTCTCCTGGGCTCCTGCCCGGCTGAAAAACGTTGATGGCCGAAGATGATGGTTGGCTGATGTTTTTGGCTGGGGCTACGATTGCGAAAAAATCTACGCGTGAAGCCGGATGACGTCAATCCCCCAGGAGTGGTGCACGGAAATTTTTTTTTGGCGCGAAGAGGCTCGATACAACCGCAGACGAATTCCGCTGCGATCGCCTATTCATGCAGGAAAAATGCGGGAATCTCGCGGCACGTCTAACAGACACTTACTTGCCCTTGTAGGGTTGGGGAGGTTTTTGCACAGCCGCCCACAGGGTTCCGCAATTCGAGCGCGGCCACGGCCGCTCACACCTGGCGCCACAATTCGGCGCGCGGGTCTTCGGGATTAAGACGAGCAAGTTCGCGCAGCAACTCTTTGGTGCGTTCGTCCCGCGGCATGGGAACGGTGACCTTTACCTCCACGATTTCGTCGCCGCGCACACCATCTTTGGTGGCGGAGGACACGCCTTTTTCGCGCAGGCGCAGTTTCTGGCCGCTCTGCGTGCCGGGAGGAATCTTCAGCAGCGCGCGTCCGTCAATGGTGGGCACCTCGATTTTGGCGCCCAGCGCCGCTTCGCTGGCGGTCACCGGCACGGTCAGGTAAATATCGTCGCCTTCGCGGCGGAAGATGGGATGCTCGCCGGTACGGATGATCACGTAAAGGTCTCCTGGAGGCCCGCCCTGGGTGCCGGCATTGCCTTTGCCGGCCAGGCGAATACGCTGTCCGTCGCGCGTGCCAGGCTTGATGCGAACTTCCATCGGTTCGGTGCGCTCGACTGCTCCTTCTCCGCCGCAGGTGGGGCACACGGTGATGTTCTTGCCGGTGCCATGGCAGCGCGGACACTGGGTGTTGAACTTCATGCGCCCGCCGGTTTGCGTCACCTGGCCTGTGCCCTTGCATTCCGGGCAGACGCCGGGCGCCTCCAGGAAGCCGCGCCCGTGGCAATGTCCGCAAACGTCGCGGCGCGTGACCTGCAGGCGCATCACGGCGCCGCGAATGGCCTGCCAGAAGCCCACGTTGACCTGGTACTCCAGGTCGCTGCCCGGTTCAGGGCCGCTGGGCTGCTGGCCGCGCCCGCTGAAGATGCCGGAGAAGATGTCGCGGAAGCCGCCGCGCTTGCGCTCGGTGGTGGGGCCGCGGCCTCCGCCTTCGAACAGGTCGGAAAAATCGAAGCCGCTGAAATCAAAGGGCACGCCCTGGGCGGCGCCGCTGCCGGCTTGGCCGCCGCCCGGGAAACCGCCGCCTGGGAAACCGCCAGCGCTTCCGCCGCCGCCCGCGCGCGCGTAGGCCTCCGCCGCCTCCGGACTGATATTGTCGGAGTAGTAGCCGAGCTGGTCGTAAATCTTGCGCTTCTTGGGGTCGCTGAGAACGTCATTGGCCTCGGAGATGGCTTTGAATCGCTCCTCCGCTGCCTTGTCGCCAGGATTAACGTCAGGATGGTACTTGCGCGCCAGCTTACGAAACGCCTTGCGGATTTCGTCCGTGGAGGCGTTTTTTTTGACCCCGAGAACCCCGTAATAATCCTTGGTCTGTGTCGGCATTGAAAAAGCAGTGGCCAGTGGTCAGTCGCCAGTGGCCAGTTTAGTTTATGGTTTTGCGGCCTTCATCTTCCGGGATAACAATAACCGGGCTGCCGATGGGCAGTTCGTCGTCGTGCACCACTGGAACGCGCTGCAAACCCTCCGCCGTGGGGGTGAACACAAACCACTGGCCCTCCTCCGGCACAAAGCTCAGAAAATATTCATTGCCGTTAACTGCGAATTGCACTTTGTTCTCCCCTTGGACTTCTGCCGGGGCTAAAGCCCGGATAATTTTTTGGTGCCATCCGGCACGGCTGAAGCCGTGCCCTGATACGAACCTATGCCGCAAGGGGCGCCGGCGGCGCCCCTTGCAAGCTAGAAGCCAGCAGCTAGAAACTACCTAGCTTATTTTTTGTCCTCCACATCCACGTACTCGGCGTCAATAACGTCGCCTTCTTTCTTGGCTTCGCCATCGCCACCGGGCTGCGGACCAGCGCCCGGCTGCGGACCGGCTCCGGGCGCGCCCTGCGGCTGGGCTGCGCGGTACATCTGCTCGGCCAGCTTGTGCGACGCCGCGGTCAGGCGCTCGCGCGCCTTGTTCATCTGCTCCTTGTCGTTGGACTCCAGCGCCTTCTTGGCGTCGGCCACCGCGTTTTCCACGTCGCCGCGCTCGGAGCCGGAAATTTTGTCGCCATGCTCGCGCAGCATCTTTTCGATGCTGTAGACCATGGAGTCGAGCTGGTTACGCGCCTCGATCTCCTCGCGCTTGGCCTTGTCCTCGGCTGAGTGCGAGTCGGCTTCCTTCGCCATGCGCTCCACTTCCTCCTTGGAGAGGCCGGAAGAAGAAGTGATGGTGATCTTCTGGTCCTTCTGCGTGGCCATGTCTTTTGCGGTCACGTTGAGGATGCCATTGGCGTCAATGTCGAAGGTCACCTCAATTTGCGGCATGCCACGCGGAGCCGGCGGAAGGCCGGTCAGGTGGAACTTGCCCAGAGTGCGGTTCTGCCCTGCCATGGGCCGCTCGCCCTGTAGCACGTGCACCTCAACCGAAGTCTGATTGTCCGCCGCGGTGGAGAAGGTCTCCGTCTTCCGCGTCGGAATGGTGGTGTTGCGCGGAATCATGGGCGTAGCCACGCCGCCGAGCGTCTCGATGGAGAGCGTCAGCGGAGTCACATCGAGCAGCAGCAGGTCTTTGACCTCGCCCTTGAGCACGCCGCCCTGAATAGCCGCGCCAACAGCCACCACTTCATCCGGATTCACACCTTTGTGGCCTTCGCGCCCGAACAGCTCTTTGACCAGCTGCTGGATGCGGGGCATGCGGGTCTGGCCGCCGACCAGCACGACTTCGTTGATCTTGTCGGCGGTGATGCCCGCGTCCTTCATGCACTGTTTGCAGGGGCCGATCGAGCGCTCGATAATGTCGCGCACCATCTCTTCCAGCTTGCCCCGGGTCAGCCGCTTAACCAGGTGCTTGGGGCCGCCGGCATCGGCGGTGATGAAGGGCAGGTTGATCTCCGTCTCCATGGTGGTGGAGAGCTCGATCTTGGCGCGCTCGGCCGCGTCGCGCAGCCGCTGCAGCGCCATTTCATTACCCTTGGACCGCAGGTCCAGACCCTCATCCTTTTTGAACTCATCAATCAACCAGTCCACGATGCGCTGGTCAATGTTGTCGCCGCCCAGGTGGGTGTCGCCGTTGGTGGCCTTGACCTCGATCACGCCTTCGCCCACCTCCAGAATGGAGATGTCGAAGGTGCCGCCGCCAAAGTCGTAGACCGCGATGGTCTCGTCCTTCTTCTTGTCCAAACCGTAGGCCAGCGCCGCCGCCGTGGGCTCGTTGATGATGCGCTTCACATCCAGCCCGGCGATGCGCCCGGCATCCTTGGTGGCCTGCCGCTGTGCGTCATTGAAGTAAGCCGGAACGGTGATGACCGCCTCGGTAATCTTCTCGCCCAGGTAGTCCTCTGCCGCTTTCTTCAGCTTCTGCAGAATCAAGGCCGAGATCTCAGGCGGGGTGTACTTCTTGCCAGAGATCTCCACCGCCACGTGGTCGCCATCGCGGACCACCTTGTAGGGCACCATCTTCATTTCTTCGTTAACTTCCTCGAAGCGCCGCCCCATGAAGCGCTTGATGGAGTAAACCGTGTTCTCGGGGTTGGTAATTGCCTGGCGCTTGGCTACCTGGCCCACCAGACGCTCCCCGGTCTTGGTGAAGCTGACCACCGAAGGGGTGGTGCGACCGCCTTCCTCATTGGCGATCACCTTGGGCTCGCCGCCTTCCATGACGGCTACCACCGAGTTGGTGGTGCCCAAATCAATACCGATAATCTTTGCCATTGCCACTGCCTCCTGCGCTAATCCTGCTCGTAAGTTATTGAATTATCGCTGTTTTTCGTTCAGCTCTGGATTTATAGCGAAACCATAATAGGACTTGAGTGAGTTACTGTCAATCTTTTAGATGTCTGGTGAGGGCGGTAGGATGCAAGGGAAGTGGCGAGCACTCAGCAGTCAGCAGTCAGCATTCAGCCCCTCGAGTTAGTAGTTGAAGCGGTTCCCGATTCGGCTCTCCGGTAATTGAGATTCTCACCAGGCGGCTCCAACTATTAAGGGCTAAATGGCGACACTGCGGTTTGCGGGCTGAGTGCTGACGGCTTGTTTTGCTGGTTGCGCATCTCAGCTATGAGCCCTGTTGCGGCCGCGCCCTGTCCATGGCTTCCAATCCAAGCTCGCAAAGCAAGTCCCCGCCTTCCAACCCGGAGAACCCACCGGTCAAGCCTTTCCCAGTGCAGCCTCCGCCGCCCAGCCCGGAGGTTGGAATACCGGCGGAGATCGCCGCCGAACTGGAAGAAGAACACGAACTGCTGCATGCCAACATTCGGGCGGCGAGCATGGCCCAGGTGGCGGTCGCCGTAATTGCCGGGATAGCTGTCTTTTATTTTGCGCGGGTGCCCCTGATCACTTTGTCGGTGGCCATTCTGATTGCTTTCATCCTGGAGCCGCTGGTGGATCGGCTGCATAAGTGGCGAGTGCCTCGCGCGCTGGGTGCGCTCTTGGCTGTGGCGTGCCTGGTTGCGGTGCTTGGGGCTGCCACTTACGTCTTCTACAACCGGGCGGTGGCTTTCGGCCAGGAACTCCCGCGGTATTCCTCAGAAATTCATGCGGTGGTGGCCAAAATCACCAGCAAGACGAGCAAGATCGAGCAAAACACTTCCAAGGTGCTCAAAGGGCCGCATGAGAAAAAGCCCATACCGGTGGAAGTACAGCAGGGACCGAGCCTTTTGCGTTTCCTGGAAGGCGGAGCAGGAGTAGTTGGCGACGTTATCCTCGCCATGAGCTTTATTCCCTTTCTGGTCTATTTCATGCTCAGTTGGAAAGACCACGCGCACTTGGCCACCGTGCGCCTGTTTCCTAAGGAACACAGGCTGATGGCGCATCGTACGGTGGGGCGCATATCCACCATGATTCGCGGCTTCATTATCGGGAACGTGGTGGTGGGCGTGATTAATTCCGTCGTCAGCAGCCTGGTATTCTGGCAGCTGGGAATCAAATACCCATACTTCATCGGCATCATCAGCGGTTTCGCCAGCCTGATTCCCTACCTGGGGCTGGTGCTGGGCATCATCCCGCCGCTAGCGGGCGGCATTGGGGTGCTGACCCACACCGGGATTCTGATCGTGGTGGGCACCGTGCTGGTAGTGCACCTGGTGACTATGAACGTGCTCTATCCCAAGATGGTCGGCAAGCGCGCACAGCTCAATCCGCTGGCGGTAACGCTTTCACTGCTGTTCTGGGCGTGGATTTGGGGAGCCATGGGGCTGGTGCTGGCCATCCCCATTGTGGGGGCGACGAAAATCATCTTCGACCACGTGGATTCGCTGCGCCCGCTGGGCGCGTGGTTGGGAGAGTAAGCCTGATTGACGATTGAAGAAATGACGATTGACGAATAAGAAGCCCTCCACCGCCAGGCACACCAAGGGTGCCACCAAAACTAAGTTCTCTCAAAGATCAATGTCATCCTGAGCGCAGTGAACCGATTCGCTCGCGAATCGGTTCATGGAGCCGAAGGACCCCTACACGGGCGGCATGACCACGACCTTTCCAAGGAATTCCTGCTGAAATCTATAAGAAGCAAATGTACGGAGCGGTAGAAACTCCCTTCGACCGCAGTAGAACTGCCCGCGAACGCGAGGTCCTTCGACTGCACCCGCTGATTCGCGAGTGAATCAGCGGGCTCCGCTCAGGATGACATTTAAAAAGGATTTCTCGGCGCACTCGGCGTGTGGGGCGGGTCTTTGACCGCCCAGGCGGGGCGGAGCCCCGCCTCCACACGGATGTTGATTATTCCACCGTCACCGATTTAGCTAAATTCCTGGGCTGGTCCACGTCGCAGCCGCGGCGCACCGCAATGTGGTAGGCCAGCAG
>Ga0207664_10001828_pt1 | contig 14033 bp, 10 predicted proteins | sample LARL83metaG_FD_184349 | JGI IMG/M metagenome (GOLD analysis project Ga0207664, IMG submission 184349) | Corn, switchgrass and miscanthus rhizosphere microbial communities from Kellogg Biological Station, Michigan, USA - LAR L8-3 metaG... | ecosystem: Host-associated > Plants > Roots >...
CGGGACCCAGTTCGACCCGGACGTCGTGGATGTCTTCACCGCCGAGGCACCGGCCCTGTTCACCGGCCTCGGCCAGGCCAGCAGCTGGGACGAGGTCATCGCGGCCGAGCCCGCGCTGGGGGCCAGGCTCAGTGCCGTGGAACTCGGGGCGGCGCTCGAGGCCATCGCCGACTTCAGCGACGTGAAGTCCCCGTTCACGATCGGCCATTCGCGAGGCGTGGCCGACCTGGCCGGCCAGGCGGCGGGCCTGGCCGGGCTGGGCGGCCAGGCCCCGGACCTGGTCCGGCGGGCCGGCCTGGTCCATGATCTGGGCCGCCTGGGGGTGTCGAACGCGATCTGGGACAAGCCGGGCGAGCTCAGCCACGCCGAGACCGAGCGGGTGCGGCTGCACCCCTACCTCACCGAGCGCATGCTGGCCTGCTCGCCCGCGCTGGCCCCGCTGGCCGCGATCGCCGTCCAGCACCACGAGCGGCTGGACGGCTCCGGGTACCCGCGCGGCCTGACGGGCAGCGCGATCAGCCCGGAAGGCCGGGTGCTGGCCGCCGCCGACTTCTACCACTCGCGGACCGAGCCCCGGCCGCACCGGCCCGCGCTCACGCCCGATGAGGCCGCCGCCGAGCTGCGCGCCGAGGCCAGGGCGGGCCGGATGGACGCTGACGCGGTGACCGCCGTGCTGGGCGCCGCAGGCCACCGCGCCACCCGCCGGCCCGCCCGGCCCGGCGGCCTGACCAACCGTGAGGTCGAGGTCCTCCGGCTGCTGGCCCAGGGCCTGTCGAACAGAGAGATCGCCGAGCGCCTGGTGATCTCCCGCAAGACGGCCAGCCACCACATCGAGCACATCTACGCCAAGACCGGGACCACTAACCGGGCGCTGGCCAGCCTGTTCGCCGCCAGCCACGGGCTGATCGGCAACCCGGCGGGCCTGGACGGCCAACGGGCCGGGGATCCGGCCCCGCGGTCATGACGGTCAGAGCGCGGCCAGCTGCTCCTCGCGCAGCGGCTGGTAACCCGAGCACAGGACCCGCATCCAGGTGATCTGCCCGCCGTCGGTGTTGTAGTAGGCCTGCTGCTCCACCAGGTGATCGCGGCCGTCGCGGGCCACCCGCAGCCGGTAGGCGACGTGATCGCGGCCCGCTACCGCGCCGGTGGTGACCGAGCACAGCTCCTTGATGTCGTCCCCGGGGCCGAACCAGTGCCCCAGGATGATGTCCTCAGCCACCTGCCCGGGGGTATCGGCCTGCCAGTGCCGCCCCGGCGTCAGCGCCTGGAAGTCGATCTGGCCGGCCAGCAGCGCGCTGAGCGCGGCGGCGTCCTTGGCCGCGAGGGCCTGCGCGAAGCGCTCACCCGCAGTACCCATCATGATCTCCCCGTTCCCTAGTCGATCTCGACCGTCAGCTCGTAGATCTCCGCTGTGGGATGGCCCGCCTTCTCGTGTACCCGGAGCACTGCCTCCTTAGACGGGCCGGACGACAGGCAGAACACCTTGCCCGCCACCGGGTCGAGCCAGGCGCGCTCGAAGTGCACGCCCTCGGTGCCCTCGATCTCCAGGTCGCGGCAGTGCGCCGCGTGCAGCTGCTCCTCGGTCACGCCGGCGAAGCCGCTGTGCACGTCCATGAACCTCATCATGCCTGTCTCCCTTACGTCGCGGCCGGGCCGGTGCCGGGAGCTCCCGCCCTCACAGCTTCCGAGGATGGCGCGCGGCGGGTGATCACCGCATGGGGCAACCGCCCCATCTTTCTGCCCGCGCGTGTATCTCGCCGCGGCCTGGCTGCTCTATCAGATGGGTGGTGCTGCGTTAATGCGAGCAGAATTGGCCGTGACACACCTGGTGGGGGGAAGAGATGGGGATCGTCGCCCGCGCGTACGCGAATGCGGATGATGTCGTTCTGGTCTGGCAGTGTGACCGGATCGAGGGCTGCCTGGGCTTTGCCGTCCAGCGCCAGGACGCCTCGGGCGGCCCGGCGTCCTATCTCCCGACCTACATGCCCTTTGCTCCCGATCCCGCCGGGCCGCCACCGGACCCGGCGGCGCCGCCGGTGCACAGCCAGCCCTCGGACGTCTGGCCCGTTCAGCGCTACATCTGGGCGGACTACGGGGCCAAGCCGCTGCGGGGCGTGCAGTACCAGGTCGTCCCGGTGCTGGGCGAGCCGGGCAGCAGCCACCCCGACCTGGATCAGGCCAGCCCCTGGACCGACCCAGTGACCTGCGGGACCGGGACCACCGCGGGCTTCGAGATGTGGTTCACCCGGGGGATCGTCGCCTCACCATCGGTCGAGCGGGCCGTGCAGGCCATCATCGACGCCGGCACGCAGGCCGGCCGGCCCGCACCCAGCCCGCACGACGTGCTGCACGGCGAGATCAGCAACGCGGGCAGCCCGCTGCGCCAGAAGCTGGCCGGCTCGGTGCTCCCGGCCCTGAAGTCGCTGCTCGCCGGCATCAAGAACCAGGGCCTGACCGTGTACGCGGCCCTGTACGAGCTGAACGACGACGAGCTGACCGGCCTGCTGGCCGGCCTCGGGCCGTCGTGCCACCTGCTGCTGGGCAACGGCTCGTACTCGCCGGACGAGCCCGACGTCAACGTCGCGGCCGCCCACACGCTGGACGGCAAGGTCGACCTGTCCCGCCGCATCCTGAAGGGAGGGCCGTTCGCCCACAACAAGTTCCTGGTGATCTGCCAGGGCGACACGCCCCAGTCGGTCTGGACCGGGTCCACCAACTGGACCATCACCGGCCTGTGCACCGAGAGCAACAACGCGCTGCACATCCACGACCAGGCGGTGGCGCAGTCGTTCCTGGACTACTGGCACCGGCTGCACGACCACGGCGACCAGCCGGGGCGGACCTTTGCCGCGGACAACCGCTCGGGCTCCTTCGCCGGGCAGAACCCGGGCACCGTGACCGTGCCCGGCCAGGCTCCGGTGGGCGTGCGGGCCTGGCACGCGGCCCTGCCCCTGGCGAAGCCGGCCGGCGGCGCAGCGCTGACCGTCGACGACCTCATCGACCTGGGCGAGGCGGCGCGGCTGATCCGGGCCGCCCAGCACGGGGCGATGTTCCTGATGTTCCAGCCGGGCCCGGCCGTGACCAGCCTGATCAAGCCCATCGAGGACCTCGCCGCCTCGGGCAAGTTCGTGCACGGGGTCATCAACCAGCCGCCCACCGGCGACCAGGGCAACGCCACCCTGACGTTCTTCAACCGCGGCGCGAGAACCGATGACGCGCTCTCGGTCATCATGCCGCAGGTGCTGCGCCAGCCGGCCGCGGGCGAGGCCCAGGAGAGCCGGTACGACAACGTCATGATCCACTCCAAGCTCATCGTCGTCGACCCGTTCGGCGACGCGCCCGTGATCATGACCGGCTCGCACAACCTGGGCAAGAAGGCCAGTTCCGAGAACGACGACAACCTGGTCATCGTCACCGGCGGGAGCGGGCTGGCGCGGGAGTACGCGGTCTACATCCAGGTCGTGTTCGACGCCTACAAGTGGCGCTACGAACGAGCCCAGCGCAGCAGCCCGGCGGCGAACACGTGGAGCGGGCTGGCCCGCGACGACACCTGGCAGGACGGCCACCCCGGGCAGCCCGCCTACACCGAGGTGGCCCGGCCGCAGGTGCAGTTCTGGCTGGGCAGCGCTCCCTAGGCCGGATGCACCGGATCGGCCGGCACGGGAGCCGCCCGCGCAGGATCATGGTCGGGGCGGAGATTGCGGCGGTTTCCGTAATCCGGCCCGCGGGCGGCACGTCTCCACAGCAAGGGGGAGCCACACCGCCAGGGAACTGACGAGCGCGAGGTGCATGCACATGCCCCGAGGCAGCGGGCCCGGCGTGCAGACCGTGATCGCCGCTCAGGCCGGAGATGCCGGTGCGCTCGACCGGCTGATGTCCGGCTACCTGCCGCTGGTCTACAACATCGTGGGCCGGGCGCTCAGCGGGCACGCCGACGTCGACGACGTGGTGCAGGAAACCATGCTGCGCGCCGTGCGCGGCCTGGGTGACCTGCGTGATCCCGCGGCGTTCCGGTCCTGGCTGGTCGCCGTGGCCATCCGCCAGATGCGCGACCACTACCGGGCCAGGCAGGCCGCGCCCGTGGCCGACCTGAGCGACGACGTGGCCGATCCCGCGGCCGACTTCGTCGGGCTGACCATCCTGCGCCTGGGCCTGTCCAGCCAGCGCGAGGAGACGGCGCAGGCCACCCGTTGGCTCGACCCCGCCGACCGTGAGCTGCTCGCGCTGTGGTGGCTGGAAGCCACGGGCGAACTCGGCCGCGGCGAGGTCGCCGCCGCGCTCGGCCTGCCACCCGGGCACGTCGCGGTGCGGATCTCCCGGATGAAGGAGCAGCTCACCACCGCCCGCGTGGTGGTGCGGGCGCTGCGCGCCGAGCCGCCGTGCCCGGGCCTGGTGCTGGCCATCGCGGGCTGGGACGGGACGCCGGGCCCGCTGTGGCGCAAGCGCATCGCCCGGCACATCAGAGACTGCATGCGCTGCGGTGCTCAGCAGGCCGGCCTCGTCCCCGCCGAGCGGCTGCTGGCCGGCCTGCCCCTCGTCCCGCTGCCCGTGCCCGCGGCGACTGGTCTCTCCGTCAGTGGCCCGGCCGTGACCGCCCCGCTCCGGGACGCGGGCGGCGGGCGTCATACGGCCGGGCACGCTGCGGCCCGGCGGGCCGTGGCCCGGCCGCGCCCCTGGCACGCCCTGGCCCAGGGATCGGCGCCGGTGAAGCTCGCGGCCGCCGCGGTCGCGGCCTGCTGCGCGGTGGCCGGCGGCGCCGTGGCCGTCCACCTGCACCAGGTGCACCAGGCCGCCGCGGCCGCCCCGGCCCCGGCCCGGCCGGCCCAGGCCCTGGCCCGCCCGTCGGCCCGGCCGGCCCCCAGCGCCAGCCCGGCCCGGGCCGCGCCGGCCGCCACGCCCTCGCCCCAGCCGTCCCCGGCCGCCGCGGCCCCGGCGGCGACCACCGCGAAGAAGGGCGTCGGCGCGTGGGCGTTCAGCGGGGCCACCCAGGCCCTGGCCGAATCGGGGGCGAGCTGGTACTACACCTGGTCGGCCACGCCCGGCGTGGCCGAGCCGGCCGGGGTGCAGTTCGTGCCCATGGTCTGGGGCAGCGCGAACGTGACCGCGAGCACGCTCAGCCAGGTCAAGCACGAAGGGCCCGTGCTGCTCGGGTTCAACGAGCCGGACATGAGCAGCCAGTCGAACCTGACCCCGGCGCAGGCCCTCAGCCTGTGGCCGCAGCTGATGGCGACCGGGCTGCAGCTGGGCAGTCCGGCGGTGGCTGCCAACGGGGCCACCCCAGGAAGCTGGCTGGACCAGTTCATGTCCGGCGCCGCCGCCCGCGGCTACCGGGTCAACTTCATCACGCTGCACTGGTACGGCGCCGACTTCGACACCGCCGCGGCCGTCAGCCAGCTGGAGAGCTACATTCAGGCCGTGCACGCGCGCTACCACCTGCCGATCTGGCTGACCGAGTTCGCGCTGGCCAACTTCGGCGACTCCCCGTCCACGCCGACCCCGCAGCAGCAGGCCGCGTTCGTCACCGCCGCGACCGCCATGCTCCAGGGCCTGAGCTACGTGCAGCGCTACGCCTGGTTCGGCCTGCAGGCCACCCCGTCCGACGGCAGCATGGGCCTGTTCAGCACCGGCCCGGTGGCCACCCCGGCCGGCCGCGCCTTCGAGGCCGCGGGCTGACGCCCGTCGGCCGAATGGAACGGCGGCCGCCCAGCTGGGTGAGGGCCCGTGGTTATGACGGAGTGGTCACGGCGGGGCAGGCGGCCTGGGCCGCTGTATGGTCGCGTGGTGACCTCACGAGGACGCCAGGTAGCGGCCGCACCCACGGCCGGTGCCGTGGGGCTGCCGTCGCACGCGGTCAGCCCACTGCGTGCGGTGACGAACCGGCTGCTTTTCGCCCTCGGCCTGCTGGTGCTGTGCTCGCTGATCGTCTACCTGGGCCGGGACGGCTACCGGGACAACGCGCACCCGGGGCAGCCGCTGTCCCTGCTCGCCTCCGTGTACTACGCGACTATCACGCTGTCGACGACCGGCTTCGGCGACATCGTCCCGGTGACCGCCGCGGCGCGGCTGGTGAACATCGTGGTGATCTTCCCGATCCGGCTGCTCTTCCTCGTCATCCTGGTCGGCACGACGCTCGCGGTGCTGACCGAACGAACCCGGACAGACTGGCGCATTGCCCAATGGAGGTCGAAGGTGACTGGTCACACGGTCGTGGTCGGGTTCGGGACCAAGGGCAGGAGCGCGATCGCGGCGCTGCGCGAGTCCGGGGTGGCCGCCGCCTCGATCGTGGTGATCGACACCGCCGCCGAGGCCGTGGCCGAGGCGAACGCCGCCGGGCTGGTCACGGTGACCGGCGACGGCGCCCGGCGGGACGTGCTGGCCCAGGCCGAAGCGGCCCGCGCCGCGCAGGTGATCATCGCCGTGCACCGCGATGACACCGCGGTCCTGATCGCGCTGACCGCCCGTGAGCTGAATCCCGGCGGGGTGATCGTCGCGGCGGTCAGGGACCGGGAGAACGAGGGCCTGCTCCGGCAGAGCGGCGCCAACCAGGTCGTGGTGTCCTCGGACGCCGCCGGCCGGCTGCTCGGGCTGGCCACGATCCGGCCGTCGGCCGCGCGGGTCATCGCCGACCTGCTGGACAGCGGCTGCGGGCTGGACCTGGACGAGAGAGCGGTGACCGAGGCCGAGGTGGGCCGCCCGGCCCGCGAGGCCGAGGGAGCGGTCATCGCCGTGCACCGCGGCGGGCACCTGCTGGCCGCCGATGACCCGCAGGCCGCCCGGCTGCAGGCCGGTGACCGCCTGATCCTGCTCGCGACCGCGGCTCAGCGGTAGGCGTGCTCCTGGTCGGGGAACCGGCCGTCCACGACCTCCTCGGCGAAGGCCTGCGCGGCCTGGCGCAGCATCCCGCTCACGTCCGCGTACTGCTTCACGAACTTCGCGGTGCGCGGGGACAGGCCGGCCATGTCCTGCCAGACCAGCACCTGGGCGTCGCAGTCCGGCCCGGCCCCGATGCCGATCGTCGGGATCGACAGACTGGCCGTGACCCGGGAGGCCAGGTCGGCGGGCACCGCCTCGAGGACCACGGAGAACGCGCCGGCCGCCTGCAGCGCCTTGGCGTCGTGCAGCAGCCGCTCGCCGTCCTCGCCGCGCCCCTGCACCCGGTAGCCGCCGAACGCGTTCACCGACTGCGGGGTCAGGCCGAGGTGGGCCATGACCGGGATCCCGGCCGCGACCAGGTCCTCGACCTGCCGGAGTACCCGGTGGCCGCCTTCCAGCTTGACCGCGTGCGCCCCGGCCTCCTTCAGGAACCTGGTCGCCGCGGCCAGCGCCGCCTCGGGCGAGGCCTGGTAGGAGCCGAACGGCAGGTCGGCGACGACCATGGCCCGGCTGGTGCCGCGGACCACCGCCGCGGTCAGCGGGAGCAGGTCATCGACGGTCACCGGGATCGTGGTGTCGTGGCCATAGACGACCATCCCGGCCGAGTCCCCGACCAGCAGCACCGGGATGCCGGCGTCGTCGAAGACCCGCGCGGTCAGCGCGTCATAGGCGGTGAGCATGGGCCACTTCTCGCCGCAGGCCTTGGCCGCGGCAATGTCGCGGACGGTGACCCGCCGCGGTGCGCGGCCGCCGTACAGCGGCTCTGGGGCGGTGGCCCGTGCTTCAGTGGTCCGCGGGCTGGTCGCGGCCACGCCTGAGTCACCTGCGGGCGCAGTCATCTTGGGAACCTCCCTGCCTCGAGGCGCACGTGCGGCGTCCCCGGACACCTCGATCATGCCACGGCCCAGACCGGGATTCACCTGGCCGGAGGCCGGAAATATTTTCCGATACGGATCCGTTCCGTATCGTTAGTAGGCCGGTGCCGGCGACACGGACTCAGCCGCCCGGCCCCACAGACTTCCCAGGTAAGGGCATATGGATTCGCAGACTATTCAACGGCGCCGATGGGTGATCCTCAGCGTCCTGATCATCAGCCTGATCGCGATCGTCCTGGACAACACGGTCCTGAACATCGCGCTGAAGACGATTGCCGAGCCCCGGGGCGGGCTCGGCGCCAGCCAGAGCCAGCTCGAGTGGGCGATCAACTCCTACACCCTGGTGTTCGCCGGGCTGCTGTTCACGTTCGGCGTGATCGGCGACCGGATCGGCCGCCGGCGGATGCTGATAATCGGCATGGCCATGTTCGGCCTCGCCTCGCTGCTTTCCTCGTACGCCCAGACCCCCGGCCAGCTCATCTGGGCCCGGGCGCTGATGGGGCTCGGCGGCGCCGCGGTCATGCCGCAGACGCTGTCCATCATCACGAACGTGTTCGAGCCGCGCGAGCGGGCCCGGGCCATCGGGATCTGGGCCGCCGCGGTCGGCATGGCCATCGCCATCGGCCCGATCGTGGGCGGCCTGCTGCTCGACCACTTCTGGTGGGGCTCGGTGTTCCTGATCAACGTGCCGGTCACCGCGGTGGGCGTGGCCGCGATCATCCTGTTCGTGCCCGAGTCCAAGAGCCCGGCTCCGGGCCGGATCGACTACCTGGGCGTGCTGCTGTCCATCGTCGGCCTGGTGCTGGTCGTGTACGGGATCATCCAGGGCGGCGACACCGGCTCCTGGCTGCGGGGCGACGTGCTCGGGCCGGTAGCGGGCGGGCTGGCGGTCCTCGTGGCATTCGCGTGGCACGAGGCGCGGACCGCGCATCCGAGCCTGGACGTGCGGCTGTTCCGGGACCCCCGGCTGTCGTCCGCCACCGCCGCGATCGCGCTGGTGTTCTTCGCGATGGCGGGCGTGTACTTCTTCATCAGCTTCTACCTGCAGAACGTCCGCGGCTTCAGCCCGCTGCACGCCGGCCTGCTGACCATCCCCATCGCCGCGGGCCAGCTGCTGGCCTCGCCGCGCAGCGCCGCCCTGGTGCGGCGGTTCGGCGCCCGGGCGGTCAGCTCGGCCTCGCTGCTGCTGATGGCGGTGGCCATGGCCGGCTATCACCTGCTCGGCACGACCACGCCGATCTGGGTGCTCGAGGTGGCCTTCTTCGTCCAGGCCGTGGCCATGGGCACGATCATGCCGCTGGCCACCGAAGCGGTGATGTCGGTGGTACCGCGGGACCGCGGCGGAGCGGGCTCTGCGATCACGAACGTGTCCCGGCAGGTCGCGGTCGCGCTGGGCGTGGCCGTGCTCGGGTCGGTGCTGGCCCAGGTCTACCGCGGCCAGCTGTCGCCGCACCTGGCCGGGCTGCCCGCGGGGGCCAGGAGCACCGCCACCCAGTCGATCGCCGCGACCCAGGCCGTCGCGCAGAAGCTCGGGCCGGCCGGCTCGCACCTGCTGACCGCGGCCAACGACTCGTTCGTGCAGGCCATGCACGTGACCTCGCTGATCTCCATGATCATCGCGATACTTGGCGCGATCGTCATGGCGGTCTGGATGCCGGGCCGCACGGCTGTGCTGGCCGAAAGCAGGGGGCCAGCCGGAAGCACGGGGCCAGCCGGCGATCCGGTTCCGGTCCGCGCCGGGCAGCGGGACGAGGTGCTGGTCGATGGCTGAGATGACCGTGCACCGCCGGCCCGGCCGGCCGCGCAGCGAGCAGGCCGAGCGGGCGATCATCAACGCGGCCCTGGACCTGTTCGCTGAGTCCGGGCCGGACGGGGTGTGCATGGAGCAGGTGGCCGCCCGGGCCGGCGTGGGCAAGGCCACCATCTACCGCCGCTGGTCCGGCAAGGAGGACCTGCTGCTTGACGCGCTGGCGTCGCTGAAGACCCCGCTGCCCGAGCCGAAGGGCCGGTCGGTCCGCGAGGACCTGGTCGCGGTGCTCAGCGCGATGTGCGACGAGGCGGGCGACCCGCGCCGGGCGCGGCAGTTCTCCCTGCTGCAGGGGGAGGGGGCGAAGTACCCCCGGCTGATGGCGCGGTTCGTGGAGACCGTGATCGAGCCGCGGCGCGAGGTGGTCAGGTCGGTCCTGCGCCGTGGCGTCGCCACCGGGGAGCTGCGCGAGGACACCGACGTCGAGGTGGCCATGTTCATGCTGCGCGGGGCGTCGCTGTCGGGCCAGCTGTACGGCCAGGACCCGGTCGAGGACTACGCCAGCCGCGTGGTCGACGAACTGCTGCGCGGCCTGGCCGCGCGCTGACCCCGGCCCGTCATCAACCACAGGCACACCCGTTTCCCTGGCCGGTGACCGCGGGGCGCGGCCCTGGCGTAACGGCTATCGTCGGCACGGGGGCGACGACGACAGGAGAGGTCAATGCGGCTGACCAAGCTCGGGCACGCCTGCGTACGCCTGGAGAAGGACGGATCGGTCCTGGTCATCGACCCTGGGACGTTCAGCGACGCCGGCTCGGCGCTGACCGGGGCCGGCGCGGTCCTCATCACCCACGAGCACGCCGATCACCTTGACGCGGACCAGGTGCGCGCGGCCATGAGCGGCGACCCGGGCCTGCACATGTGGACCAACGCCAGGGTCGCCAGCCAGTTCGCCGAGTTCGGCCCGCGGGTGCACACCGTCGCCCACGGCGACACGTTCACCGCGGCCGGCTTCGACGTGCACGTCTACGGCCGGGATCACGCCCAGATCCACCCGGACGTCCCGGTGATCGTGAACACCGGGTTCGCGGTGGACGGCACCGTGTTCCACCCGGGTGACGCGCTCACCGTGCCCGAGGACCGGGTGCCGGTTCTGCTACTGCCCCTGGTCGGGCCGTGGCTCAAGACCTCGGAGATGATCGACTACGCCCGCGCGGTGGCCCCGCAGCGGGCGTACGCGATTCACGAGGCGATACTCAACGCCGACGGCCTCGGGCTGATGGACCGCATGCTCGGCCTCGCCGCCGCGCCCACCGGCGCCCCGTTCAGCCGCCTGGACCCGGGCACCACGGTCGAGCTCTAGGACCCCGAGCGGGCGGGCTCGCGCCAGCGGTTGGTGATCGGCAGGCGGCGGTCCCGGCCGAAGTTCTTCGACGTGATCTTGGGGCCGGGCGGGTACTGCCTGCGCTTGTACTCGGCCCGGTCCACCAGCGCGACCACGCGGTCCACCAGGGCCGGGTCGTGGCCGGCCGCGATCAGCTCGGCGGCGCCCAGGTCGTGCTCCACGTAGCCGTCCAGGATCGCGTCGAGCACCGAGTAGTCCGGCAGCGAGTCGCTGTCCATCTGCCCCGGGGCCAGCTCCGCGCTGGGTGGCTTGGTGATCGAGTTCTCCGGGATCGGGGGCGTCTCGCCACGCCGGGCCGCGTCCCGGTTCCGCCACCGGGCCAGCTCCCAGACCAGCGTCTTGAACACGTCCTTGATCGGCGCGTACCCGCCGGCCGAGTCGCCGTACAGCGTCGAGTAGCCGGTGGCCAGCTCGCTCTTGTTCCCCGTGGTCAGGACCAGGTGGTTCTCCTGGTTGGACAGCGACATCAGCACCATGCCGCGGATCCTGGCCTGGAGGTTCTCCGCGGCCAGGCCGCTGAGGTCGAGCTCCGCCTCGAACGCGTCGACCATGGACCTGATCGGCACCGTCCTGGCGTGCACGCCCTGGCGCTTGACCAGGTCCTCGGCATCGGTGACGGAGTGGTCAGAGGAGTAGCGGCTCGGCATCAGCACGACGTGCACCCGGTCCGGGCCGATCGCGTCGGTCGCGATCGTCGCGGTCAGCGCCGAGTCGATGCCGCCGGACAGGGCGAGGATCACCGAGCCGAAGCGGTTCTTCTGCACGTAGTCACGGACCCCGAGGACCAGGGCCGCGTAGACCTCGTCGAGGTCGGGCCGCCGCGGCCAGGTGCCCTGGGCCTGCCCGGCGGCCGACGGGGCCGGCCGGGGCAGGCCGGCCAGCTCCAGCCGCTTGATCGTGATCACCGAGCCGTCCCGCGCGTCGACCTGGGGCGCGGTCTGGCCCGGGTCCGCGGTCGTGGCGGGCAGGTCCAGGTCGGTGACCACCAGCGCGTCCTCGAACTGCGGGCCCCGGGCCAGCAGCCGGCCCGCGGCGTCCACGATGATCGAGTCGCCGTCGAACACGAGCTCGTCCTGGCCGCCCACCATGTTCGCGTAGGCCAGCGCGGCGCCCGCCTCACGGGCCCGGCGCTGGCACAGCTCCAGCCGGGTATCGTCCTTGCCCCGCTCGTACGGCGACGCGTTCGGCACCACGAGCAGGCCCGCGCCGGCCGCGCAGGCGGCCGTGACCGGGCCGCCGTCCTGCCACAGGTCCTCGCAGATCGCGATGGCCACGTCCACGGCCTGCCCCCCGTCCGCGGGCAGCCGGAACACCGGCAGCGTGTCACCGGGCACGAAGTACCGGTACTCGTCGAAGACCCCGTAGTTGGGCAAATGGTGCTTGGCCGAGGTCACCGCGACCGCGCCGTCGTACAGCAGCGCGGCGGCGTCCAGCGGGGCGCCGGCGGGCAGCCCCACGCGCGGCGCCAGGTCGGGGCGGTGGTCCAGGTACCCGGTGACCACGGCGATCCCGCCCAGTCCCTCGGCGCCCAGCCGCCCGGCCGTGGCCCGCAGCGCGGCCGTGGACGCGGCGACGAACGACGCCCGCAGGGCCAGGTCCTCCACCGGGTAGCCGGTCAGCATCATCTCGGGGAACACCACGAGCCTGGCGCCCTGGTCGGCGGCCCGCCTGGTCCACTCGACGATGAGGTCCGCGTTCCCGGCCAGATCCCCGACGGTCGCGTTTACCTGAGCAAGAGCAATACGCATTTCCGGCACCTCCTCAGCATAAGCGGGCCCGTCCTTCCGGCCGTTCCGCGTCCGCGGGGCGGGGCGTTAACGTGCCGGAAACACAAGTTGGGCAGACTGACCGGGTGGACAGGCAGGAAGAGTTCGTGCTGCGCACACTCGAGGAGCGAGATGTGCGCTTTGTCCGGTTGTGGTTTACCGATGTCCTGGGCTACCTGAAGTCGGTGGCGGTCGCCCCGGCCGAGCTCGAGGGCGCGTTCGCCGAGGGCATCGGGTTCGACGGGTCGGCCGTGGAGGGCTTCGCCCGGGTGTACGAGGCGGACATGATCGCCAAGCCGGACCCGGCCACGTTCCAGCTGATGCCGCTGCGCGGCGAGGCGGCGGTGGGCCGGATGTTCTGCGACATCCTGATGCCGGACGGGTCGCCGTCCTACGCCGACCCCCGGCACGTGCTCAAGCGCGCGCTCGGCCGCGCGGCCAACCTCGGCTTCACCTTCTACACCCACCCCGAGATCGAGTTCTTCCTGCTGCAGGAGAAGCCGGAACCCGGGATGAAGCCGCGGCCAATCGACAACGGCGGCTACTTCGACCACACCCCGCACACGATCGCGCACGACTTCCGGCGCAGCGCGATCGCGATGCTGGAGAGCATGGGTATCTCGGTCGAGTTCAGCCACCACGAGGGCGCCCCGGGCCAGCAGGAGATCGACCTGCGTTACGCCGACGCGCTGACCACGGCGGACAACATCATGTCGTTCCGGCTGGCGATGAAGGAAGTCGCGCTGGACCAGGGCGTCTACGCCTCGTTCATGCCGAAGCCGTTCACCGAGCATCCCGGCTCGGGCATGCACACGCACATGTCGCTGTTCGAGGGCGACCGCAACGTGTTCCACGAGCCCGGCGGTGAGTTCCAGCTGTCCAAGCTCGGCCGGTCGTTCATCGCCGGGCTGCTCACCCACGCCGCGGAGATCACCGCGGTGTGCAACCAGTGGGTGAACTCCTACAAGCGGCTGTGGGGCGGGGACGAGCGCATCGCCGGGGCGGGCGGCGAGGCGCCCGCGTACATCTGCTGGGGCCACAACAACCGGTCGGCCCTGGTCCGGGTGCCCATGTACAAGCCGCAGAAGGGGAACGCCACCCGGATCGAGTTCCGCTCGATCGACTCGGCCTGCAACCCGTACCTGGCGTTCGCGGTCATCCTGGCCGCCGGGCTGAAGGGCATCGAGGCGGATTACGAGCTGCCGCCGGGTGCCGAGGACGACGTATGGGCGCTGACCTCGGCCGAGCGCCGCGCGCTCGGGATCTCGCCGCTGCCGGAGAGCCTGGCCGACGCCTGCGACGTCATGCGCAACAGCGAGTTGGTGGCGGAGACGCTCGGCGAGCACGTCTTCGACTTCTTCCTGCGG
>Ga0207664_10001830_pt1 | contig 14027 bp, 11 predicted proteins | sample LARL83metaG_FD_184349 | JGI IMG/M metagenome (GOLD analysis project Ga0207664, IMG submission 184349) | Corn, switchgrass and miscanthus rhizosphere microbial communities from Kellogg Biological Station, Michigan, USA - LAR L8-3 metaG... | ecosystem: Host-associated > Plants > Roots >...
CGGAGAAGCAGGCGAAAGTCACATCAAGTGACCGTCAATTCGACTACTCCGGTAGCCAGTGTCTCAAAGCCATCCAGGAAGAAGGAATCAAGAGTGTTCTTGTAAATCCAAACATTGCAACAATACAGACTGACACACGATTTGCAGACAAGGTATACTCTATTCCAGTAAATCCAAAATATGTAGAATCTATCATAGAAGCAGAAAGACCCGATGGTCTAATGCTTGGCTTTGGAGGTCAGACTGCACTCAACTGTGGAGTAAAGCTAGATGAACTTGACATTCTTAAAAAATATGGAGTCAAGGTGCTTGGAACTCAGGTGCCTGGAATACAGGCAACCGAAGACAGACAACTCTTCAAGGATTCAATGATTGCATGCAATGTACCTGTTCTAAAAAGCAGAACTGTATACAACTTTGAGGATGCAAAAAAGATTGCAAATGAATTGGGCTATCCTGTTATTGCGCGAGTTGCGTATACACTTGGAGGGAAAGGTGGCGGTGTAGCTCACAACGAAATTGAGCTTCATGAAATTGTGACAAGGGGTCTTAATGCAAGTCTTGTTGGTCAAGTGCTAATTGAAGAATACATTGGACACTGGAAACAAATTGAATATGAAGTAATGGCCGACTATACCGGAAATAATGTCATAATATGTAACATGGAAAATGTCTTGTCTATGCGAGTGCATACTGGAGATAACATTGTAGTTGCACCATCCCAGACACTTGATAATTATGAATATCAACTGCTACGTTCTGCTGCACTACGTGCCGCAAAACATGTTGGAATTGTTGGAGAATGTAATGTACAATTTGCACTAGACCCAGACTCTGACAAGTATGTTGCAATTGAGATGAATCCGAGACTTTCTCGCTCTTCTGCTCTTGCAAGCAAGGCTACAGGATATCCAATTGCATACATGGCTGCAAAAATTGTAATGGGCCATACTTTACCAGAACTTGTAAACAGAATCACAAAGACTACAACTGCATGCTTTGAGCCATCCCTTGATTATATCGTGTGCAAACATCCTCGATGGGACTTTAGCAAGTTTGAGCTCGCAAATCGTAACTTGGGTCCTACTATGAAATCTGTAGGTGAGGTCATGGGTGTTGGGAGGTGTTTTGAGGAGTCACTGCAAAAGGCAATACGCATGCTTGAGATTGGAAACGATGGTCTTGTTGCAAACCGCACTCCTGATAAAAAATACGATATTGAAGAGATTGAAAACAAGTTACAAAACCCAGATGACAAAATACTGTACTATGTAGCAGAAGCACTACGACAGGGAATGCCTCTTGAGCAAATCTACAAGCTTTCTGCAATAGATCCATGGTTTATAGAAAAAATTGAAAGTATTGTAAAAACTGAAAAAAGACTCAAGGAATCTCCGCTTGATACCAAATTACTACGCGAGGCAAAACAGTTTGGATTCTCAGACAAGCAGATTGGAAGGCTTGTTGGAAAAGATGATCTTGAGATAAGAAAAATAAGAAAAGAAGCAGGAATTATTCCAGTTGTTAAACGAATTGATACACTTGCAGCAGAGTGGCCTGCAAAAACAAACTACCTGTATCTTACATATGGCGGAAAGTCCAATGACTTTGAAGTAACCTCTGACTCGCAAAAAATTGCAGTACTTGGTGCTGGTCCATATAGGATTGGCAGTAGTGTAGAGTTTGACTGGGGAACAGTAAACATGGTATGGGGTCTAAAAGAAAATGGCGTAAAAGAAGTTTCTGTAATAAACTGCAATCCTGAGACTGTATCAACTGATTATGATATCTGTGACAGGTTGTACTTTGAAGAGCTCACACTAGAACGAGTGCTTGATGTTGCTGATTTTGAAAAATTGGATGGAATTGTCACAGCAGTGGGTGGACAGACTGCAAACAACTTGACTCCAAAGCTTGCACAAAATGGAATCAAAATAATTGGAACATCTTTTGAAGATATTGACAGGGCTGAGAATCGTTCTATATTTAGCAAAGTACTTGATGATCTAAATATCAAGCAGCCGCCATGGCAGGCATTTTCAAACCTTGCAGATGCCAAAAAGTTTGCGACCAAAGTTGGCTATCCCGTTCTTGTAAGGCCTTCATACGTACTCAGTGGGGCGGCAATGAAAGTTGTCTGGTCTGAGACACAACTCAAAAAATATCTCCAAGAAGCCACTAATGTCTCACCTGACTATCCTGTGGTGATAACAAAATTCATGCTCAATTCGCTAGAAGCTGAAGTTGATGGTGTAGGAGATGGCAAGAATGTGGTTATCGGAGCGGTAATTGAACACATTGAAGGTGCCGGAGTCCACTCTGGTGATTCCATGATGTGCATTCCACCATGGACTCTGAACAACAAGGTGATAGATACGATTCTTGATTACACAAAAAAAGTGGGAATTGCATTTAAAATTAAAGGACCATTTAATCTGCAATTTTTGATAAATCAAGATCAAGTGTATGTTATTGAGCTTAACATCCGAGCATCACGCTCCATGCCGTTTGTTTCAAAATTTGTGAGAATGAATCTTATCAACTTGGCAGCACGAGCAGTGCTTGGTAAACCTCTTCCACATGTTGCAAAAGATAGATGGCGCAAAATTCCACATTATGGAATTAAGGTTCCACAGTTTTCGTTTATGCAACTTGATGGGGCTGATATCATCTTGGGCGTTGAGATGCAGTCAACAGGAGAAGCTGCATGCTTTGGCGAGAGTTTCTATGATGCCCTTGCAAAGGGTCTGACTTCGGTAGGATACTCTCTTCCAACACAAGGATCTGTACTTATCAGTGCGGGTGGATCTGAGAACAAGGAAAAATTATTGCAGACTGCGCTCTTGCTCAAAAGCCTTGGATACAAACTGCTTGCAACAGAACATACAGCAGAATTTTTGTCTGATAAAAGAATAGGAGATGTTGAGGTAGTCTACAAGATAAGTGAACCACAAAGAAAACCAAACATTGCTGACTTGTTGTATGAAAGAAAAATTGACTTTATCATAAATGTGCCAAGCACATCGACACTTGAAAAATACGTTGGCATGCTTTATGATGAATATCAAATAAGAAGAAAAGCAGTAGAGCTAGGAATTCCTGTGTTGATGACAACAGAGCTTGCAGATTCTTTTGCAAAGACCTTGGAATGGCTAAAGCATAATGAGACCACGAAAAAACCTCTAGAGTCATATGAAAATGTGGGATGAATAAGGCGGTAATTTTATCTATTTATATAATCTAGCATATTTTACCTAAAAATAGTGAGTTTTTCTCAATTGTATCTATTTTAGGAAAATGGTTAAATGGATCTAGAACTATATACGTTGGTGAAAAATAACAGGGCAGGATATATCGTACCGGATACCCATTCAGAATATCTTGAATTACCGAACATCTATGTTTTAGGAAAAGCCTACCATGGCATACATATCATCGCGTCTATTTTCATTCCCAGCAAGTTGGAGATTAAAAAATGAATGTAGAGTTAATCCAAGATCTAGAACAACAAAAAATCATCCTCAAAGAGATAAATTCGATTTTGAAAAGACAAAATCAAGCTATACAAAACAAGATTGTTTCCAATTCGTCACATGGGTTAAAAATTGAAAATAAAAAAATAATGCATGTAACTATTGCAATAATTGCAGTCTCAACTTTATCCTTGTTTGCAGTTTATTCACAATATGAAAACCAACTTCTAACTCCCAAATTATCTGGTGCAACCTCTAGTTATGTAATTCAAAATCTACAAGGTGATACAGTAAATACCTGGGTTGCATGGAACATTGCAAATGATCGGATAATCCACATCCATGTGGTAAATGAAGCAAAACTTTCACAAAATATGATAAATTCTATGGAGAGTGCAATCACATCCACCAAGATCGTAAGTATGGATAATTCTCAAACAGATAAGGGCCCAAAAGGAACATCTTCTATATTCTATGTAGGGTGGGCAGGAGCTGCTGAACAAGCCTCCTCGAAGCATACCTCATCATACATCCCTCAAAAGTTTGATATCAACGGATCTCCTGGTGGTGCAGGAGATGTGGAAATAATACTTACAACAGATGTTAGCCCGGATGGATATTCTGGATATACAAAATCGCTTGTAGATGGAAATGAAATTTTAAAATCTAAAATAACAATCTACAAGGCAGACAAGCTTGATGCAAATAGTCTCAGTGCCATAATACGACACGAATTTGGGCATGCCATGGGTCTTGGACACTCTACGGCTTCAGAAGATCTGATGAGTCCAGTATTGCCAGATTATCCATACATTTCAGGTTGTGATATTGATGCATTAAAGGGATTGTATGATGGTAATAAAAACAGTAAAGTAGTGTGCTCAACATAATGAAAATCTGATTACAACAACTTGTTGTTCTAGAATTTCATAATTCTGACAAACCTTGGTTTAGTGTGACAGAAACATTTGGCTAGAGTATCTCTGACATAACTGATTCGTCTCCAATTATGGACCCGTCTAATGTTACTATCTTTGCTGAATGATGACCTTTTACACGGTCATATATTGGTGAGATTGATTTTTTGTGATATCGTTTGTGCGTTGCATAAAAGTACTTGTTAAATGATGGCACTATGATTATCTCAAGTTCTCCATTAGTTGATGGAAAAATATTTTTCTTTGCAGTCTTGATTGACACCCATAATCTTTGTCCATCAAGTACGGAGCCTTCCTGAAAATACACTGGGTGGAGATGTCCCATTACTATTCTATCTACATGTGAAAAATTCTCAGATGGCATGACATGACCATGTGTTAGTAATGTATCGCCAATGACTAGACCTGATGGTCCTGTCATGGTTATGTAATCTGGAACCAAGCGCGATAAATTTCCGTCGTGATTTCCAGGAACTACTATCGTGTTGATCTTTTTTCCAATCTCAAAAAACATTGGAACCATCTGCCATTCTATTTTTGAGATTGAATCTATGCCTGACTTGATATCTCCTAGGAGAACTAAACTGTCAGGTTTTTCAGACTTGATCAAAGCGTCAAGGGTTGAATGAATCTCTTCAATAATTCCCTCTGGTCTAACATTGATGTCATTTGAGATCATGCCGACCTCAAATCCAATGTGCAAGTCGGTAACGACAAGAAATCTCTGATCCTCCTCTAGAACTAGAGCTGGCTGTGAAGAAGCAATTCTTGTCTTTACCATCAAAGATATACCCATCTTTTTTCAATTAAATTCTTGTGAAAGAGTCAGGAAATGTAGAATCTATAGTATCATCAAATGGAGTAAAACTACATCTGTTTGAACCCAGTAACAGAAAGATCTGGACTGTAGTTGGAAAAGACAACGAACACTGGCTTGATTTGGATTTAGGATATTGTTCCTGTGAAGATTATTACTATAACGCAATGGAAAAGGGTAGACAATGTTATCATCTGCAAGCAGTCCAGTCTGCACTAAGTCAAGACAAAGTTGATATAATAAAATTTCAAGACTCTGAGTTTGAAAGTTTCATCTCTGCTCTAGTGCAAGATATTGTATGATATAAACAAAACATCTTGGACTGGAGATAAAAGAAATTTAGTGTGTAAAATAATCTGTGATTTACTTTAGAGGTATTGTAAAAAGGTCTTCTTTTGAAACCCCTTTCCAGAGTCCAACCATGCCTTCTGCCTTGACTTGCTCCACTTTTGTTATCTTTTGGATCTTTATGTGATCAGGAGTCGGTGGCATCCAAAGCATTGCCATGTAATCACCTACATTTCCTACTGCATCTGCCTTGGCAGCAAGTATCTTCTCTTTTGTAAAACCATTTGCAACAAGCGCATCTGTTGCACTTGCCTCCAAGTCTCTTCTACCATGTGTAAAAAGATAAACTGATTTTGTTGCATCTACTTGGTTCAATAAAGTATGTCTAGTTGATGCTTTAATGAATATTTCTAAAACCAATCTTGGATTATATACCTCATGATTCAAGCCGAAAGCATTGGTCAACGTTTTGGTTGTGGGCTCGGGAGGACGAGAGCACGCATTAGGTTGGAAACTCTCACAGAGTCCCAAAGTGGATAAAATTTACTATGCACCTGGAAATGGCGGAACTTTAAACAACGTAAATATATCTTCTGATGATATCGATGGTCTTGCAAAATTTGCAAAAGATAATGACTGTGTTACAGTAGTAGGTCCTGAAATTCCCTTATCAAATGGCATAGTTGACGAGTTTACAAAAAAAGGACTACGTGTTTTTGGTCCCACCAAGAGTGCTGCACAGCTTGAATCAAGTAAGATCTGGGCAAAAAATTTCATGAAAAGAAATGGAATCCTGACAGCACGATTTGAAGTGTTCGATGACCCGAAAAAAGCAATAGATTTTGCAAAATCTGTAGATTACCAGTTGGTTGTAAAAGCAGACGGTCTTGCTGCTGGAAAAGGTGTGATTGTCTGTAATGGTTCCGCTGAGGCAATTGATGCAATAAACAAGATGCTGGTACAGAAAAATTTTGGTAGTGCTGGCTCGAAAATTATCTTGGAAGAAAGAATAGATGGCGTGGAAGCCTCTTTTATCGCACTCTCTGATGGTACCACTGCATATCCTATGGCAACAAGTCAAGATCACAAGAGAATTTATGATAACGACAAGGGTCCAAACACTGGTGGGATGGGCACATACTCTCCAACTCCTGTAATTGATGATGTAACCGCAAATGAAATTCAAAAAAATGTTATTGAAAAAACGATTGAATCTATGAAAAAGGAAGGTATCGTATTCAAGGGATTTCTCTATGCTGGAATAATGCTAAAAGATGGCAAGCCATATGTTCTAGAATTTAATGCACGAATGGGTGACCCAGAATGCCAGCCTATCATGATGCGCATGGATTCAGACTTGTTTGTGTATATTCAAGCAAGCATTGATGGTAAATTATCTTTACTGCCTCCAATGTCGTGGAAAAAACAAAGTTCTGTATGTGTCATACTTGCATCAAAGGGATATCCCGAATCTTATCCAAAAGATGAAGAGATAACAGGTCTTGATGATATCATTCCTGGTTCACAGGTATTTCATTCTGGAACACGGAAAGAAAATGGCAAGATTCTGACAAGTGGTGGCAGAGTGCTTGGAGTTACAGCGGTTGGAGATACTTTGGAATCTGCAATTGCAAATGCATACATGCGAGTAGCAAAAATAAACTGGCCTTCCAAGTATTGCAGAACTGATATTGGCAAAAAAGGTCTTACTTGGCGTAAATAACAGAGTCTTCTGTTACTATACAATCCATTTTTACATCATGGTCGTCATATGGAAATGATTTCAGTACATGTTTTGCATATGTTAGACCGATTTTCTTTGATTTTTTACCATTTAGATACCTGTCATAGAATCCAAACCCATACCCTAACCGGTAGCCTTCTCGTGTGAGTGCTATTGCAGGAACCAATATGACATCGAGTTTTTTGACAGTCTCGCATTTTTCCTTTGGCTCCATGACTGAAAAATTACCAAGTTCAAGATCTGACAAGCCCGATACTTTTTTGAATACCAAGTCGTTTCCATCTACTCTTGGAAGCGCGACCTCTTTGCCCTGGTTAAAAAATTCTTGTAACAGATCATGTGTCTGAACTTCACTTCCTATGGAATAATACGTACCAATTGACTTGGCTTGTCTGTAAAAATCAATCTTTCTTAGATTGTCTCTAATCCTGTTGCTTGCAATTTTTATAAAATCAAGTGAAAGTTCATCTCGTGCATCAAGCAGCTGTTTGCGTAGTCTTGATTTTTCAATTGGGTTGGACAAATTCTTTACTAATTGATGCAGCTGTAACGGTGTTTTTTAAAAGCATCGCTATTGTCATTGGACCAACTCCTCCTGGTACAGGCGTCACATATGATGCCTTTTTGATGACATTGTCATAATCTACATCTCCTACAAGTTTTCCTTCAAGTCTTGCAGTGCCGACATCAATTACTACTGCACCTTCTCTTACCATGTCTTCTGTTAGGATGAATTTTGATCTATCTCCTATTGCAGTTACTATGATATCCGCACCAAGACAGTGTTCTTTGATATTTTTTGTTCTAGAGTGACACGTTGTAACCGTGGCATTTTTTTCAAGCATCAAGTTGTAGAGTGGTTTTCCAACCAGATTGCTCCTGTTAATTATCACGGCATTTTTTCCTTCCAAGTTTATTTTGTAATAGTCACATAATTCCATTATTCCAGAGGGTGTGCAAGGCTTGAGAATTGATCTTCCTGATGTTAAAAGACCAATATTGTAAGGTGTTAATCCATCGACATCTTTTAGGGGAGATATTCTTGAGGTTGTTGTAAAATCATCTATCTGACTAGGTAGTGGAAGTTGAATCAAAATACCGTGAACCGTCTCATCATTATTTAATAAATTGACTAGAGAATTCATCTCTTTTTGGGAAAATGACGCAGGAAGTTTGTGGTCTTTTGTAGTGATGCCAACATCGGCGCATGCTTTTTGCTTGTTTCTTACATATGTGGCAGAGGCTGGGTCATCACCCACTAGAACAGTTGCAAGACATGGCACTATGCCATCTGATGATAGTTCCTTGACTGCTGACCTTACCCTGTCTTTTACTGATGATGCCACCAGAATACCATCTATTTTCTGTCCAGTCAAACAAACTTGGATGATTTTTTGGATATTTAATCTTTGGAGGTTTGTCCTACCAGTGATGTAGTTTAGTTAAAATCATTAAGCACTCTGTTCTGGATTATTTGCTTGAAGATAGAATTTGATACAAACGAGTATGTGAAAAAAATTGCAAAAAGTGATACATACTTTCACACGTTTCTAAACAAGGAAAACATTGCAGCTGGGATCTTGTATCTGGGACCAGGAGATGAAGATACACAAGAGCCTCATGAAAGTGACGAGGTTTATTATGTAGTAAAAGGTGATGGGTTTCTTACAATCAATGGAAAAGACCATGTCATTTCTGAAGGTATGTCATATTACGTTGCAAAAAAGATTCCCCACAAATTTCACGGAAACAAAAAAGATCTTGTTGTAATGTATTTTTTTGGCGGACCTGACTCTTAGGAAATTATTGTCTTTCTTCCGGATATCTTTATTTTTCCTTTGGCAAAGAGCTTTACTGCCTTTGGGTATATCTTGTGTTCTTGCTTGAGAATCTTTTTGGAGACACTCTCTTCAGTGTCATTATCATTTATCTTTACAACTGATTGTAATATGATGGGACCAGTGTCCACTCCTTCATCAACAAAGTGAACTGTACATCCTGAATATTTTACTCCGTATTCAAGCGCTTGTCTTTGTGAGTGTAATCCTGGAAATGCGGGCAATATTGCTGGATGAATATTCATTATTCTTCCCTTGTAATGCCTGATAAACTCAGGACTCATGATTCTCATAAAACCTGCAAGGCAGATGAGGCAATTTTGTGGTGTGATTTTGTGCTTTTCTAGTACTGAGACCAACTTGGAATCATACTCCCAATTTCCTCCTTTGAGGCCTTGACTCTCTACAACTTCTGTCTTGACTCCTAGTTTTTGTGCTATGGCCAAGCCTTTTGCATCTGGTTTGTTTGAAATTACAAGTACTGGTTTGATTGGAATTTTATTTTTTTTAACAGCCTTTAAGATATTTTCCATGTTGCTTCCCCTACCTGAGATCAAGATGACAAGATTTAGCATGAACTGGTTTTATTGTTGTATGAATAAACACTTTACTAATTTGATTATTCCAAAGATCGAGTTTAATCCATTACACCATGTGTTGCACCTGATTAATCTTGCAATTTATATCCAATCCTATGGGCACAAATCTCAAATTGAGTTTAAAGGTCAAGATGACATCAAATGGAATTATGGTAATGCATGGTGACAAGACAGTCCATCTTGATCCAAAACGCGGTACTGGAAACGGGATAAGTTTTGTATCTCATGCCCATCTTGATCATTTACACAATCAGAAAGGCGAGGGGGTGCTTATTGCATCCAGGCAAACAACGGAGATTGCAAAGCTTAGGGGTTATTCTATTGAAAACTATGTCGAAGAGTATGAGGATTTTACCATGTTTGATGCAGGTCACATACTTGGGGCAAAGGGGCTGTTGTTTGACGACCTATTCTATACCGGTGACATATCGATTCGTGACAGGGGATTTATGAAAGGCGCAACTGTTCCAAAATGCAAGACACTGATTACCGAATGCACGTTTGGAATGCCCGAATATGTATTTCCTACAATTGACGATACTGTAAAACGCGTAAATGAAATCATTTCAGAATTATACGGAAAAGGAAAACCCGTGATTCTGCTTGGATATGAGCTTGGCAAGGCACAAATTCTTTCACATCTGTTCTCTCACTGGCATCCGTATTATCATGACTCTGTAAAAAAAGTAAATGACTTGTACAGGCAGTTTGGAGTATCTCTTAACGATTCCATTGGTCATACTGAAGCAGAATCAAATGGACTCCTTGAGAAAAAACCATGGTTGATGATTGCACCAAACATGAGTGAAAGAAATGCCTTTGTCAGACATATGAAGTCAAAGTATGGTGCAATAACAATTGGATTTAGTGGATGGGCGCAGTCTTCTAGATTTTCCTTTGCGCGAGGACATGACTATTCCATTCCACTAAGTGATCATTGTGATTACCAGGAACTGATTGACTTGGTAAAAAGATGTAATCCTGAGAAAATCTATACTGTTCATGGATTTGTAGATGAGTTTGCTGCAGACCTTGTCAAGATGGGCTATGATGCACAACCTTTGCGCGAAGGCTCAATTGATGATTATATGTAAATTGAATTTTCAGATCTACTGTTTTCTAAAACCAAGTGTCTATTCTTTGATTGTTTATTGCTGAGTGCCGCTTTCCGGTCTGTCTTCTTTTGATTTCTGCTGTGCCACTGCCTTTTTGGTGCTTTCCAAGTATGCTATGGTTGTTCCAAGATTTCCAAATCCCATGGAGTTGAGTGATTCTGATGGAACCATGATTATGGTATTCCCCTGAACCTTTATCGATTCGTATAGCATGTTGGATTGTCTTAGTGCATACGCCACAGGATTATTCTCGTATACCTTTGCTGCCTCTAGAAATTTCTGCGCAACCAAAACTTCAGACTCTCCATATGTCACTCTCGCGCTTTTCTCACGTTCTGCTTGAGCTTGCATTGACATTGCAGATTCTAATTCTTGCGGTATTATCACCTGGCGAATTTCTACACCGCTTACTTCCATTCCCCAATTACTTGCTTCGCTTGAAATAGTGGTTTTGATATGTTGATTAATTTCTTCTCTCTTTGAAAGTACATCTTGGAATAATGATGAACCAATGTTATTGCGAAGTGTTGTTTGGGAAACCTGCTGTATCATTTGATTAAAATTTTCCACATTTAATATTGCGTCTTTAGCTCGTTGCTCAATTATTTTATAACGCAGTATGGCATCAATAGTTACTGGAACATTATCTTTTGTTAACATTCTTTCGGCTTTGAATTCACTTACTTTTTCTCTTATGTCTACAACAAGTATATTGTCTGCAAAAGGCAGTCTAGTTTGAACACCGGGACCCACTTGTCTTTGATATTTTCCTAATCTCAGTATTACAGCTCGTTCGTATTGTTTTATGATCATCAAAAATGCAGAGATGATGATGGATATTCCTAAAACAAGCGAGCCATAGGTTATCAATGGATTGTTAATTGACAGTCCTGCACCAATGCCAATGATGAGAATCAATACTCCTACAATAACATGTGACCCAGAACCCTTTTGTTTGACTAGTCGTTCTGCAAAATTAAATGGTGAATACTCTCTTGACAATTTCTTACGCCTAGTATTACTGACACATCCTAGAATTTAAAGTGGGACGCAGTGGATACGACAAATCTGATATTTCATGTAAACTTGCGAATTGCTCTGTTATATGCAACTCCGAATCTGTGTGCCTCGTCTCTTGCATACTGTAAAGCCTTGAGTGCTGGACTGTTTCTTGGCATGACTAGTGGCTTGTTAATTTTTGACTGGTATACTTCCTCGTTTTCTTTTGCAAGTGAGACACATGGTACTTTCACGCCAATTGTATGAAGGGCATCAAGTGCAGCATTTAGCTGACCCTTTCCACCATCAATTAGTATGAGGTCTGGCATCTTGGTCTTTTCTTCCTTCAGCCTGAGATATCGTCTTTTAACTATCTCATTTATCATTGCAAAGTCATCTCTTCCATGAACTGTTTTAATCTTGAATTTTCTATAGCCTGAAGTGTATGGCTTTCCGTCCACAAGACACGACATGGAACCCACTGCATAATCTTCTCCATGGTTTGATATGTCAAAGCATTCTATTGTTCTTGGAATGTTTTCAAGTCCTAGTTTTTCTTGAAGTTCGACAAGTGCAGGGTCTGCACCCTTTGTAATTGCAAGTGTGATGTTTTTCATGATTAGATCAATTATCTCACGTCTTTTTCCAGTTGTTGGCACCAGTATGCGCACCGAAAATCCTGATGAACGGGAAAGCACTTCTTCCAATATCTCTTTTTTGTCGGGTGTTTCGCTTGCAATAACATATTTTGGAATTGGATTTGTGGAATAGTACTGCGATAGGAAACTAGAAAATGTATTGTCGCCTACTAGATCAAAAGAAAATTTTGTCCTATCTTTTATCACTCCGTTTGATAAACGAAAACTCATCAAGTGTGCAGTCTGGTCTTTTATTTTAATTCCAAAATATTCTTCATCAGAGCCTATTCTTGGAGATTCCATTTTTTGCTTTATTTGTAAATTGGAGAGGCGTTGTAATGTGTCATGTATCTCCTTTGCCTTTTCGTACTGACGGTCATTTGATGCCTGCTTCATGTCTTGGTCTAGCTTGATGACAAAATCTTCTAATCGTCGTTTGCCTTTTAGAATCGATTCAAGATCAGAAATGTGATTGCCATAGTCTTTTTGAGCCTGTTTGAATTGGCATGGGGCTTCGCAGTTTCCAAGGTGATATTCAAGACATGCCTCTTTTGGAAGCCTTTTACAGATTCGTATCTTGAATGTCTTGCGTAACAGACCAATTGAGAGCATCTTTGAGCTTCCATGCGTAAATGGTCCGTATACCCTCCCTCCTCCCAAAAACTGGCCTGTTCTTGTCCTTCTTGTCACCATGAGACGTGGAAATTCTTCATTTGTTATTCTAAGGTATGTGTACCTCTGTTGGTCCTTGAGTTCAATGTTGTATGGTGGTCTGTATCGCTTGATCATGTTTGCCTCTAACAGAAAAGCCTCTTCTTCATTGTCTGTTAAAACAAACTCAATGTCTGCAATTTTTTCTACGAGTTTTTGGGTCTTGTAGTTTTGATTTTTTAAAAAATATGACTTGACACGGTTTTTTAGATTCTTTGCCTTGCCTATGTACAAAATTTTCTCTGTAGCGTCTTTCATGATATATATTCCTGGGTGTGATGGAATTGCAACCTTTGTTATGTCAAGAACCATTTTTCAAAATTCTCTTTAGATATTGACCTGTGTAACTTTTTGGGTTTTGTGCAACTTGCTCTGGAGTTCCAACCGCAACAACTGTTCCACCACCGTCTCCTCCTTCTGGACCCAAATCAATTATCCAATCAGAATTTTTTATAACATCCATGTTGTGCTCTATGATGATTATGGTATTTCCAAGACTGACAAGTCTGTTTAGTACTTCAAGCAATTTCTGGACATCTGCAAAGTGTAGTCCAGTAGTTGGCTCATCCAGTATGTAGACTGTTCTACCAGTGTCACGTTTTGACAACTCTGCTGCAAGTTTCACACGCTGAGCTTCCCCACCTGATAATGTTGTAGCAGCTTGGCCAAGCTTGATGTATCCTAGTCCGACATCTGATACTGTTTGTAACTTTCTCTGGATTGAAGGAATGTTTGCAAAAAACTCTAATGCTTCTTCAACTGTCATTGCAAGAATGTCTGATATGTTCTTGTCTTTGTAGTGGACCGATAATGTCTCTGAACTGTATCGCTTGCCCTTGCATTCGTCACATACCACATATACGTCTG
>Ga0207664_10001833_pt1 | contig 14021 bp, 14 predicted proteins | sample LARL83metaG_FD_184349 | JGI IMG/M metagenome (GOLD analysis project Ga0207664, IMG submission 184349) | Corn, switchgrass and miscanthus rhizosphere microbial communities from Kellogg Biological Station, Michigan, USA - LAR L8-3 metaG... | ecosystem: Host-associated > Plants > Roots >...
TTCCCGCAGAGCCTCGGCTGCGTGGAGCTGCCCTACACCCAGGCCGAGCAGGTGTGGCCGTACCTGACCTACGGGACACTGGTCACCGTCCGCTGACCTGGCCGATATGCGCGCGCGGCGGCTGCCGCGCCTCGATAGCATCGGAGGGCGGGGCAGCAGTCCCGCGACGACCATCACCGGGAGTTACCGTGCCTGCCCAGCCGCTTCACATCACCCTCGCCGGACGCGAGCATGCGGTGGACGCGGGCACGACGGCCGGGCAGGCCCTGTACACACTTAACGGAACCGCCGGGCCCACCGCCGCCAGCCAGCCCGCGGTGATCGCGGCGCGGGTCAACGGCGAGCTGCGCGACCTGGCCGCCCCGCTCGCCGACGGGGACCGGGTCGAGCCGGTCGACGTGGCCAGCGACGACGGCCGGGCCATCTTGCGGCATTCCACCGCGCACGTGCTGGCCCAGGCGGTGCAGGACCTGTTTCCCGAGGCCAAGCTGGGTATCGGGCCGCCGGTGGAAAACGGCTTCTACTACGACTTCGACGTGCCCGAGCCGTTCAGCCCGGGCGACCTCAAGGCCATCGAGCAGCAGATGCGCCAGATCGTGAAGCAGGGCCAGCGGTTCGCCCGGCGCGCGGTCAGCGACGAGCAGGCCCGCCGGGAACTCGCCGACGAGCCGTACAAGCTGGAGCTGATCGACCTCAAGGGCGGCACCTCGGATTCGGCACCGGGTGCCCCGGTGGCGCCGTCCGAGGTCAGCGTCGAGGAGGCGGTGGAGGTCGGCGCCGGCCAGCTGACCATCTACGACAACCTCGACCCGGCCAGCGGCGAGGTGTGCTGGAAGGACCTGTGCCGCGGCCCGCACCTGCCGACCACCCGCGACATCCCGGCGTTCAAGCTGATGCGCTCCGGGGGCGCCTACTGGCGGGGCAGCGAGCAGAACCCGCAGCTGCAGCGGATCTACGGCACCGCGTGGGAGTCCCGGCCGGCACAGGACGAGTTCCTGGCCATGCTGGCCGAGGCGGAGAAGCGGGATCACCGTAAGCTCGGCGCCGAGCTGGACCTCTTCTCGTTCCCCACCGAGATCGGCAGCGGGCTGCCGGTGTTCCATCCCAAGGGCGCGATCATCCGCCAGGTGATGGAGGACTACTCCCGCCGCCGCCATGAGGAGGCCGGCTATCAGTACGTGAACACGCCGCACCTGACCAAGGCGCAGCTGTTCGAGACCTCCGGGCACCTCGGGTTCTACGCCGACAGCATGTTCCCGCCGATGGAACTGGACGGTGCGGCGTACTACATGAAGCCGATGAACTGCCCGATGCACGTGCTGATCTACCAGTCACGCGGGCGGTCCTACCGGGAGCTGCCGCTGCGGCTGTTCGAGTTCGGCACCGTGTACCGGTACGAGAAATCCGGCGTGGTGCACGGGCTGACCCGGGCCCGCGGCTTCACCCAGGACGACTCGCACATCTTCTGCACCGACGAGCAGCTGGCCCGGGAGCTGGCCTCGCTGCTGGACTTCGTGGTCGGCCTGCTGCGCGACTTCGGGCTGACCGAGTTCGAGGCCGAGCTGTCCACCCGGCCGGAGAAGTTCGTCGGCGAGCCGGCCGAGTGGGAAGCGGCCGAAGCGGCGCTCAAGCACGCCCTGGACGCCTCCGGCCTGCCGTACACCGTGGCCGAGGGCGAGGGCGCGTTCTACGCGCCCAAGATCGACGTGCACGTGAAGGACGCGATCGGGCGCCGCTGGCAGCTGTCCACCCTCCAGGTGGACTTCCAGGAGCCGGGCCGGTTCGGCATCGAGTACCAGGCGCCCGGCGGGTCACGGCAGCGCCCGTACATGATCCACCGGGCGCTGTTCGGGTCGATCGAGCGGTTCTTCGGCATCCTGCTCGAGCACTACGCCGGGGCGTTCCCGCCCTGGCTGGCCCCGGTGCAGGTGACCGGCATCCCGATCACCGACGGGCACGTGCCCTACCTGGAGAAGGTCGCCGCGGACCTGCGCGAGCAGGGCATCCGGGTCGAGGTGGACACCAGCGACGACCGGATGCAGAAGAAGATCCGCAACGCGCAGCGGCAGAAGGTGCCCTTCATGCTGCTGGCCGGGGACGACGACGTGGCCAAGGGCGCGGTGTCGTTCCGGTTCCGGGACGGCACGCAGCGCAACGGGGTGCCGGTCGGCGACGCCATCGACGAGATCGTGTCCGCGGTCGCCCGCCGCATCCAGGTCTGAGCCGGCGGCGGTCATGGCTGACCGGGCGGCCGGCGGGGTATCCGGGCAGGACGGCGCGGGCGTGCCGGACGGGTTCGCCCGGCTGTGGATGCCGCACCGGATGGCCTACATCAAGGGCGAGAACAAGCCAGCTGGCACCGGCGCGGGCGACGGCTGCCCGTTCGACCGGATCCCGGCGCTGAGCGACGAGGACGGCCTGATCGTGGCGCGCGGGAAGCTGGTGTACACGGTGCTCAACCTGTACCCGTACAACGCGGGCCACCTGATGGTCGTCCCGTACCGGCACGTGGCCGACTACACCGAGCTGACCGGGCCGGAAACCGCCGAGCTGGCCGAGCAGACCAAGCAGGCGATGGCCACGCTGCGGGCCGCGTCGGCCGCGCAGGGCTTCAACATCGGCATGAACATGGGATCGGTGGCGGGCGCGGGCATCGCCGCGCACCTGCACCAGCACGTGGTGCCCAGGTGGGGCGGGGACACCAACTTCATGCCCGTGGTCGGGCACACCCGGGTACTCCCGCAGCTGCTGCGGGACACCAGGGACATGCTGGCTAAGGCCTGGCCGGGGACTTCGGCGGCCCCGGCCAGGCCAGGCAGCTAACCCGCTTCGGCGGCGGCGGCCACCTTGTCGGCCAGGTGGTTGGGCAGCGGCTCGTAGCGCAGGTAGCGGCGGCTGAACGACCCGGTGCCGTGTGACATCGAGCGCAGGTCGATCGCGTACCGGGGGATCTCCAGCTGCGGCACCTCCGCTTTGACCAGGGTGCGCCCGCCCGCGCCGACCGGCTCGGTGCCCAGCACCCGGCCGCGCCGGGAGGACAGGTCGGACATGACCGCGCCCACGTAGTCGTCGGCGACCAGCACGGACAGCTCGTCCACCGGCTCCAGCAGCAGCACTTTCGCCTTTTCCGCAGCGTCCCGGAGGGCGAGCTTGCCGGCCTTCTGGAAGGCCATGTCGGAGGAGTCCACCGAGTGCGCCTTGCCGTCGAACAGGGTGACCCGGACGTCCACCATCGGGTAGCCGGCCAGCACACCCTGCTCCAGCTGGGCCCGCACGCCCTTTTCCACCGACGGGATGAACTGGCGCGGCACCACGCCGCCGACCACCTTGTCCACGAACTCGAAGCCGGTGCCGGACGGTACCGGCTCCACCTCGATGCGGCACACCCCGTACTCCCCGTGCCCGCCGGTCTGCTTCACGTTCCGGCCCAGGCCCTCGGCCTTCCCGGCCACGGTCTCGCGCAGCGGCACCCGCAGGCCCTTGGTCTCCACGCCGACCCCGTAGCGGCTGGACAGCCGGTCCAGCAGCAGGTCGGAATGGGCCTCACCCATGCACCACAGCACGAGCTGGCGGGTCTCGGAGTTGTTCTCCATCCGGAGCGTCGGGTCCTCGGCCACCAGGCGGCCGATGGCCTGGGACATCTTGTCCTCGTCGGCCTTGGACTTGGCCGAGATCGCGACCGGGAGCAGCGGCTCGGGCATCGACCACGACTCCATCAGCAGCGGGCGTTCCTTGTCGGACAGCGTGTCCCCGGTCTCCGCGCTGGACAGCTTGGCCACCGCGCAGATGTCACCGGCGGCGCACTGCGGCACCGGGCGCTGCTGCTTGCCCAGCGGCGAGGTGAGCGCGCCGATCCGCTCGTCGGTGTCGTGGTCGGCGTGGCCGCGCTCGGCCAGGCCGTGCCCGGACACGTGCACGGTGGCGTCCGGCCGCAGCGTGCCGGAGAACACCCGGACCAGGCTGATCCGGCCCACGTAGGGGTCGGAGGTGGTCTTGACCACCTCGGCCAGCAGCGGGCCCTTGGGGTCGGCGGCCAGCCCGGTGACGCTCTTCCCGTCGAGCGTGGTCACGCCGGGCAGCGGGTGCTCGCCGGGCGCCGGGAACGCCTGCGTCATGACCTCGAGCAGCTCGGCCAGGCCCACGCCCTGCGGGCTGGAGGTGGTCAGCACCGGGAAGAAGCTGCCCCGGGCCACCGCCTTCTCCAGGTCCTCGATCAGCACCTTGGGGTCGATGTCGTCGCCGCCGCCCTCCAGGTACCGGTCCATCAGGGACTCATCCTCGCTCTCCTGGATGATCCCCTCGATCAGCGCGCTGCGCAGCTCGGACGTGCGGCCGGCCTGCTCGGCGTCCGGGTCGCGCTCGGTGCGGGTGCCGCTGGAATAGTCGAAGTACCGGCCGGACAGCAGCCCGATCAGCCCGCGCACCTGGCCCGGGCCGTCCAGGACCGGCAGGTAGAGCGGGGCGACGGCGTCGCCGAACGCGTCCTGGCAGGCTTGCAGGGCCTCATCGAAGTCGGCCCGCTGGTGGTCCAGCTTGGTGATCACCACGGCCCGCGGCATGCCGACCGAGGCACATTCCTCCCACAGCATCTGGGTCAGGCCGTCCACCCCGTCGGTGGCGGGCACGCAGAACAGCGCGGCGTCCGCGGCCCGCAGGCCGGCCCGCAGGTCCCCGGTGAAGTCCGCGTAGCCGGGGGTGTCGAGCAGGTTGACTTTCGTCCCGGCGTGCATCACCGGGGCCAGGGTCAGGTTCACCGAGCGCTGCTGCCGGACTTCGACCTCGTCGAAGTCGCTGACCGTGCTCCCGTCCTCCACCCGGCCGGGCCGGGGGATCGTCCCGGTGTCCACGAGGAGTGCTTCTACCAGAGTTGTCTTGCCTGCCCCGGAATGGCCGACCAGCGCGACGTTCCGCACGCTGCCGGGCTGGCCGGCCACTGCTGTCCCGCCGGCGGGTGGGGTTCCTTTCCTGTCCGTCATGAGTCTCGCCTCCTGCTGCGCTGCTCGTTCGGCTGCCTCACGACCAGCCTTTACCTCCCGGCCACCGGATAACAAGCCCCCGGACCGATTCGGCAGGGCCGTCCCTTCCGCCAGTAGGATCGGACGGCCATGCTGAACGCGCTGCGACCCATGTTCACCCGCCTGCTGACCCCACTCGGCGGGGTGCTGGCGCGCACCCCCATCACCCCGAACATGATCACGGCCGCGGGCACGGTGGGCGTGATGATCGGCGCGCTGTGGCTGTTCCCCCTCGGCCACCTGTTCGCGGGCACCCTGGTGTGCTGGGGCTTCGCCATGTTCGACATGCTGGACGGGCTGCTGGCCCGGCTCAAGGGGACGACCGGGTCGTGGGGCGCGTTCCTGGACTCCACCCTGGACCGGATCGGCGACGCGGCCGTCTTCGCCGGCCTGGCCATCTGGCTGGCCCGCGACCACCAGCCGGTGCTGGCCGGGGTGGCGCTGTACTGCCTGGTGGCGGGCGGGATGGTGTCCTATGCCCGGGCCCGGGCCGAAGGCATCGGGGTGCGTGCCGACGTGGGCGTGGCCGAGCGCTCGGAGCGGCTGCTGGTCGCGCTGGTGGCGGCTGGGCTGACCGGGCTCGGCGTGCCCTTCGTGCTGGCCATCGGGCTGTGGGCGGTGGCTGCGGCCAGCACGGTCACCTTCGCCCAGCGGGTTCTGGTGGTACGCAAGGCAGTAGGCCCCAGCGCGGGAAAGGCTAGCGCGGGAAAGGATAACGGGTGACCTCGCTACAGGACCGGCTGATCGGCGCCGGTTACGCACTCGGCTGGAACCTGGTCTGCCGCCTGCCCGAGTCCTGGGCGCGCGCGGGGTTCCAGCTGGGCGCGGACATCGCCTGGCGGCGGCAGGGTCCCGCGGTTGCGGTACTGGAGGGCAACCTGCGCCGGGTGCTCGGCCCGGAGGCCACCGGCAAGCAGCTGCGGGCGCTGTCCCGGCAGACCATGCAGTCCTACTCGCGGTACTGGCTGGAGGCGTTCCGGCTGCCGGTGCTGCCCACCGAGCGGATCATGGCCGGCATGCACTGCCTGGGTGAGGAGCGGATACAGGACAACATCAAGGCCGGCCGCGGGGTCATTGTCGCGCTGCCGCACATGGGCAACTACGAGGAGGCCGGCTTCTGGATCATCAACCGCGGGGTGGGATCGTTCACCACGGTGGCCGAGCGGCTCAGGCCCGAGTCGCTGTTCCGCCGGTTCCTGGCCTTCCGCGAGGGCCTCGGCATGGAGGTGCTGCCGGCCACCGGCGGGGCCAGCCGGTTCGGCGTGCTGGCCCAGCGGCTGCGGGCGGGCCGCCTGGTCTGCCTGGTCTCGGACCGGGATGTGACCGGCGGCGGGATCGACGTTGATTTCTTCGGGGAGAAGGCCCGGATGATGGGCGGGCCGGCGGCGCTGGCGGTGCAGACTGGGGCTGCGCTGCTGCCGGTCACGCTGTGGTTCGACGGGCCGGGCTGGGGAGCGCAGATCCATGAGGAGATCCCGGTGCCAGCCGAGGGGACCAGGCGGGAGAAGATCGCGGTCATGACCCAGCAGGTGGCCGGGGTCTACGAGGCCGGCATCCGGGCCCACCCGCAGGACTGGCACATGCTGCAGCGCGTGTTCACCGCCGACCTCGACCGGGACCGGCTGCCCCGGCCGGAGGGGCAGGCTGACGCGCCGGGCGGGAACGGCAGCGGGCCGTGAGAGTCGGCATCGTCTGCCCCTACACCTGGGACGTTCCCGGCGGCGTGCAGCAGCACATCCGGGACCTGGCCGAGGCGCTCCTCGGGCTCGGGCACGAGGTCTCGGTGATCTCCCCGGCCGACGACGACACCCCGCTGCCCGACTACGTGGTCCCGGCCGGCCGCGCGGTCCCGGTGCCCTACAACGGCTCGGTGGCCCGGCTGGCGTTCGGCTTCCTGTCGGCCAGCCGGGTGCGCCGCTGGGTCCGGGATGGCGGGTTCGACGTGCTGCACGTGCACGAGCCCGCGGCCCCCAGCCTGTCCCTGCTCGCCTGCTGGGTGGCGGACGGGCCGATCGTCGCGACCGTGCACACCGCCACCCCCCGGTCCCGGGTGATGCACGCCGCCTACCCGGCCCTGCAGACCGCGCTGGAGAAGATCACCGGGCGGATCGCGGTGTCCGAGGCGGCCCGGACCACACTGGTCGAGCACCTGGGCGGCGACGCGGTGCTGATCCCGAACGGGGTCACCGTGCGCCGGTATGAGAAGGCCAGCCCGCTGCCCGGCTGGCCCGGCGAAGGCGGCGCGCTGGGCTTCCTGGGCCGGATGGACGAGTCGCGCAAGGGCCTGGACGTGCTGCTGCGCGCGTTCACCGAGCTGGCCGGGCAGCGGCCCGGGCTGCGCCTGCTGATCGCCGGCCCAGGGGACGTGGCCGACGTGCTGGGCAAGGTACCGGTGGACCTGCGCCCGCGGGTGATCCTGCTCGGCCAGGTCACCGAGGAGGACAAGGCCCGGGTGTATCACTCGGTGGACGTGTTCTGCGCGCCGAACACCGGCGGCGAGAGCTTCGGCATCGTGCTGGCCGAGGCGATGGCGGCTGGCGCGCCGATCGCCGCCAGCGACCTGGACGCGTTCCGCCAGGTGCTGCGGGGCGGGGCCGCCGGTGAGCTGTTCGAGACCGGGGACCCGGCGGCGCTGGCCCAGGCGGCCGCGCGGCTGCTGGACGACCCGGCCCGGCGGGCCAGCCTGTCCGCGGCCGCGTCCGAGGCGGTGCGGGTCTACGACTGGCCGGTGGTGGCCCGGAACGTGGTCGCCGTGTACAAGGCGGCCGTGGCCGCGCACGGCCGGGTCGGGGTGGTGCGGTGAGGACCTCATGCTGATCGACGTCATCCTGGTCGCGGTGGCCGCGGTCCTCGTCGGCGTGTACGTGTCGTGGCGCGCGGGCCGCCTGGACCGGCTGCATGCCCGGGTGGACACGGCCCGGGCCGCGCTGGACGCGGCGCTGGTCCGGCGCAGCTCGGTCGCGCTGGAGCTGGCCGCGTGCGGGATACTCGACCCGGCCACCAGCCTGCTGCTGGCCGGGGCGGCGCACGACGCCCGGGCCGCCGGGGAGCCCAGCGAGCTGGCCGAGAGCGATCTCACCCGGGCGCTGCGCGCGGTGCTCAGCCAGCCCGGGTTCCGCGCCTCGCTGGACGGCCGGGGCAGCGCCGACGAGCTGCTCGCCGAGCTGGAAGCCGCCGCGAACCAGGTGTTCTTGGCCCGCAAGTTCTACAACGACGTGGTGGCGGCCACCCAGGCGGCCCGCCGCCGCTGGCTGGCCCGGCTGCTCGGGCTGGCCGGGGGCGCGCCGTTCCCGGAGTTCTTCGAGATTGACGATTCGCTGGTGATCACCGGCGGCAGCGGGCAGGCGTCGGATATGCCCCATTTGACGGGCTGATCAAGCGCCTACCATAGAGGCGGGCCAGGTCATGCCCCCCTGGCCGGAGACCCTTTACCGAGCAAGTGAGGTTTGCCGTGTCAACCAGTCCAGTGTCCCGCCCCGCGTCCGCCAGCCCCGCGGATCCCGCCCCGCAGACGGGCACCGCGCGGGTCAAGCGCGCATGGCCGACATGCTCAAGGGCGGCGTGATCATGGATGTGGTGACGCCGGAGCAGGCGAAGGTTGCCGAGGACGCCGGCGCCGTCGCGGTGATGGCCCTGGAGCGGGTGCCGGCCGACATCCGCGCCCAGGGCGGCGTGGCCCGGATGAGCGACCCGGACATGATCGATGGGATCATCGCGGCGGTGTCCATCCCGGTCATGGCCAAGTGCCGGATCGGCCACTTCGCCGAGGCGCAGGTGCTGCAGGCGATCGGGGTGGACTACATCGACGAGTCCGAGGTGCTCACCCCGGCCGACGAGGCGCATCACGTGGACAAGTGGGCGTTCACCGTCCCGTTCGTGTGCGGTGCCACCAACCTGGGCGAGGCGCTGCGGCGGCTGGCCGAGGGCGCCGCGATGATCAGGTCGAAGGGTGAGGCCGGCACCGGCAACGTGGTCGAGGCGACCCGGCACATGCGGCAGATCTCGGCCGACGTCCGGAGGCTGACCACGCTGCGCGATGAGGAACTGTACGCCGCGGCCAAGGACCTGCAGGCCCCCTACGAGCTGGTGGCCGAGGTGGCCCAGGCCGGGAAGCTGCCGGTGGTGCTGTTCACCGCGGGCGGTATCGCCAGCCCGGCCGACGCCGCGCTGATGATGCAGCTCGGCGCGGAAGGCGTGTTCGTCGGGTCGGGCATCTTCAAGTCAGGCGACCCGGCGGCCCGCGCGGCGGCCATCGTCAAGGCGACCACGTTCCACGACGACCCCGATGTGGTGGCCAAGGTGTCCCGCGGGCTCGGCGAGCCCATGGTCGGCATCAGCACGGACACGCTGCCCGCCGCCGAGCGGTACGCCGGCCGGGGCTGGTGACCCAGGGCGGCGGCGCCCAGGCCGGCCGCCCACCCGGCCCGGGCGGGCGCGGACCCGGCTGACCGGGCGGTTTTCCGTTCAGCGTAAAAGGCCTTCCTGGCCGGGTGCGATGAACTCGCAGGCTGGCCGGGACGTGCAACGAGTATGGGAACTGCCGGGGAATGCACGCAGACCCGGCATCTGCTCGGGGTCTACCTGCTGGGAGCCATCGACCCGGCTGGGCGGGCGGCGGTGGACCGTCACCTGGCCCAGTGCGCGGAATGCCGGCACGAGCTGGCCGGGCTGGCCGGGCTGCCGGCCATGCTCGGCCGGGTGCCTGCGGCCGAGGTCTCCCTGCCCGGCGAGCCCGGGCCGCCCGCCGCGGCCGCGACGGGCGGCCTGTCCCGGCTGCTCGGCCCGGTGGCCATGGCCCGCCGGGCCCGCCGGTGGTGCGGGCTGGTGCTCGCCACCGTCGCCGTCGTGCTGGCCGCGATGCTCGGCGCGGGCGTCCAGCACATGCTGAACCCGCCGCCCCGCCCGGTGGCCTGGCTCGCCGTGTCGGCCCGCGACGGGCAGACGCTGGCCAGCGCGACCGTGGCCTACTCGGCGCGGGGCTGGGGGACCGCGCTGGATGTGCGGGTGCGGCAGATCCCGCCGGGCACCACCTGCCAGCTGTGGGTCACCAACGCCAGCGGCGAGCACGCCCAGGCGGGTGGCTGGACCATCGTCCGCGGCGTGCAGCAGGCCTGGTACCCGGCGTCCACCGCGTTCGCCGCGTCCACCCTGCGCAGCTTCGTCATCACCACCGGCCACCGGATCCTGGTGAGCATCCCGGTCAGCCGGTAAGCGCAGGCCAGGCCGCGCATTTTACGAGGCGAATACCAGTTCCCGTCTGGGTTTCTGCCTGGCCTTTCCCGGACCGGGCTGAACGTTCCGGGCGCGCGCTACGTAGTCAGGAATGTATGTAAATCCAGCTGTGAGCGGAGATGAGTGATGGGTACGCGATGGTGGGCACCGGCCGGACTGGCTGCTGTTGCCCTGGTCGCCGCGGCGTGCGGCAGTTCCGGGTCGTCGGGCACGTCCGGCTCGGGCAGTTCCGGGGGCGGTTCCTCGCCCAGTGCCGTAGCCGCGGGCTCGTCCAGTTCAATGGTGAAGTCCACGACGATCAGCGGGGTGAAGGTGCTGACCAACGCCAAGGGCTTCACGCTGTACTGGTTCGTCCCGGACACCTCGACTAAGTCCAACTGCAACGGAGCTTGCGCCCAGTACTGGCCGCCGGTGAAGGGCCCGGTCACGGCCGGCACCGGTGTGACCGGCAAGATCGGCGTGATCACCCGGCAGGACGGGTCCGAGCAGGCCACGTACAACGGGCACCCGCTGTACACCTACGTCAGCGACACCGCCCCGGGCCAGGCCAAGGGCAACGGGGTCAACCTGTCCGGCGGCGTGTGGCATGAGATGACGGTGACTGGCGCGGCCGCGGCCACGGCGGCGACCACGTCGCCCTCGGGGAGCGGCAGTGGTGGTGGTGGCGGCTACGGTTACTGACCGGCCGTTATCCGGACCGGCCGGCGGGCGGGTGCCCCGTCCCCCCGGGGGCCCCGCCCGCCGTGTCTGCCCGGCTGTGCTGCCCGCTGGTCCAGGCGCTTGCCTGGACCAGCGACACTGGAGAGTGGCGGTGCACAACCGCCACGGCTTCAGCACGGCGGGAGCACGAGATGTTCGAAAGGTTCACCGACCGGGCCCGCAGGGTGGTGGTGCTGGCCCAGGACGAGGCCCGGCGGCTCGACCACGACTACATCGGCACCGAGCACCTCCTGCTCGGCCTGCTGCACGAGGGCCAGGGGGTGGCGGCGCAGGCCATGGACGGGCTCGGGGTGGACCTGGCCGAGGTGCGCCGCCGCGTCGAGGAGGTAATCGGCCGCGGCCAGCACGCGCCGTCCGGGCACATCCCGTTCACCCCGCGGGCCAAGAAGGTGCTCGAGCTGTCCCTCCGCGAGGCGCTGGACCTGGGTCACGACTACATCGGCACCGAGCACATCCTGCTCGGCATCGTCCGGGAGGGCCAGGGGGTGGCCGCCCAGGTGCTCGCCGCCATGGGCGCGGGTGAAGACGAGATCCGGGCCAAGGTGTCCGAGCTGCTCGGGCCGTCCGCGGGCCGGCCGGGGGAGCGGCCCGGTGAGCGGGCTGGGGAGCCGCGGTTCATCGGGGCATCACCCCAGCTGCTTGAGGTGATCACCCGGCTGCGGGCGATCGAGAACCGGCTGGCCGCCATCGAGCGGCAGCTGGGCGTCGCGACCGGGCCGCGCGGTGCCCGGGCGCCGGGGGAACCGGGGGAGCCACCGGAGCCGGACGAACCGGGGGAGCCTGGGGCGGCCGCGGCGGAGTGAGCCAGCTGGCTGGCAGCTGCCGGGGCCGGGAAGATCAGGCTGGGTCCCCGTGTTTTCCTGTAGTTCCCCGGTAATCCCGATAATCGTTACGCTCGGCTGAGCCCAGCCGCCCAGGAGGACGATCGCCATGCCCGACCCCGTCCAGCGCCCCGCGGCGGGACCGGTCATTGGCGTGCTCGCGCTGCAGGGCGACGTGGCCGAGCATTCCCGCGCGGTGACCGCGGCCGGGGCCCGCCCGGCCCGGGTCCGCCGGCCTGACGAGCTCGACTCGGTGGATGGCCTGATCATCCCGGGCGGGGAATCCACCACGATGTGGAAGCTTGCGGTGGTGTTCGAGCTGATGGAGCCGCTGCGTAAGCGGATCGGCATGGGACTGCCGGTGTTCGGCTCCTGCGCGGGCATGATCATGCTGGCCGACCGGCTGCTGGACGGTATCGGCGGCCAGGAGACATTCGGGGGCATCGACATGACGGTGCGGCGCAATGCGTTCGGCCGTCAGGTCGACTCGTTCGAGGCGGACATCCCGGTCACCGGGATGCCCGGCGCGGCGCTGCGCGCGGTGTTCATCCGGGCACCGTGGGTGGAGGAGACCGGCCCGGATGTCGAGATACTCGGCGCCGACCCGGGCACCGGTAGGATCGTCGCGGTCCGCCAGGGGCCCGCGCTGGCCACCGCCTTCCATCCCGAGCTGACCGGCGACCCGCGGATGCACAAGCTTTTCGTAGACATGGTGAGGGATCGGATATGAGCGGCCACTCCAAGTGGGCCACGACCAAGCACAAGAAGGCGGTCATCGACGCCCGGCGGGGCAAGCTGTTCGCCAAGCTGATCAAGAACGTCGAGGTGGCGGCGCGGACCGGCGGGGCCGACCCGGCCGGCAACCCCACGCTGTACGACGCGGTACAGAAGGCCAAGAAGAACTCGGTGCCCAGCGACAACATCGACCGGGCCATCCGCCGCGGCGCCGGGCTGGAGGCGGGCGGCGCCGCCTACGAGACGGTCAGTTACGAGGGTTACGCCCCGGGCGGGGTCGCGGTACTGGTGGAATGCCTGACCGACAACCGGAACCGGGCCGCGGCCGACGTGCGGACCGCGCTGACCCGCAACGGCGGGTCGATGGCCGACCCCGGCTCGGTGTCTTACCTGTTCCACCGCAAGGGCGTGGTGATCGTGCCCAAGGCGGGCGGGGTCAGCGAGGACGACCTGCTGGTGGCGGTGCTGGACGCGGGCGCCGAGGAGGTCAGCGACCTCGGCGAGTCGTTCGAGGTGATCAGCGAGCCCGGTGACCTGGTCGCGGTGCGCAACTCGGTGACGCAGGCCGGGATCGACTACGACTCGGCCGAGGCCGCGTTCCTGCCCACGGTCGAGGTGGAACTGGACGAGGACCAGGCCAAGCGGGTGTTCCGGCTGATCGAGGCGCTGGAAGACTCCGACGATGTGCAGGACGTGTACGCCAACTACTCGGTGCCCGACGACGTGCTGGAGAAGCTCGACTGAGTTAGCTGGGCCCCCGGGAAGCGCACCGCGACACGCCGGGCATCCTCGCCCGGTGACACGGCCGGGACCGGTAATGTCGGTCCTGGCCGAACATGTGTTCGTTAGCGGGATGGAGCGTGCATGCGGGTGCTCGGCGTCGATCCCGGGCTGACCCGGTGCGGCCTCGGCGTGGTCGATGGCGCCCCGGGCCGGCCACCCGGCCTGGTCGCGGCCGGGCTGGTGCGCACCCCGGCCGCCGATGACATCGCGGCGCGGCTGCTCACCCTGGAGGCGGAGATCGACTCCTGGCTGGCCGAGCACCGCCCGGACGCGGTCGCCGTAGAGCGGGTGTTCAGCCAGCACAACGTGCGGACGGTGATGGGCACGGCCCAGGCGGGCGCGGTCGCCGTGCTGTGCGCGGCGCGGCGCGGGCTGCCGGTGGCGCTGCACACGCCGAGTGAGGTCAAGGCGGCGGTGACCGGCAACGGCCGGGCCGACAAGGCCCAGGTGACCACTATGGTGACCCGGCTGCTGCGGATGGACGACCCGCCGCGGCCCGCGGATACCGCCGACGCCCTGGCACTGGCCATCTGCCAGCTGTGGCGCGGCGGGACCCAGGCCCGGCTGGCGGCGGCCGCGCGGGCGGCCGGCGCTGGAGCGGCCCGCACAGCAGCCCTCGGCGCAGGAGGCGCGCGGTGATATCGCATCTGGACGGCACGGTGTGCGCGATCGCCCCGGAAGGCGCGGTGATCGAGGTCGGCGGGGTCGGGCTGCT
>Ga0207664_10001835_pt1 | contig 14006 bp, 18 predicted proteins | sample LARL83metaG_FD_184349 | JGI IMG/M metagenome (GOLD analysis project Ga0207664, IMG submission 184349) | Corn, switchgrass and miscanthus rhizosphere microbial communities from Kellogg Biological Station, Michigan, USA - LAR L8-3 metaG... | ecosystem: Host-associated > Plants > Roots >...
CAGATTGGCATTGGCCCTGTTCACGTACACATCGTAGGTGCTGACCCACTCCCAGCGGGCATTGCTGTCCTGGCCGAGCTGAGTCGCGTTGCGCCGCAGCACCTGCACCACCTGCACCTGATTGGGCGCGGTCCCCAGCAGCGTGCGGCGGCGGCCGTGCAGCACGTCGTACACCGCATCCTGCAGATCGACCGCGGTGCCCGGCAGGCGGTCGCCGCGGGTGCGCACCTGTATCGCCGGCATGGTGTCGGTGGTCGCGCTGGCGAGCGCCAGGTCATACGGCGTCAGGCAGATTACTTGGTCGGGCGTCTCCGGCATGTTCGACAGGGTGATCCACGGGACCGGCGTACCGGTGCGCGGACCGGTCGGTGCCCACTCGCCTACGCCCGCCGCGGCGAGCAGCTCGGCGATGCCGGTCACGATCTTGGTATTGAAGCCCGCCATGTCAGCCCAACGCCCTTTTGATTCGCTCCGCTATGATTTCGGCGAATTTGGATGCGTTCGCGCGCCAGGGCTTTTCCAGATACTTCGCCTCTCGGCCGTTCGCATGAACGAAGTCCAGCCGTTCGTGCTGCACGACGGCGTACGGCGTGTCGAAGCTGACGATCCCTTCAAGATCCGCCTCGTTGACCGTCGCCTTGCCGCTGTCCTGCAGCGTGCCTTCCTCCAGCGGAACGATCTTGATCGCCTCGCCGAGTAGGAACTGGACGGCGACCTGCAGACCTTCGACCGCGCCACGTTTCATCGCGGCGCTGGCCTGAGCGCCGTTCCACGTGATCTCGACGTCCTGACTCATCGATGCCTCACGTCAGCAGCACTTCGAGGTGATCCGGGGTTGGCAGGCCCGTGCCGTTGCGGTCGAGCACCTGCATGACCTCGCGCGGGCCTGCGCCGTCCGTCAAGGTCACGCGGGAGTGCACCGGGCAGACCGTGCCGGTCGGCAGGTAGACGGTAGCCTCGCTGATCGTCTGAGCGCCTTTGGTCGTGCCGCTGTCCATGACGAGGCGGCGGCGCGCTTCGCGAAAGCACTGCACGGTCAGCGCTGTGTCGTAATGCTCGGCCCCCGTGCCGTCCTGGTAGAGGAAGGCTTCGACGGTCGCCGTGTCGCTCTGGCCGATGGCCGCCAGGATGGCAAAGGGATCGATGGCCACGACCTAACCCCAGAACCATGCAGCGAGGGTGTTGGGTGGCTGACCGGTCAGCCCTGCGCGCGCCAGGATGCCGAACGCGCGCGGACAGAGCCGCTGGCCGGCTTCCAGGGTCGCGCCGCCCTGGCGCTTGGTGCCGCCGAACAGCCCGGTCAGCTGCACGGAGCCGATCTGCACGTCGGTGGCCGGCAGCGCGCTACCGTTCGCCCATCCCTTGGCAAGGTAGTCCGCCACCTGTTCACAGGTGGCTTCGGCGAGCGCGGCGAGCACCGTCGCGTCGGCAGCGTTGTACACCGCCGCGATGAGGTCGGCGTCGACGTCCTGTGACGCCATCCTCAGCAGGCGCTGCAGGTTCGCCGGCAACGTTCCACCGACGTACATCGCGTACTGCGCCGGCGTCGCGTAGACGCCGATCATGCTGACCGGCGGTGTGCCCGAGACGCCGACGATCGCACCCTCGGCGCCGGCACCCTTGCCCGTCACAGCCCACGACTCGACCCAATCACCGGCCTGCGTGATCGTGTACGGCAACGTGGTCTGCCAGTGCGTCCCGCCGTCCGTGGTCTGCACGGCGGGCGCCATCGTGGTGCCGTCCGGGCGCGTCACGGTCAGCACGGCGGCCGTGGTGCCGTCGCCTCCGCTGCTGATGAACAGCGTCGCGGTGCGCGTGTCGCCGACGTCCAAGCCGGTTACCCTCGCGTAGCCCATGACGCCTCCCTCACACCCCGCCCGCGATCAGCGTACCGGTAACCACGCCACTCGCGATCAACGTCGAGCCGGTCGCGCCGCCGGATACGAGCGTCGAGCCAGGCGTCCCGCCCGCGACGAGCACGGTCGGCACCAGCGGCGTAGCGCCGGAGGTGGCCGCGGCGAGGAGGACGGCGCCGGCGGCCATCGTGATGCTGCCGAGAGCCGTCCTGCCCGCTCCGGCCGTGAGCGCGGCGCCGGCCGCGAATCCAGCGCCAGGCAGGACGGTCCCGAACGCCGTGGGGGTCATGACGGCGCTGGACGCGAAGGCTACGCCACCGAGCGCCGTCCTGGTGCCCGCTGTGGTCAGCGCCGCGCCGGTGGCCATCGTAATGCTGCCGAAACCGGTCTGCGTCGCCGTGACGCCGAGCTGCGCGCCGGCCGCGAAGCCGACCACCGGCGAACCGGAGACCGTGCCGGCGGCCGACAGCACGGCGCCGGCCGCCATGGTCGCGCCGGCGAAGCCGGTCTGCGTGGCCGCCGCGCTCAGCGCGGCGCCGGCCGCGAACGTCGCCGAGCTGACCGCCGTACGCACGGCCGCGGCCGACAGGATGGCACCAGCGGCCATCGTGATGCTACCGAAGCCGGTCTGCGTCGCGGTCGCCACGAGAGCCGCGCTGGCCGCCATGGTCACGCTTGGGAAGCTGGTCTGTGTGGCCGCGGCCGTCAGCACGGCGCCGGCCGAGAAGGTGACCGTGGCGTTGACGGTCGCCGGACCGCCGGGAGGGAGGATCTCCACCGCGACGTGGTGCACTGTCGTGCCGCCGGACTCGGTCACAGTGATCGAGGTGCCGGACGTGGCCGTCGTGTTCGTGCTGGCGTAGCAGCCGACCGCATCGCCGCTGTCGAAGCCGCCGAAGTCAGCCTTTTGGACGGTATTGGCGCCGGCCGACTGGACGGCGTTGCTGGTCAGAATGGCCGACCAGACCCAACTGTTGGTCACGGTCGAAACGACCGTGATGGCGGCCGTGCCTGTCTTATTGGTCGCGCCGAACGGGCTGGTCAGGTCGGTACCGGTGAAGATCCGGACGAAGATGCCGCGCGCGACATTGCCCTTGTTGTCCGTGACCGCGACCTGCATGGACGCCGGCGAGCCACCGATCTTGCTCCACGAGATCGCGACCGCGGCGCCGCCGCGCGCGTTGTCGAGGATGGGTGTCGACCACGTACCGGTCAGCGTGTCGCTGGCCGTGAGCGATTCGTCGAGGCTGCCATTGTTGGCGTCGCCCCACATGAACGCCACGAGGATGCAGTTGGCCGGAGGGATGAATGCCGTCGTCTGCACCGTAGCGCCGGATCCAACGACCAGCGCCGGACTGTTGACGGTGTCCTCAGCAATGGCCATCCGAGGTCACCACCTTATATCGACCTGCTGCTATTCGACGCTGTAACTCGCGTTGTTCAGGTCTGTGATCGTGGCGACGCCGAGGTCGCTCGTGTTGAACGCGCCGGCACCGACCGGAATGGACACTCGACGCTCGCCCGCCTGGCCCACGAACGTGACGAAGAACTTCCACTTGGCGCCAGGGTCGCGCTGCGTCGTGCCGGTCGTCGCGAGCACGCCGGTACCGGCGTTGTAATCGATCGTGACCGTCACCGTGAAGTTGTTCAGCACGCGGCCCGAGTCCTGCGGATCGAGCTTCTGGTCTTCCCACGTCTGCGTGAACGGTGGTGTCGGGGCGGGGAAGCCGGGGAAGTTCGGCTTCAAGCCGGCCATCAGTTGTTGTTGCTGATCGTGATGGCGCCGATGGCGAAGGTCAACGTGTCGCCGGACGCCGTGGTCTTGCTGGCGGTCAACGCTCCCCACCAGCCGCGCTTCGGCGTGCCGGCGCTGTCATAGATCTCCGCGCTGGTGACGGTCGCCGCGGGCATCAGCGTGAAGGTCACGGCGCTCGTGGTGGTGACGCTGCCGTTTGCCTCGGTACCGAGCGCCGTTGTCAGGTTCTGGCGGGCGTAGGAGCCGCCCGCGACCTCAGTGCCGGCAGCGCTCGCGCTGCCGGTCGTCGTGGCCAGCTTGAGCATCATCGGCGTGGTCGGAGTGGTGCCGGCCGCGATCGCGAGCGAGTTGCGCAGCGTCCGGCTGGCTTCGGCTTGGTCCATCGCGTTGGCCATCAGAGCACGTCCAATCTGACGGCGCCGTACGCGTCGCTACCCTCGGGGTGCTCGACGCGGATATTGGGGGTCTTGGCTGACTGGTGCTCAAGCCGGCGCCGTAGTGCGTCGCCCGTGATGCCAGGCTCGTGGTCGACCATCGCCAGCACCGCCGCGCAGATCTGGCAGCCGCGGCCGGCGCAGCAGTCCATGTGCAGCGTGACTTCGGACTGGTCGGGCTGTACCACGACGTGTCGTGGGTGGTCGTCGAACACCTTGCATTCCCAGCAGGGCCGTACCGGACTGCTCATGGCGCCATCCTCCAGGCCGCGTCGGGATGGCGCCATGATACCGCGTCGTGATCGCTATCGGTGGTTCGGTGGCAGCACCAGGCCGCGGCCCGGTCGGTCGAGCTCAAGCTTGAGCTGCCCCATGGCGACGTGCAGCTGGGCCAGCATGAGGATCTCGCCCGCCATGATCTGGCCGCCCTCTTCCTGCGCCTTGACGAAGCCCTGGGCCACCTGTTCGCTATAGACGTACGCCGCGTGATAGTGCTCTTCGGGAGTCGCCATCATCCTGCCCAATCGTCTGGAATGTCGCCTAGCGCGCGCCGCGGCGGCGCGCTGCTCGCCTCGCGGTCGTATGGCGTTGGATCATGCCGCGGTCGCTGCTCGATCGGCGGAGTGAGTTGCCACCCTCCGCGCCGCAGCGCGTCGACGGCCGCCGTGCCCAGCTCGATCATGCTGGCGCTGTTGTTGACGCGCGCGCGGTACGCGACGCCGGCGGCGGCGACCGCCGCGGCGTCACCGGGCATGTCGACGGCCAGCTGCGCGATCGTACGCGTGAGCTCGGCGTCCAGCTCCTTGCCGCGCTGCAGGCTCTTCGTCAGCCGGTTGAGGTCGATCGCGCGCGCGCCGTCGTGGTACTCGCGAAAGATCTTCACTTTCTTGCCAGTCCCGTCCAGCCGATCATGCGCTTTTCGTACCACGCCAGCGAGAGCAGTTCGTCGCGCGTCGAGCGGCGGCGCACGCTGCGTGCCTGCGCGACCGTGAGGTGCCCTCGACCGGTCTGCACCAGGAAAGAGCCCCAGCGCCATAGGATTTGCCGAGGTTGGCTGCGACCGGCGCCGCCCCGGGCGCGCGCGGCTCTGTCCTGCGCGGCTAGCCTCGCCGCGGCGCGGCAGACCAGCACCGTTTCGTTGATCGCGCCGTGACCGTCGACCATGGCCTGTCCTCTGCGCGCCGCGTCGCGCTGGCGTCGCTGTGGTGCGCGCTGGCGGCCGGTGATGTCGTGGTTGGGCAGAAGCTTGGGGTCAGCCCTGGTGTCCTTGGTTTCCTTGACGACTCTTGGCATAGCGACAGCATAGCAAGACGCGCACCCCCTTGCAGGGAGGTGCGCGTCTTTGAGCCTACGAAACTCGTGCTCGATCCTACGTCAGCTCGACGTACGGGGCGAAGTTGGTCGCGGTCGGGGTGGCGACGGTGCCCGGCGCCGTGGTGGTCAGGCCGGAACCGTGCGTCCGGCACATCGTGATCTCGCCGGTCGCGTTCGTCGGCGCGATCGACAGCCCGAGCAACGTCGGCATCGTGGTGGCTGCGAACACGAGCGAGAACGACCAGATACCACCGACGTTCGCCACGAGCGGCGTCGCGAAGGTGAAGGTCTTCGTGCTGTTGGCCGCGCCGGCCGCGTTGGTCGCGTCCACGGACTGCCCGTAGAGCACGTCCAGCGGCGTGTACATGGCCGCGAACTGATGCGTCGGGGTACCGAGGGCGGTACCGCCGATGAAGCACGACACGGCCGCAACGCTGTCGCCGGCTTCCAGCGGGATACGCACGTTGAGCGCAACGCCGGTCGTCGCGACCATCGCCGAATCGATCATGCCCTCACGGGGAATCGACCGGCGCGTGAACACGTTCGGACCCGCGTCCAGCACGATGTTGTAGCCGTTCAGGTCGTAGACCGACCTGTTGTACAGACCACGGGCCGTCATGCTGTCGCCTGGCCCTTCTGCGCGTCGTACGCGCTGCCGTAGGTCGCGATGAGCACGTCCCTGGTGAGCGTCTTGGCCGTCTTGTCGTCGAGCGACGGATCGATCTCGACGGCGTAGGCGCGCCAGTCAGCGACCGGTGCGTCCGGGGAGGGGGGCACGACGTCGGTGGTCAGCGGCGGCTTGGTCTCCGCACCTTCCTCCCCCGCCGGTGCCTCGGCCGCGGCTTTGGCTTCCTCGGCGCGCTTGGCGCGCAGATCGGCCAGCTGCTGGCGCTTGGCCACCACGTCGTCCCGCGAAGTCTCCGCCTTGATCTGACGGTCGAGGTCTTCGATTTCGCGCTGCACGGCGAGTGCGTCCTGCGCGGGGTCGCGCAGGGCTTGCTCGACGGACACGCCGTCGAGCGGCTCGATGCCGAAACCGTTGTTCAGGAAGTGGTACAGCGCGCCGCGGGGGTTGCCGTTCTCCCAGTTGTCGAGGTCGACGGCCAGCTCGGCGACACCCTCGCGGAAGTAGATCTGACCCGCACCCTCGCCGGTGAAGCCGGCGCGCGGGGAAGTGATCATGAATCGCACGGTGTTCATCAGACAGTCACCGACCGATACACGCCGCAGGCCTGGACGGACTTGAGCACCGGGCTGATCGGCCCGATTTCGAGCTCGCCGAGCTTGACCGCGCCCGGCAGGTCGAACCGCGGCGGAAGGTCGCGCATGAGCGGCACGCCGGCGGCGGACGCCATGTGGAAGGCGTCCATGCCGAAGCAGATGGCGTACAGCTCGGTGACGTTGGACGTGGTCGGGATGATCGAACTCGCGTTGTCGGCGTTGTTGCCGAGGTCGATCAGCGTCCAGCCGTTGTAGTGCATCACCGGCTGGTCGAAGTTGTCCACCGAGGACTGCAGCAGCGTCGCCCAGCGGAAGAGGTTGCGCAGACGCAGGATCGAGCGGGTGTTGCCGCAGATGGCCTTGACGCCGGTCGGCAGACCGTTCGGGTCGCCCGGCGTCATGCCACCGACATTCGACGGGATGATGTTGGACAGCCAGAGGTCGATCTTGTCGAGCGCGGTATTGGCCAGGGCCTGCGTGGTGATGGTGGCCGCGCTGATGTCGAGGGTGGTTGCCTCGGTCAGCGTGCCGGTCAGCACCTTGGACAGGCCGTTGAACGTGGTCGCGTCGACCGACGTGTCACCGTAGAGCGACTCACGCACCAGCCGGATACGGGCCGCAATCTGCAGCTCGATCGACTGGAACACGATCTCGTTCGTGGCCGCCGGACCCAACTGCGCAATCACGCGGTCCAGCTCGTAGGAGCCGCCCAGCGGAATCAGGCTGTTGGCGACCTGCTGACGGGTCGCCTTGCTCGGGATGTACTCAGAGTTGATCGCACGCGGGGCCGCGCTCGATCCGGTCAGCTTGCGCACGTAGGAGTAAGTCAGAGACGCTCCGGTCGACCCCGGGGTCACTGTGTCGTCAAAGACCAGGTGATCCCAGAACCACGAGTTACGACGGAAGTTGTCGTAAACCGCGTAGTCGATATCGGACTGCGTGTTGACTTGCGCCTGTGCCAACGTTACTGGCATAGGGTTCTCGTTTCATCGGTGGTGCGCAGCAGCAGGCGCTACTGCGTCTTGGGTGCGTAGTGCGCGGCATACGCCGACACCATGTCGGGGCGTTTCTTCGGCGCTGGCTGCTGTCCGGGCACGACCGCCGAGCCGGGCCCCTGCCCGCCGGGCGGGGTGACGATCGGTGCGGCGCCAGCCAGCTTGAGCGACGGCTTCTCGGTGAGCGCCGCGTCGATCAGGGCCTTGACCTTGTCCGCGAAGTCGCTCGCGGTCGGGTCGAGGTCCTTCAGCCGCCCCTTGCCGGCCAGATACGCCGACATGAGCTCGTCGTCGGCGCCGGCTTTGCTCGCCGCGCGCTCGACGCTGTAGGAGACCTGCAGCGAGCGACGCTCGGCGCGTTCGGCCGCCAGCTCGGCCGCGGCGTCCTCCGGCTTCACATCGGGCTTGAGTCCGAGCTTGGCCAGCAGTTCCGCTTGTGCCTCGGCTGCCGCGTTGGCCTTGCTCTGCGTGCGCGCGCGCTGGCCTTCCTCGGCCGCGATGCGCTTGCGCTCGCCGTCGAGATACGCCTTGACGGCCGGGTCGAGCGCGTTCGGATCGAACGCCGGCGCTGCCGGCGCGACTGGTGCTGGTGACGGATCGGTCGCGCCGGGCACCACGGGTGCCGGGTCGGCCGGAGGCGTCTGGTTGGGCAATGGTGCGGTCATGCGTCATCCTCCGGACAACCATGGGTGTTTCGCTCACCACCGATGAGCTGGTGATCAGAGTACTACGGCGCTGGTCGCATACTGTCGAGTCGATCGAGATTGGCGATCACGACCAGTCTGGTGATCGAGCCGTCCTCCTTCGACACGAGATACGCCGGCGCGTCGAAAAGGTCGTAGTCGTCGTCGCCATCGATCAGGTACTCACGAGCGCCGGCAGTGACGCGCCAGTGCGTGGCGTCCTGACGGCCGGTCGGCAGGGTCGTCAACGTGCCGTACCCGGTCGGCCAATGGGGCCGCAGGCTGGCTTCGATGATCGCGCGAGCTTGCTCGAATGTCACCATTTAACAAATTCCATCACAGCGTCGGTCGGTTCCAAATCGTCAACGCGCATAAAGCGCCATGATCTATATCCGGCGGCAGGATTGTCGTGACCTCTTGAACGCTTTATGTAGGTGTATATATCAAGCTCTGGCTCATTCTTTTGTGCATCGACGAATCTCACTTTTCCATTTATCTTTTCCACGTTGAATATGTGTGATCCACCGCCTTCCCAATTCACGGCGACCCAACCGCGTGCGCCTTCCGGCAGCTCTTCCGTTCTCTTCAGCATTTCCGCCGTGTCGAGCTGTTCCTGTAGACGCCCGTGCGGCATGCCGTTCCTGTCGACCCATCGGTCGAGCGCCTCTTGTGAGTTCCGGCCACGGTTGAGCCTGAACATGTCGGGCAGAGCGGTCGCCTGAACATCATAGCCGCGTGCGCGCAATTCGTATGCGTTTACGACGTGTACGCAGTTGACCGTGTACGCCGGTTTCGGATATTCCGGATTGGTCCCCAGCGCATCGATGATGATATTGACTCCGCGATTTTCCCTGTCGGTCAGCCGCGGCGCAGAGTCGAGCGCCGGCGCGTACGGCGCCCCGGCCGGCTTGGCGACCGCCGGAGCCGTCCTTTTGGGCGGCTTGAGGACGGGGTTCGGCTTTGGTCGAGGTGCGGGTCGTGACGGTGCAGATGGCTTCGGTCGAAGTGCCGGCTTCGGCGATGCGGGGGAAGAGGAAGGCTTAGGCGGGCTTGGAGTGTGCCCGAGGTCGATACGCTCGCGCTCCGTCTTGCGACGAAGACCGGGGGTTTCCTTGACGTGCTGCGCGATCTCGGCCCGCTTGGCGCGGTAGGCCGCGGCGTAGCGCCTGGCGGCGGCAGGGTCGACGGCGCCGGCCTGTTGCACGGCGAGCTTGCGTGCCTTGCGCTCCATGGCGCGCTGGCGTTGCTCGGCCGCGTACGTCGAGCCTCCCTCCCCCGCCGTCTCGATCGGCGCGGTCAGGCCGGGCAGGTAGGTGATGAATCGGTGCCTGCAGCTCGGGTGGAAGAGCCCGGCGCCGATCGCCTCGCTGGTCGAGCCGTCGATATGCACGCTCACGATGCTGCCGTCCAGCTCACTGGCGCGCTGCACGGTCTGGGAACCGGTCGCCGCGCCGGTCGCCAGGATCTTGCCCTCCCAGGGCCTGCAGAGCGGGCAGGGGGAGCCGTCCGCGCTGACCATGACCAAGTCCATGCCCTGCTGGCTGAGCTGGTCGAGGTGCGCCTGGATGGCGGCCTGGGCCGTCGTGGTGCGCGTCGACATCTCGACGTAGCTGGCGAGATTCCAGTTTCGTCCGGCTTTGTCCACGAATCCGGTGATGCCGCGCTGCCACAGGTGGTCGAGCGCCTTCTGTGTCGCCTCACGGCGCGTCGTGACGCCGGCCAGCACGCCACCTGCCGTCGCAGCGAGCGCCTCCTGGTAGATGTCGCCTGCACTGCGCACCACCTGCAGATGCGTAGCCGCCAAGCGCCGTTCCAGCCCGGGAGCGAGGGTGGCCGCGAGACGCAGGACCGAGGGGCTGTTGATCAAATTCTTGTCGACGTCGATCAGGCGCCGGCCGACCGCGCGCCGGTCGCGGACGCGCAGCAAGTCCTCTTGCGCCTTCCTCCCACCCGCTACCGCGGCGTCGACCAGCGCGCGCTCGATCGTGGCGCCCAGCTTGCCGTCGATCTTGCGCATGGCTGCCTCGGCGCTGCGGCGTACCTCGGTGAGCGCCAGCAGCTTGGCGGACAAGTCGTCGTGCGCCAGGTTGCGCTTGAGCTTGCCGGCAATGACCTCGGCAAGCTCGCGCTCGATGCCGGCGTAGAGGTCGATGATGCGCTGCGCGTACTGCGCGCCCACCGATCTGTCAATCGCCACCCTTACCGCCGTCGTTCATCATGTCCGCCGGCGGCTCGTTCGGCATGGGTTCACCCGACGCGGGCTGACCGAACGTGCCAGGGTCTTCCAACTGCGGCGGTGGCGCGTTCTCCTCCTCGATCAGCTGAACTTCCTCGTCGATATCCTCGTCGGCCCAATCGGGGTGCAGCATGATCACCTTCTGCCGCGTGCTGATCGCCTTGGCGGCTTCCAGGAACTGCAGCGTCTGGGCGATGTGCATAGGGTCCGGCGCCACCGCGTCCGGCCATTCGAGCTGCACGGGCGCCGGCGTGATGCCGGACCGGTAGTACATGGCGTCGAGCTCAAGGATGACGAACGCCGTCCGGCGTAGGCCGGGCGTCGCGTATTGGATCTTGTCGCCGCGCGTGCCGGCCGTACGCCCCTTCTTGGCGTTGGCCTGCGTGGCCGTCATTGCCGGACCGTCCGCCTGGTCTTCGCCGAACGCGTCGGCCGCCAGGCCAGCGCCACGGGTGATCGTGCGCCACAGCGCGTCGAGCACCCCGACGTGCTCCTGCACCCGGATGGCGAACTGCGTCGACTGGATCTGCAACGGCTTGTCCGGCCCGTCGACGGACACGCCGGTGAAGATCTCCTGTTCGGGGTCGAACGTCGCACCCTTGCCAGGTCCGAGCGACCGGAGGTAGGCGGCCGGCACCACGAGGCGCCCCTTGCCGTTGCGCACGTCGCGCATCATGGCCGACCACGTCTCGTCGAACTCGTCGAACTTGATCGTCAGGCCCTGGTAATCGGACCTGCCCAGCGGCGTGCCCTTGATGATCCTATGTGGACGGAGGTTCGGGAAGTACGACACGTCGAGCTTGCTGGTGCCGACCACGATCTCGCCATCCGGCCCGACGAGCCCGGCCAGCCGCTTGCACTCGTCGTCGCCTTCCTGCAGCGGCACGGGCTTGCCGAGCTTGTCCGCGCTGCCGCTGTAGAGCGTGTGGTACACGACGCAGATCGGATTCGGCCCGGTCGTCATCTCGTGACGCTCAAGGTGGCGCAGCACCGGCCCGCTGGTCGAGTTCGAATAGGCGTTGGGGTTCGTGTGCCGCCAGAACGTCACGGCCCAGAGCTCGTCGCCGGGCCCCCACATCGGCACGGCATGGTCCGGCGTGATGACCGTGCCGGTCGGCTGGTCGGTGAAGCCGACGTTGGCCTGCGTGCGCACGTACGAGCCGCCGTAGGCGCTGGCGACCTCGGCCGCCTCGCTGAGCGTGGCGTACCAACCGCCCTGGTCGAGGATGTCCGTCAGGCGTTTCTGCGCCGGATTCTCGTTCAGTACGGCGCCGTCCGGCATCGTCCGGCGGTGGTCGCCGGACGGGACGGAGAACGCCGGCGGCTCTGCCCAGAGCAGCGAGCGGGACAGCGCGCTGAGGTCCGCGGCCACCGGTGCGTGGCTGTGCGTCGTGCTCTGGCCGGGCGTCAGGGGCCTGCCCCAGAAGAACCGAGCCAGGAAGCCGATCAAGCCGGGCTGGAACTGCGACGGCCGGTAGACCGGGTACGGAACCATGCTGGCGGGCTGATTCGAGTAGAACGACCAGAGCGCTTCGACGTCGCCGGAGTACCACGCTGAATACTCGTTGTACAGGCGCAGTGACTTCGTGTTCTCGTAGTCGGTCGGGGGCCAAGGCTGACCAGCCGGATAGTCGATCGGCATCGTGCCGCCCTCTCCCTGTGTCGCGCCTGTGTCGCGCTTATGTCGCGTAGATCAGATCATGCCAGGCAACGCGCGGCGTACGGACGCCGTAACGCAACGAGTCGCACCCGTCGTCCCCCGCCTTGATCGGCATCGTTTCGCCGCGCAGCGCCGCCTTGGGGTCCCACGAGTAGCCAGGAATCTCGGTGATCAGCCCCGGGCACCTGTCGGACACGTAGATCTTACGGTTGGCGATAAGGGAGGCGACGTCGCTGATGCCGGCGTTGACGTCGTTGTCGGCGCCGCGGGTGACGACGCCGCGGTTGAACAGCTCGGTGCGGAAGTAGGCGGCACTCGGGTCGACGCAGTGCACCATCGGCGCGGCGCCGACCAGGCCCGCGGCGCCGGGAATGGGCGTGCTGTTCAGCCAGGTCAGGTAGGCGTCCGCGTACTGCGTCGTGCTCTTCTGCTGGCCGTCGTGCAGCGACGGATCGTATCGATACTCGTCGGTGACATAGAGCGCCAGGCCCTCGTCGCGGATGTCCTCACCTATGCCGATCAGGTGCGCGCTGAACGGGTGGATCGTGCCGTAGTCGGCGCCGGTCGAGAGGAAGGCCTGTATCTGTGGGATCTTGGCGAAAGGCAATACGTTGTACTTTTCGTCCCACGCCTGATAGATCGCACCTTCGGCCATGACCCACTCGCCGAGGATGTTGCGCCGGTAGAACACGCCCGTGTACTCGCGCATGAGCCGGCGCACGAAGTCGGCCGGCAAGGCGGGATTGTCGCCGATGACGAACGAGAAGACGGCCATGTCGAGCCGATCGTCGCCGTCGAAACGCAGCAGTCGGCCGTCACGGGTGAGCTGCAGCGCGGCCCGGTCGACGTGCTTCGTCTTGAGCCAGTGCACCGGCGACGCCGGGTTCGTCGTACCGAACCACGCCGAGCCCGGCAGCGACAGCCGCGTCCTGGCAATGTCGAAGACGTCCTCTGGCCACGTGGTGATCTCGTCGCCGTACCAACCGACGAGCGTCATGCCCTTGATCTTGTCGGCCGCCCCGACGTTATGCGCACCGGTGATGTAGATCTTGCGGCCGAGAATATCCACCTCGCCAGTGCCGGCCACGATCTTCATGCGCCGCGGCCCGAGCATGCCCATCATCGTGTCGAGCACGTTGCGGCGCAGCGTCCGTTCCGTCTTGCCGACCATCAGCAGCGGGCCGGGCGGACCCATGCGGACGAACTCCAACCAGCGCAGGATGGACGCGATGGTCTTCCCGGACCGCACGGCGCCTTCCCAAAGGTTGCCGGCGGCGGTCGCCAGCTGAGCGGAGCGCAGCGCCTTCCCGGTCAGCCTGTTGACCGGTTGGCTCACGCGCTCGCGTCGCCTTCCTGTCCGCGCCGCCCCAGCATGTCGCCGAGCCAATCGTCGACAACGGCCGCCAAGCCCTGCTGCGCGTCGTACTGGTCGAGCATCCGGTGCTTGTCGAGCGCGGTCGCAGCGATGATCATCAAGTTGCGCTGATCGCCGGTCGGCGGACGCGGTACCTCGCGCTCGTTGTATGTGTTGTCCTTACCGCCGAAATTATAGATCTTGGCCGGCGATTCCATGTCGTCGAGCGCTCTCTCAGCGGCATCGACCATGCGCTTCGAAATCTCCGCTCGACGTGCGGCCAAATCGGCGCGAAGAGCCTCGGTGGCCTTTTTTGTCTGCGAACGTTTTGGCTGCTCGACGCCCATGTCCCGCGCAATTTTGGACACCGAGGCAGGCGACACGCCGGTCCGTTCGGCGATCGAGCGCAATGACTCCCCGGTTTGATCCTGCGCGCGCAGTGCAGCACGCACAGCTCTTTTTTGATCTTCAGACAGTGGCGCCACCGACGCTACCGC
>Ga0207664_10001837_pt1 | contig 14000 bp, 12 predicted proteins | sample LARL83metaG_FD_184349 | JGI IMG/M metagenome (GOLD analysis project Ga0207664, IMG submission 184349) | Corn, switchgrass and miscanthus rhizosphere microbial communities from Kellogg Biological Station, Michigan, USA - LAR L8-3 metaG... | ecosystem: Host-associated > Plants > Roots >...
TTCTCGCTCGACGAGCTGCCGCAGCTCGTCAACGTCGTGCGCGGCGAGATGTCGCTCGTCGGCCCGCGGCCGCTGCCGCTGCGCGACTTCGAGCGCCTTGAGGACTGGCACAAGAAGCGCTACCTCGTGTTGCCGGGGATCACCGGGCTGTGGCAGGTCTCGGGCCGCGCCGACCTCGACTTCGACGACCTCGTACGGCTCGACTTCCTCTACCTCGAGCGTTGGTCGGTCGCGCTCGACCTCGTGATCCTGCTCAAGACGCTGCCCGCCGTGCTGATGCGGCGCGGGGCGTTCTGAGAGCCGGCGCGCAGGCGGGCTACGGCCGCGCCGTCGCCGCCTGCTGCTGCGCCTGCGCGTAGGCGGTCTGCGCCGCCGGGCCGTGCGGGTCGAGGTAGATCGCCGCGCCGAGCACTCTCAGCGCCCGGCGCGCGTCGCCGTGGGCCAGCTCGAACTGGCCCAGGCGCAGCCAGCTCTCCCCGTTGGCCGGCTGCAGCCGCACGCCGCGCTCGAGCGTCGCGCGCGCGGCCGCTGTCTGCCCGGCCGCCGCCTGCGCGGTCGCGAGCGTCGACAGCGGGTCGATCGAGAGCGGGTCGCGACGCGCGGCGTCCCGCGCGTCGGCGATCGCCTGCTGCGGCCGGCCGGCGCTCAGCTCGGCGATCGCGGCGTCGTCGGCGCTGACGGCGCGCTGCGGCTGCCAGACGACCCACGCGCCGGCGAGCCCGGCGGCGACGACGAGCACGGCGAGCGCGAGCCGCCAGCGCGCCGCGCTCCAGGCGGCCGCGCCGTGCGGGAGCTCGGCGCGCGGCGGCTGCTGCTCGAACGGCCCACGGCCGGCGACCCACGCCGCGCACAGCAGGCCGGGGACCGCGACGCCGGGCACGAACCATGTCCAGTCGACGGCCGAGTGGACGCCGAAGGCGATCGCGGTCGCGGCCAGCGTCGTCAAGCCGATGCGCTCCGAGGTGACCGCGGCGCGTGGGCGCGCGCGGGGGCGGGTGCGCCAGTCGCGCGTGCGCGCCAGCTCCGCCAGCCACGCGCCCCAGCGCCGGCGCGGACGCACGCCGGTCGCGCGGGCGGCCGACCCGAGCCACGCCGTCAGCAGCGCCACGTTGATCCCCATCCCGACGAGGCCGAGGTCGGCGAGCGTCTGCGGCACGTAGCCGTGCGCGTGGCGGACCCGCAGGCGGTCGGGCTGTATCGGGCGGCGGGCGGTCGCGTAGCCGTCGGCGCCGACGCCGATCCACGGCGCCTTGCGCCAGATCTTGAAGCCGTCGTCCCAGTAGCGCGCGCGCACGCCGCCGACGGAGGCGAGCCGGCTCGGGTCGTTCGGCGGCTGCTGCGCGTTGGGGTCGGTGAGCTGGCGCCAGGCGTGCGAGATCGATCCGGTCAGTCCGCGCTGCGAGGCGGCGAGCATGCCGAGGCCGGCGACCGGTACGAGCGCGAGCGCGACGAGCACCGCGGTCCCGAGCGCGCGTCGGCTCTGCGGCGCGAGCGTCGAGCGCGACATCGCGAACTCGAGGCCGAGCCCGGCGAGCGTCAGCACGACCGCCATCGCGATCAGCAGCAGCCCGAGCGTGTGGCCCGCGTCGACGCGCACGTCGAGCGGGGCGCCGTCCTTCGTCAGGCCGGCGTTCCCGAACGCCCACGCGCAGACGACCGCCGCGCCGGCGCCGGCCGTCGCGAGCACCGCCAATCCGCGGATCCGCAGCGGCACGGCGGCGAACCACAGCGCGACCGCCGCCGCCGTCGCCAGCAGCGGACCGCGCCCCTCCGACAGCAGCAGCGCGACGAGCAGCACGCCGAGCGCCGGCACGGCGAGCGCCGAGAGCGCCGCGTGACCGTCGCGCCGCGCGCCGAGCCACAGGCAGCCGGGGATCCCGAGCGCGGCCATCAGGCCGACCGCGTTCCAAGAGTCGAACGGCGCGCGCAGGCGCGCGTAGGGGTCGAGCGAGTCGAGCGAGGGGAAGACCTTGGCCAGCAGCGAGAACCCGCACAGCACGACGGCCGCGAGCACGACCGCGCCGAGCACCGCGGACCAGCGGGCCGGCGCGAGCTGCACGAGCGCGAGCGCGCCCGCGAACGCCGCCAGGTAGGCGAGCGTGAGGTTCGCGGCCTGCCACGAGTCCGACGGCTCCACCGACCAGGCGATCGACGCCGCGGTCCAGGCGGCGAGCGCGGCGAGCAGCAGCAGCGTGACGCCGCCCCACACGCGCCGTCCAGGCGGGTGGGCGAGGATCGCGAGCGCCACGGCCGCCGCGCCCAGCAGCATGAGCGCGATCTCGACGGTCGTCGTGCGCGAGAGCACGGAGCCGCCGCGCGAGACGAACGCGATCGCCACGAGCAGGCCGGCCAGCGCAAGCGCGACGAGCGCGTTCGCGCGGGTCGCGAGCGGGCCGCGGCCGGGCATCGTGCGCCCCGGCGTGCTCGGCCCGGCGTCCCCCTCGCCCGGCCGGCTAGGGGCGGCGAGCAGCGACGACACGGCGTCCGATCGTCATGGCGGCGGCCGTCGCCGCCGCGGCGCCGAGCAGCGCGAGCAGCACGACGAGCGCGGTCGGCAGGCGGTGGGAGTCGCGGCCGATCACGGGCAGCGTCCCCGGCGCGATCGACGTGCCCGCGAGCTTGAGCGGACGGGCGGCGTCAGGAGGCGGCGGGGCGCTCGGGACGGTCGTGCCTGCGCCGCCCGGGACGCTGCCGTCGGTGCCGGGCGTTCCGGCGCCGGCACCGCCGCCGAGCCCGCCCGCGCTCGTCCCGCCGCTGCTGCTGTTGCCGCCGCTTCCGCCATGTCTGGCCGCGGTCGCCAGCAGCGCCTGGTTGATCGCGTCATAGCAGCCCGAGTACTCGAGCACGTCGCCCGGGAGGTTGTGCAGCGCATGGCTGAGCTGCGCCTTCGTGTAGGTGCCGGTGAGCGAGCCGGTCGACGAGTGCTGGCAGTCCTGCACGATGCGGTCGTCGCTCGCGTTCGCGCGGGCGGAGGCTGCCGGCAGCGCGAGCAGCAGGGCGCAGGCGACGAGCGTGATGAGGATGTTCGGCTTGCGCATCGGGGGCTTCGCGGGGGGCGAAGGCGCGCCAACGCTAGCAAGGTGCGTGGATCGCGCCGTCGGCGTTCAAACGGGCGCGCCCCGGTGAAGTTGCTGCGTGCCGGCGCGGGGCGCGCCGTCGCCGCGCTGGCGGCGAGGGCCCGGGACCGGGGCGGCCCCCGCCAGCGCCAGCGCGGCAGCAGGCGTCCCCCCGACCCGAGGCGCGCTGGGCCGGGGAGGCGCCTTGCGAAGGCAGCTACCCGGCCGCGCAGGGGTGGAAACGGCGGATCAGCCGGATGCGCGGAGTGCGTCCTCGTACGCCGCGACCGTGCGCCGGCCGCAGCGCTCCCACGTGAAGCAGCGCTCGACGGTCTCGCGCGCGGCCTGCCCGAGCGCCGCGCGGGCGGGCGCGTCGCGCAGCAGCCGGTCGACCTCCGCCGCGAGCGCGCGCGGGTCGTGCGGCGTGACCTGCACGAGGCCCGGGCCGGCGGCGGCGATCTCTTCGGGGCCGTCCTCGCCCGCGCAGCCGATCGCCGGAATGCCCGCCGCCATCGCCTCGACGTAGGCGACGCCGAACGCCTCATCGACGCTCGGCAGCACGAACAGGTCGGCCGCGGCGGCGCGCGCGCGCGCCTGCGCCGGCGGGAGCTGGCCGGCGAAGTCGACGCGGTCGCGCACGCCGCGCGCGCTCGCGAGCGCCTCCAGCGCCGCGCGCTCCGGACCGTCGCCGACGATCTCGTAGCGCAGCCCGGGGTGGCTCGGCGCGAGCAGCGCGAGCGCCTCCAGCACGTCGGCATGGCGCTTGCGCGCGACGAGGTGGCCGACGGTGACGAGCGTCGGCGGGGCGTCCGCGGGGCGAGGCGGGGAGGTCGCGGCCAGGTCGGTGCCGAGATGCACCACGCACGTCGCGCGCGCACCGAGCGCGCGGCAGCGAGCCTCCGTGCCGGCGCTGTTGGCGAGCACGAGCCGGGCGTGTCGGAAGGTGCGCGCCACCGTGCGGCGCGCGTAGGCGCTGCGCTGCGCGGTCGCGAGCACGTCGCCGCCGTGGACGGAGACGACGAGCGGCGTCGCGTCCGCCGCGCGGCGGACGGCGTCGCCGGCGGGAACCGCGTAGTGCGCGTGGATCAGCTCGAACGGGAGCTCGCGACGCAGGCGTCGCAGCGCCATGCCCAGCGCGGGCGCCGCCCACGCCCCCCAAGCGCCGTAGCTCCACGGCCGCGGCGGCGAGAGGTAGGGGACGTAGGTCACCTCGACGCCGTCGAGCTGCGTGCGGCGCGGCTGGCGCAGCGCGGCGCGCAGCGCGCGGACGTCGCCACGCCGTGCCGCCGCGAGCGGCGGCAGCGGGCGGTGCAGCACGAGCACGCGCACCTCCGCGCCCGCGTCGCGCGCGGCGAGCGCCTGGCGGTGCGCCCACACGCCGAGCACGGGATCGTCCGCGCGCGGGTAGTACTCGGCGACGATCGCGACGCGCATCGGCGGCTCACCAGCGGGCGTGCGTCGCGAGCGTGCGCTGCGCCTCGGCGGCGGTGACGTAGGGGCGCTCGGCGAGGAACGCCTGCGCCTCCGCGACCGCGTCGGCGCGGCGGTAGGCGTCGGCGATCGGGCGCAGGACGTGGCGGATCGGGGTCGCGTCGACGACGCCGATCCTCCAGCCGCGCTCCCGCGCGAGCGCGGCCCAGTGGGAGTCGAGGCCCCAGCCGGCCTGCAGCTGCGGGTACGGCAGCAGCGTGTCGAACGTGTCGCGGTGGAACGCGCACAGCGGTCCGATCTCGACGAAGCCGGTCTCGCGCGCGACGCTGCCGCCTCTGCGGCGCGTGACGCGCCAGGCGGCGTGCGAGCGGCGGCGGTGCGCGGGCTGCGCGAGCTTCAGCTCGAAGCGCTCGGCGAGGAACAGGAAGGCGTCGAGGAAGCCGCGCGGCAGCGCGACGTCGTCGTCGAGCACGAGCAGCCAGTCGCGCCCGGCGAGCGAGCGCTGCTCGATCAGCGCGTTGAGGTTCTCGAACTTGCCGCGGCCGCCGACCTCGCTCGTGGCGACCTCCACGTCGTGGCGCGAGCAGCGCAGCTCGGCGCGCGCCGCGGCCATCAGGTTCGGCGCGTCCGCGCGCTCGACGCCGATTGCCAGGACGCTGCGTCGGGGCGGCGCGAGGCGCGCGGCGCGCGCGAGGCGCGGCGGCTCGAGCGTCGCCCAGCGCCGCGCGTCGAGCAGCGCGTCCTCGACGCGCGTGCGCGCGCCGAGCCGGATCCCGCCGACGATCCCGCTCTCGCCGGAGGCCCAGTCGGTGGGGCCCGCGCTGAGCGTCGCTTCGGGGTCCGTGTTCACGCGAGCACGACCTCGACGCCGTCGAGCCCAACGAAGTCGCGGTCGCGGGTGTAGACCGGCAGGCCGTGACCGGCCGCGGTCGCCGCGATCAGGACGTCGTTGACGCCCGGGCGACGACCGACGCGTCGGGCCGCGCTCATGATCCGCCCATAGTGCGGGACGACGCGAGCGTCGAGGGCGAGCGCGCGAAACGCGGTCTTCGCCAGGTCCAGCGCCTCGAGTCGCGCGGGCCGCCGCGCGTCGTCGGCCGCGAGCACCCCGTGGTGCAGCTCGCAGAGCGTCACGATGGACACAGCGCCAGCGTCCGGCATCGCGACCGGCTCGCCCTGCACGAGCGCGATGACGACCGAGGTGTCGAGCAGCCCGAGGTTCACTCGAACGGGTCGCGCGCCGGCGTGTCGGCCGCGTCCAACTCCTCGGCGAGCGGATCGTCGGCCGGCAGCACGCCTGCGAACATCCGCCGCAGCTCGTCGCTCGGGACGAACTCGCGGCGGGTGTCGATCGGCCCCAGCTCCGCCACCGGGCGGCCGTTGACCGTGATCTCGATGCGCTCGCCTGCCTCGACGCGGCGCAGGACCTCGGCGGTGTGGTTGCGCAGCTCGCGCTGGGGAATGCGTGTAGCCATAGTGCTACAGCGTAGCAGCGCGGCGTGGCGGCGCCCACGCCTCCCGCGCGCGGCCGAGCGCGTGGGCGGTGAGCGTCACGCCGTTCGGACAGGCGCGCAGCAGCGTGTGGCCGGCGCAGGCGGCCACGAGCCGCAGCTCGACGGCCCGCGACGGCGCGACGCCTTTGCGCACATCCTGCCGTCGCGCCGCGCGGCCGCGGCGGTACTGCGCGCGGGCGAGCGCGCGCAGCGTCGCGTCGGGGCCGACGCGACGGTGCTCCAGCCCGGCGGCGGCGACGTAGCGGACGCGCCCGCCGGTCGAGCGGTAGCGCTCCTGCCACTCCTCCTCGTCGCCGGCGCCGACCGGGATCGACTCGTCGAAGCCGCCGACCGTCTCCAGCGCGGCTCTGCGGATCGCGAGGTTCGCGCTCCAGCCGACCGGGATGTCGACGTCTGCGGCGCCGTGGTCCAGGGTGGTGATCGGAGGCGCCTCGCGTCCGCAGGAGCGCGGGCCGCCGCCCTCGATCGCGGCGCGGATCGGACCGGCGAAGACGTCGCGCTCGGGCGTCGCGGCGGCGGCGGCGAGCAGCGCCGGCAGCCAAGTGCGCGGCGCCTCGACGTCGTCGTCGACGAAGATCGCCAGCTCGCCGTGCGCGGCCTGCCAGCCGGCGTTGCGCGCGGCGTTCGGACCGCGCGGCTCGGCGTGCGCGATCACGTGCGCGCCGCGGCGCTGGGCGACGAGCACGCTCTCGGGGTCGTAGCCGTCGACGACGACGATCACCTCCGCGCCGGCGTCCGCCGCCTGCGGCGCGAACGAGCGCAGCGCGACGTCGAGATACGGGGCGCGGCCGCGCGTGGGGACGACGATCGAGGCGGGCGGGGCGGCGGCGCTCATCGCGCGTCGGCCGTCAGGCCGGGGTCGCGGAGGGCGGCTCGGCCGGCGCGGCGAGCTGCTGCTCGCGCAGCCACGCGACCGTGCGCGCGATCCCCTCGCGCACGCCGATCCGCGCCTCCCAGCCGAGCAGCGCTCTCGCCTTCTCGACCGACGGCCAGCGGCGCACGACGTCGACCTCGAACGTCGGCAGGTGCTCCAGGGCGAGCTGCGCCGGGTCCTCGCCGCACGCCTCCCAGATGATCCGCGCCGTCTCGGCGACCGTCAGCTCCTCGCTCGCGGAGATGTTGAAGTCCTCGTTCAAGCCCGCCTCCGATGACATCGCGGTGACGATCCCGTCGGCGATATCGTCGATGTGCGTGAGCGTGCGCGTCTGCGTGCCGTCGCCGAAGATCTGCAAGGGCCTCTGGCCGCTCAGCACCTTCTTGATCACGTCGGGGACCATGTGCGCGATCCCCGGCTCGGGGTCCGGCAGCTCCCCGGGCCCGTAGGCGTTGAACGGGCGGCAGATCGTGAACGGCAGGCCGTGCTCGGCGTGCGCGGCGCGGCAGTAGACCTCGCCGGTCAGCTTCGAGAAGCCGTAGGCGGACTGCGGCGTCGGGCAGTCGGGCAGGTGCGCCTCGGTCGTCGGGAACTCGGTCGCGCGCTCGAACACCATCGAGGAGGAGACGTACGTGAAGCGCTCGACGCCGAGCTCGAGCGCGGCGCGGAAGACCCCGTTGTAGAGGCCGTTGTTCATCTCCGTGAGCGTGTGCGGCAGCTTGTGGAAGTTGCCGATCCCGCCGACGATCGCGGCCAGGTGGATGACGAGCGGGCAGCCGTCCATCGCCTCGCGCGCGACGTCCAGCTCGCGCAGGTCGCCGGTGTGGATCTCGCAGCTCTCGCGCATCCACTGCGGCGCGGTGCGCTGGTCGGCGACGCGCACGTCGTAGCGCGGGTCGCCGAGCAGGCGGCGCACGACCGCGGCGCCGATCGTGCCGGCGCCGCCCGTCACGAGCACCCGCGTCAAGATCTCCTGACCTCCACGCCGAGCGGGATCAGCTCGTCCGCGAACGCGAACACCTGGCCGGAGCCGACGTGGTTCCACGGGTCGACGACGAGCGCGTCGGGCGAGGCGAGCGCGCCGATCGCGGCCCGCGTGGCGCTCGGCTCGAACGCCGCGTGGTTGGCCGCCACGACGACGACGTCGGCCTCGTGCAGCGTCTCCTCCAGCGTCTGCGTCGGCGAGGCGACGACGGGGTCGTGCACGGCGACGTCGGCCAGCTCGCGCTCGAGCAGGCGGATCAGCTTGTGCGCGAGCGAGTCGCGCTCGTCGTCGGTGTCGCCCTTGAAGGCGAGGCCGAGGACGGCGACCTTGCGGCCGTTCAGCGTCTGCTCGGGCGAGCGGCGCTTGATCCCCTGCACGAGGAAGTGCGGGACCGACTCGTTCACGCGCGAGACCGCCAGCAGCATGCCGGGAGCGTTCGAGCGCTCCTCGGAGAAGGTGAAGTCCTTGCGCAGGCAGGTGCCGGCGGTGAAGCCCGGCTGCGCGATCCCGCCGCGCGGATAGTCGCGGTTGATCAGCTCGATCACCTCGAAGACGTTCGCGCCGTACTGCTCGCAGTCCATCATCAGGAGGTTCGGCAGCGCGAAGTGCGTGTAGCGCAGGATGTTCGCCCAGATCTTCGCCAGCTCCGCCTGCACCGGCGTCGTCTGCACGATCGGGGCGCCGAAGGCCTCGAACAGGCGGCCGACGTGCTCGCCGGAGGCAGAGGCGCCGTCGGCCGACTCGACCGCGCCGACGATGCACGGCAGCGTGTCGATCTCGGCGAGGAACTTGCCGGTGGCGATCCGCTCGGGCACGTGCGCGACGTGCACGTCGACGCCCGGGCGCAGGCCGCGCTGGCGCTCCAGGTAGCCGGCGACGAAGTCGGTCGTGCCGGGCGCGATCGTCGAGCGCAGCACGATCGCGTGGCCCGGTCGCAGGTGCGGCAGCAGGTCGTCGAGCGCGGAGCGGATGTCGCGCATGTCGATCTCGATGTGGGAGAAGGACGGGGTGCCGAGCGTCAGCACGATCGCGTCCGCCCGCGCCGCGTCGGCGACGCGCTCGGAGACGCTCAGGCGGCCCGTCGCGTGGACGCGCTCGATCAGCTCGTCGGTGCCGGTCTCCCGGAACGGCATCCGCCCGGCGGCGACCGCGGAGAGCCGCTCGCCGTCGCGGTCGATCCCGAGCACGCTCAGGCCGCGGTCGGCGAAGCTCAGCGCCAGCGGCAGGCCGACGCGGCCGAGGCCGACGACGGCGACGTCGGGGGAGGCGCTCGCGCTGCTCATCGTGCGCTGGAGGCTACCGGTCGGGGTGGGCGCGACGCCGGGCGCATGCTCCGCTGAACGGCCGGCGGGGGCGGGGGTTGCGGTCGGTGGGCGGCCCAGACGCCGTCTGCGGGCTGCCAGGCCGCACTAACCTGCAATATTCGCCACGCCGCTGCGGATTTGACAGGATAAGTGGCAGCTATCCTGTAAAAATTACCTCTATAGGGTATCCTTTGACAGGATAATGCTCCCCCGGCGTCTTCACAACACGATCCTCAAACGGCTCGAACAGATGCCGGCGGTCGCCCTGCTCGGGCCTCGCCAGTCGGGCAAGACGACGCTCGCCAGAGAGATCGCGCGACAGCGCCCGGCGACCTACCTCGACCTGGAGTCGCCGCGGCAGCGCGAGCGCATCGCCGACCCGGAGCTGTTCCTCGCCGGCCACCGCGACGAGCTGGTCGTCATCGACGAGGTCCAGCGCATGCCCGGCCTCTTCGAGGTGCTGCGCGGCGTGATCGACGAGGGCCGCGCGGAGGGCCGCGGCACCGGCCGCTTCCTGCTGCTCGGCTCGGCGTCGATCGACCTGCTGCGTCAGTCCGAGTCGCTCGCGGGGCGGATCTCCTACTTGGAGCTGACGCCGTTCGACGCGATCGAGGCGGCGGACGGCGGCATCTCGCTCGACACCCTGTGGGTGCGCGGCGGCTTTCCACCGAGCGCTCTGGCCGTCGACGACGATGCGAGCGAGGTCTGGCGCGAGGACTTCGTGACGACGTACCTCGCCCGCGACGTTCCGGAGCTGGGAGCGCGCGTGCCCGCGACGACGCTGCGCAGGTTGTGGACCATGCTCGCCCATCAGCAGGGCGGGCTGCTCAACCTGTCCGCGCTCTCGCGGTCCTTGGAGATCAGAGGGACCACCGTGGCCGGGTACATCGACCTGCTCGCCGACCTGCTGCTCGTGCGCCGACTCCCGCCATGGACGTCGAACGGGGGCAAGCGCCTCGTCCGGTCCCCGAAGGTGTACGTGCGCGACAGCGGCATCGTCCACTCGCTCCTCGCGCTCCCCTCGATGGATGCCATCCTCGGCCACCCGGTCGTCGGTGCGAGCTGGGAGGGGTTCTCGATCGAGAACCTGCTGATCGCAGCGGGCGACCGGGTGGAAGCGAGCTTCTACCGCTCCCGCGGCGGCGCGGAAGCCGACCTCGTGCTCGCGTGGCGCGACGGCCGCCGCTGGCTGATCGAGGTGAAACGCACGCTCGTGCCCAGACTCCGCCGCGGCTTCACCGCCGCCTGGGATGACGTGCAGCCCGAGCGCGGCTTCGTCGTCTACGCCGGCGCCGAGCGCTACCGCATCCGCCGAGACGTCGAGGCGATCGGGCTGGTGGAGCTGTGCCGCGAGCTGGCGGCGCTCGCCCGCTGAGCCGCTGACGCTACGCGGCGCCGCGGCCGCGCCGATGGCTCGCCCACTGCCGTGCGAAGCCGGCGACGAAGCGCGGGTTGTGGCGCGCGTAGCGCTTCCACAGCCGTCTGGGCTCCTGCGCGAGGCGGAAGGCCCACTCGAGCCCGCGGCGCTGCATCCACGGCGGCGCCTGCGGGATCAGGCCGGCGTGGAAGTCGAACGCGGCGCCGACGCCGACGAGCACCGGCGCGTCGAGCCGCTCGCGCATCGCGGCCATCCACTTCTCCTGCTTCGGCACGCCGATCCCGACCCACACGACGTCCGGCCGGGCGGCGTTGATGCGCGTGGCGATGTCGTCCAGCTCGGCGTCGGAGAGGTCGCGGAACGGCGGCGAGAAGCCGCCGGCGAGCGTCAGCCCGGGGTGGCGGCCGAGCAGGTTCGCGGCGAGCTGCGCGAGCGCGCGGTCGTCGCGGCCGCCGTAGAGGTAGAAGCGCTGCCCGCTGCGCTCGGCGCGCGCGCACGCGCGCGCCATCAGCTCCGGGCCGTAGACGCGTGCGTCGATGTCGTGGCCGAGCTTGCGCAGCGCCCACGCGAGCGGCTGCCCGTCCGGCACCGTGAAGGCGGCGCCGTCGACCGCCTCGCGCAGTGCGGCGTCCTCGTGCGATTCCATCACCGTGTGGACCGCGGCGACGCACAGGTACTCGCGCGCGCCGAGCGTCACCGCGGCGTCGATCCAGTCGAGCGTGCGCTCGTAGTCGGTGACGGCGAGCGGGACGCCGAGGATCGGCGCCTGCGGGACCGGCGGGAGCGCGGTCGTGGCGGGTGCGATGGCTTCGAAGGAGGAGGTCGGCATGGCGTTGCTCTCGCCGGTGCTAACGCGGCGGACGCCCGATGGTTGCGCTCCTGCCAGGGCGCCGCCGGCTCCGTCCGGCGTTCGGTGGATCCAGACTCTAGCCTGCGGCTTCGACGCCGTCGATCTCACCTCCTCCCATGAGTGCCCCCGAGCCCGATCCCGACAGCCACGTCCTGACCTCGCCTGAGGCCGGCGGGAAGGCGATCCGCGGCGGCGCGATCCGCACCGCCGGCTACGGCGCGGGCCTGCTGCTGACCGCGGTCGCGTCGATCTTCCTGCTGCGCCACCTCGGCCCGGCGCGCTTCGGCCAGTACGCGACGGTGGTCGCGATCGTGACGATCGTGCAGGGGGTGACCGACGCCGGCCTGACGCTCGTCGGCCAGCGCGAGTACGTGCACGCGGACGCCGCGCGCCGGCGCACGCTGCTGGCAGACCTCGTCGGGATCCGGCTCGTGCTGACGCCGCTCGGGGTCGCGCTCGGCGTGCTGTTCGCGGTGGCGGCCGGCTACCCGGACGCGCTCGTGACCGGCACGCTGCTCGCCGGGCTCGGCATCGTGCTCGCCGTCGTCGCGGCGACGCTGACGATGCCGCTGAGCGTCGACTTGCGATACGGCGCCGTCACCGCGACCGACCTCGCGCGCCAGCTCGTGATCGTCGCCGGGATCGTCGCGCTCGTCGCCGCCGGCGCGGGGCTCGTGCCGTTCTTCGCCGTCTACGTGGCGGCGGGGGCCGTCGCGGTCGCGGTCGCGCTCGCGTTCGTCGGCACGCGCGGCTGGGTGGCGCCGCGCTTCGCCTGGCGCGAGTGGCGCCCGCTGCTGCGCACGGCCGCGCCGATCGCGCTCAGCTCGGTCGTGAACGTCACCTACGTGCGCACGCTGATCATCCTCGCCTCGCTGCTCGCGACGGCCGAGCAGACCGGGCTGTTCGCGGTCTCCTATCGCGTCTCCGAGATCCTGCTCGGCGTGCCGCAGCTGATGATCGGCGCGGCCTTCCCGATCCTCGTGCACTCGGGCGTCGCGGACGAGCGGCGGCTCGCGTACGCGTTGCAGCGGATGGGCGAGGCCGCGCTGCTCGTCGGCGTCGGCGTCGGGCTCGTGCTGGCGGTCGGCGCGTCGCCGATCATCGCCGTGCTCGCGGGCGCCAGATACGCCGGGGCGGCGGGCGTGCTGCGGATCCAGGCGGTCGCGATCGCCGCCGCGTTCGTCACGCAGCTCGGCACCTTCGGGCTCGTCGCGGTGCACCGCCAGCGCGCGCTCGTGCTCGTCAACGCGCTCGCGCTCGCGACCGTGCTCGCGCTCGGCTGCACGCTGATCCCGCTGATGCAGGCCGACGGCGCCGCGCTCGCCGCGTCGATCGGCGAGACGCTGCTCGCGCTCGCCGCGATGGCGATGCTCGTGCGAGCGCGCCCCTCGCTGTGGCCGGACCTGCGCTACGTGCCGAAGCTGGCGCTGGCGGCGGCGCTCGGCGGCGCGTGCGCGCTGCTGCCGGTGCCCGACGCCGTGTCGACCGTCCTCGCCGCGCTCGTCTACGGCGCCGTGGCGCTGCTGAGCAGAGCGGTGCCGGAGGAGCTGGTGGCGGCGCTCCGGCATCGTCGCCGCCCCGTGGGGAGCGGTCAGGCGCCGGCGAGCAGCTCGTCGTAGGCGGCGGTCAGGCGCGCGGCGGCTGCCTCGACGGAGAAGGCGGCGGCGCGCTCGCGCAGACCGGGGCGCGGCGGCGCGCTCGACAGCGCCCCGCGCGCGAGCGCCTCGGCGAGCCCGACCCAGTCGCCGGGCGCGACGTAGTCGGCCGCCTCGCCGCCGACCTCCGGGATCGCGCCGCTCGTGCTCAGGACGAGCGGCAGCTCGGCGGCCATCGCCTCGGCGATCACCATCCCGAACTGCTCCTCCCACGACCACGTCGGCAGGCTGCCGAGCACCATGCAGCTCGCCTGCCGGTAGAGCGCCGGCATCTCGTCGTAGGGGACGAAGCTGCGCAGCTCGACCGCCGCGCCGACGCCCAGCTCGTCTGCGTAGCGGCGCAGGCGCTCGCGCTCCGGGCCGTCGCCGACGATCAGGACGCGCGGGCGCAGCGTCGCGCCGTCGGGCGCGCTGACGATCCCCCGGCGCAGGAGCGCGACCGCGCGCAGCACGTCCTGATGGCCCTTCTCCCACACGAGCCGGCCGGGCGAGAGCACGAGCGGCTCCGCGCTCGGTGCGCGACCGTCGGCCGGCGGCGCGAAGCGGCTTGTGTCGATGCCCGGCGGGCAGACGCGGATCCGCTCCGGCGCGGCGCCCTCGAGCAGCAGCGCCGTGTGCGCGCGCTCGGTGGCGGCGAGGAGCAGGTCGGCGGCGGCGAGCGTCGCCCGGCGATAGGGCCGCGTGCGCACGTTGCGGTAGGCGTCGAGGAAGGGCAGCGTCTCCCACACGGTCAGCACGAGCCGGAAGCCGAGCCGCGCCTTCAGGCGCGCCGCCTGCATGCTGTACCAGTAGCCGAGCTCCTGCGCGTGCACGATGTCCGCGCCGGCGAGCCGGCGCCCGAGGCCGAGGTAGCGGTCGCCCGGCAGCCGCACGGCCATGTCCCCGAGCCGGCCGGGCGGCAGCAGGCCGCGCAGCGTCGTGGTCGGCACCGACGTCAGTCTCACCGCGCTCGC
>Ga0207664_10001838_pt1 | contig 13995 bp, 9 predicted proteins | sample LARL83metaG_FD_184349 | JGI IMG/M metagenome (GOLD analysis project Ga0207664, IMG submission 184349) | Corn, switchgrass and miscanthus rhizosphere microbial communities from Kellogg Biological Station, Michigan, USA - LAR L8-3 metaG... | ecosystem: Host-associated > Plants > Roots >...
CGCCCTCAGGGAAGGACAAGGCGGCAGATGCTGAATGCCGCCGACGACGACGTGTGTCCGGGCGGCGATTAGCACCCGGCGACGGACCACCGGCCCCTCACCAGCCCGCTCTCCCCGCAAAGGAGAGCGGGCGCGGTGCTGCAAAATGATGCACCTCTGATCGGTATACATGGAGGATCGGATTAAGCCAGCCGCTGCCCGCCCATCGACCCCGGACGTTGACCGCCTTGGGGGCGCTGTCTAAGGTGCGCCGCGCTTGGGATTTTCCCAATCCGACATCATCGAACACCGACTTCATGGCCGCCGCGACGACGCTCTCCTTCCAGGATCTGATCCTGCGCCTCCAGACCTTCTGGGCGCGCCAGGGCTGCGTCATCCTTCAGCCCTACGACATGGAGGTCGGCGCCGGCACCTTCCATCCCGCGACGACGCTGCGCGCGCTCGGGCCTGAGCCGTGGAACGCCGCTTACGTGCAGCCGTCGCGCCGTCCCAAGGACGGCCGCTACGGCGAGAACCCGAACCGGCTCCAGCACTACTATCAGTTCCAGGCGATCCTGAAGCCGTCGCCCGCCGACTCCCAGGCGCTCTATCTCCAGAGTCTCAAGGAGCTCGGCATCGATCCCAAGCACCATGACATCCGCTTCGTCGAGGACGACTGGGAGAGCCCGACGCTCGGCGCCTGGGGGCTCGGCTGGGAAGTCTGGTGCGACGGCATGGAGGTGACGCAGTTCACCTATTTCCAGCAGGTCGGCGGCATCGAGTGCGACCCGGTGGCGGTGGAGTTGACCTATGGCCTCGAACGCCTCGCCATGTACGTGCAGGGCGTCGAGAACGTCTACGACCTCGACTTCAACGGCGCCGGCGTCAAATACGGCGACGTGTTCCTGCAGGGCGAGCGCGAATACTCGGCCTACAACTTCGAGTTCGCCGACACGGCGATGCTGTTCCGCCATTTCGAGGACGCGGAAAAGGAATGTCAGGCGCTGCTCGCGGCGAAGCTGCCGCTGCCGGCCTACGACCAGTGCATCAAGGCGAGCCATCGCTTCAACCTGCTCGACGCCCGCGGCGTGATCTCGGTCGCCGAGCGCCAGGCCTACATCGGCCGTGTCCGTGCGCTGGCGAAAGCCTGCTGCGAGGGCTGGCTCGCATCGCGCTTGCCGTTGCGCGCCGGGAAGGCCTGAGCGATGGCCGAGCTTCTCCTCGAACTTTTCTCGGAGGAAATCCCGGCGCGGATGCAGAGCCGTGCGGCCGAGGACCTGAAGCGTCTCGCGATGGACGCGCTCAAGGCTGCGGGATTGGAATTCACCAAAGCGGAAAGCCATGTCACGCCGCGGCGCCTCGTCCTCGTCGTCGACGGCCTGCCGACCGAGCAGCCCGACGTCACCGAGGAGAAGAAAGGCCCGCGCGTCGGCGCGCCCGACCAAGCCATCCAGGGCTTTCTCAAAGGCGCTGGGCTCGCGAGCCTCGACCAATGCGAGAAGCGCACCGTCGGCAAGGCGGAGTTCTGGTTCGCGGTCGTGCAGAAGAAGGGCCGCGTCACGGCCCAGGTTCTGTCGGACATTCTGCCCGATGTCATCGCCCGCCTGCCATGGCCGAAGTCGATGCGCTGGGGCACGGAGACCGTGCGCTGGGTGCGGCCGCTCCATTCCATTCTGTGCGTGTTCGACGGCCGCACGGTCGACGTGGAGTTCGGTCCGGTGCGGTCCGGCAACACCACCCGCGGCCACCGTTTCCTGGCGCCTGCGGCCATTACCGTGCTCGACTTCGCCGAGTACCGGCAGAAGCTCCGCAGCGCCTACGTCATGCTCGATGCCAGGGAGCGGGCGGAGGCGATCTGGGCCGATGCATCGATGCAAGCCAAGGCGCTCGGCCTCGCGCTGCGGGAGGATCGCGGCCTCCTCGATGAGGTCGCCGGTCTGGTCGAATGGCCGGTGCCGCTGATCGGCGCCATCGACGAGTCGTTCATGGACGTGCCGGCGGAGGTGCTGACCACCGCCATGCGCACGCACCAGAAGTATTTCGCGCTGCTCAAGCCCGACGGCAGTCTCGCCGCGAAGTTCGTCGCCGTCGCCAACATGCTGACCGACGATGGCGGCAAGGCGGTGATTGCCGGCAACGAGCGTGTGCTGCGCGCGCGCCTTTCGGATGCGCGCTTCTTCTGGGATCAGGACCGCCGTGTGCCGCTCGCCGACCGCGTGCCGGCGCTGAAGGACATCGTCTTCCACGCCAAGCTCGGCACCGTCGGCGACAAGGTCGAGCGGATGGCGGCGCTGGCGGTGGAACTGGTCCCGTTCGTGCCGGGCGCCGACCGCGACCGGGTGCGCTCGGCGGCCGAGCTCGCCAAGGCCGATCTCGTCACCGGCATGGTCGGCGAGTTCCCCGAGCTCCAGGGCATCATGGGCCGCTACTACGCGCTCCAGTCCAAGGAAGCGTTCGAGGTCGCCAACGCCATCGCCGAGCATTATGCGCCGAAGGGGCCGAACGACCCATGTCCGACGGCGCCGGTCTCGGTCGCCGTGGCGCTCGCCGACAAGATCGACACGCTGGTGGGATTCTTCGCCGTCGGCGAGAAGCCGACGGGCTCCGGCGATCCGTTCGCGCTGCGCCGCGCCGCCTTGGGCGTGATCCGGATCGTTCTGGAAAACAAACTGCGCGTGCCGCTCTCGACGATGTTCCGTAAGGCCGATTTCTTCCATGCGGAATCGGAACGAGGGTTCGTCGGTAAAACGGATGTCGCCGAGCTCCTCTCCTTCTTCGCCGATCGCCTGAAGGTCGCCTTGCGCGAGAAGGGCGTGCGTCACGATCTCATCGACGCAATCTTCTCGCTCGGCGGCGAGGATGATTTCGTTCGTTTGGTGCGCAGGGTCGACGCGCTAGGCGACTTTTTGAAGACGGATGACGGCGCCAATCTGCTGGTCGCCTATCGTCGCGCCGCCAATATCGTCGCCATCGAGGAGAAAAAGGACAAAACGACCCACGCCGGCGCCGTCGACGAGTCGGGCCTCGTGGCGTCCGAGGGGCAAAAGCTTCATCAGGTCCTCGGCATCGTCCGGCAGGGGCTCGACCTGGCGCTCGGCAGCGAGGATTTCACCGGCGCGATGACCGTGCTCGCGACGTTGCGCCAGCCCGTCGACGTCTTTTTCGACAGGGTCACGGTGAACGCTGACGACAGGGCTCTGCGCGCCAATCGCCTGCGTCTCCTCGCGTCGATCCGCGACACCATGAACCTCGTCGCCGACTTTTCCAAAATCGAAGGTTGAATTCCCGCGCCGTTTGCGCGGGGCAATGGCGTGTCATCCCGATGCCGCTTCGGTGGCATCGAAGGGGCTATTTGGGGGTTTTCCCCGCGAAAAGTGACACGTCGAACGCCCCTGACTTACCCGCTTTCCTCCGGGAAACTCCCCGCCTTCGCGCGCAGTCGCGCCGTGTGGGCGATTGTCGGCCGCCTCCCTCGCGCCCATTCGAGGGAGCCGCCGACCGAAAGCCCTCGGCGCCTGCGCGCATCGCGACAACGCACGAGGAGGAGTCGATATGGCGAAGTGGGTCTACAGATTCGGTGCCGGGTCCGCCGAGGGGCGGGCCGATATGCGCGAGCTGCTGGGCGGCAAGGGCGCAAGCCTTCATGAGATGAGCTGGCTCGGCCTGCCGGTCCCGCCGGGATTCACCATCACCACCGACGTCTGCTCCTACTTCTACAGTCACGACCGCGCCTATCCGAGCGGCATCAAGACGCAGGTCGAGCTCGCCATGAAACGGGTCGAATCGCTCGTCGGCATGACGTTCGGCGATCCGAGCAACCCTCTGCTCGTGTCCGTGCGGTCGGGCGCCCGGGCGTCGATGCCGGGCATGATGGACACCGTCCTCAACCTCGGGCTCAACGACGTCACCGTCGAGGGGCTGGCGGCGCGGACCAACGATCCCCGCTTCGCTTACGATTCCTACCGCCGCTTCATTCAGATGTACGCCGATGTCGTGCTCGGTCTCGACCGCGACCGCTTCGAGGACATCCTGACCGCGCACAAGGACGCGAAAGGCTACCGCGGCGACACCGACATGAAGGCTGAGGACTGGAAGGGCATCGTCCGCCGTTTCAAGGCCGAGGTTCTCGAGGAGAGCGGCGAGCCGTTTCCCGACGAGCCCACCGAGCAGCTCTGGGGCGCAGTCGGCGCTGTGTTCGGAAGCTGGATGAATCAGCGCGCCATCACCTACCGCCGCCTGCACAACCTCCCCGCATCCTGGGGCACGGCGGTCAACGTCCAGGCGATGGTGTTCGGCAACATGGGCGAGGATTCCGCAACCGGCGTCGCCTTCACGCGCAACCCGTCGACGGGCGAGAATGTCTTCTACGGCGAATACCTGGTCAACGCCCAGGGCGAGGACGTCGTCGCCGGCATTCGCACGCCGCAGCATCTCACCGCCGCCGCCAGGGAAATCGCCAAGTCGGACCGACCCTCGCTGGAAGAGGCGATGCCGGAGGTTTATCGCCAGCTCTGCGACATCCGCGCCGCGCTCGAAAGCCACTACCGCGACGTCCAGGACATGGAGTTCACGGTTCAGCAGGGCAAGCTGTGGATGCTCCAGACCCGCGCCGCCAAGCGCACCGCCCACGCGGCGGTGAAGATCGCCGTCGATCTGGTGCGCAGCGGCGCGATCACGGAATCCGAAGCGGTGATGCGGGTCGAGGCATCGGCGCTTGATCAGCTTCTGCACCCGACGCTCGATCCCAAGGCGCACCGCGAGATTCTCGCCAAAGGGCTGCCGGCTTCGCCGGGGGCCGCGGTCGGCATCGTCGTGTTCTCGGCCGACGAGGCCGAGAAGCGCGCAACGAACGGCGAGAAGGTCATTCTCGTGCGCACCGAAACCAGTCCCGAGGACATCCACGGGATGCATGCCGCCTGCGGCATTCTGACGACGCGGGGAGGCATGACCAGCCATGCTGCCGTGGTCGCCCGCGGCATGGGTCGGCCCTGCGTCGCCGGGGCGGGTGACATTCGCGTCGACTATGCCGCGGCAACGCTGATCGCGAGGGGCGTCGTTATCCGGGCGGGCGAGGTCATAACTCTGGACGGCTGCACCGGCGAGGTGATGAACGGGGCCGTGCCCATGGTCGAGGCTGAAGCCGTTTCGGGCGACTTCGCCACGCTGATGACCTGGGCCGACGCGATCCGGACGATGGTCGTGCGCGCCAATGCCGATACCCCGGCCGACGCCGACGTCGCGCTGCAGTTCGGCGCCGAGGGCATCGGCCTCTGCCGCACCGAGCATATGTTCTTCGATCCGCAGCGTATCGTCGCCGTGCGGCGCATGATCCTGGCCGACGACGAGGCATCGCGCCGCGCGGCGCTCGATGAAATCCTGCCGATGCAGCGTCAGGACTTCGTCGGCATCTTCCGCGTCATGGCCGGCCTGCCGGTGACGATCCGTCTTCTCGATCCGCCGCTCCACGAATTCCTGCCGAAGACCGACGCGGAGATCGCCGAGGTCGCCGCAGCAGCCGGCATCGGTCCCGACGACGTGCGGCGCCGGGCATCCGAGATGCACGAATCCAATCCGATGCTCGGGCATCGCGGCTGCCGTCTCGGCATCACCTGCCCGGAGATTTACGAAATGCAGGCGCGGGCGATCTTCGAGGCCGCGGCCGAGGTGACCCGGGGCGGTATTGCCGTCGTTCCCGAGGTGATGGTGCCGTTGATCTCCACCCATGCCGAGTTCGAGGCATTGAAGTCGCTGGTGGATCGGGTGGCGCTCGAGATTCGCGAGCGGACCGGCATCAAGCTATCCTACCACGTCGGCACGATGATCGAATTGCCGCGGGCGGCCTTGCAGGCGGGCGCGATTGCCGAATCGGCCGAGTTCTTCAGCTTCGGCACCAACGATCTCACCCAGACGACGTTTGGTCTGTCGCGGGACGATGCCGGTGGATTCCTCGATATCTACCGAAAGCGGCACCTCCTGCCGAACGATCCGTTTGCCACCCTCGATCAGGAGGGTGTCGGCGAGCTGATCAAGATTGCGGTGCAGCGCGGGCGCAAGACGCGGAAAGGCCTCAAGCTTGGCATCTGTGGCGAGCATGGCGGCGATCCCGCCTCGATCGTCTTCGTTGCCGAGCTCGGCCTCGACTACGTGTCCTGCTCGCCCTATCGGGTGCCGGTGGCGCGCCTTGCGGCGGCTCAGGCCGAGATCATCATGAGCGCCGCCAAGGACAACGACACGCGAGCGGAAATGGTCGCCTGACGGAAACGGCGGCTGCCCGATGGGACCTCAGGTCCGGTCGGGCGGCGCCTCCGTCGTCGCCTGGGCCTCGTCCTCCGGCGCGCCGAGCCAAGCCGGCTGCAACGCCCGCACCGTGGCCTCGCCCGCTTTCAGGGATCGCTCGGCGGCGACCGCGCGATCGAGCGCCTCGAGACGGAGATAGGCGATGCCATAGCCGTCGAAAGACGTGCGCATCTCGCCGATATCGTCGTTGCCGTCTGTCACCGGCACGCCGAAGGGCGGCAACTCGCCCTCGATCTCAACCGGCAGCAGGCGCTTGCGCACGAGGCCGCGATAGCGCGTGCGCGCGGTCAGCTCCTGGCCGACGTAGCAGCCCTTGTTCCAGTCGATTGCGTTGAGGCGGTCGAAGTTGGCTTCGAGCAGCAGCGATTTTTCGACCTCAAGATCGCGGCTGCCGTCGGGCAGGCCGTAATAGAGACGAAGCCGCTCGTAATGCTCGGGTGCCTGCTCGGTGAAGCCGGCGTCGGTCAGTTCGCTCATTCCCGAGGCGGGAAGCAGACCGCGCGCGCCGACGCCGGCGTAGCGCGGATCGACGTAGCACAGCCCGCCCGCGAACGGTCCGCCGCGTCCCTCGAAGCCGTGCAGCGCTTCGCTGTCATGCGGTCCATCGCCCAGAAGCGCGATCGTCCGGAAACGATCGGTCGCGTTCTCGATCGTCGCCTTGGACCGGAGCTTGTAGGCGGTCAGCCGGGCGGCGAGATCGGCGGCGCGTTTGCGTTCGCAATCGAGATAAAGCGATTCGCCGCCACCTTCGTCGGGCAATGCGACGATGAAGAAATCGTGAAGGTATTTTCCTTGCGGGGTCAACAGCGCCGCGTAGAGCGCACGGCCGAACACCGCCTTTTGGACATCGTTGGTGACGAGGCCCTGAAGGAATGAGCGCGCCTCCGGTCCACTCACCCGAACGACGCCGCGGTCGTCGAGGAGAACGAAGGACTTCTGGCCGAAGGCGAACATGAAATGCTCCTGAAGCGGGCCTGACGCCCCGCGCCTGCAACAGGTAATGGCCCGCGGCCGCCGACGCAAGCCGGCCGCGGAGGCCGGCCGGGCCCTCCCTTGTGGGCCGGGGCCCGCCCGCGTATAAACCCGGACGCGCGGCGGGCTCCCTCGGCTGCGCATCAACGGACGGTCTTGCCCAGCATTATGCGTGTTCTTTTCGTCACCTCTACGCGGATTGGGGACGCGGTCCTGTCGACCGGTCTTCTGGCTCACCTGATGGCGCGACATCCTTCGGCCCGCATATGGGTTGCCTGCGGCCCTGAAGCCGCTGGCCTGTTTGGCGCATCGCCCCAGGTCGAGCGCGTCATACCCGTCGTCAAGAAGCCGCTGGCGCTGCATTGGGTGGCGCTGTGGGCGAAGACGGTGCTCAGGCCGTGGTCGCTCGTCGTCGATCTCCGATCGTCGACGCTCGGATGGTTCCTGCTGGCGAGGGAGCGGCGTGTGTTCCGGTCTTCCCCGGAGCCGGTCCACCGCGTCGCGCAACTGTCGAGGCTGTTCGGCCTCAAGGAGCCGGCCTCCCCGCGGCTGTGGTTTCGCAGCCGTCATGAGGATGCCGCGCGCAAGCTCATCCCGCCTGGTGGCCCGGTTCTGGCGCTGGCGCCGACCGCCAATTGGCGCGGCAAGGAATGGCCGACGCAGAATTTCATCCGGCTCGCCGAACGGCTCACTCACGCTGGGGCGCCGCTGGCGGGAGCCCGCGTGGCCATCTTCGGCAGCGCCTCTGAGCACGCCGCCGCGGCGCCGGTGATCGCGGCGTTCCCCGTCGAGCGCCGGATCGATCTCGTCGGCCGCACAGACATCCTCACCACGGGCGCGTGTCTCGCGCGGTGCGCGTTTTTCGTCGGCAACGATTCGGGGCTGATGCACCTCGCCGCGGCCGCCGGCATTCCGACCCTGGGCCTGTTCGGCCCGAGTCGGGTCGAACATTACGCGCCGTGGGGACAGCGCACCGCCACCGTCAGCACGTCGATCCCTTACGAAGACCTGTTCCCTCCCGGCTTCGATCACCGCACCACCGGCACGTTGATGGAAAGTCTCAGCGTCGAGGCCGCGGAAGCGGCGGCATTGGCGCTGTGGCGCCGGGTGCGCGGGCAAGCGGCATGATCGATGCGACGTCCCGCGCTCCCAGAGTGTCCGCTCTTGTGGTGGCGCGGAACGAGGAGGCCCAGCTTGCCGACTGTCTGTCGACGCTGACGTTCGCCGATGAGATCGTGGTGGTCCTGGACCGGACCTCCGACCGCTCGGGCGAGATCGCGCGGCGGTTCGGTGCGCGGGTGATCGAAGGTGCCTGGGAAATCGAGGGCGCGCGGCGCAACGCCGGCATCGACGCCTGCGCCGGCGATTGGGTCCTGGAACTGGACGCCGATGAACGAATTCCACCGGCCTTGGCCCAGGAAATCCGGGTAACCGTTGCCGCTTCCCGTTTCGCGCGCCATCTGATCCCGGTGGACAACTACATCGGTCGGCGACTGGTGCGGTACGGCTGGGGAGCGGGGTTCGGAAAATCGGGGGCCTACGCGCTGTTTCGGAAAGGGACAAAGATCTGGGGAGCGGACCGCGTTCACCCATCGTTGACGTTTTCAGGAGAAGCGGGTCGGCCCCTCGCGGCCCGATTGGATCATCTGGTCGATCGCGACATATCCGACATGATCCGACGCCTCGATCGCTACACCACCGCGCGCGCCGCCGATCTGCGCGCCAAGGGCGATCCCGACTCCACCGCGCGCTACGTGCGCCGGATCTTTTCCCGGTTCTGGAAATGCTACGTCGGCCGCCGGGGCTATCGCGAGGGCGGCTTCGGGCTGCTCATCGCCCTGTTCGCCGGGTTGTATCCGATCCTGTCGCATCTCAAAGCCAAGCTCGAGCCGTAATCATGAGCCGCATCGTGATGGCGGATGATGGCGTGACGTTCGACGGCCTCTCGCTGAGAGAAGGACCGCTCGGTGGGGCCGAGACGTCGTTCGCGTTTCTCGCCGAAGCCTTCGCGCATCGCGGCCACAGCGTCATCGCCGGAACGAACACGAGACGCACGCTACGTCACCAAGGCGTTGAATGGAGGCCGCTGTGGGAGAATGGGTTTCCCGAGGAGGCCGATCTCTATATCGGCAATCGCGGGCACCGCGTCATTCCTCTGGTACCGAATGCCGAGCGGGCGGTGTTCTGGATTCACAATCCGGCGGAATACCTTTTGAAGTGGCGCTATCTGGTACGGCTGTGGCGGCGGCGGCCGCCGATCGTCTTCCTGGGCGATCACCACGCCTCGACGTATCCGTGGTGGGCGCCCGGCGGCGAGCGGGTCGTCATTCCGCTTGGCGTGAATGAACTGTTCCGCCATGCCGCGGAGCGCGGCCCGCCTCCCCGGCAAGCGATCTTCACGTCGAATCCGCTGCGCGGGCTCGATTGGCTGCTCGATCTCTGGACACGGCGCATCCGGCCATCGGTTCCCGACGCACAATTGATCCTCTTCACCGGCTCGGCGATGTACGGCAACTCGCCCGCCGCTCCCGCCGCTCGGGTGGGGCCGATTCTCGAAAGGGCCCGGCAATCGGCGGGATCGGGGGTCGTGTTGCGTGAACCCATTCTCCATCGGGATTTGGCGACGGAATTGGCCGCCGCCCGAGTCATGCTCTACCGCGGGGATTCTGGCGAAACGTTCTGCCTCTCGCTCGCCGAAGCACAGGCCATGGGGGTGCCGGCCGTCGTTGCTCCCGTGGCTTCCGTGCCCGAGCGGGTGATCGATCGCATGACCGGCTTCGTCGCGGAGACGGACGAAGCCTTCGCGCAGGCTGCGGTCCGGCTGCTCACGGACGATGCGCTGTGGTTGGCACAGCACCGCGCCGCTCTCGCCCGCCAGCGCAGCCGAAGCTGGGACGCGGTCGCGGCCGACTTCGAACGCTTGATGGCGTCATGAGCGGGCTCCGCATTCTTCAGACCATCGCCGGCGCCGAAGTCGGCGGCGCCGAGGCGTTCTTCGAGCGGCTCGCCGTGGCCTTTGCCGATGCGGGCGTTGAGCAGCATTGCGCCATTCGCACCAACGCCGCCCGACGCGCGTTGCTGGCGGCGTCGGGGATCCCGGTTACGGAGCTTCCGTTCGGCGGATTTTTCGATTTTCTCACCAAGCCGCGCCTCAGACGCTGCATCCAGGCGGTCCGTCCGGACGTCGTGCTGTCGTGGATGAGCCGGGCGACGCGATTCGTCCCGAGCGGCGCGCCCTCCGACAAGGGTTTCGTGCATCTCGCCCGACTCGGCGGCTATTACGACATCAAAAATTTCCGTCACTGCGATCATCTGGTGTGCAACACGGACGATCTTCGAGCTTACGCGGTAGCCCAAGGGTGGCCGCCGGCTCGCGTTCACACCATCCCGAATTTCGTCGCCGCCGAGCGCGCCACGCCGATCTCGCGCGCGACGTTCGGGACGCCCGGCGACGTTCCCGTCGTCATCGCCGCGGGACGGTTCCACACCAACAAAGGCTTCGACGTTCTCCTCGCGGCCATGACGCTGGTGCCGAAGGCGCATCTCTGGCTCGCCGGATCGGGGCCTTTGGATTCGGCATTGAAGGCCCAGGCCGGCCAGCTTGGCATCGCCGATCGGATTCATTTTCTCGGCTGGCGTCAGGATGCCGTATCGCTGATCGCGGCCGCCGATGTGCTGGTCTGCTCGTCGCGCCATGAGCCGCTGGGCAATGTCGTCCTCGAGGCATGGGCGCAGGGGACGCCGGTGGTCGCGACCGCGTCGACCGGTCCGGCGGCACTGATCCGGGACGAACAATCGGGGCTTCTGGTTCCCGTGGACGATGCATCGGCGCTGGCCGCAGCGTTCAAGCGTGTGCTCTCCGACGGCGCCTTGCGCACGCGACTGAGCGACGGCGGCCGGGCTGCGTTCGAGGAGTCCTTCACCAAGGATGCCGTCGTGAAGCAGTACCGCGCGCTTTTCGCGGCCATTGCGGCACCGTTGGCGGCCGGGCGACGGGCGGGCTAAAGTCGCGCCGATGTGCGGTATCGCCGGTATTCAGGTTCGTGAAGGTCAGCCCCTCGAGGCGGCCATGTCCGCTCTCGCGGCGGCTCTCGGACATCGCGGGCCGGATGGCGAGGGCCGTCTGGTCTCCGGAAACACCGCGCTGATTCACGAGCGTCTTGCCATCATCGATCTGGCCGGCGGTCGTCAGCCCCTGGTCGAGGACGGCGGCGCCGCGCTGATCGCCAATGCGGAAATCTACAATTACCGCGAACTCCGCGAGCAGATGGAGGCGACCCACTTTCGCACCCGCTCCGACTGCGAGCCGCCGTTGCACCTCTACCGCAAGCTCGGCACCGGATTCGTCCGGCACCTGCGCGGCATGTATGCGATCGCGATCCACGATCCGCGCGAGGGCCATCTGGTGTTGGCCCGCGATCCCTTCGGCATCAAGCCGCTCTACTACGTCGAGAACGAGCGGGGTTTCGCGTTCGCTTCGGAACCGCAGGCGCTGATCGCAGCCGGATTCGCGAAGCGCGCGATCGGAGATAGCGCCCGCCGCGAGCTCCTCGAGCTTCAGTTCACCACCGGAGCCGAGACGATCTTCGACGGTGTCCGCCGCGTCCTTCCGGGCGAGACGATCGTGGTGGCCAAAGGCCGCATCGTCGCGCGGGAACGCACGGAGGCATTGCCGGACGGCGGCCCCGTGGAATGGAGCGAGGACGAGGCACTCGAGAAGCTCGATGCGGCACTGCTCGATTCGGTCGACGTCCATCAGCGCTCCGACGTTCCTTATGGAATGTTCCTGTCGGGCGGCATCGACTCGGCTGCGGTGTTGGCGTTGATGGCGCGCCTCAACGATCGTCCGGTGCTGGCGTTCACCGCGGGTTTTCCCGGCTCCAGCGGCGGCGACGAGCGCGCGGCGGCACGCGCGGTGGCCCACGCCCTCGGTGCCCGTCACGAGGAGGTGGAGGTCACCCAGGCCGACTTCCACGCGCTGATGCCGAAGGTCGCCGCGGCGATGGACGATCCCGCCGCCGACTATGCCATTCTGCCCACCTACAAGCTGGCGCTCGCCGCCCGCAGCGAAGTGAAGGTGATTCTCTCCGGCGAGGGCGGCGACGAGATGTTCGCGGGCTATGGCCGCTATCGCAGCGTCATGCGCCCGTTCTGGTTCGGCGGCCGCACGGTGCGCGCGCGCGGAATCTTCGACGGTCTCGGGATCCTGCGGACGTCGACTGCCGGGTGGCGCGACGGAATCGTCGCCGCCGAGGTGCGCGCGAGCGCTCGCGGCGGCACTCGGCTGCAGATCGCGCAGGCGGTCGATTTTGCCGACTGGCTGCCCAACGATCTCCTGACGAAGCTCGATCGTTGTCTGATGGCCAACGGCCTCGAAGGGCGGACGCCGTTCCTCGATCCGGCGGTTGCCGCCGTCGCCTTCCGCTTGCCCGACCGGCTTAAGGTTCGTCGCGGCCTCGGCAAATGGCTGCTCAGGCGCTGGCTCGCCGACCGCGTGCCGGCGGCAGATGCGTTCGGCGCCAAGCGCGGGTTCACGGTGCCGGTCGGGGCATGGATCGGCGCCGAGTCGCGCCGTCTCGGGCCGCTGGTCGCCAAGGCCCCCGGCGTCGAAGAGATCGCCGATCCCGCCAAGGTCGAGAAGCTGTTCCAGGCCGACGGCAAGCACGAGCGGTTCGCGGCCTGGGTGCTCCTGTTCTACGCTCTGTGGCATCGCGCCCACATCCTGGGCAAAGCCGCCGACGGCGACATCTTTCACTGCCTCGCCGACCATTGAGGCTCATGACCGATACCATCGACATCATCGCTCCCGACGATTGGCACGTGCATCTGCGCGACGGCGCGATGCTGAAGGCCGTGCTGCCGGCGACGTCGCGGGTGTTCGCCCGCGCTCTCGTCATGCCGAACCTCGCTCCGCCGGTGACGACGGTCGCCGATGCGCGTGCCTACCGCGAGCGGATCGTTCTGGCGCTGCCCCGGGGATCGTTCTTCCTGCCGCTGATGACCTGCTATCTCACCGACGATTCGAATCCGGACGAAATCGAGTTCGGATTTCGCCAGCGGATCTTCCTTGCGGCCAAGCTCTACCCGGCTCATGCGACCACCAACTCGGCCCGTGGCGTGACCGACATCGCCAACATCGCGGACGTGCTGGCGCGGATGGAGGAGATCGGTATGCCGCTCTGCGTCCACGGCGAGGTCACGGACCCGGCGGTCGACGTCTTCGACCGCGAGGCGGTGTTCATCGAGCGGGTGCTGGCGCCGATGCGCAAGCGCCATCCCGGCCTCAAGATCGCGTTCGAGCACATCACCACGCAAGAGGCGGTGGCGTTCGTCGCGGAAGGCGAGCCCGGCATCGCCGCCACCATCACGCCGCATCACCTGACGATCGGCCGCAACGCCATGTTCGACGGCGGCATCCGCCCGCATCACTATTGCCTGCCGGTGGCGAAGCGCGAGACTCATCGCCTGGCGCTCAGGAAGGCGGCTGTATCGGGCAACCCGCGCTTCTTCCTCGGCACCGATTCGGCGCCGCACGCCCGGCACGCCAAAGAATCGTCGTGCGGCTGCGCCGGCATCTACAATGCGCCGACCGCGATCGAAGCCTATGCCCAGGCGTTCGACGAAGAGGGAGCGCTCGACCGTCTCGAGGGCTTTGCCTCCCGATTCGGCCCGGCCTTCTATGGCCTGCAGCCGAACGCGGGGCGCCTCAAGCTCAGGCGCGAGCGATGGATGGTGCCCGAAATGGTC
>Ga0207664_10001840_pt1 | contig 13986 bp, 13 predicted proteins | sample LARL83metaG_FD_184349 | JGI IMG/M metagenome (GOLD analysis project Ga0207664, IMG submission 184349) | Corn, switchgrass and miscanthus rhizosphere microbial communities from Kellogg Biological Station, Michigan, USA - LAR L8-3 metaG... | ecosystem: Host-associated > Plants > Roots >...
CGAGGCGCAGCAGCCGAGGCGCAGCAGCCTGGAGCCGGACGAGGGTTACTCGCTCCGTCCTGGGCACTGTCGATGGAGCATGGGGATTTACGTTTTTTTACGGTCTGGATTATTGACGCAGGGCAACCGCGACGTTACGTTCCTCAACAAATAGGAAGGTTTCCTATTTAAAACCCCTGGAGCGGGCGTTAGGAGTCGGGTACATGCCTGGCGTATCGGAACGCGTCACGGTTATCTGCAAGCGCGCCACGAGGTGGCGCCTGAGAGGCGGGCTAGTGCTCGCCGTCATCGTGCCGGTCATCGCGGTGACGGGGGCCACGGTGCCCGCCGCCTCGGCTCTCGCCGCGCCGGCGGCCGCCGCGGCGGCGGCCGCGGTCCCGGGGCCGCCGTCCGGCTGGTCCACGGTCTTCAGCGACGACTTCAACGGCTCGTCCGGGTCTGGCGTGGATTCGCAGTGGATGTACGACACCGGGCCGGGCTCGAGCTTCGGCACCGGCGAAATCGAGACGATGACCAACTCGACCAGCAACGTGTTCCAGGACGGCAGCGGCAATCTCGACCTCAGGGCCCTGGGCAGCGGCAGCTCGTGGACGTCCGGCCGCGTCCAGACCACCAGCGCCAACGTGGGCGCGCCCGCGGGCGGCGAACTGGAGGTCACCGCCTCCATTCAGCAGCCGGCCGGCGGCCTCGGCTACTGGCCGGCGTTCTGGATGCTCGGGCCTGGCCAGTGGCCGGAGAACGGCGAGATCGACATCATGGAGGACGTCAACGCGCTGTCCGAGGTGTCGGGAACCGTCCACTGCGGCACCGATCCTGGCGGCCCGTGCAACGAGCCGAACGGCGTCGGCAGCGGACTGCGCTCCTGCTCCGGCTGCCAGTCTGGCTACCACACCTACACGATGATCCTCAACCGGACGAACACCTCCGCCGAGTCCGTCACCTTCTACCTGGACGGCAGCTCCTACTTCACCGTGACCGAGGCCCAGGTCGGCACGGCGACGTGGCAGGCGGCGTTCGACCACAACCTGTCCATCATCCTGGACCTGGCAATGGGCGGCGGCTATCCCAACGGCGTCTGCGGCTGCACCACGCCGACCAGTTCCACGGCCTCCGGCGGCACGATGAGCGTGGCCTACGTGGCCGCGTACTCGACCAGCGGCAGCGGCGGCGGAGGCGGAGGCGGCGGAGGCGGCGGAGGCGGCGGGAACGGCACCGGTCCGGTCACCGGCTACCAGGGCCTGTGCCTGGACGTCCGCGGCGCGAACACCGCCAACTTCACGCCCGTCCAGGTGTACACCTGCAACGGGACCAACGCACAGCAGTGGACCGTGGTCCAGGCGGGCAGCACCCTGCACGCGCTCGGCAAGTGCCTGGACATCAACGGCGGTGGCACCGCCGACGGGACCACAGTAGACCTGTACGACTGCAATACGACCGCCGCCCAGGTCTTCATCCCCCAGTCCAACGGAAGCCTCTACAACCCGCAATCGAATAAGTGCCTCGACGACACCAACTTCGGCGGATCCGGCACCCAGCTGCAGATCTGGGACTGCACCGCAGGCGACGCCGCCCAGGTGTGGCACCTGCCGTAACTCGCCCGGTCCCGGTGCGGCAGGGCATCCCTGCCGCACCGGGCCGCGGAGGACTAGCCTTTGCGGAGGGAGAGGGAGGCGGGCATGGAATCAGGGCACTGGTCTCGGGGGTATCCGCTGAAGCGGCACGACAGTCACCTGGCCGAGCAGATGGTGCAGCGGGCGGCCGGACTCGCCAAGGACTCCCATGCCCGGACGCGGCACGCCGCGGTGCTGATGAAAGACGACAGCATGCTGGGGTGGGGAATCAACGGGGTGCCGTTCCCCGGAGAAGACCACTGCTACTGCAAGTTCGGCGATTTCGGCCACCACGACATGTGCCGGACCCACGGCGAGCAGCGGGCGATCATGCTGGCGCGCGATGGCGACGGCTGGCGGCTGCTGCCCGGAGCGAAGCTGGTCTACGTGCGCCTGGAGGCGGACGACTCGGTGCGGCTGGAAAAGCCGCACTTCTGCCCCCGCTGCAGCCGCCTTGCCCTGTCGCTGGGGGTGTCCGAGTGGATCTTCGCGCTGTCCGAGGGACTGGTCGGTTATGCCGCCGCCGACTACGACGCCATCGCGCAACTGGGCTGGTTATTGAGGCCAGCGGGGGTCAGGCCGATACGGAAGTGATGCCGGAGGCGGAGATACGGAAGCCTTTACCGTCTGTGGTGCAGGTGACGCCGGCGGTGGCTGATACGCAGAGGAAAGGGCCGACGCCGGTCGCTTGTCCGTAGGCGAGGGCGGGCGTCTTCTCCCCCGGGTTCCCGAGGCACTTCCCGCCGGCGCAGGTGGTGTAGCGGCCGGCGATGGTCATGGTCACCGACCGGGCGGGTGTGCCGGTCTGGCAGTAGACCGTGGTCAGGCTGACCTCGCAACTGATATTGCCCGATGGCGAGAGGAACTCACCGCCGGTCGCGGTCTGCATCGGCACGCGCGTTGTGCTGGCGGCCGCGGACGGTGCCGGGAACGTCGCTGTGGCGGAAGCCGGCCCAGAGGCCGATGAGGAAGCCGGCCCGGAGGCCGATGAAGAGGCCGGCCCGGAGGCCGATGAGGAAGCCGGCCCGGAGGCCGATGAGGAGGCCGGCGAGCTCGCGCTTTGCGAGCTGCATCCCAGCATGAGAACCCCGGCAACGGCGAGGGCGGCCCCCGCTGGCAACGTCCGGCGAGCGGTAATCCCTGTCATCTTCTTTAGTCCTCTCAGCAACGACGGTCCCGTGACCGTTAACGGGCCTCATGCGGTTGCCGAGCGCCCGTACGCCACTGTTGACGGCCGGGCGGTCCTTTTAGTTGGGCGCCGGCGAACGCGAAATGCTTGACCCCCGCCGGGGCGGTGACCTGCGAGCAGGGTGCCGTGGGTCGGCGCTGGGCCTTTACCTGGTCGCTGACCTCGTCATCTAAGCGGCGACGCGCCGGCCAGCGCCGGCCCGACGCCCTGGGCGCGCTGCAGGAAAACGCGGTGCAGGTCGAGGACAGCACGCGGCGGCGAGCCCGCGCGCGGCCGCTGGATGACGAGGTGAACCGTGGTCCGCTCGTCCGCGAGTGGTCGCCAGGTGATGACACCGCACGTTTCGAGCGGGTCACCGATCACGCTGAAGCCGGGCAGCACCGTGACGCCCAGCCCCTCGGCCACCATCAGCTTGCCCATCTCAGCCCCGTCCGCGGAATAGGGGAACCCGTGGGCCGCCCCCGGCAGCAGCCGGTGCAGGTAGCGGTGCATGACGTAGCCGGGTCGCATGCCGATCAGCGTCGCCGCGCGCAGCTCGGCTACCGTCACTTCCGGCCGCGCGGCGAGCGGGCTGTCCGGCCGGACGCAGACGACCGCGCGGCCGGACAAGAGCGGCGTGGTGCTCAGTTCCGGTGGCAGGTCGTCCCCGTCAAGGACGTTCACCAGGCCCAGGTCGGTGCCGCCTTCCAGGAGTCCGCGCTGGATGTCGGCCTGCAGCCCGCCGACCACCTCCACCTGGGTAGCCGGGTGGGTCTCGCGGAACTGCCTGATGGCGGGCGCGAGCAGCGGCGCGGTGGCGGCGCTCACGGTGCCGACCCGCACCATGCGGCTGACCTCATGCTGTTCGCCGGCCGCCTGGCGGAGCCGGTCCACGGCGTCGAGCACGGTCTGCATGTGCTGGATCAGGTCCCGGCCGCAGTCGCTGAGCCGTGCCCCGTGCCGGCCGCGTTCCAGCAGGTCGGCGCCCAGCTCCCGTTCCAGTGCGCGCACCGACTCGCTCAGCGCGGGCTGCGAGATGTGCAGCGAGTCCGCGGCCTTGCGGTAGGAACCGAGCCGGGCCACCGCGGCAACGTACTCCAGTTGCTCGATCCGCACGCCGCACGCCTTCCGTCGCTATTTCTAGTTTTTCGACCAAAATGATAGGAATAGCTTATCACAGGGTCGGTTATCCGTATTGGACTGCCTTGGGCACTGGTCCGCATGCTGGTGAAACGACCCGCACCAAGAGGAGGCAACCTGTCATGGGAGTCGTTCTGCACTGGTTCCTGCCCACCAACGGTGACTCCCGCACCGACTTGAGCCTGGGCAACGCGGTGGGCGCCGCGGGCAGCCGGGTAACAGGCAACGGGACAGCACGGGCGCCGGACATCGGCTACATCGGCCAGATCGCCCGGTCCGCGGAACAGCTCGGCTTCGCCGGCGCGCTCACCCCGACCAGTTCCTGGTGCGAGGACGCCTGGATCATAACCGCGGCACTGACCCAGGTCACCGAGCGGTTCAAGTTCCTTGTCGCCTTCCGGCCTGGGCTGATGTCGCCCACCCTGGCCGCGCACATGGCAGCGACCTACCAGCGCGTCTCCGGCGGCCGCCTGCTGCTGAACGTGGTGACCGGCGGCGACGACGTCGAGCAGCGGCGATTCGGTGACCACCTCGGCAAGCAGGCCAGGTACGAGCGGGCGGGTGAGTTCCTGCATGTCGTCAGGGAACTGTGGCGCGGCGCGCCGGTCACCTTCGCGGGCAGGCACTACGACGTCCGGGCCGCGCAGGTCAGCCCGGCCCCGACCGTGCCCCAGATCTACCTGGGCGGGTCCTCGGAGCCGGCGCTTGACGTCGCCGCGCGCTACGCCGACGTGTACCTGACGTGGGGCGAGCCGCCCGCGGCGGTGGCCGAGAAGCTGGACGCGGTGCGGACCCGGGCCAAGGTGGCGGCCCGTGAACTTCGCTTCGGTATCCGGCTGCACGTGATCACCAGGGACACCGCGGCCGAAGCGTGGCAGGAGGCGCGGCGGCTACTCGACGGGCTCGACCCGGCCGCGATCGAGCGGGCGCAAGCGATCCAGCGGGCGTCGCAGTCCGAGGGCCAGCGCCGGATGACCGCGTTGCACGGCGGGCGCACCGACGCCCTGGAGGTATCACCGAACCTGTGGGCCGGCGTCGGGCTGGTCCGCGGCGGCGCGGGCACGGCACTGGTCGGCAGCCACGAGGAGGTGGCCGAGCGCATCGCCGAGTACCACGGGCTCGGCATCGACGAGTTCATCCTGTCCGGCTACCCGCACCTGGAAGAGGCCTACCAGACGGCCGAGGGCCTGATGCCCGTCCTGCGCCGCCGCGGCCTGATGGCGGCGAGCGCCCGATGAGCATCGCCACCGCCAGCCCGCGCGCCCGTCTCCTTTCCTCCTCGGCAGAAGCCATCGAGGCGGCCATGGCATACGCCGCCTCGCTCATCAGCGGCGTGACCGAACGGGACCGGGCCGGATCAGTTCCCTGGGCCGAGCTTTCCGCCTTGGACGCCAGCGGCCTGCTGGCAATCACCGTCCCCGCCGCCCACGGAGGCCCGGAACTGTCCCCCGTGGTGCTGGCCGAGGCGATCCGGACGATCGCGGCCGTGGACCCGGCGATCGCGCAGGTACCGCAGGGCCACTTCCTCTTCGTGGACGCGCTGGCCACCCTGGGCGACCCGGGGCAGCAGCAGCGGCTGTTCGCCGACGTGCTGGCCGGAGCCCGGATAGGCAGCGCCATGGCCGAGCGCGGCGGCCAGCACGCGCAGGACCTGAAGACCCGGCTCCGCCGCGGGCCGGACGGGCTGCGGCTCAACGGGCGCAAGTACTACTGCACCGGCGCGATCTCGGCGCGCTGGATCGGCGTCACCGCGCTCGACGAGTCCGGCCGCCTCGTGCTGGCGTTCGCCGAGCGGGACGCTCCGGGCGTGCGGGTGGACGAGGACTGGAACGTGATGGGACAGCGCGCCACCGTGAGCGGATCGGCGGTCTTTGACCAGGTCGCCGTGGATCCCGGCCTGGTCATCCCGTACCAGCAGGCGTTCGAGAAGCCGCAGCAGCTAGGCGCGCGAGCTCAGCTCGTGCATGCCGCGATCCAGGTCGGCATCGCGGGCGGCGCGCTGCGTGACGCCAGGGAGTTCGTCCGCACCCGAGCGCGGCCGTTCTTTGAGGCGGCCAGGGCCGGATGGGCGGATGCCGCGGCAGACGACCCGCACACCATTTACCGGTTCGGTGAACTCGCGACCCGTGTCCGGGCGGCCGAGGCACTGCTCGCCGCCGCGGCGGCCACCCTTGCTGAGGTAGGCCGCCAGCCGCGCGACGCGGACGCGGCGGCCCGCGGCTCGGTCGCGGTCGCGCAGGCCAAGGCGTTCGGCAGCGAGACCGCGGCCGCCGTGGCCGGCGACCTGTTCGCGCTCACCGGAGCGAGCGCCGCCGACGAACGGTACGACCTGTCACGGCACTGGCGTAACGCCCGCACCCACGCAAGCCACGACCCGGTGGACTGGAAGTACCACCACATCGGCAACTACCTGCTCAGCGACGTCCCGCCACCGAACCACGGACAGGTCTAGCGATGACAAGTACCGAAGTAACCGTGACAAGCACCGAGGTTACCCCGGCCGACCTGCGGTACGCCATGAGCCACTTCGCCACCGGGGTGACGGTGATCACCTCGGTGGGCCCGGACGGGCGGCCGGCCGGCACCACCGCCAACGCGGTCACCTCCCTGTCGCTCGACCCGCCGCTGCTGCTTGCCTGCTTCGACCGGTCCAGCCAGACGCTGGCTGCCATCGGGACGCACGGCGCGTTCGCGGTCAACATCCTGGCGGCACCGCAGCAGCAGCTGTCGGCCACCTTCGCCAGGCGCGGGCTGGCGGCCGACTGGGCGGGCGTGCCACACCGGCCCGGGCTGACCGGCAGCCCCCGGCTGCACGGCGTGCTGGCCGTCCTGGAGTGCACGGTCGAGCACCGGCTGCCCGGCGGCGACCACGAGATCATCATCGGCCGGGTACGCGCCGCCCAGGCGGGTGACCGCGAAGGAGACCCGCTGCTGTTCTGGCGTGGCCGGTACGCGTCGCTCGGCGGCGAGACCGCGCACCCGGGCCAGCCGTGATCGGAGATGCCGACAGTGCGATCGGAAAAACCAGTCAGCTCAGGACTATCCCGTAATTCCTAGTAATACTATAGTTTTAGTAGGAATTACGGCCCATAATGGACCGCCGGGGAGAGGAGGCCAACCGTGCAGGTGCGCATCGCCCGCCTTCACGTCGACCTTCGTCGCACGGCCAGCTGTCTATGTCGGTGACCTGACCCGACCACCTCGCGCCTGCGTACCCGGGTTCCTTGATCCCTTGCTTTCGCGCGCCGGGCACCCGGCCGTGTACTTCATCCTCTGGAGAGCTTCATGCCTGCCGTGCCGTCCGCACGACCACGTCCGCTGCACTTCGCGGCCTTCGTGATGAACACAACCGGCCACATCGTCCAGGGCACCTGGCGCCGCCCAACAGCGCGCCAGATCGAGTTCAACGACCTCGAGCACTGGGTGCACCTCGTCAAGACCCTGGAGCGGGGGAAGTTCGACGCGGTCTTCTTGTTCGGGCAGGGCGACCGGCTGCCTGAGCGGCATCCCGCTGCCCGTTACCGCGGCGCCTTCGCGCCCCAGCCCGCCTGAGGCCGGCCATGACTGCCAAGAAGCGCCTCATACTCAACCTGTTCGAGATGAACTGCGTCAGCCACATCACCCACGGGCTGTGGCGCCTGCCCGGCAATAACCGGGAGCGGTTCAACGACATCGGCTACTGGACCGAGCTCGCCAAGCTGCTGGAGCACGGCGGGTTCGACGCGGTCTTCATCGCCGACGTGATCGGCACCTACGACGTGTTCCGCGGGTCGGCGGACACGTCGATCAGGCAGGGACTGCAGATACCCAACAACGACCCGTCCCTGGTGGTCCCGGCGATGGCCGCGGTCACCAGGCACCTCGGCTTCGGCATCACCTTCTCGACCACGTACGAGCCGCCGTTCGCGTGGGCCAGGCGGCTCAGCACGCTCGACCACCTCACCAAGGGCCGGGTCGGCTGGAACATCGTCACGTCCTACCTGCCGAACGCGGCGCGCAACTTCGGGCTGGACGGCGAACTAGATCACGGCAAGCGCTACGAGATCGCCGACGAGTACATGGACGTCCTGTACAAGCTGTGGGAGGGCTCCTGGGACGACGACGCGATCATCGCCGACCGGGAACGCAACGTCTTCGCGGACCCGGCCAAGATCCGGCCGATCTTCCACGAGGGGACCTACTTCAAGGTCGAGGGCCCGCACCTGCCGTCGCCAAGCAGGCAGCGGACTCCGGTGCTGTTCAGCGCCACCGCGTCCGGCGACGGGACCCGGTTCGCCGGCAAGCACACCGAGGTCGTGTTCACCGGCGGGCCGACCGCTGGCTTCCTGCAGCAGACCATCACGAACATCCGCAAGGCTGCCGTCGAGGCCGGGCGCCGCGCCGACGACGTCAAGTTCATCACCCAGGCCAGCGTCATCGTGGGCCGCACCGAGGCCGAGGCGGCGGCCAAGCGGGCCGAGTACGAGCGGCTGTCCGACCCGGAAGGCTACCTGGCGCACGCCAGCCTGACGTTCGACCCGACCGCGTTCCCGCCGGAAACCCCGCTTCGGGAAATCATCGGCGCGGACGAGAACATCGGCCGCTGGCGCGCGTTCGACCCGGGGCAGACCGTCGGGGAGTTCCTGTCCGGCTTCGGCGCCATCGGACGTAACCCGCTGTTCGTCAGCGGCACCCCGGACGTCGTGGCCGACGCCATCGAGGGGTGGCTCGACCAGGTCGGCATCGACGGCATCAACCTGACCCAGTTCCACTCCTACGACACCGCCAGGGACTTCATCGACCTGGTCGTGCCGGTCCTGCGCGCACGCGGCCGCCTCCGGACCTCCTACGACCCCGACGAGTCCCTGCGGGACCGCATCTTCGGCGCCGGCGACCGCCTGCCCGACCGGCACCACGGCGCCCGCTACCGCGGCGGCGCCTTCCTGCCCGCGACCGGGCACCCCACCGCTCTCCCGGCCTGACCCGGCAGCAGCACGGAACCAGAGGAAAGAAAGACGATGATAAGAACGAGGTTCGCGCGTCTCGCGGCGGCCGTCACGGCCGTCCTGACCGGGAGCGTGCTGGTGGCCGCCTGCAGCGCTAACGGCGCCCCGGCAGCCAGTTCCGGTGACTCCGCCGCGTCAGGCGGCACGGCGGTCAAGGGCGGCACGATCGTGTACGCCTCCGAGCAGGAGCCGCCGTGCCTGTCCGGCGGCTGGCTGCAGGAGGCCTACATCGCCCGCAACGTGCTCGACTCGCTGACCACCGAGGCGGACAACGGGACAATCGAGCCGTGGCTGGCCACGTCCTGGACCATTTCACCGGACGGCCTGACCTACACCTTCACCCTCAAGCCGGGCGTGAAGTTCACCGACGGCACCGCGCTTGACGCCCAGGCCGTGGTGGACAACTTCAACTTCTGGGAAAAGGGCGGCAACAGCACGGCCCAGGTGTCGATCGACCCGTACTTCAAGCAGGCGGTGGCGGTCGACCCGACCCACGTGAAGGTGGAGCTGAACAAGCCCTACCTGCCGCTGCTGACCATGATCTCGCAGGCGTACTTCGGCATCTTGTCCCCGGCATCGCTCAAGCGCAGCACCCAGGCCCAGTGCGACGACCCGATCGGATCCGGCGCCTTCGAGGTCAAGCGGTGGACTCACGGCCAGGAGGTGATCCTGGCCAGGAACCCGGACTACACCTCCTGGCCCGCGACCGCCAAGCACAAGGGCCCGGCCGTCGTCAACGAGGTCGACTGGAAGTTCCTGTCCGACCCGGTCGAGCGCTACGCCGCGCTGACCACCGGCGAGGCGAACGCCATGTATGACGTCCCGACCGTCAACTGGACGAGCGCCGAGGCCGGCTACCAGGTGACGCAGTACATCACCCCGGGCAAGCCGGTCTCGCTGTACCTGAACACCAGCCTGGGCGTCTTCACCGATGTCCGGGTCCGCCAGGCGCTCGCGTACGGCGCCGACCGGGCGGCCGCGGCCAAGACCGCCTTCCACGGCGTGATCCCGTACGAGGGCAACCCGTCGGTCAGCCGGGCCACCCCTGGCTATGACCCGACGGTCGCCGGCGCGTACCCCTACAACCCGGCCAAGGCCAGCCAGTTGCTGAAGGAAGCCGGCTGGACCGGACGGAACGCCGCCGGGTACCTGACGAAGGGCGGCAGGGAACTCGACGTGAAGCTCGCCTACCCCGCCGGGTCGGTCTTCACCGACGAGGGCGCGACGCTGCTGCAGATCTTGCAGCAGCAGTGGAAGCAGGTCGGGTTCAACGTGACGCTGGTCCCGGAGACCCAGGCGGAGACGTTCTCCGGCGCGTTCTCCAAGCCGACCTCGTACGACGCGCAGCCGTGGTACTGGACCAGCCCGAGCCCCGCGATCTTGTGGATCGTCTGGCGTCCGAGCTCCCCCGCCAACCCCAACTACAGCAACTCCTCCTTCTACAACAACGCGCAGCTCGGCTCGGTTATCGCCGACGGCAACACCGCCGCGACGACCTCCATGGCGAACAAGTTCTACGCCCAGGCGCAGCAGATCATCCAGGACCAGGCCGCCGCCGTCGGCCTGTACGACCAGACGATGTCAATCGCGGCCGCGAAGAACCTGCACGACCTCTGGCTCGAGAAGAGCCAGGGTGAGCCGGTCTTCGAGGACGCCTACTTCACCAAGTGAGGCCACAGTGAGCGAGCCTGCGAGCGAACCGGTAAGTACAGTGCGTCCGCGAATGCGGACTCCGAGCGCCAGCGAGGTGTCCTCATGAGCGAGCCTGCGAGCGAACCGGGAAGCACAGTGCGGCGGCCGGCCGCGCAAGCAAGCGCGCGGACGGCCCGCCGGATCCTCATCAAGGCGGTCACGGCGGCCGGAGTCCTCGTCGCGGCCGCATCGGTCACCTTCTTCGCCCAGCTGCTCGTGCCGGGCGACCGGGCCACGGCAATACTCAACCAGCAGAACGGCCGCTCCCAGCAGTGGACGGCCGCCCAGCTCGCGCCGGTCAACCACGAGTTCGGGTTCGACAAGCCGCTCGTCGTCCAGTACCTGGGCTACGTCGGCGGGCTGTTCCGCGGCGACCTGGGCACCTCCTACACACAGTTCAAGCCGGTGACTCAGGTCATCGGGGACGAGCTGCTGCCCAGCCTGGCGCTTACGGTGACCGGCCTAGCGGCGGCCTGGGTGCTCGCCCTCGCCGTCATCCTGCTGACCGCTAAGCGGCACCGTTTCGTCCGCGCCCTCGGCTCTACCTGGGAGGCACTCACGGCCAGCCTGCCCACGTACTGGGTCGGGGTCGTGCTGCTCGTCGTGTTCGCGGTCGAGATCCGGATCTTCCCGGTCATCGGCGGGACGTCCGCCTGGGGCACGGTCCTGCCCGTCCTCACGCTGGCGATCCCCCTTGCGGGCTTCCTCGGCCAGGTGATGCGCGACGAGTTCGAGAAGGTGCTCGACCAGCCGTTCATCACGACGGCCCGCACCCGCGGCATGGGCGACACCGCGGTGCGCCTCGTGCACGCGCTGCGGCACTCGGTCCTCCCGGCGATCACGCTGTCCGGCTGGGCGCTCGGCGCGCTCGTGTCCGGCGCGGTGATCGCGGAGAACCTCTTCGGCCGTCCGGGCATCGGCCAGGTGCTGGTCACCGCGGTGAACACCAGGGACGTCCCGACGGTGTCGGGAGTCGTCCTGGTGGTCGCGGCCGTGTACGTCGTCGCGAACCTGCTCGTCGACCTCGTCTACGTGCTCGTCGATCCCCGGCTGCGTGCGTCATGACCGCCGTCGCTGTCCCCGGGGCGAGCGCGCTCGGCCGCCTGCGCGGTGCCGCGTTCCGCATCCGGCCCGGCACCGCCGTTCCGTCGCTGGTCGTCCTGGTCCTCATCGTGGCGGTCATCGCCCCCTCGGTGCTCACCCACCGCAGCCCCACCGCAATCGACCTCGAGCACACCCTGCTCCCCCCGTCGCTCAGCCATCCGTTCGGCACCGACGACGCCGGCCGCGACCTTTACACGCGGGTCATCTACGGTGCCGGGGAAGCGCTCGGCATCGGCCTGGGCGCCACCGGGCTCGCGATGGGGATCGCCATCCTGCTCGGCTTCGCCGGCGGGCTCGCGGGCGGCATCGTCGACCTGGTGATCGCCCGGGTACTTGAGGTCGCCTTCGCCTTCCCGGTCCTGCTGCTCGCGCTGCTGCTGATCTCGATCCGCGGCCCGTCAGTCAGCACCGAGATCGTCGCCGTCGGCATCGGCTCAGCGCCCGGCTACGCGCGCATGGTCCGCGGGCAGGTGCTCGCCGTGCGGCACGCCGACTACATCACGGCCGCCGCCGCCCTCGGGCACAGCCGGCTGGCGGTGATCCGCCGCCACCTGTTCCCCAATGCCATGCGACCCCTCGTCGCCGTGATCACCCTCGGCATCGGCCAGTCGATCGTCTGGGCCTCCGGGCTCGCGTTCCTCGGCCTCGGAGTGGCTCCGCCGAGCTCGGAATGGGGCGCGCTGCTCGACTCGGGCCGCACCTACATCACCACCTCGTGGTGGCTGGAGATCTTGCCAGGCGCGGTCATCGTCCTCGTCGCGCTCTCGGTCACCTCCCTGGGCCGGACACTGCAACACCGACTGGAAGGAGCCGCCCGGTGACCACCGCCACCGAGGCCGCGGAAGGCAGCGCGTTCGCCACCGCCGCCGGACCGCCGCTGCTGCACGTCGAGAACCTGCGGGTATCGTTCGGGAACGCCGAGGTGGTCAAGGGCATCTCGTTCACCGCCCGGGAGGGCCGCTGCCTCGCGATCGTGGGCGAGTCGGGCTCGGGCAAGAGCGTCACCGCGCGCACGCTCGCCGGCCTGACCGGACCTGGCGCACACGTCAGCGCCGACCGGATCGTCCTGGCCGGCCTCGACCTGACCCGCCAGTCAGAGCGGTCCTGGCGGGCCATCCGCGGCCGCGAGATCGGCTTCATCCTGCAAGACGCCCTCGTCTCGCTTGACCAGCTCCGCCTGGTCGGCGACGAGGTCGCCGAGCCGCTGAAGCTGCACGGGTGGGGAACCAAGGCGGCGCGGCGGGAACGAGCCGTCGAACTGCTCGGCTCGGTCGGCGTGCCCGAGCCGGAGGTCAAGGTCCGCCAGCGTCCCTATGAGCTGTCCGGCGGCCTGCGGCAGCGGGCGCTGATCGCCTCGGCCATCGCGCTTGACCCCAGGCTCCTCATCGCCGATGAGCCGACCACCGCGCTCGACGTCACCATTCAGGCTCAGGTGCTCGACCTGCTGGCCGAGTCCAAGGACCGGGGCCGGTCGATCATCTTGATCAGCCATGACCTGTCGGTCGTGGCCCGGCTCGCCGACGAGGTCATCGTCATGCGCGGCGGCGAGGTGCTCGAACAGGGACCCGCGCACCAGGTGCTGCACGAGCCGGGGCACGAGTACACCCGGGCGCTGCTCGACGCCATCCCGTCCGAGCACACCCGCGGCGTGCGGCTGGTGCGCCCCGCTGAGGGCGAGGGGAGGGCAGCGGCACGGACCCGCCAGCCAATCGACCGGGGCACTGCCGTGCTTGAGGCACGCCACCTGACCAAGGTCTTCCGCGGGCCCGACAAGGTCGACCGGACGGTCGTGAACGACGTGTCGTTCCAGCTGTTCAAGGGTGAGACGCTCGGCATCGTCGGCGAATCAGGCTCTGGCAAGACCACGAGCGCGCGCATGGCGCTTGGGCTGCTTGAGCCGACCGCCGGCGAGGTGCTGCTGCACGGGCAGCAGTGGTCGGCGCGGCCGCCGTCACAGCGCAGGCCGCTGCGCAAGCGGATCGGCGTCGTCTACCAGGACCCGCTGAGCTCCTTCGACCCGCGCTGGCCCGTCGGCCGGATCATCACGGACGCGCTCGGCACGGGCGCCCGGCCGCCGTCGTCGAAGGCGGAGGCGCGAGCCCGCGCGATCCGGCTGCTCGAGCAGGTCGGGCTGGGCGAGCATCACCTGGACGCGGCGCCATTGCGCCTGTCCGGCGGGCAGCGGCAGCGCGTCGCGATCGCGCGGGCACTGGCGCCGGAGCCCGAGGTGATCGTCTGCGACGAGCCGGTCTCAGCGCTGGACGTGTCGATCCAGGCGCAGGTGCTC